>JAAUXY010040964.1_pt1 | contig 47511 bp, 47 predicted proteins | sample 7278121 | NCBI WGS metagenome assembly JAAUXY01 (sample SAMN14350117, study PRJNA611818) | marine sediment metagenome | isolation source: surface marine sediment (1.8m) | place: French Polynesia: Moorea | collected 2018-08
GCCAGGGTCTCGCCCACCTCGCGCAGGCGGTCCGGCGTCCGGTCCATGCCCCAGGCGACCCGCTCCACCGTGCCGAACAGGTTGACCAGCACCGGCAGCGCGTAGCGCCCGCCGTCCTGGCGCACGACGTTCTCGAACAGGATCGCGGGTCCGCCCTCGGCCAGCACCCGGGTCTGAATCTCGGTCATCTCGAGGACCGGCGAGACCGGCGCGGTCACACGCGTCAGCCGGCCTTCGGCCTCCAGCCGGGTGATGAATTCGCGCAGCGACGCGTAGGGCATAAGGGGTATCCGGCCTCTGTTGTCGGGCGCCGGCAAGATAGGTGGAAGCGGGCGCCCTGTCACATGGTGATGCGGCGCCGAGTCGCCGATTCGGGCGCGGGCTTGGGCTCAATCGGAACAATTTTAGCGGGATTTTTACGACCCCTGGCGCACACTCCGTCTCACCTCGTCAGGTAGACGGGGCCATGAAAAAGGCAGGATGCCATGTTGAGACAAATCCACGACGTCACAGGGAGCCGTCGCGCTTGGCGGCCTCCGGCCGCCCCGGCCGGGATCGTGGGAGACGTCGCCCACGCCTCCGAACTCCTGGAAATCGGCGAATTCGAGCTGTTCGAGCTGGCCTACCGGCAATGGTATGGCCGGACAGCCCATCCAAAAGCCATCGAGCGGCAGTTCGTCGGGTACATGTTCGGGAAGGAGCCCCCGGCCTGGGTGCGGCATTTCGTCCGCGAGGTGCTCACCCTCCAGCAGGACGGACAGCTCGATCCGGGGGCGTACGGGCTGAGCCGGGCACCGGCCGAGGAAACCAGCTCCGAGGCCGTGAGGGCGTGCAATGACATCATGCTCGCGCTCTGGTTCGCCGGCGCCTACGCGGTCTGGACCTTCCAGGGCTTCTAGAGCAGTGCGCCTCGGACGGGCCCAGGATGACCCTGTAGCGGGACCCCCGGCGCACGGCCCCTTGCCCACGGGCAGCCCCTGACCGCCTTGGCCGTTGGCAGTTCGGATTCCGTTAACCATATGATGGTGTAGGGCCTCGCCACTTCGGGGGCCCGCTCGCGCGGCCAATGGAGGGGCCAAGATGGTGCCGCTCATCGCGCGGATGCGCCGCTTGTGCGGTCAGCTCTCGCCTGACGTTCAGGCGGTCGTGGACGCGACATACATGCTGCAGGTCAAACCGTTCCAGTTCTTCCAGATCGCCTACCGGCAATGGTACGGCCGGGACGCCCGGGAGAAGGAGCTGGAGCGCCTTTTCATGTCCTATCTCTACACGCAGCGACCGCCGGCCTGGGCCCGGCATCTGGCGCGCGAGGTGCTGCAGCGCGCCGAACAGGGCCGGCTCGACCGGGCGGTTTACGGCCTGCCCCGCCGGCGCCCGCCGGAGGGCATGAGCTTCGCCGAGCTGGAGCGCTGGAGCCTGCTGATCTACGTGGGTGCGCTGGCCGTGATCTTCTTCGTCATTCCCGCCTTGCGCTGATCTCATTCAGCGTGTAGGCCGGAATGTCGGACATGGAGAGATACTGGGTCATCGGCGGCGAATACACGGACACGAGCTTCACCAGCATCGTGGGCGGCGATGTCGAACAGCGTTACGGGCCCTTCGAGTCCTACGACAAGGCCAAGGCCATTTGGGCCGGTCTGTCGATGGCACAGGTCGACAACGCCCATGTGCGCTTTCGCATCGAGCATGAGGGGGTCAGCCAGTTCTGGGTCGTGGGCGGCACCTACACCAGTACGGATTTCACCTCGACCGTGGGCGGTGCGCCGGAGGACCGCATTGGGCCGTTCGAGAGCTATGAGGATGCGCTCACGGAATGGCGCAAGCAGGCTTGGGCGACGGCGGACAATGGATTGGTGCGCTATCGGATTGAGCAGAAATAGGCTGGGATAAGAGGCGTGAACCTTCGGGAACGCAGCGAACGCATGGTCCGCCGGCTCGAGAGCCATGTGGGCGAAGACGTCTGGATGGTGCTCGAGGCGTCCGGCGCGCTGGACCTCAAGGAGTTCGAGTTCTTCTGCCTGGCCTGGCGCAACTGGACCGGCGAGGCACCCGATCTCCAACGCATGGAGAAGGTGTTCGCCCGGTACATGTTCCGCAAGGAGGTGCCGCCCTGGACGCGTCACCTGGCGCGGGAAGTGCTGCGGCGGCGTGCGCAAGGTCGCCTGTCGGCCGACGACTTCGGCGCGGCCGAGGTGCGCGCGCCGAGAGTGCGCCCGCCGCGCGCCCGGATCTATGCCGCCACCGCGGCGGTCTCCGCCGCCTTCGTCGTCGCGCTGCTGATCCTCGGGACCTACAACGCCACGCCGCCCGAACGGCTGGAATGCAGTCCGGGCGGCATGCGCTTCGCGGAAGTCGCCGCAAAGCACTTCACCGGCAAGGCGGACCCGTTCGCCTGCAAGCGATAGATCCGTCTCTACTCCACGATCGGCTGCGACAGGATCCACAGGCTGGTCATGGTATAGGCCAGCATCAAAACCAGCATCGGGTACTGGCTCCTGAGCGCGCGCCGCGCGTCCGGAAACAGCCGCAGCGCCATGATATGGGCCAGGTAGACCGCGACGATGTGGCCGATCACGATGGCAGCGACTGAGGTGATCCAGACGAATCGCGCGTCCACGATCGCGATCGAGATGAAGTAATTGCGCGTGCCGAACAGATCCCAGCCCAGGCCAAGCGGATCGGACGCGAGCGGGATGATGTACTGGCCTACGGTCAAGAGGTAGGACAGATAATGCGCCAGGTGGTAGGCGATGGCGATCGGCACCAAGGTCAGGACGAACGCGCCGGCGACCTGCGCCTTTGTTGCCGACTCGCCGCCGGCCAGCGCCATGAGCCAGACGAACAGGCGATAGGTCGCGAGAAACAGCAAAAAGAAGACCACCAGACCGACGCTCGACAGGATTGGGTGCAGGTTCACGCCCTGGCTGTCGAGCCAGATGAACAGCGGCAGGAACGGGGATTCGGCCAAGGCCCAGTTTACGATGGCCGCCCAGACCGGCGTCTCGATGAACCCGTCATAGGTCACGGTGGTCAGCATCAGCAGCACGAAGGCCTGCATCGAGGGATGGACCGGCCGGTCCACCAGTAGGCCAACCGTATAGGGCCGCAGGACCGGCGTCCCCGGGTTGCCGCGGCAGGCGAACGGCGCAAACCGCCCGAGCACCGCGAAATAGACGGCAAAAACCTCGCCTGTGTCGAGCCAGGCGCGACGGCCGAACCACCACATGCCGAGCCAGGTCACGCCGGCATAGATCAGCGCCGCCGCTGCGACGTTGGCGGGACGGTCGCTGCCCTCCCAGGCCAGCTCGACCCAGGCGAACCCGCCGAACAGGAGGACCGCCGGCCACACGCCGAGCCAGAGGGGCAGCGTCCGGCTGGCCGGCGTTCCGTGACCAGCGCGCAGCCGGCGCAGGCCGGCTTCCGCCCAGCCATAGAGGCTGTCGAGCGGGTTCAGGACCGCCCAGGCGTTGCCGACCAGCGCCGCCAGATAGGCGAACCCGACCCACCAGATCACCCAGACCACCGTCGGCACGATGTTCTTGAAGGCATCCTGGACGCCGAAGAAGCCGGCCACCAGAATCAGCGCGAACACGGCGGCCGCGACGATGCGCAGAACCGTACCGACCGCCGGGTGGCCCAGCGCCCGGCCCAAGGCCCAGCGATCGAGCGCGACGGCCGGGTAGCCGCGGACGCCAGGCGCGCGTCCGGCGAACAGTGCCATCACGACGAAGGACAGGGCGACGGCCGCGGCCGCGCCGGTCAGATAGAGCCAAAGCGGCAGCGGCAGATCGTAGCGTTCGCCAAAGCCGTGAGCCCAGGCGCATGACGGCGCGGCAAACGCCGTCAGCAGCGCGCCCGTCCCGGCTGCGCCATGCCGCAAGCACCCGGTGACGCCAACGGCAGACGCTTTTCGTAGATCTCGCATATCGGGATGGATGGTCCGGCAACTCGTTTGCGGCATTCGCATGACGCTGGCCGCTTGTTCAAGGTTGCCGTAAGATAGCACCAATCTCGAAGATGTCGCCGACGCGACGCGAGAGGAGCGCTGGTTGGCAGGCCGCGCGCATTGTCACTGTTCTTTGCACGAGGCCGGCTTACGTTCATGCCCGATCCAGCGCCTCACGCCCATCGGAACGACACCGACGGCTGCCGGCGCATATCCACGACAAGAACTGACAGCCGGCGCTAACTGACGGGGAGGAACCCATGAAGAAGCTATGGTGGCTGGCCGCGGGTCTGTCCGCTGCGCTGGCGTTGAGCACCCAGGCCAACGCAGAGATCCTGGCCATGCTGAACTACGAGAGCAAACCCAAGGAGGCGCTCAAGGCGCTCAAGCTGCCGGTCACGACGCCGCGGCAAGAGGGCATCGCCATCATCGATGTGGATCCCGAGTCGCCCAATTTCGGCAGCATCCTGATGGACATCCCGTTGCCGCCGGATCTGGTGGCGCATCACATCTTCTACAACCGGGATTCCAGCAAGGCCTATGTCACGACGCTGGGCAAGCCGGAGATGCGCGTCCTGGACATGCGGGCCAACCCGTATCGTATGAAGACCGTCTCGGTCCCGGACTGCATGGTCGGCGAGGACGTCGTGTTCTCGGACGACAACAAGACCTGGTACCTGACCTGCATGGGATCGGCGGCGGTGATCGTCGGCGACGTCGCCACAGACGAGATCAAGCAGGTGATCAAGACGCCGAAGCCGTATCCGCACGGTATCGCCGTGCACAACGGCATCGACCGGATGCTGATCAGCAACACGGTGCGGCACACCGACCTCAAGGACCCAGGCGAGGAGATCACCGAGATCGAGGCCAGCAGCGGCAAGATCCTGAACACCTACAAGGTGACCGACAAGCCGTCGCCCTCCGGCGTGGCGCCCGTCGAGATCCTGTTCAAGCCGGGCCACAACCCGCCGGTTGCCTACATCACCAACATGTATGGCGGAACCCTGTCGGCGGCGTTCTGGGACCCGAACAAGGGCAAGTTCGCGGTGCGCGAGGTCTACGACTTCAGCCAGGACAAGGCCGGCGTGCCGCTGGAGATGTATTTCAGCCCGCGCTCGGAAAGGCTCTACGTGACCACGGCCAAACCGGGCCGCTTCCACATCTTCGACACCAGCGGTGGGCCGGACAAGCTCAAGCTTCTGAAGACGCTCGAGGCGGGCGAAGGCGCGCACCATGTCGCCTTCACCCAGGACTGGAAGTACGCCTTCGTGCAGAACGCGCTCCTGAACCTGCCGGGCATGAGCGACGGATCCATCACCGTGATCGATCTGGAACAGGAAAAGGTCGTGGCCAGCGTCGACACCTTCAAGAAGCGGGGCTTCAACCCGAACAGCATCGTGCTGCTGCCGGAATGGAACCACCTCGCCGGGCATTGATCACGCATAGCCGGGCTCTATGATGGCCTCGGGGCCGCGCCGTGACCGCGCGGCCCCGACTCGTTTCTGTCTGGATGGCGCGGTTTCACCGTGGCAAACGAAGCGGTCAATAACCTGCACGTTCTCAAATGACGAAATGGATCGCCATCGCGCTCCTCGCGTTGTGCCAGGTGCTGGCCTTGTGCCTCTGGTTCTCCGCGGCGGCGATTCTGCCGGCCTTGTCCGCCGAGTTCGCCATCGGCGGCATCCAGGCGGCGCTGATCAGCAGCAGCGTGGCCGTGGGCTTCGTCGCCGGCACGCTGACCAGCGCCGTCCTGGGTGTGGCCGACCGGTTCGACCCGCGCAGGGTATTCATGGCCTCGGCCTTGGTGGCCGCGGCCGCCAATCTCGGGGTGTTGGTGGTTGCACCGGACTCGCTCCTGCTGCCCGCGCTGCGCTTCGTCGTGGGGGCGTCAATGGCCGGAATCTATCCTCCGGCCATGAAGATGATCGCCTCCTGGGCCCGCATGGACATGGGTCTTCTGGTCGGGATCCTGACCGCGGCCATGACGCTCGGCACCGCCGCGCCCCATCTGATCGATGTGCTCGGCGGCCTCGACTGGCGCTGGACGATCATGGCCTCGTCCGCCCTGGCCGCATTGGCCGGCCTGCTGATCAACCTGTTGCGGCTTGGCCCCAACCTGGCCCGGGCCGGCCGCTTTCGCGCGCATTTCGCCTTGCGCGCCTGGTCGAACCCGGCGGTTCGCCTCGCGAATTTCGGCTATCTCGGCCATATGTGGGAGCTCTATGCGGTCTGGGCCTGGGTTGGCGTGTTTCTGGACGCGAGCTTCCGCCTCGACCCGGGCGGCGCGGAAGCGCCGCTCTACGCCCGCCTCCTGGCCTTCGCGACCATCGGCATCGGCGCCCTGGGCTGTATCCTCGGCGGCCTGTGCGCCGACAGATGGGGCCGCACCGCGACCACCATGACCGCCCTTGCGGTCTCGGGGAGCTGCTGCCTCTTGGTCGGCGTGCTGTACGGCGGCAACCCCTGGCTGCTCGCAGCCGTCTGCCTGGTCTGGGGCGTGGCCGTCCCGGCCGATTCGGCCCAGTTCTCGGCCAGCGTCATCGAGCTCTCGCCGCCCGAGCTTATCGGCACCATGCTCACGGTGCAGACCTGCGCCGGATTTCTGCTGACCACGGTCACCATCCATCTGATCCCGCCGCTGACCGATCTGCTGGGCTGGCAGTATGCCTTCGCCGTTTTGGCGCTCGGGCCCCTGTTCGGGATCTGGGCCATGGGCCGCCTGCGGGCCCGCCCGGAAGCGCTCAACCTGGCGGGTGGGGCCCGCTAACCCGTCCTTAGGTGCCCGTCTGCCAACATGCGGTTGCAGCGGCGGTTGAAATTCGCCCCAAACTATAGGACTCTGGTCCGATGCGCCTGAAACAGCATCAAGCCCGGCTGCGGCACGCCCGCGCCTATCCGTTCTCGATCCCGGAGGCGAGCTATCTCTACGCCAATGGCGCGGCCCGCCCGCTGGCGCCTGGCGAAGCCTTCACCGACCGCCACTACGAGGACCGCGTGCCGGTGATCGCCTGTGGCTCCAACCGGTCTCCCGAGCGTCTGGCGAACAAATATCCGGAGCCGGATGCGGTGATCCCGGTCGAGCGGGCGCGGCTGAACGACTGCGACGTGGTCTATTCGGCCCATATCACCCGCTATGGCTCGGTGCCCGCGACCCTGGCCCGGGCTCCCGGAACCCGCGTCGAGGTCTCGGTGAACTGGTTGACCGAGGCGCAGCTCGAGGTCATGCACGCGACCGAGGGCAGCTACGACTATCTGCGCCTCGAGCGGATCGAGCTGGCGCTCGAGGGCGACGGCGGCTGGCAGCGGCGGCTCGATACCGCCTTCACCTACTGGAGCCGGCAGGGGGCGCTGCATCACGAAGGCGAACCGGTGGCCATGCAGGCGGCGCGCGCCGACAACCGGTCGTTCGCGGCCCTGTCCCAGACGGAGGTCCAAGCGGCGGTGCACGCGCGGCTGGGCGGCGGTCGTCCGATCGATGCCTTTATCCTCGAGAATATCGACAATCCTCGGCGGCGGCGCGAGCGAATCATGGAGCTCCAGGCCGATGCCAATCCCCTCGATTGGCCACATGCGAGCGTGCCCGGGATCTAGGCGCTTCCCGCGCCCTGAGACCCGCCCTATGAAATAAGGCCGATTACCGTTGGGCGGGCGATGCCGCGCCACGTTCGTCTCTGCCCGCTTGCAACCCTGTATGCTAGTCCCGGGCGCCTACACGTGCGGCTGCCATTCGTCATAACCATTTGATCATAATCTATTTTTTCCGCCCCTTCAGTGCGGTTGTTAACCTTTCGTTAACCATAGCTTCTTACCCCTGAACACGTGGAACTAGCGTGATGCGTGTGCCCTTCGCGACCCCGTGACGGGTCACCGCGCCGCGCCAATTGACCGGGAACCGCGAGGCCGGTGGCGACGTTCGCCAACGGCCGGTTTCCCCAACAGGTCCGTGGGACGGGCGGATCATAAGAGAGCGGCGTCATCCTTCATCGACGGAGCGACGCCGGGGGTGAGAGCAGAATGACAAAACGATTTACACGCATGACACCGGCCGCCGTCCTGATCGCCGGACTGTTATTGATCAGCAACATCGCGCAGGCCGTCGAGGCTGGAGATTGGCTGTTGCGGCTGCGCGGCATCGGGGTCTTTCCGACAAGCGACGGCTCGGGGATCAGCCCTGACCTGCCGACAGCCGGACTGGAAGCCAAGGCCGTGGGCATGCCCGAGCTCGATGTCACCTACATGGCGACCAAGAACATCGGCATCGAGTTGATTGCCGCCGCCACGCCGCACGATCTCGACGGCACCGGCTCGATCAGCGCGCTCGGCACGGTTGCCCGGGTCTGGCTGCTGCCGCCGACGCTGCTGGCTCAGTACCACTTCTTTCCGGACTCGATGATCCGTCCCTATGTCGGTGCCGGCCTGAACGTGACCTTCACCTTCGGCGAATCCGTCGAACCGGTGCTGGATGCAGCCTTGGGCCCAACCACGCTGGATATCGGCGAATCGGTCGGCTGGGCCGTTCAGTTCGGTTCCGACATCGATCTCGGCGAGCGTTGGTTCGTCAATCTCGATTTCAAGTACATCGCGATCGACGTGACCGCCAAACTCAAGTCGCCCGGCATCACCCGCAAGATCGACGTGGGCATCAACCCGGTGGTGTTCGGGCTGGGGATCGGCTACCGCTTCTGATAAGGACGCGGCAAATGGCGGATGGGAGACGTCTGGCTCACAGGAGCACGATCTCCAGCCCCATACCGGCCAGCACCAGCCATGCGAACAGCCGGTTCGAGCGGAACTTGGCGAGACAGTCCTCGGGGTCGTCCAGCGCGACCCGATGGGCCTGCCAGAAAAGCTGCGCGGCCCCGGCGGCAAGGCAGGCGTAGAACGGCCAGCCATAGCCAATGAACCAGCCCATCGCTGCCATCAAGAGGACCGTCGCAGCGTACACTTGATAAAGGAACGGCCGTGTCTTCGGGCCGAGCTTGAGCGCCGTCGATTTGACCCCGATCAGGGCGTCGTCCTCTTTGTCCTGGTGCGCGTAGATCGTGTCGTAGCCCAAGGTCCAGAAAATGCCGGCGACGTAGAGCAGGGCCGGCGGCAGGGCGAGCGCCCCGTCCACCGCCGCCCAGCCCAGCAGCGCGCCCCAGTTGAAGGCCAGGCCAAGCACGAATTGCGGCCAATAGGTGATGCGCTTCATGAAGGGATAGCTGAACACCAGCACCAGGGACGCCGCCCCCAGCGCGATGGCGAAGGGGTTGAAGGTCAGGAGAATGGCGAGGCCGGCCAGCAGCAGGAGGCCCAGAAACAAATAGGCCTGGCGGACCGTGACCTCGCCGGCCGGGATCGGGCGGGTCCGGGTGCGGGCGACGCGGCCGTCGAAATCCCGGTCGGTGATATCGTTCCAGGTACAGCCCGCGCCTCGCATGATGATCGCGCCCAGCCCGAAGGCGGCGAACAGCCAGGCGTTTTCCCAGCCACGCCAGGCCATGGCGATGCTCCACCAGCCGGGGAACAGCAACAACCAGGTTCCGATCGGACGGTCGAGCCGCATCAGCCGGGCATAGGGACGGGCTGCTTTCGGCAAGAGCCGGTCGACCCAGCCCGCGACCGGGATGTCGGTCTGGCGGCCGGCGAACCGGTCGGCTTCGGGCGGCATGCGGCTTTCGCGCGTTTCCGGCATGATTCGGGCTAAGGTGACCGCATGACGGCGACAAGGCAAGAGTGTGACTTGGTCCGGCTGCATGTGCCGGACGATCTGGCCGCCGACCTCGTACTGGGACTGAGCCCAGGGCAGGCGCATTATCTGCGCAATGTCATGCGGCTCGGGTCTGGCGCGGACCTGGCTTTGTTCAATGGGCGCGACGGGGAGTGGCGGGCACGCATCGACGGCATCGGCAAGGGCTGGTGCTCACTCGTGGTTCGGGATCAGCTGCGACCTCAGGCGGAGGAGAGCGATGTCTGGCTGGTATTCGCTCCGGTCAAGCGCGCCCGCCTGGACTTCATTGCCCAGCACGCCACGGAACTGGGCGTGGCCGCCCTGTGGCCGGTCTTCACACGGCACACGGCGGTAAGCCGGGTGAACGTGGACCGCATCAGGGCGAATGCGGTCGAGGCGGCGGAACAGTGCGAGCGGCTGACCGTGCCCGAGGTGTTCGAGCCGGTTCCGCTGGACCAGGCGATGGCGCAATGGCCGACGGAGCGGTGCGCATTCCTGTGCGATGAATCGGGCAGCGCACGGCCCGCTGCCGAGCTCTTTGCCGGATGCGCCGGTGCGCCGGCCGCCGTGCTGTGCGGGCCAGAGGGTGGCTTCGCCGCCTCCGAGCTTGACGGGCTTCGGAAACTGCCCTTTGTTACGCCCGTTGCATTGGGGCCAAGGGTTCTGCGGGCGGAGACCGCTGCCATCGCCGCGCTGGCCTGCTGGCAGGCGCTGGCCGGTGACTGGCACCGGTCCGGTTGACGTTGGGTCTTCCGAGCCAGGGCAACGGTCATCGATCCCAGCCAGTCAGGAGCGCGCGCAGATCATGTCTGCTCCTCCGTCACATCAAGGGCCGGCCCTGACGAGCAAACAGCAGCTGGTCGACTATCTTGCCGCCGGATGCAAGCCGGAAGCCGATTGGCGTATCGGCACCGAGCACGAGAAGTTCGCCTTCCGCTGGTCCGATCTCAGAGCGCTGCCCTACGAGGGCGAGGCGGGCATCGGGGCACTGCTGGATGGCCTGACGCGCTTCGGCTGGGAGCGGGTCGAGGAGAAGGGCAAGGTCATTGCCCTGCGCTGCGGCAAGACCTCGGTCACGCTCGAGCCCGGCGGCCAGGTGGAGCTCTCCGGCGCGCCCATGCGGACCGTGCACCAGACCTGCGACGAGGTGCACCAGCATCTCGACCAAATGCGCCAGGTCGGCGACGAGCTGGGGATCGGGCTGGTGGGCGTCGGTTTCCAGCCGAAGTGGCGCCGCGACGAGATTCCGTGGATGCCCAAGGGCCGCTACAAGATCATGCGCGCCTACATGCCGACCAAGGGCAATCTCGGCCTCGACATGATGCTGCGCACCTGCACGATTCAGGTGAACCTGGATTTCTCCTCCGAAGCCGACATGGTGCGGAAGTTCCGCGTCGCCATAGCACTACAGCCGGTGGCAACCGCGCTGTTCGCCAATTCGCCCTTCACGGAAGGCAAGCCGAACGGGTTCCTGAGCTACCGCAGCCATATCTGGACCGACACCGACCCGGACCGCACCGGCATCCTGCCCTTCGTATTCGAGGACGGCATGGGGTTCGAGCGCTATGTCGACCATGCCTTGGACGTGCCCATGTACTTCGTCTACCGCAACGGCCAGTACATCGATGCCAGCGGACAGTCGTTCCGCGATTTCCTGGCTGGCCGACTGCCGGCACTGCCGGGCGAGAAGCCCGGGATCGGGGACTGGGAGGACCATCTCACGACCCTGTTCCCGGAGGTTCGGCTCAAGCACTTTCTCGAATTGCGCGGCGCCGACGGCGGCCCGTGGGACAGCATCTGCGCCCTGCCGGCCTTCTGGGTGGGTCTACTCTACGATTCCGAATCGCTGGCCGCGGCCTGGGATCTGGTCAAGGATTGGACGGTCGAGGACCATCGGGCCTTGCGCGCGAACGTCCCCAAGACGGCGCTCGACACCCCGGTTGCGGGCCGCAGCATGCGGGAGTTCGCAGGCGATGTGCTGGCCATCGCCCGCGCCGGATTGATCCGTCGGGCCGAGCCCGGCAAGGTCGATGCGGACGAGCGCGATTTCCTCGATCCCTTGCTCGAGATTGTCGAGACCGGCATCACCCCCGCGCAGGGTTTGCTCACGGCTTATAATGAGGAATGGAACCACAGCGTCGACGGCGTCTTCCGCGACTGCGCCTACTGATCCGCCGGCCGCTGGGAGCGAGGCCGGACCGCAGGTCACGACCCGACGCCGGGGGCTTTCCATCACGGTGGCGCTCGCGGCCGGGTTCGGCAGCCTGGTCGTCGCCGCCGTCTCGATCGTTCTCGCGATCGGCATCTGGAGCGCCCGCGAGAACACGCTGGACCTGATCAAGGAAAACGCACAACTCGCCATTTCCCTGTTCGTCAGACAGGTGAGCCAGCATCTGGATCCGCCACGCGCACAGCTTGAGTTCATCGCCGCCGCGATCGCCAGCGGGCGGGTGCGCCCGGAGGATTCGGCCGAGTTCTCCGACGTGCTGTTCGGCGCGATGGCGGCAACGCCGCAGGTCCGGGTCCTGGGCTTCATCGACACGGACTACCAGGCGATCGCCGCCTATCGAGGCGCGGACGGCGTGCGGATCAACATGGCCGATGATCGCGCCGACGAGGTGGTGCGCACGGCAGTCGACGCGGCGGCCGGCCGGGACGGTGCTTTCTGGGGCCCGCCGGTCTGGCGCTCCATTCACACACAAACCTTGATCAACGTGCGCCAGCCGGTGCGTCGCGACGGCCAGTATCTCGGCATGCTGGTCGCGGCGGTCGGGATCAACGAGCTGTCGGCCTATCTCGACGAGCTGGAAGGCGATGTGGGGGACAACGCTTTCATCCTTTATGACCGCGACTTCGTCTTGGCGCATTCGCTGATGGGGTGGGGCTATGCCGGACTGTCCGAGGAGAAGCCTTTGCCCCGTTTGGCCGAATTCGGCGACCCGGTGCTGAGCGCCATGTGGGATCCGCGGTATCGGCGCGAGCCGTTGATCACGGTGCCGCCGCCGCTGCGCAATCATCTCGTCGTCTTCGGCGGGGAGCCATACGTCTTCGTCTATCAGGAGATCGCGGGCTTCAGCGACCGGCCCTGGATCGTCGGCAGCTACTTTCGGACGGCCGACGTCGGAGAACATCTGCGACGCCTCCGATGGGCCATCGGCGCCGGCGCCGCGGCGCTCGTCCTGTCCGTGGTCATCGCGGTCCTGTTCGGGCGCCGCGTCGCGAGACCGGTTGTCCGGCTGGCGCAAGCGGCCGCCCAGATCCGCGGCCTCGAGCTCGACCGGATCGCGGAACTTCCGCGCAGCCGCATCCGGGAACTCGACGAGCAGGCCACCTCGTTCAACGCCATGGTCGGGGGCTTGCGCTGGTTCGAGACCTATGTCCCGAAAAAACTCGTCAACCGGCTCATGCAATCGGGTGATGCGGACGGCCTGAGCTCCGACGCCCGCAACGTCACCGTCATGTTCTCCGACATCGCCGGGTTCTCGCAGATGTCAGAGAACACGCCTGCGGCCGAGGTCGCAGCCTTCCTCAACGAGCATTTCGCGATCGTGGCCGCCTGCATCGAGGCGGAGGAGGGCACGGTCGACAAGTTCATGGGCGATGCGGTCATGGCCTTCTGGGGGGCGCCCGAGAAGCAAAAGAACCGGGCGATTCGCGCCTGCCGGGCGGCGCTCGCGATCGCGGCCGCAATCAAGCGCGACAACGAGAATCGGCGTCGGTCGGGCAAGCCGCCGGTGCGGGTGCGAATCGGCATCCACAGCGGCAAGGTCACGGTCGGCAACATCGGGGCGCCGGGTCGGCTCAACTACACCATCATCGGCGATACGGTGAACATCGGCCAGCGCCTCGAGCAGCTCGGCAAGCAGGTCTACGAGCAGGAGCCGGAGGTCGCTATCGTGATCAGCGCCGCCACCGCGGCGGATCTCGATGACAGCTTCTCCCCGATCTCGGTCGGCTTCCACCAGTTGCGCGGCCGCGACGCGCCGGTCGAGGTCTTTCGGCTGGTGTGATCGGCTGCGGGCGGACCCGCGGCCCCCGTTCAGGGATACAGGCTGAGCACGCCGTTGCGCACCTCGTAGCCGGCGAACCGGTCGAGGAAGCTCATGCCCAGGAGCGACTGCCGCATGTCGGCGCCGTTCACGGAGGCGGCGACGTCCCGAAAGCGCAGGCCCGCGACCTCGAGACGGTCGAGAGTCACCGGAGCGCCGCGCACGGTCCCGTTCGCTGTGGAATAGATCTTGCTGTAGGTGAGCCCCGCCGGGTCAAAGCCCAGGCGGCGGGCGTCGCGCGGGCTCAAGACGATGTCGCTGGCGCCCGTGTCGACCAGGAACCGGATCGGCTCGCCGTTGACCTCGGCCCGCAGGTGATAGTGTCCGTCTTGGCCGAGGCGCACGGTCACGGCGCCGTCCTGCATCAGGGCCGCATGCGGCGCGACCGTGCCGAGCAGCCGGTCCTTCAGGTCCTCGAGCTCGAAGCGATAGCTGTAGGCCAGCAACAGGGCCGCGCCGATCAGGATCCAGACGCCTACGCTCTTAGCCGCGAAGCGGAGGCCCATGCGCCGGCCGGCGAGCACGCCGCTGCCGACCAGCAGCAACAGCATGACGTAGTAGAGGAGGTTGGCCCGGCCGGCTTCGGCGTCCAGCGCGCTCGGATTTTCGGCCGCGAGCCACAGGATCAGCGCGGTGAGCGCCGCCGCGGCCAGACCGAAGATGAGCCAGCGACTGCCGGTCATGGTCCTCCGCTCAGGCTTCCGTGCCGCCGACCGTCAGGCGGTCGATCAAGAGCGTCGGCTGGCCGACGCCCACCGGCACGCTCTGCCCGTCCTTGCCGCAGGTGCCGATCCCAGGATCGAGCGCCATGTCGTCGCCGATCATCTTGACCCGGGTGAGCACGTCGGGGCCGTTGCCGATCAGCGTGGCGCCCTTGACCGGCGCGCCGATCTTGCCGTCTTCGATGCGGTAGGCTTCGGAGGCTGAGAACACGAACTTGCCGTTGGTGATGTCGACCTGGCCGCCGCCGAAATTCACCGCGTAGAGCCCCTTGTCCACGGAAGCGATGATCTCCGCCGGGTCCTTGTCGCCGGCCAGCATGTAGGTATTGGTCATCCGCGGCATGGGCGCGTGGGCAAAGCTCTCTCGCCGGCCGTTGCCGGTCGCGGCCATGCCCATCAGCCGGGCGTTCATGCGATCCTGGATATAGGCCTTGAGGATGCCGTCCTCGATCAGCACCGTCCGCGCCGATGGCGTGCCTTCGTCGTCCACGGTCAACGAACCGCGCCGGTCCTCGATCGTGCCGTCGTCCACCACGGTGACGCCCGGGGCCGCGATGCGCTCGCCCATCAGGCCGGCGAACGCCGAGGTCTTCTTGCGGTTGAAGTCCCCTTCGAGGCCGTGGCCGATGGCTTCGTGCAACAGGATGCCGGGCCAGCCGGGCCCGAGTACGACCGGCATCTCGCCGGCCGGAGCGGGCGCCGAGCCCAGATTCACGACCGCCTGGCGCAGCGCCTCTTCGACCTGGGCCTGCCAGCGCTCGGGTGCGAGCCAATGGTCGTACAGCGCCCGGCCCCCGACGCCGTGCCCGCCGCTTTCCATGCGATCGCCGTCACCCGCGACCACCGAGACGTTGAGCCGAATCAAGGGACGGATATCGCTCGCCCGTTCGCCGTCCGCCCGCAGGATTTCCACCGCCTGCCACTCGCCGAGCAACGACACCGAGACCTGGCGCACCCGGTCGTCGAGATTGCGGGCATAGGCGTCGATGTCCGACAGCAGTTTGACCTTGGCGTCGAAGTCGACGCCGCCGAGGGGATTGTCGTCGGCGTAGAGATGCCGGTTGGTCTTGGCCGGCGCCGCCGCCATACTGCCGCCCTGCCCGGTGCGGACCGCCTGCACCGTGTCGGCGGCGCGGCGGATCGCCTCTTCGCTCAGCTCCGAGGCGTGGGCATAACCGGTCGCCTCGCCGGACACCGCCCGCAGCCCGAAGCCCTGGGTCTGATCGAACGCGGCGCTCTTCAGCCGGCCGTCGTCGAAGACCAGCTGCTCCGACTGACGGTATTCCAGGTACAGCTCTCCGTCGTCGGCACCGGCGAGCGCATCGTCGACGATGGCTTGCACGCGGGTTCGGTTGAGGCCGGCGCGGGTGAAGAACAGGTCGTCAGTGGTGGGGTGGTCGGTCATTGGGGGCTCCTTTGTTGCCCCCTTATATGGGCTTGTCGGGTGCGGGCGCCAGTCCCGACCGCAGGCTTCCGTTGGCTCAGGCATTGCTTGGTGCGGCAATAAGTCGCAGAATCCCGCTGGGCGCGGGAAATCGGGCAATCCTATGGGATTCTTTGCATTCCGCCGGCCTGGTCGCACCATCCCCGGCGGCGAGCGGGTGCGACACAACCGCGCCGGTCAGTTGAGGGTCGATGGCGGAACGCTATACTCCGCCAAACGAAGGTGGGCCGTGGCTGGGCAATCGAGGCTCCCGAGCGTGCCGCGGCAATTCCGGCGGCACAGACGCGCAAGACAAAGAGCTGTTGGCTGAAACCGACCCTCATCACACTCATGATCTTCTTGGCGCAGGGGTGAACAGGCGCATGCGTAAAACAATATTTGGACTTGCGGCGCTGCTTGGACTGCTGCTGCTCGGCGCCGCGGGCGCCTGGGCGGCCGCACCGCAGCCGTGGCAGATCGACTTCCAACCGGCGGCTTCGCCGACTATGGAGCGGATCCGAGAGCTCAATATGCTGCTCTCCATCATCATCGTCGCCATCAGCATCTTCGTCCTGGGCCTGTTGGCGGTGGTCATTGTCCGCTTCAACGCCAAGCGGAACCCGACGCCGAGCAAGACGGCCCACAACACGGTGCTCGAGGTCATCTGGACGGTGGTGCCGATCATGATCCTGGTGGTCATCGCCATCCCGTCCTTCAAGCTGCTGTATTTTGCCGACCGCACCCAGGACGCCGAGCTCACGGTCAAGGCCGTCGGCTACCAGTGGTATTGGACTTATGAGTATCCCGACCACGATGACCTGACTTTCGACGCGCTCATGGTCGAGGACGAAGACCTGCAGCCTGGCCAGCCGCGGCTCTTGGAGACGGACAACCGCGTGGTGGTTCCGGTGAACACCAATGTCCGCCTGCTGACCACGGCCGGCGATGTCCTGCACAGCTGGGCGATGCCGGCATTCGGCGTCAAGCTCGACGCGGTGCCGGGCCGCATCAACGAGACCTGGTTCCGGGCCACCGAGGAAGGCGTCTATTACGGCCAGTGCTCGGAGCTCTGCGGCATCCGGCACGGCTTCATGCCGATCGCCGTGGAAGTGGTCTCGAAAGAGGCCTTCGCCGCGTGGCTCGAGAAGGCCAAGGAAGAGTTCGCGCAGAACGGTGATGACGATCGGACACGGGTTGCCGCGGCTGGGGCCGCGACGTCCGCCAAATAGGGGGTTAGACCATGGCGCATGAGACTTCTGAGGCGGCGCACGCCCACCACGATCATCCCACCGGATGGCGCCGGTTCGCCTATTCGACGAACCACAAAGACATCGGCACGATGTATCTGGTCTACGCCGTCATCTTCGGCATCGTGGGCCTTGCGCTCTCGATCCTGTTTCGGATCGAGCTGGCCGAGCCGGGCGATCAGATCCTGGCCGGCAACTACCACTTCTACAATGTCCTGATCACCGCGCATGGCCTGATCATGATCTTCTTCATGGTCATGCCGGCGATGATCGGCGGGTTCGGCAACTGGATCGTGCCGATCATGATCGGCGCGCCGGACATGGCCTTCCCGCGCATGAACAACATCAGCTTCTGGCTGCTGGTGCCGTCGGGACTGCTGCTGGTGGGCTCGCTCTTCGTGGCCGGCTCGCCGGGCGGTGACGGCGTCGGCGGCGGCTGGACCATCTACCCGCCGCTGAGCGGCAGCGCGGGCCATCCGGGACCGGCCGTCGACATGGCGATCTTCAGCCTGCACCTGGCGGGCGCGTCGTCGATCCTGGGCGCCATCAACTTCATCACCACCATCTTCAACATGCGGGCGCCGGGGATGACCCTGCACAAGATGCCGCTGTTCGTGTGGTCGATCCTGATCACCGCGTTCCTGCTGTTGCTGTCGCTTCCGGTGCTGGCCGGCGCCATCACCATGCTGCTGACCGACCGGAACTTCGGCACCGCCTTCTTCGACCCCGCCGGTGGTGGCGATCCGATCCTGTTCCAGCACCTGTTCTGGTTCTTCGGCCACCCCGAGGTCTACATCCTGATCCTGCCGGGCTTCGGCATGATCAGCCAGATCATCTCGACCTTCTCGCGCAAGCCGATCTTCGGCTACCTCGGCATGGCCTACGCCATGGTGGCGATCGGCTTCATCGGCTTCATCGTCTGGGCCCACCACATGTACACGGTGGGCATGGACGTGGACACACGGGCCTACTTCACCGCGGCGACCATGGTCATCGCGGTGCCGACCGGCATCAAGATCTTCAGCTGGATCGCCACCATGTGGGGCGGGTCGATCGAGTTCAAGACGCCGATGCTGTGGGCGACGGGATTCATCTTCCTGTTCACCGTGGGCGGCGTGACCGGCGTGGTGCTGGCGAATGCGGGCATGGATCTGGCCTTGCATGACACCTACTACGTGGTGGCGCATTTCCACTATGTGCTGTCGCTGGGCGCGGTGTTCTCGATCTTCGGCGGCTTCTACTACTGGCTGCCCAAGATGTGCGGCCGCCAGTACCCGGAAATGCTGGGCAAGGTGCACTTCTGGATCACCTTCGTCGGCGTCAACATGACCTTCTTCCCGCAGCACTTCCTCGGGGTCGCGGGCATGCCCCGGCGCATCCCCGACTACCCCGACGCATTCGCGGGCTGGAACTTGATCTCGTCTTGGGGGTCCTATCTGTCCGGGGTCGGCGTGCTGCTGTTCCTGTACCTGGTCTATCGCACCTTCACCGCCGGCGAGCGGGTGGGCGAGAACCCCTGGGGCGAGGGGGCGACCACGATGGAGTGGAAGGTGCCGTCGCCGCCACCGTTCCACACCTATGAAGAGCTGCCGCATATCAGATAGGCGCATGCCGGATGGGCCGGGCGCGGCCCGCCGGCGGAGCGGAGGATGCGCGTGACTGACACGCCGCTTGAATTGACGGCCGATTCGGCCGGCGGGGCGATCGTCGAAATCCCGTCGGTGGCGGATTACGTCGCGCTGTTGAAGCCGCGGGTGATGTCGCTGGTGGTCTATACCGGCCTGGTCGGCCTGATGGTGGCGCCGGGCCACCTGCATCCGGTGCTGGCGGCAGTGGCGGTGCTGTGCATCGCCGTCGGAGCCGGCGCGGCCGGCGCGATCAACATGTGGTACGAGCGGGACGTGGATGCGCTGATGGCGCGGACCCGCGCGCGGCCGTTGCCGGCGGGGCGCATGGCCCCGTCCCAGGCGCTCGGCTTCGGCAGCGTGCTGGCGGCGGGCTCGGTCGCCGTCATGGGGCTTGCGGTCGGCTGGTCGGCCGCCGCGCTGCTGGCGCTCTCGATCGCCTTCTACGTCTTCGTCTACACGATCTGGCTCAAGCGGCGTACGCCGCAGAACATCGTGATCGGCGGCGCCGCCGGCGCCTTTCCGCCGGTGATCGGCTGGGCTGCGGTGACGGGCGACGTGAGCCTCGCGTCCCTGGCGCTGTTCGCCATCATCTTCATGTGGACGCCGCCGCACTTCTGGTCGCTGGCCCTGTTCCGCCGCGGCGACTATGCCCGGGCCGGTATTCCGATGCTGCCCGTGGTCGCGGGCGAGGGGGAAACCCGGCGCCAGATCCTGATCTATACGGTCCTCTTGGTTCCGGTGTCCCTGGCGCCCTGGCTGTTGGGCGCCGTTGGATCGCTGTACGCCGCCACCGCGGCCCTCTTGGGTGCGGCGTTTTTGGTCAACGCCTGGACCGTGTGGTGCGAGCGGGACGGCACCGGCGCGGCGCGGCGCACCTTCGGCTTCTCGATTCTCTATCTCTTTTTGTTGTTCACGGCGTTGCTCGTGGACAAGGCGGTGGCCTGAGATGGCGCGCAAGAACGCCCCCTCCGAGATGGAGCCGCGTTTTCGACGGATGCGCAGCAAGAACCTCGCCTTGCTGGCGGTGCTGGCGAGCTTGGTGGTGCTCTTCTACGTGATAACCATCGTGCGCATGGGGAGCGGGTCGTGAGCGCCCTGGCCGAACGCCGCAACACGGCGACCGGTCTCGTGCTCGTGGCAGTGGTCGCCGGCATGGTGGGCCTGGCCTTCGCCGCGGTGCCGCTCTATCGCCTGTTCTGCCAGGTCACGGGCTATGGCGGCACGACCCAGCGCGCCGAGACCGCACCCGCCCAGATCGGCGACCGGATTATCACGGTTCGCTTCAACGCGGACGTGAATTCGGCCTTGCCATGGGACTTCGTGCCGGTGCAGCGGGAGGTCGAGGTGCGGGTCGGCGAGGAGACGCTCGTCTTCTACCGCGCCGAGAACCGTTCGAGCGAACCGATAACCGGCACCGCCGTCTTCAACGTGACGCCTTTGAAGGCGGGCGTCTATTTCAGCAAGATCGCCTGTTTCTGTTTCGAGGAGCAGCGCCTGGCGGCGGGTCAGGCGGTCGACATGCCGATCTCCTTCTTCGTCGACCCGGCCATCGCCGACGACCCCAACTTGGACGACGTGAAGACCATCACCCTGTCCTACACCTTCTTCCCGGTTCGGGAGGAGGCGGCGGATGGGATCCAGGAGCGCAAGACGGCCCAGGCGGCCGATTGAGACCACCCAAAGGGGGCAGTGAGGACACCAAAGATGAGCGCAGCAGACACCCATCAACAAAAACATCCCTATCATCTGGTCGACCCGAGCCCGTGGCCGATCGTGGGCTCCTTTGCCGCCTTGCTGCTGTTCGGCGGCGCCGTCATGTGGATGCACGAGGTCGCCGGCGGGGGCTGGATCACGCTTGCCGGCCTGGTGGGCGTGGCCATCACCATGGTCGGCTGGTGGCGCGACGTGGTGCGCGAAGCCACCTTCCAGGGCCATCACACGCCGGTGGTCCAGCTTGGCCACCGCTACGGCATGGCGCTGTTCATCGCCTCGGAGGTGATGTTCTTCGTGGCCTTCTTCTGGGCCTTCTTCAACGCCAGCCTGTTCCCCTTCGCCGATGGCATTCCGGGCGCCGGGATCTGGCCGCCGGAAGGGGTCACGGTGTTCAACCCGTGGAGCCTGCCGTTCCTCAACACGCTGATCCTGCTGACCTCCGGCGTCACGGTGACCTGGGCGCATCATGCCCTGCAGCATGGCGACCGGCGGGGAACTTTGCAGGGGCTGGCGCTCACCATCCTGCTGGGCCTCGCCTTCACCGGCGTCCAGGGTTACGAGTACCTGCACGCGCCATTCGGCTTCAGCGACGGGATCTATCCGTCGACCTTCTTCATGGCCACCGGCTTCCACGGCTTCCACGTCATCATCGGGACGACCTTCCTGATCGTCTGCTTCTTCCGGGCCTGGCGCGGCCACTTCAAGCCGGACCATCATTTCGGCTTCGAGGCGGCGGCCTGGTACTGGCATTTCGTCGACGTGGTCTGGTTGTTCCTGTTCTGCTGCATCTATTGGTGGGGCAAGGGCAACGCGCCGTTGTTCGGTTGACGTGGGCAGGGAGTACTTTCCGCGCGTCTCTCCGTTCGCCGCGGGCCTGTTCTGCAAGTGCCCGCGCTGCGGCTCTGGACGGCTGTTCGACGGCTTTCTGACCGTCGCCGAGGGGTGTTCGGTCTGTGAGCTGGATTTCTCCGCCCATGACAGCGGCGACGGCCCGGCCGTGTTCATCATCCTGATCCTCGGCTTCGTCGTCGTGGGGCTGGCGCTGTGGACGGAGATGAACTACGCCCCGCCGTTGTGGCTGCATGCGGTCTTGTGGCCGCCGCTCATACTGGGCGGGGCGCTGGCGATGCTGCGGCCGCTCAAGGCGACCATGATCGCGCTGCAGTACCGCCATTTCACCGAGGATTTCCATCAGCGGGATGCCGGGCGTTAGCATCGCGGGTTTCCAGTTCCGCCCCACCCTCTGGCCGACAGTGATCGCCTTGCCGGCGTTCCTGGTGCTGGTGGCGCTCGGCGTCTGGCAGCTGGAGCGGCTGGAATGGAAGGAAGGCCTGATCGCCGAGCGTGCCGCAAGGCTGGGCGGCGCGCTGTTGGACGAGCCGGCGGACCTGGACCCCGTTGCTGACGCTTTCCGGCAGGCCCGAATCGCGGGGGTGTTCTTGCACGACAAGGAGCTCTACCTCGTCGCGCGCTCGCTGCGCGGCAATGTGGGCTACCACGTGGTGACGCCCTTGCGGCGCGCGAGCGGCGAATACGTCCTGGTCAACCGCGGCTGGGTGCCGAGCGCCGGCAAGGATCCTGCGCAGCGGCCGGAGGGCCAGATCGAGGGCACGGTGGCGGTGACGGGCGTGGTTCGCGGGCCCGGCCGAAAATCGATCTTCGCCCCGGAGAACGATCCGGCGGCGAATGTCTGGTTCCGGATCGATGTCCCGGCGATGGCGGCTGCAGCCGGCCTGTCCGGTGTCGCGCCCTGGACCATGGAAGCGGATGCGGCGCCCAACCCGGGCGGCTTTCCGATCGGCGGCCAGACCCGCGCCGTGCTCCCCAACGATCACCTGCAATACGCTTTGACTTGGTTTTCGCTGGCCCTGGCGCTGTTGGTGATTTACGTCGTCTACCACACCAAGCGGCGAGGACATGCCGAATGACGCCTTACCAAGAGCTCGAGACGCGCTTTCGGCGGCTCGCCAATCTGAACGACGCGCGTGAGATCCTGCACTGGGACACGGCGACGATCATGCCCCAGGGCGGTGCCGAGGCGCGCGCCGATCAGCTGGCCACCCTGTCGGTGCTGGCGCACGAGATGCTGACCGCGCCGGAGGTCAAGGACCTGTTGGACGCGGCCGAGGGCGCGGCGCCTTGGCAGGACGCGAATCTGCGCGAGATGCGCCGGCAATGGGTACATGCCGCGGCGGTTCCCGCCGATCTGGTCGAGGCGCTGTCCAAGGCCTGCTCCACCTGCGAGATGGTCTGGCGCGAAGCTAGGCCGGCGAGCGATTTCGCCATGGTGCGGCCGGCCCTGGCCGAGGTCCTGCGGCTGGTGCGCGAGACCGGCGCGGCCAAGGCCGAGATCCTGGGCTGCCCGGTCTATGACGCGCTCCTGGACGAGTACGAGCCCGATGGCAGGGCCGCCGACATCGACCCGTTGTTCGACGATCTCGCCGCATTCCTGACCGACTTCATCGACGAGGCGATCGCGCACCAAACGGCGGCCGCGCCGGCGCTCGACCCCGAGGGACCGTTCCCCATCGCGATCCAGGAACAGCTCGGCGCGCGCTTCATGAAGGTGCTGGGCTTCGACTTTCATCACGGGCGGCTCGACACCAGCCTGCATCCCTTCTGCGGCGGGACGCCCGACGACGTGCGCATCACCACACGCTATGACGAGAGCGACTTCACCCAGAGCCTGATGGGCGTCCTGCACGAGACCGGACATGCGCTCTACGAGCGGGGGCTGCCCAGGGACTGGCGCCATCAGCCGGTCGGATCGGCGCGGGGCATGAGCCTGCACGAGAGCCAGTCGCTGCTGATCGAGATGCAGGCCTGCCGCTCGCGCGCCTTTCTGGGTTACGCCGCCCCCATCATTCGCCAGGCGTTCGGCGGCGAGGGTCCGGCCTGGGACGCCAACAACCTCTATGGGCTCTACACCCGGGTCGAGCGCGGCTACATCCGCGTCGACGCCGACGAGGTGACCTATCCGGCCCATGTCATCCACCGTTATCGGCTCGAGAAGGCGATGATCGCGGGAGATCTGCAGGTCGACGATCTGCCGGCGGCCTGGAACGACGGCATGGTCGAACTGCTCGGCATCACCCCGCCGGACGACCGCCGGGGCTGCCTGCAGGATATCCATTGGTACGACGGCGCCTGGGGGTATTTCCCGACCTATACCCTGGGAGCCATGACCGCGGCACAGCTCTATGACGCAGCGACGCGCGCGGATCCCGGCATCGTCGCTGCCATCGGCCTCGGCGATTTCGGACCGCTGCTCGCTTGGCTGGGCGAGCATGTGCACGCCAGGGGCTCGCTGTTGACGACCAGGGAGCTGATCACCGAGGCGACCGGCCGGCCGCTCGACCCGGCGGTCTTCAAGACGCACCTAAAGACCCGCTATCTGTCCTGACCGCGCGCCGCTTGTCCCGCTCCGGGACGCTCGATAGTGTGAGCCAATAGATCGATGGATTCCATGGGTGCAGACCCGTGCGCTACGTGAGCACGCGGGGCGCGGCTCCCGCGCTCCCCTTCGATGACGTGCTGTTGGCCGGACTTGCCGAGGACGGCGGCCTCTACGTGCCCGAGGCCTGGCCGTCGCTGTCGCCGGCCGACTTCGATGCCATGCGTGGCTTGGGCTACGCCGAGGTCGCCGTGCGGGTCATGGCCCCCTATCTGGGCGGGCGCATCGCCGAGGAGGACTTCGCCGCCATCATTGCCGACACCTACGCGGCGTTCGATCATCCCGAGGTGGCGCCGCTCGTGCCGCTTGGTGCGGACGCCTATTTGCTCGAGCTGTTCCACGGCCCGACGCTGGCTTTCAAGGACTGTGCGCTGCAGCTGCTCGGCCGCCTGTTCGACCACGTCCTGGCCCGCCGCGGCGAACGCATCACCATCATCGGCGCCACCTCGGGCGATACCGGCTCGGCCGCGATCGAGGCCTGCCGCGGCCGCGAGGCGGTGGAGATCTTCATGCTGCATCCCCAGGGCCGGGTTTCCGAGGTGCAGCGCCGGCAGATGACCACCGTGACGGCGGACAATGTCCACAACCTCGCTATCGAGGGCACCTTCGACGACTGCCAGGACTTGGTGAAGGCCCTGTTCAACGATCGGGCGCTGCGCGCCGAGCTGCCGCTCGCGGCGGTGAACTCCATCAACTGGGCGCGCATCATGGCGCAGATCGTCTACTATGTGTGGGCCGCGCTGCGCCCCGCGCTTTCTGGCTGCGCGCCCGTGTTCGCCGTTCCCACCGGGAACTTCGGCAATGTCTTCGCGGGCGACTGCGCGCGCCGCATGGGCCTGCCGGTCAAGCATCTGGTGGTGGGCTCGAACCGCAACGACATCCTGACGCGATTCTTCGAGACCGGCGTGATGGAGATCCACGGCGTTCATCCCACATTAAGTCCGAGCATGGACATTCAGGTCTCGAGCAATTTCGAGCGCCAGCTGTTCGAGCTCTATGATCGGGACGGGCTGGCGGTGGACGGGCTCCTCAGGGCCTTTCGGGAGACCGGCGAGTTGCGCGTCGACCCGGCTCGCTGGCAGGCGGTGCGCGAAACTTTCAGCGGCTATCGGCTGGACGATGAGGGCACCAAGCGGATGATCAAGACGATCCACGACGAGACCGGCATGTTGGTCGACCCGCACACCGCGGTCGGCATTCACGCGGGCCGTGCGCATGGGCCGACCGCCGATGCGCCGCTGGTGGCGCTGGCGACGGCCCATCCGGCCAAGTTCCCGGATGCGGTCGAGGCGGCGACCGGCGTCAGGCCGGCTCTGCCCGAGCGGCTCGCCGACCTGTTCGAACGGGAGGAGTCATACGACATGCTGCCCAACGATGTCGCGGCCGTGCGCGGCCATATCCGGGCCAAGATCGGACTGGCGGGGGCGGCATGACCGTCCACGTGTCCACGCTGGCGAACGGCATGACGGTCGCGACCGATCCCATGCCACAGGTCGAGACGGCGGCCTTGGGTGTGTGGGTCGCCGCCGGCACCCGCAACGAACGGCCCGAGATCAACGGCATCGCCCATCTGCTCGAGCATATGGCCTTCAAGGGCACCGAGCGCCGTACCGCGGCGGCGATCGCCGAGGAGATCGAGGCGGTCGGCGGCCACCTCAATGCCTACACCTCGCGAGAGCACACCGCCTATTACGTCCGCGTGCTCAAGGAGGACGTGCCGCTCGCCGTGGATCTCCTGGCCGACATCCTGCAGCATTCGGTCTTCGACGAGGACGAGCTGGCGCGGGAACGCGCCGTGATCCTGCAGGAGATCGGGCAGGCGCAGGATACGCCGGACGACATCATCTTCGACCACTTCCAGGCCATCGCCTATCCCGACCAGCCCATGGGCCGTCCGGTACTAGGCGATGCGCAGGTGATCCGCGGGATGCCGCGATCGGCGATCATCGAGTATCTGAGCGAGAACTATCGGGCGCCGCGCATGATCCTGACCGCGGCCGGCGCGATCGACCACCAAGACCTCCATGCCCGCGCGGAGGTGGCTTTCAGCGATCTCGGCGCGGCCGGGGGCGACGGACGCGAGCCGGCCCGCTATGTGGGCGGCGACCATCGGGCAGACCGTGAGCTGGAACAGGTGCATCTGTTGCTGGGCTTCCGGGGCGTTCCCTTCGACGCGCCCGACTACTATGCCCTGGCCGTGCTCTCGACCCTGTTCGGCGGCGGCATGTCGTCCCGCCTGTTTCAGGAAGTACGGGAAAACCGCGGCCTCGTTTACAGCATCTACAGCTTCACGAACAGCTACAGCGACGATGGTCTATTCGGCATCTACGCGGGGACGGGACCGGCAGAGCTGGGCGAACTGATCCCCGTGATCTGTTCCGAGACCACGAAGCTCACGGAGCGCGTCACGGATGAAGAGGTGGCGCGGGCGCGCACCCAGCTCAAGGCCGGGCTGTTGATGGCGCGGGAATCGACCGGCGCCCGCTGCGAGCAACTCGCGCAGCAGATGCTGGTTTATGGGCGGGCTGTGCCCGCGGAGGAGATCGTCGAGAAGATCGAGGCGGTCGACGGCGCCGCGATCACGGCGCTGGCGCGCAAGCTCTTGGCGGAACGTCCCACGCTTGCGGCCATCGGTCCGACCGCCGGCCTCGCGCCGTTCGATACGATCGCGGCGCAATTGAGCTAAGCCGGCCTCGTCGTCTCGCGGATTTCGGATCGGGAGTAGAGACAACGGTGATCGGGTTTCTGTGGCAGCGTTCGGGCTTGGGCGAGTCGGACCTTCGTCTAAACGGTCCGCGCGTCTACCTGCGACCCCCTGCCGCAGAGGACTACCAATCCTGGTCCGCCCTGCGCGAAGAATCCCGAGCCTTTCTTGTGCCCTGGGAACCGGAATGGACCAAGGACAGCCTGACCCGCGCCGCCTATCGCCGAAGGCTGCGCCGCTACGCGCTGGATCGCCGGGCCGGCACCGGCTGCAGTTTGCTCATCCTGCGTCAGGCGGACGACGCTCTGCTCGGCGGCATCAGCCTCGGCAATATCCGCCGAGCGGCGGCGCAGGCCGCCAGCATCGGCTATTGGATCGGCGCGCCCCATGCGCGGCAGGGATACATGACCGAGGCGCTGGACTGCGTGATCGCCTTCGCCTTTCAGAAGCTCGGTCTGCACCGGATCGAAGCCGCCTGCCTGCCCGCAAATGCGCCGAGCCAGGCATTGCTGCGTCGCGCGCAGTTCCGCCTGGAAGGCGAGGCGCGCAAGTACCTCTGCATCAACGGGATCTGGCAGGACCACGAGATCTACGCGCTGTTGCGCGAGGATTGGGCCACTGCTGCCTGAGTCTGTTCACGCGGCTTCGGGCCGTGCCGCCGTCCGTGCATACCACCAGGCTGCCGCCAGGCCCCAGACCGAGTTGGCCAGCAGTACCAGGACCGGGAACATGGCCCCGGCATTGAGCCCGGCCGTGCCCAACGGCGTCTGCGGGATGAAGACGAACAGCGCCACCAGGGACGCGAGCAGCCCCACGACCAGGCCGCGCTGCCACCAGGACCGGCTCAGGATCGGCGCCACAAAGAGAAAGCCCCAGAGCCCGCCCCAGACGATCTGTTTGTAAAGGAACCCCGGCAGGGGCGGAGGTCCCGGCAGGGTGATGCCTGCCGCGGCGGCGATGCCGGCGGACACAACCAGCCAGACGAAGACCACGTTGGCCACCGCGCCCAGGGCACCGGCGGTGAAGCCGAGCGAAAGCTTTTGCAGCAGGGTCATTGGTTTCCCCTCCCCTGAATGCCAGATCGCGCGCGAGGCAGCCTACGCGCCCCTGCGGCCGGATCGCCAATCACATATTCGTGGTTGCCGGTGGATGCCTGCTAGGCGTGGCCCGCCTCGCCCGACAGCATGCTGACATTCACGCCGATCTTGGCCATGGCCCGTGACCAGGTGTCCTCCAGATTCGGGGCGAACACCAGGTCCCGGTCGGCGGGGACGGTCAGCCAGCCATTGGCCGCGAACTCCATCTCCAACTGGCCCGGTCCCCAGCCGGAATAGCCGAGCGCCAACAGGGATTGTTCCGGTCCTTTTCCGGCCGCGATGGCCTTGAGGATCTCGACCGACGCGGTCAGGCCGATGGCACCATCCACGACCAGGGTGCCTTCCTGCACATAGTCGGCGGTGTGCAGAACGAAGCCGCGACCGCTCTCGACGGGTCCGCCGGTGTGAACGCGGATGTCGCTGCGAATCGGCGCGCCTTCCACCCCGATCTGCTCCAAGAGCTCTGGAAAGGTCAGCGACTCGAACAGGCGATTGACCACCAGCCCCATGGCGCCCTCATCGCTATGGGCACACAGATAGACCACGGTGCGTTGAAAGCGCGGATCCTGCATCCCCGGCATGGCGATCAGCAGTTGGCCTGCGAGGGTTTCGGTGGGCTTCGGCACGGCCAATGGATCCTGTTTTTGGCGGTCTAGCTTCAATATAGGCGCGATCGAGAGCACTATCCAACCATATGGACTCGATTCGGACGCGATTGGCCCTGGCAAGGCAGGTCTCGGCGGTGTGACCGAGTATCTCCATGCCAACGCGTTTGTTACCGAAATTGTGCGGACGGGAGACTATATAGATCCTAGGCTGCACCCTCGATCCGCCGCCCCGGCCGCTTGGCCGGGCGACCGATCGGGTATGGCAAAGGAAATGTAAACGCCCATGACCCGGAGTCTTCGCGCCGAAGGTGCCAGGCGCCTCTTGCTTGCGGTGTTCGCGCTGCTGCTGTCGGCGGGGACGGCGCTGGCCGCGGCCTCCAATCTGTCGCGCACCGATCACACCGAGGTCCGCTTGATCTCGGCGGCGACGGCCGCGGGCGACGGCCGCACCGTGCAGCTGGGGCTGCATTTCCGGATGCAGCCCGGCTGGAAGGTGTATTGGCGCAGTCCGGGCCCGGGCGGCTTCCCGCCGGAGATCGACTGGTCGGGATCCGAGAATCTGGCCAACGCACAGATGGAGTGGCCCCGTCCGGTCCGTTTCAGCGTGCTGGGTTTTGACACCCTCGGCTACGAGAAGGAGGTGGTCTATCCGATCACGGCGACCGTGACCGAGCCAGGTGCGCCGCTGCGTCTTCGCGCGCATATCCGATATTTGACCTGCAGCGAGATCTGCGTCCCCTACGAGACCGATCTGGCGCTGGACCTGCCCGCGGGACCCGCCGCCTCGTCCGCATTCACCCACCTGATCGGCCGGTTCGGGGCCCAGGTGCCGCGGAGCGATGCCGCCTCCGGCTTGTCCGTCGAGCGGGTCAGCGTCGACGGGCCGGTCACGGCTCCGGTCCTGCAGGTCACGGCGCGGTCGCGCGACGGTTTCTCCGCGCCTGACATCTTCATCGAAGGTCCCGAGCTGTTCGAGTTCGGCGCGCCCCGGATCACCTTGTCCGACGACGCCACCGTCGCGGTGCTGACCGTGGACGCCGGCACGCCGGCGCAAGACCCGCCGCCTCTGGTCGGCCAGGTCATGACCTTCACCCTGGTCGACGGCGGCCGGGCGGTGGAGAGCGTTATGGTGCCGGAGCCCGGCGCGCGCTTCGACGAACCCGGTGCGGGCGCGCTGGCGGTGATCTTGGGCCTCGCGCTGATCGGCGGGCTGATCCTCAATCTCATGCCCTGCGTCCTGCCGGTGCTGTCGATCAAGCTCTTGAGCGTGGTCAGCCATGGCGGCGGCGAGCCGCGCCAGGTGCGCCTCCGGTTCCTCGCCTCGGCCGCGGGCATCCTGGTGTCGTTTCTGGTGCTGGCCGCGGCGGCGATCGCAATCAAGGCGGCGGGAGTCGCGGTCGGCTGGGGCATCCAGTTCCAGCAGCCGGCCTTCCTGGTCGCCATCATGCTCGTGCTCACCGTGTTCGCCGGCAACATCTGGGGCCTGTTCGAGTTCCGTCTGCCGGGCGCCGTTGCCGATGCCGGCGCCCGCGGCGCGGCCCGCGAGGGGCTGACCGGCGATTTCCTCACCGGCGCCTTCGCCACGCTGCTGGCGACGCCGTGCAGCGCGCCGTTTCTGGGCACGGCGGTGGGCTTCGCCCTGGCGCGGGGATGGTTCGAGATCGTCCTGGTATTCGCCGCCCTGGGCCTCGGCTTGGCCTTGCCCTATCTCGCGGTCGCGGCGGCGCCGCGCCTGGCGACCTCGCTGCCGCCGCCGGGACCCTGGATGTTGCGCCTGAAACAGGTGCTGGCGATGGCGCTGGTCGCCACCGTGATCTGGTTGCTGACCGTCCTGGCTGCGCAGGCCGGACTTGCGGCCGCGGTCGTCGTCGGCGGCCTGATGGCTGTCGTGTTGCTGCTGCTTTGGCTGCGCCATCGCGGCAAGCCGCGCATCCCGGGCGCGGCCGTGGCCTCGGGCATCGGCCTCGTGGCGGTGCTCGCCTTCGTAACGCCCGTTCTCGTGCCTGGGAGCGCCCCAACGAACCGCGCAGATGGCGTCACGGCCGCAAGCGCGGCCTGGCGCGCCTTCGACCGGAGCGCGATTCCCATGCTGGTGGCGCAGGGCAAGACCGTGTTCGTGGATGTCACCGCGGACTGGTGCATCACCTGCCAGGCCAACAAGACACTGGTGCTCAACCGCGGCCAGGTCGCGGCGCGGATCGGCGCGGACGGGGTCGTCGCCATGGTGGCCGATTGGACCCGGCCGGACCCGGCGATTTCTGACTATTTGGCGTCTTACGGCCGCTACGGCATTCCGTTCAACGTGGTCTACGGCCCGGGCGCGCCGGCCGGTTTGCCGCTGCCGGAGCTCCTGACCGAGGATGCGGTGCTGGCCGCCTTCGACAAAGCCGCCGGGCCGCAGCCGGCGACCGCGCGGGCGCAGCTCCCGGAGGAAAAATGAGGGCTGGATTCATCCGCCAAAAGGTCTAGATAAGACAAAGTTCCGGGCGCGCCGGCGCATCCGCGGCCGGCCGATCACCTGACAATCAGTGGATGAAGGAGGCGAGACCATGGCAATCCAGGTTGGCGACAAGATACCGACTGTCACGCTCAAGCACATGACCGGCGACGGGATGGCGGACATTTCCACGGACGAGCTGTTTGGCGGCAAGAAGGTCGTGCTGTTCGCCCTGCCGGGTGCGTTTACGCCGACCTGTTCGGCCAAGCACCTGCCCGGGTTCGTCGAGCACGCCAGCGATATTCGGGGCAGGGGTATCGACGCGATTGCTTGTCTCTCGGTCAACGACGCTTTCGTCATGAACGAATGGGGCAAGGCGCAGGATGTCGGCGACAGGGTCATGATGCTGGCGGACGGCAACGCGGACTTCACCAAGGCGGTCGGCCTCGAGATGGACGGCTCCGGCTACGGCATGGGGCTCCGCTCGCAGCGCTATGCGATGATCGTCGACGATGGCGTGATCAAGTCCTTGCATGTCGAGGCCCCCGGCGCCTTCGAGGTGTCCAGCGCCGAGAGCGTCCTGGGCGAGCTCTAGCTCTCGATATTCCGGCGTTGCCGCGGGGCGAGCCGCCCCGCGCCCGCCGCTCAATCCAGATAGGGCTTCATCCCGGCGCGGGCGAGCGCGTCGGCGCGCTCGTTTTCCGGATGGCCGGCATGGCCGCGGACCCAGTGCCATTCCACCTCGTGCTCGGCCAAGGCGCTCTCCAGCCGGCGCCACAAGTCTTCGTTCTTGACCGGTTTCTTGGCGGCCGTCTTCCAGCCGCGCGCCTTCCACTCGTGGATCCACTTGGTGATGCCGTCGCGCAGATAGGTGCTGTCGGTGTGCACCCGAGCCTTGACGGGCCATTTCAGCGCCTCGATCGCCTCGATCGCGGCGGTGAGTTCCATGCGGTTGTTGGTGGTCAGAACATCGCCCCCATAAAGCTCCCGCTCGTTGCCGTCATAAACCAGCAGTGCCCCCCAGCCGCCGGGCCCGGGGTTCCCGCTGCAGGCGCCGTCGGTGTAGATGTCGACCACGTCGTCCGCCATGGGCTCTAGTCCAGCCCGTAGGCGCCGGGGCCGGCCACGTCCTGATGAAAACGCAGCTTCTTGTAGTACTCGAGCGGATCCTTCGGCCTGACCAGGGCGCCCTCCGGATGGTGCAGCCAGTCGTGCAGGCGCGTTAGCAGAAAACGCATGGCGCTGCCCCGCGCCAAAAGCGGCAAGGCCGCGAGCTCCGCCTCGGAGAACGGGCGAACGGCGCGGTAGCAGGACAGCATGTGGCGCGCCTTGGTGATGTTGAAGCTGCCATCCGTCTCGAAGCACCAGGCGTTCAGGCAGATGGCCAGGTCGTAGGCGAAGAAATCGTTGCACGCGAAGTAGAAATCGATCATCCCGGACAGGATTTCGCCGAGGAAGAAGACGTTGTCCGGGAACAGATCGGCATGGATGACGCCGGTCGGCAGATCCTTGGGCCAGGTCCGCTCCAGCATATCGAGCTCGGCGCCCAGCTCGGCCGTCAGGCCGGGCCGGACTTCGTGGGCACGGCTGGCGCACTTGCTGAACAGCGGCCGCCAACCGTGCACGGACAAGGCGTTCGGGCGCGTCATGGCGAAATCGCCGGCAGCCAGATGCATGCGCGCCATCGCCGTTCCCAGCTCGGCGCAATGGTGTGGCGTGACTCGTCGCGGCCACAGCCCGTTGAGAAAGCTGATGATCGCCGCCGGACGGCCGCACAAGGTGCGCAGCGCCTCGCCATCCCGCCCGTGGATCGGCGTCGGGCAGGTGATGCCTTTGGACGAGAGATGCTCCATGAGCGCGAGGAAGAAGGGCAGGTCCTCGGGCGCCACCCGCTTCTCATAGAGTGTCAGGATGTAGTTGCCCCGTTCGGTCTGCAGCAGGTAGTTCGAGTTCTCGACGCCTTCCGCGATGCCTTTGAATGAACTCACCGCGCCGATGTCGTACTGGCTCAGGAAGGCGGCGAGGTCCTCGTCGGAGACTTCGGTATAAACGGCCATGGCCACTGTTTATACGGGCGGCTGCGGAGCGGCAATGGGCTACGCCTCGCCCCTTGTCCGCCGCCTCTGGCTTCTCTACAGTCTGCCGCCGTCGCAAACCCTACCAGGATAACCGAAAGCCATGGCTGATCCCGTCATCGCGCAAAAGGCGCCGTTCTCCGTCAACCTCGAAGCCGGCAAGAATTACGCATGGTGCGCCTGCGGACGGAGCACGACGCAGCCTTTTTGCGACGGCTCGCACAAGGAGACGGACATCACGCCGATCGTCTTCAAGGCCGAGGAAAGCAAGGAAGTCTTCCTCTGCGGCTGCAAGCAGACCGGCAGCCAGCCCTATTGCGACGGCACGCACGGGAAGATCTAGAGGCTTTCCGTGTTCTCCCATTCCTCGCCTTGGGCATCCGGCGTCGCGGGCAGCCTGGTCGGCGCGCTTGCGCTTGCGCTGGTTGGTTGCGCAAAAGAGCCGCCCACGGTCTGCCCCGTGCTCGGCGTCCTTGAGACCGCGTCGATGGTCACGAAGTTCGGCGCCGGCGGGCCGCAGGCGCCCGAGAACGTCGCCTACGCCGCCGAGATCACCGACGCCGATCTCGACTGCGCCTACACCTCGGACACGCTCGACGAGATGGAAGTCAATCTGCGCATCCGGATGCTCGGGCGCAAAGGGCCGCTCGCGGCGCAGGACGCAGCGGACCTAGAGTACTTCGTGGTAATCACCGACCGCTCCGGCACGGTCGTGACGAAGAAGGTGTTCCCGGCGACGTTTGAATTCGAGGGACAGGCCCAGGCGGCGATCACCGAGGAAATCTGGCAGTACTACCGACTGAGGAGCGGCGGGGGCGGGAATCTCTACGAGGTCTGGGTCGGCTTCCAGCTCAGCGACGAGGAAACCGAGTTCAACCGACAGCAGCTCGGATCCTGACGGCTTGGGGCTTGCCGAGCGCACATCGCCGATTGCGGCGGCCCGGCGGTTGACTTTCTTCGATGACGGATTAGGGTCTGTGTGGGTCGTGCGCAGACCCGCAAGGCCGTGGATTCCTGTGGGAGAGCTCGGCGGACCGAATCGGTTCCGTCGGCGCCGAAGGAGCAACCGCCCCGGAAACTCTCAGGCGAGAAGGACCGCAGGGAGAGGCCACTCTGGAGAGCAGGCACGGCTCTGGTCAGCGGCGACGCGGCCGTGAGCCGGGACCGTTGCCTCACCGAAGAGGAAAACCGACCACTTGATGGGTGGGCGGCGAATCTTTCAGGTCCGAAGACAGAGGGGGCGCTTCCGATACGGCCGAAACGTGCGGCCGTTGGCGCCGTCAAGTCGGAGGACCGAGTGGCCAACCCAGAAGAGCTTGTGCAGACGCCCTTGCACGCGCTTCATGTGGAGTTCGGCGGACGCATGGTGCCGTTCGCGGGTTACGAGATGCCGGTGCACTATCCCGCGGGCATCATGAAGGAGCATGCGCATACCCGCGCCGCGGCCGGTCTCTTCGACGTCTCCCACATGGGACAGATCGCCCTGCGCGGGCCCGATGCGGCGGCGGCGCTCGAAAGCCTGGTGCCGGGCGACATCCTGGGTCTTGGCCCGGGGCAGATGCGGTACACCCAGTTCACCAACGCCGAGGGCGGGATCCTCGACGACCTGATGGTCACCAACGCGGGCGATCATGTGTTCGTCGTTGTCAACGCCGCCCGCAAGGCGCGGGACATCGCCCTTCTCCGCGAGGGTCTTGCGGACCGTTGCACGATCGAGGTCCTTGAGGACCGTGCGCTGCTCGCCCTTCAGGGGCCCGCGGCCGCGGCGGTGCTGGGGCGCCATGCCCCCGCCTGTGCCGACATGCTGTTCATGACGGCCAAAGAGCTCGAGATCGACGGCGTCCCCTGCTTTGTCAGCCGGTGCGGATACACGGGCGAGGATGGCTATGAGATCTCGGTCTCGGCCGCCGAGGCGGCGGGGCTGGCGCGCAGCCTTCTCGCGGAGCCGGAGGTGGCGCCGGTGGGCCTCGGGGCGCGCGATTCCCTGCGGCTCGAGGCCGGTCTCTGCCTTTACGGCCACGACATCGACGAAACCACCACGCCGGTCGAGGCGAACCTGCTCTGGAGCATTGGCAAGCGCCGGCGGACGGACGGCGGTTTCCTGGGTGCCGAGGTGATCCAGCGTCAGATCGCCGAGGGCGCGCCGCGCAAGCGGGTCGGCATCCGGCCGAACGGCCGCGCGCCGGCGCGGGAGCGCACCGAGATCATGGCGGCGGATGGCAACCATCTCGGCGCCGTGACCAGTGGCGGGTTCGGCCCCACCGTCGGCGGGCCAGTCGCCATGGGATATGTGCAGACGGACCATGCAGCCGTGGATACGGACGTGCGGCTTGTGGTGCGCGGACAAGCGCGGCCGGGCCGGGTGGCGGCGCTGCCATTTGTGAAGCCGAACTACAAACGGGGATGACCGCGGTGGGACCGCCGCAGGCGCAGCAACAAGGGGAGCAGCATGAGCCAGGTGAGATTTACCGATCAGCATGAGTGGGTCCGCGTCGATGGCGATATCGGCACGTTGGGTATCAGTGACTATGCGCAGCAGCAACTGGGCGATTTGGTCTATGTCGAGCTGCCGGATGTCGGCAAGACGGTGGCCAAGGGAGACGAGATTGCGGTCGTCGAGTCGGTCAAGGCCGCAAGCGAGATCTATGCCCCGGTGGGCGGCGAGGTCACCGAGGTGAACGCGAGCGTGGTGGACGAGCCGAGTGCCGTAAACGCGTCCCCCATGGACAACGGCTGGCTCGTGAAGCTCAAGATCGCCGACGCGGCGGAACTTGAGGCCCTCATGGATGAGGACGCCTATAAGACATACGTGGACGGACTGGACTGAACTGAACTGGCGCAGAGCGCGCACGGGAACGGCAACGGAGGACGGCATGGCGGAGCAGCGGCGTACGCTTGGGGACTTGCAGCAGCGCACGGATTTCGTGCGCAGGCACATCGGACCCGCGGAGGCGGACGTCGCCGAAATGTTGCAGACGGTCGGTTATCCCTCTCTCGACGCGTTGATGGACCGCGCCGTGCCGAAATCGATCCTGTCGAAACGACCCATGCGCCTGCAGGAGGGCCAGACCGAGACGGAAGCCATCGCGCATCTGCAGGCGCTCGCGGACCAGAACCGGGTGTTCCGGTCGATGATCGGCATGGGCTACTACGACACGATCACGCCCCCGGTGATCCTCCGCAACGTGCTGGAATGCCCCGGCTGGTACACCGCCTACACGCCCTATCAGCCGGAGATCTCACAGGGCCGGCTCGAGGCCCTGCTCAACTTCCAGGCCATGGTCATGGACATGACCGGGATGGAGCTGGCCAACGCATCGCTGCTGGACGAGGCCACCGCTGCGGCCGAGGCGATGACCATGTGCCGCCGGGTCGGCAAGAGCGCCGGCCAGGCCTTCTTCGTCGCCGAGGACTGCCACCCGCAGACCATCGCCGTGATCCGCACGCGGGCGGCGGCGCTGGGTATCGAGCTGGTGATCGGCGATCCCCAGGCAGATCTCGATCCGAGCAGGGTGTTCGGCCTGCTGCTGCAGTATCCCAATACCTTTGGCGAGGTGCGGGACTACGCCGCGCTGGCGGAGCAAGCGCACGCGGCGGGCGCGCTGGTGGTGGTCGCTGCCGACCTCCTGTCCCTGGCGCTCCTCAAGCCGCCGGGGGAATGGGGCGCCGACGTGGTCGTCGGCAGCGCCCAGCGCTTTGGCGTGCCGCTGGGCTTCGGCGGGCCGCACGCCGCCTTCTTCGCCACCCGCGAGGCCTACAAGCGCACGACCCCCGGCCGACTGGTCGGCGTCTCGGTCGACCGCAAGGGCCGGCCCGGTCTGCGTCTGGCGCTGCAGACCCGGGAACAGCATATCCGCCGCGAAAAGGCGACCAGCAACATCTGCACGGCTCAGGTCCTGCTCGCGAACATGGCGGGGCTGTATGCCGCCTGGCATGGGCCGGACGGCATCCGCACCATCGCCGAGCGGGTGCACCGGTTGACCGTGACGCTGGCCAAGGGGCTCGACAAGCTCGGCTTCGGGCTCGCCCACAAGGCCTATTTCGACACGCTGGCCGTGGCGGCCAAGGGCAAGGCCAACGAGATCGTCAAACGCGCCGCTGCGGCGCACATCAATCTCCGCCTGATCGACCCGGACACCGTCGGTATCTCGCTCGACGAGACCACAGTGCCCGAGGAGCTGGAAGCGGTGTGGCGTGCCTTCACGGGACGCAAGACCTCGCCGCTGGACGCCGTCAAGCTCGCCCGCACGGGCCGGGATGCGGTGCCCTCAGGCTTGCGGCGCAGCTCTGCTTTCCTGACCCATCCGGTGTTCAACAGCTACCACTCCGAGACCGAGATGCTGCGCTATCTGCGCCGTCTGCAGGAGAAGGACATCGCGCTCGACAGGGCGATGATCCCCTTGGGCTCGTGCACCATGAAGCTCAACGCGACCACCGAGATGATGCCCATCACCTGGCCGAAATTCGCGCGCATCCATCCCTATGCGCCGCTGAGCCAGGCCAAGGGCTATCTCGTTCTGATCGATGAGCTGGAGACGATGCTGTGCGGGATCACCGGCTTCGACGCGGTCTCGCTGCAGCCCAATGCGGGGTCCCAGGGCGAGTATTCCGGCCTGCTCGCGATCCGGCGCTACCACCAGAGCCGGGGCCAGGGCGACCGGCGGATCTGCCTGATCCCGAGCTCGGCGCACGGCACCAATCCGGCCAGCGCCATCATGGCCGGCATGGATGTGGTCGTCGTCGCCTGCGACAAGCACGGTAATGTCGACATCGACGATCTGCGCGCCAAGGCGAATGCGCACGGGGACCGTCTCGCCGCGCTCATGGTGACCTATCCCTCGACCCACGGCGTCTACGAGGCGCAGATCGTCGAGATCTGCAAGATCGTCCACGACCATGGCGGCCAGGTGTACATGGACGGCGCCAACCTGAACGCCCTGGTGGGCTATGCCAAGCCGGGCGAGTTCGGTGCGGACGTGGCGCATCTGAACCTGCACAAGACCTTCTGCATCCCCCATGGCGGCGGCGGCCCGGGGGTCGGCCCGATCGGCGTGGGCAAGCATTTGGCGCCGTTCCTGCCGGGCCACCCGTTGGGCGCCCGGTTCAAGAGCAAGGGCGCGCCGGTGGCGGCCGCGCCCTGGGGCAGCGCCGGCATCCTGCCGATCTCCTGGGCTTATATCGCGCTGATGGGCCGGGACGGCCTCAAGCGGGCGACCGAGGTCGCCATCCTGAACGCGAACTACATCGCCACGCGGCTCAAGCGGCACTATCCGGTGCTCTATACCGGGCCCGGCGGCTTGTGCGCCCATGAATGCATCATCGATACCCGCCCGCTCAAGGACTCCGCCGGGGTGGATGTCGAGGACATCGCCAAGCGGCTGATCGACTATGGCTTCCATGCGCCGACCATGTCCTTCCCGGTGGCCGGCACGCTGATGATCGAGCCGACCGAGAGCGAATCCAAGGCCGAGCTGGACCGCTTCTGCGACGCCATGATCGCGATCCGCGAAGAGATCCGCGAGATCGAGGAGGGGCGGATCGACCGGGAGGACAATCCGCTGAAGAACGCGCCGCACACGGCGGACGACCTGGTGGCGGAGAGCTGGAGCCATCCCTATTCCCGGGCGCGGGCGGTCTATCCGGTGGCGAGCCTCCGAGCCGACAAGTACTGGCCGCCGGTCGGCCGGATCGACAACGTCTATGGAGACCGGCATCTGGTCTGCACCTGCCCGCCGCTCGAGGCCTACCAGGAGGCGGCGGAGTAGGCGGAGGCGGAGCCGTCAATAGAAATGGCCCCGGGCGCTTGCCGCGGGGCCATCTCAGATCCGTTTCCGAGCCGGCGGCTCAGTGCAGCTTGTCGGGCAGCTCCTTGATCGCCGCGTCGACCAGCTCGTCGGACTTCTGCGCGTCGAGCTGCTCGGTCAAGAGCTTGCCGGCGGCGGCCACGGCCAGATCCACCGCGGCGGACCGCACTTCGGCGGTCGCCTGCGCCTCGGCGTGGGCGATGCGGTCCTTCGCCTGCTGCTCCCGGCGGGCCAGCGCGGCCTGCAAGTCCTCGCCCGCCTTCGCGGTGAAGCGCTCGGCCTCCTCCTGCGCGTGCTGAATGATGGCTTCGGCCTCACCGACCGCGTCGCGCTGCTTGCGCTGATACTCCGCCAGGAGATGCTGCGCTTCCTCGCGCAGTTTCTGGGCTTCGTCCAGCTCGGCCTGGATCGCGGCCGAGCGGTCATCCAAGCTCGTGGTCAGCGCCTTCCAGACCGGCTTGGCGATCGCCCCGACGAAGATCACGAAGGCCACGAAGACCCAGAACTCCGGGGTCGCGAACATCAGCCGCGCTCCTTGCTGGCCGCGTCGACCGCCCGGTCCGCCGCGGCGCCGTCGGCCCGCGCGCCGATCATGCGCTGAACCACGTCCTGCGCAAGCTCGCCCGCGACCGACCGCAGATTGGCGAGTGCCTCCTCCCGCGCCGCGGCGATCCGGTTCTCGGCCTCGGCGATGTCGCTGGCGATCTTCTCGCCAAGCGCCGCCTGCTGCCGGGTCGCCTCCTGTGCGGCCGCGTCCGCAGCCTCCCGGATGACCCGCTGCGCCTGGGACCGCCCTTCGCTCAGGGACGCTTCATAGGCCTCGCGGACCTCTTCCGCGTTTTCCTTGAGCTGCGCGGCCTTGTCCAGATCCGAGCGGATCCGCTCCTGGCGCTCCTCCAGGATTTCGCCGATCCCGGGCAGCACCACCTTGCGCAGGAAGATATAGAGCGCGGCAAAGGTGATCGCGAGCCAGAAGAGCTGCGAAACGTATGTGTCGATCTGTTCGAGTTGCGGCATGATTCCCCTGCGTGTGGACCGCCGGCCTCAGCCGAACAGAATGACCAGCGCGATGACCAGCGCGAACAGCGCGATGGCTTCGACCAGCGCAAAGCCCAGCATGGTCATCGTGAACACTTCGCCACGTGCGGCCGGATTGCGGCCAACCGCGAGAATGAACGACGAGAAGATGGTGCCGATGCCGATTCCCGAGCCGATGACGCCGATGACCGCGAGGCCCGCGCCGATAAGCTTTGCCGCTTCGAGTTCCATGATGGTTTTCCCCTGTGTTTTTAGGTTGGGATATATCCGCGCGACGCGCTAATGCAAGTGCAGGGCGTCGTTGATGTAGAGGCAGGTCAGGATGGTGAACACATAGGCCTGCAGGAAGGCGATCAGCAGTTCCAGCCCGGTCAGCGCCACGATAAAGCTGAGCGGCAGCCAGCCGCCGACGAGTCCCAGCGAGACGACGAAGCCCGCAAACACCTTCAAGAGCGTGTGCCCGGCCAGCATGTTGGCGAACAGCCGGACCGACAGGCTCACCGGGCGGGACAGGTAGGAGATGATCTCGATCGGGATCAAGAGCGGCCAAAGCGCGATCGGCGCGCCCGGCGGGACGAAGAAGCTGAAGAAATGCGCCCCGTGCTTGACGAAGCCCAGCACGGTGACCGCGAGAAACACCACGATCGCCATGCCGAAGGTGACGATGATATGGCTGGTGAAGGTGAAGCTGTAAGGGATCATCCCGAGCATGTTGCCGAACAGGATGAACATGAACAGCGTGAACACGATCGGGAAGTACTTGCGGCCCTCGCTGCCGACCGTGTCGCGGATCAGGTTGGCGATGAACTCGTACAAGAGCTCGGCGACCGACTGCAGGCGCCCCGGTACCAACGCGCGACCCCGGGTGCCCAGGGTGAGCATCATGCCGGCCAGCAGCACGGCGATCACCATCATGGCCGAGGAGTTGGTGAACGACAGGTCCAGGCCGCCGATATCGATCTCGACCAGCGGTTTGATGGTGAACTGCTCCAGCGGGCTATGCTTTTCCGCCACAGATCCCTCGCTTGCTCCGTCGCCGGGCGCTTAGCGGTCCCGCCCGTCGTCCTCCGGCTTCCGCCTTTCGGCCGGCTTGTACCCCACCCCATGGCCGATCCCGCTCATGGTGCGGAAGACGTTTAGCATTCCGGCGGCGGCGCCGAAAAAGAAAAACACCACCATCAACCAGGGGCGCGTGCCGAGCCATTCGTCCAACAGCCATCCGATGCCAAAGCCGATGCCAACCGCCGCGACGATCTCGACACCCATGCGAAAGGCGAGGCCAATACCGCCTTCCCGGCGTCCGCCGCCGAACCCGCCAGTCTTGTCGTCGTCGGGCTGACGTTCGCGGGCCGCGCGCAAACGCGCGCTCAGCTCTTCCAGTGACGGCTCTTGTTTGTCGTCGGAAATGGCAGGCCCCCCCTCAGCCGGTGCGGCCCGATTGACTGCGTGCTTCCCCCTTGATGGACCAGCAATGCGCATGGAGGCCATCGGCCCCCACCCCCTTGACGCGGCGCAACATACGGAATGCGCCCAGCCCCGTCAAGCGTCCCTGGCTGCCCAGAAAAGCTCAATTTAATGTTGTGAATCAGCTTATTAGAGGACTATGCGCTCTCCCTGAGGGTTTCCGCACCCTGCAGATTGACCGACACGAGCTGTGAGACCCCGCGTTCCGGCATGGTCACGCCGAACAGCCGGTCCATGCGCGCCATGGTCATGCGGTGATGGGTGATCAACAGGAAGCGCGTATCGGAGGAATGCGCGATCTGTTCCAAGAGCGTGCAGAAGCGGTCGACATTGGCATCATCCAGCGGCGCATCCACCTCGTCGAGCACGCAAATCGGCGCCGGATTGGTCAGGAACACGGCGAACAAGAGGGCCAGCGCGGTCAGGGCTTGCTCCCCGCCCGACAACAAGGACAACGTCTGCAGCCGCTTGCCCGGCGGGCTTGCCATGATCTCTAGGCCGGCCTCCAGCGGATCGTCCGATTCGACCAGGCTGAGATGCGCGCGGCCGCCGCCGAACAGGCGGGTGAACAGCTCTTGGAAATGCCGGTCGACCTCCTCGAAGGAGGCGGTCAGCCGTTCCCGGCCCTCGTGGTTGAGCTCGGAGATCGCGTGTCGGAACTTGTTGATGGCCGCGATCAGGTCCGACCGTTCGCTTTCCAGGGATTCGATCTGGGTGGTCAGCTCTCGGGCCTCTTCGTCGGCCCGCAGGTTGACGGGCCCCATGTTGTCGCGCTCCTTGATGAGGCGGGCGAGGCGCGTTTCCACGGTCTCGAGATCCGGTAGGGCCTCGTCCTCCTTGACCTCGCCCGCGGCGAGCGCGTCCTCCGGGCGGCAGTCGAGGCGTTCGGCGATGCGCTCGGCGATGTTCGCCACCGCCTGCTCCGCCTGGCGCACCGCACCTTCGGCCAGGCCTCTCTGCTCGCGCTGATCGGCGAAGGCGGCCTCGGCGGCCCGGAGCGCCTTTTCCAGCTGTCGGGTGGCGGTCTCCGCTTCGGCGAGCCGGTCGGCGGCTGCCTTGCGCTTGCTCTCGGCATCCTCCAGATAGCTCATCAGCGCGTTGCGCTTTTCTGCAATGTCGTCGGGCAAGCGCTCGAGCCGCGCGATCTCCGCTTTGACCGCCGTCCGCCGCTCTTCCAGCTCCGCGATCTGCGAGGCCGCGCTCTCCGCCCGACGGCGCCAGGAGTCGGCTTCGCTGCCGATATCGGCCAGCCGGCGGCTGCGCGCCTCGGTCTCCCGGTCCATCCCATCGGAATCCTTCCGGCGGGCGATGAGCGCGCTGCGCTCTTCGCCCAGCGCCCGTCGCAGCCCGTCGAGGGCCGGGCGGTCGGCTTCAGGATCCGCCAGGTTGGCCTCGGTCTCTTTCAGCGTCGCGAGGTGGCTTTTCGCTTCCGCAAGTTCCGTCCGGACGGTCTCGCTCGTCTGGGCCAGCGCTTCGAGACGCGAGCGGGCCTCGGCCGTGCGTTCGGTGAGCTCGGCAAGTCGGTCTCGCGCGCTGGTGAGATCGGCGAACGCCCGGTTTGCGGCGTCTCGCACGGCGCGGTGCCGGTCGGCGGCGGCGTCGGCCTTGGTCCGAGCCGAGGTTTCTTGTTCGCGGCTCTCCTCGGCGGCGCGCGTGGCCGTGGCGATCTCGCCGGCCAGCGCCTTGAGGCGGTTCTGCTGGGCCAGTCGTTGGCCGGCGCCGGTCGACGCGCCGGCGGCGACGACGAAGCCGTCCCAGCGCCAGAGCGCGCCCTCCCGAGTGACCAGACACTGGCCCGGCGCCAGGGCATCCTGCAGCCGGACGCCGGCCGCCGCGTCGGCCACAACACCCACCTGGGACAATCGGCGGTCGAGCGCAGCCGGTCCGCTGACGAAATTCGCCAGCGGCTGCGCGCCGTCCGGCAAGGGCTGCGAGGCCGGGAGCGGCTTGAGGCCTCGCCAATGCAGCGGAGCGGCCGCTTCCGTGGAGCCCACCAGATCGTCGCCCAAGGCCGCGTCCAGCGCCGTCTCGTAGCCGGACTTGACGGTCACCGCGTCGACGATGGGGTCATAGTCATCCTGGGCCTCCGAGCGCAGCAGCTCTTTGAGCGCGGCCGATTCGGCTTGCAGCTTGGCCAGCCGGGTGTCGGCGTCCTGGTGCGCGGCGCGCGCCTGTTCGGCCGCGGCCTGGGCCTGCTCGCGCGCCTGTTCGGCTGTCTCGGTCTCCGCCCGCGTCATGCTGAATCGCTCTTGCGCCTCGCGGACGCCGGCCTCGGCCTCGGCGCGGCTGGCCGCCTCCCGGGCGGTGGCTTCGTGAGTCGACCGTTCCTGCACGATGTCCTGCGCCCGGCGCTCGAGGCGCTGGACGCGTTCCTCCGCCGCGGCGCGCTGACGGCCGATATCGGTGCTGCGCGCTTGGTCGGCGGCGATCCGCTGCGCCAGTTCGTCGTAGGCGGCTTCGCGCTCCTCGACAGCGGTTTCCGCGAGCCGCACCTGCTCGAGCAGCGCCTGCCTGGCTTCCGCTTCGCCCTGGCTCGCGGCCTCGAGCTGAGACCGTTCCTGGCCGAGCCGTGCGAGCATGTCGTTGGCATCGGCCGCAAGAGACCGCTCGCGATCTTCGTCCGCGCCGATCTGCTCGAGCCGGTTTTGCGCCGTGCGCAAGAGATCGGCAATGCGACGCTCTTCCGAATCGAGCTGCTCGCGCGCCACGGTCAGGCGATGCAGGTTGGCTGCCGCCTGGGACTCAGCCTCGCGGAGCGTGGCCAGGGCGTCCGCCGCCTCGCCGTGTGCCGTGGTCGCCTCGCTCACCTGACGGGTCTGTTCGGTGAGCTTGGCTTCGATGTCTTGCAGCCGTGTCCGCGCCGCCACCAGCTCGGCCGAAGCGTCCTGCCATTTGAGATGGTAGAGGATCGCCTCCGCCTTACGGATATGGCCGCTCAGATTACGATAGCGCGAGGCCTGGCGGGCCTGGCGCTTGAGGCTTTGCAGCTGGCCCTGAAAGGCGGTGATGACGTCGTCCAGACGTTCCAGGTTGTTCTCAGCCGCCCTGAGCCTGAGCTCCGCTTCGTGGCGCCGCGAATGCAGCCCGGTGATGCCGGCGGCCTCCTCCAGGAGGCCGCGACGGTCGGTCGGCTTGGCGTTGATCAGTGCGCCGATCCGTCCCTGGCCGACCAGCGCGGTGGAGCGCGCCCCCGAAGCCGCGTCGGCGAACACCAGTTGCACGTCCCGGGCGCGCACCTCCTTGCCGTTGACTCGGTAGGACGACCCCGCGCCGCGCTCGATCCGGCGGATGATCTCGATCTCGTCGCTGTCGTTGAAGGCGGCCGGCGCCGTGCGATCCCGGTTGTTGAGCAAGATCTGCACCTCGGCGATGTTGCGCGCCGGCCGGTCGGCGGTACCCCCGAAGATGACGTCTTCCATACCGCCGCCGCGCAGCTTCTTGGGGGCCGTTTCCCCCATCGCCCAACGCAGCGACTCGAGCAGATTCGATTTGCCGCAGCCGTTCGGCCCCACGATGCCGGTGAGGCCGTTCTCGACCAACAGCTCGGTCGGCTCGATAAAAGACTTGAAGCCGGAAAGCCGAATTTTCGTGAACTGGACCAATCCGCCTTGTCGTTCGCCGTCTTGCTTATGGGATCAGTGGCTTCAGGACCTCGTCGAACTCCTCGAACGATTTCGCTCCGATGATGGCGGTGTCCTCGTTCACGATGAAGGTCGGCGTCGACTGGATCCCGTATTTGTCGCGCGCCTCCTTTATGCGACGGACGATGAAATCGAACAACTCCTTGTTGCCCATGCAGGCGTCGAAGTCCTTCTTGGTGATGCCGCTCATGCGGCCGATCCCGGCCAGCGCCTGCACCGGATCGCCGTCTCGGGCCCAGTCGTTCTGGGTGCGGAAGATCACTTCGATCATGCCGAAATAGCGGTCGGGTCCGCCGCAGCGCGCCATCATATGCGCCCGCAGGGACAGCTGGTCCAGGGGGAAGTCGCGAAACACCAATCGCGCCTTGCCAGTGTCGATATATTCGCTCTTTAGTTGTGGAAGTGTGTCCCGGTGAAAGGTCGCACAGTGCGGACAGGTCATCGATTCATAGGCGATTATGGTGATCGGGGCGTCGTTCTTGCCGAGGACCATTTCGCCCATCAAGGCGTCATTAGAGGGCAGATCTGCGCGTACACCAGCGGTTGGCAAAGAAATCGCGGCGATGCCGGCCGTCAGTCCGAAGACCAGGTCACGCCGGGTCAGTCCGAAAGAGGTACGGGTCACGATGTGCTCCATGTCACTGTGGTAGGGAGTGATGGCCGCCTCTTTGCGGCCATCGCATGGCTCGTGCATCGCCCTGTACACGAGAAAGATGTATGAACAGGATCTGTTTGTGGGGTCTTGTCGCGGGGTTCGTCATGCCTCGTCCGCTTCGCGCGCAGCCAGCGCGCGGCCCAGGGCGGTCAGCGAGTCCCTGAGCCCGTCGTCCTCGACCTGTGCCACCGCCCGCTCGATTGACTCGTGTTCGGCGCGGTCGATGGGTGCCGCGGCAACGGGCTTGGGATGATCGTTCTCGGGCAACGGCCCCTGCCAGATCTTGAGCTGCGCCACCGCGCGATATCCGAAATAAGTGTTGATTCGCTCGATCAGAATCGGCGCCAGATGCTGCAGCTCGGTCGCCGCGCCGCCCGTCGCGCGGAGGTGCAGCGTGCCGCCATCCCGATCCTCCGCGCCGCGCGGCACGACCAGCCGGTCCGGCAGCGTCTGCGGCGCCAGCAGTTCGCCGACGATTCGCGGCCATTCGGTGATGACCCGAGCCTCGGAAAAGCCGCGGCGCCGGATCGCCTTGCCGGTCAGCCGGCCCACGGCCTCGCCGACAGGCCGCGGTCCCCGGCCACGTCGTTGCGTCGACTGATTTTGCCTGCTCATCATGGTCACTGCGGCGCCTATGCTATGCTGTGCCACCATTGAAAACAATTGGGGCAGCAGCGTGACCGTTGCCGCGACCGAGCCGCCGGCCGCTGCGGAGTTGGCCGGCCTTTTGCTGGCCTGGTACGACCGCCACCGCCGACGGCTGCCCTGGCGCGCGCCACCCGGCGCACGGGCCGATCCCTACCATGTCTGGCTCAGCGAGATCATGCTGCAGCAGACGACGGTGGCGGCCGTGGCGCCCTATTTCCAAGCTTTCCTGGAGCGCTGGCCCAAGGTCCACGATCTCGCCGAGGCGCCGGTCGACGACGTGCTGCACGCCTGGCAGGGGCTGGGCTACTACGCCCGGGCGCGCAATCTGCATCGCTGCGCCCAGGTCATCGTGTCCGAGCATGGCGGGCGGTTTCCCGCAGACGAGACCGTCCTGCTCGGTCTTCCCGGCGTGGGCCGGTACACGGCGGCAGCGATTGCCGCCATCGCCTTCGACCGGCGCGCCGTGGTGGTCGACGGCAATGTCGAACGGGTCATGGCCCGCATGTTTGCCGTCGAGGATCCGCTGCCCGGCGCCAAGAGCGTCCTCCATGCCCACGCCGCAGCCCTGACCCCGGCCCGGCGCCCCGGCGACTACGCCCAGGCGGTGATGGACCTGGGCGCGACCCTGTGCGCGCCGCGGGCTCCGAAATGTGGGCTTTGTCCCTGGGAATCGAGCTGTCTGGCACGCAGTGCGGGGATCGCCGGGACGTTGCCCCGCAAGGCCCCCAAGGCCGAGCGTCCGACCCGCAAGGGCGTGGCGTTCTTCCTCACGCGGCGCGACGGCGCCATTCTGCTGCGCCGCCGGCCGGCGTCGGGGCTCCTGGGCGGCATGATGGAGGTGCCGTCGACCGAATGGCGCGTGACGCCGTGGGAGCCCGCCGACGCGCACCCTTTCGCCCCGGCTGCGGCCGATTGGCGACTTCTCTCCGGCATCGTCCGGCATACCTTCACCCATTTCCATTTGGAGCTCGCGGTCATGGCCGGGCGCGCGGAAGACGACATCCCGACGGGGATCTGGTGCCCGCCGGACCGGCTCGGCGAGCAGGCCCTGCCCACGGTCATGAAGAAGGTCCTGCGCCACGCCATGCGCAAGACGGCCTAGGCTTCTCCACGCGAAGAAAGAGACCCGCCGCCGGTGGGGAGAACGGCGGCGGGTCGGTCGGACCGTCCACGACGGAGGGAGGCGGCGCGGACCGGTCCGGGTTGGTCCTTCAGTCGTCCCAGTGCCGGTGGCGCCGGTGCCGCGTGCGCACATGCCGGATCACGCCCGAGTACGGATCGACATGCACGAGCCGCCGGTAGCCGAAGCGGTCATCGACCCGGGCGACATAGATCCCGTCCCGGTATTTCGGCCCGGAGATGTTGAAATAGCCGGCCCATTGCAGACGCCGGATCACGTCGTCGCGGCTGAGTGTCCGGACCCGCTTGTGGTGCGACCGGGC
>JAAUXY010085333.1_pt1 | contig 47215 bp, 93 predicted proteins | sample 7278121 | NCBI WGS metagenome assembly JAAUXY01 (sample SAMN14350117, study PRJNA611818) | marine sediment metagenome | isolation source: surface marine sediment (1.8m) | place: French Polynesia: Moorea | collected 2018-08
AAGCGAGGAGACTGACCACGCGTTCTTGTGGTAGGTTATATATTGGTGGATTAAGGAATGCATACTAACCTCGCGGTTGATTATTTACAGCATCGTGTATCGTCTGAGTTAAGTTTACCGCAACCTGGCCCGTCGTGTCAACAGTTTTTTTCAGGGCTTCTACCTGATCTCCTAATATCTTCACATCGCCGCCCTGCTTGCTTCGCATATACTCCCGGCTGTTAGCCCAATTGCCTACTGTGAACGAAGTGTATAGTAATGCTAAGAAGCCACCATAAGTAGTTGACATACCGCGAGTTGTGTATAATTCGACGGCTGTTCCAACTGCAGTGAACAATAAAACTCCAATAAATTTCCTTCCGCCCAATTTAGTCCACATTATAAAACCCCTACTATTTCCAGCTGATAAAATCTTTCTCTTCTTCAAGGTAATGATCGATCACATTTAGTAATCTTATCACTTCCCGGCGCAGCTGCAGCATGGTCCCCATATAGGTATAGGTCATGTACTGGGCCGGGTTCCCTTTCTTATCTCGTTTCGCTGCTTTAAGAACTAACTGTTGCATAATCTGTGCTAAGCAGAAATGAACGTCACCCCACATATCTTTGCCAAAGTTCGGTTTCATTTTGCGCCCGATGGTGCGCTTATGTTGTATTGACCGCTTACGGTGATCCATCTCTCAAGTCTTCGATCAGATTATACTGCTTATCAAACTTAAAGCGAGATCCCAGCACCCGCGCTAGGAATGCATCAAAGTTGCTATCAAACGGGTGCCAGAATTCCCCTTCCTCATCTTGCAAGTTACAGTTATACAGTGCTGACTCAATAACCTCGCGTTTAACGTATACCTTCTTGGAGAGTTCACGGATGAGTTCATTCACGGTATAATCAGCGTCGTTACCAGCGTGCTTCGAGTCCATTACGTTCTTCATAAGTACCAGGCACTGCATTACTGATAGTTGCAAGCTTCTAGGCATTAGTTGCTCTCTGCTTCCGCTTGAATGCGCGCTGCCTGTGCTTTAATCTCGGCAACCTTCTTTACTTCTTTTGGCACGTAATTAGGGCTGTCAGTTGACGCGTTGGCGTTGTACGGCTCTCCTACAAGCATAAAAGAAGAATCGAACTTCCGTGTACCATCCTTGGTAAACTTCTTACCGGTAAAAATACCGATCTCAGCTCCGTCGAGGTTATTGTTTAGCGTGGCAATCAGATGTGCTACTTCGTCCCCTGTTAACTTTAATGTAAGAATGTCATAGGGATTACCTGTTTCGTCGGGTTTTCTTGAATTCCCTTTTTTGGTTTGATGTACTCCTACTAATACCTTGTCGTTACTCATTACTTAGCTCCTTTAGCTTAGCGGTTATTTCGTCCGGTTTCTCTTTTGCCGGAAAGATTACTTGCCCTGCGAAGTAAACATGCGTTGCCTCAGACTTGTCTGACCAATGCCAGAAACACAAGTTGTTTACATATAACGTAACTTCTTTGTTCAAGTTAGCGTGGTGTAGTTTTATCGTTTCGTATTTACTCACAACCCCTTCTCCACAACTTCTAGTACGTTCTTCAGCAGCTCTTCCTTGCCCCTGGATTTCAATAAGTATTCAGTATATTTCTCGTCTTTGGTTTTGTCAAGTTTTTCCTTATATGATGGAATAATCCTATTACGCAGTCGGTCAGTAACTCCTAGGAATATCTTCTGCATAAGACGCAGCTCACGGCGTGTGAACCGACACTCCACTGACACAGTATCCGGCCCGAAGTCTTGCAGGTAGTTCTCTGCTTTCTCTTTGATCTTCTTTGCTGTCGCGTACTGCTTGTCTTCCGTCTTCTTTTTCTGTTCGAAGAGCTGAGCTGTCCGGCGACCGGCGGACTCGATGACTAGTAGATGCTGTTTACTGATCTGTAACGGCTTGCTCACATCTTACCTCGCCGAATGACCAAACCGTTAGTTTTCAGTATTCGCATGTCGTATACATTTCCATTTTTTAATTTAATCTTATTGACTTTCTCCGAATCAAGAATCTTACATATCTCTTGCTCAATGGGCTTTAATTCTTTTCCCTGCTTAACTAAGTGCTCATATTTCTCGAATAGTTCTTCGACTCGTTTATAGGCCGTAAGACGGTTCGTGTCACGCGGCCATTTTTTCTTGGGCCAGGTAGCGAAGTATTCTTCACGAGTATTCTTCTCGCCCCAACACTGCTTGGAGTAGTCACAGAAAGCACACTTAATCGAACCCAATGCATAATCCTTCTTAGTCTTCTCAGGGTCTTTGAAATTATCGATGGTATGTGCCACCTTAAGAAACTTTCTCTTAGTATTCTCATAGACCTTCTGGCACGGACGGAACCGAACTTCTCGGAGCCTGGAATCATTCTTGTTATACTGGATGATCGAACAGCATTCGATATCCCGGATCTTAAAAAACTCGTCCTCGGAGTGGTAATAGAAGTTAAGCTGTAAGAAGTTACCGGCAAAGAACGGATCATTTAGCTCCTCCAGAAAAGGTTCCAAGTCGTCTACCCAAAAACAATCTGTACCAAATTCTTTTACTGTCTTCATCTCCCGCAGCTTCGTCGAGGTCTCTTCCCAGTTAGTGGGCGCTATACGAGAGAACTTATCTTTCTTAGATTTAATGTCGGCCAACATCTTCCATTTATCAGAAACGAAGACTAAATCAACCGACCCCTCAAGCAGCTCCCCTGGTGCTATCTCGAAGAACGAAACGACTTGTTGCTTATATGAGGTCTTAATGTTAATCTTATCGCCCGTCGCAACTTTAAAAGCTTCGTCAAAATGTCTTATCAAATTCCATTCGATCGAATGACCTAGCGACAATAAACGAGTAACGTTAGGATCTTGAGGCCGCTTCTCATACGTTTTAAGTCCCCTGTACTCCATGAAGCCATAAGCCAACTCTCGCTCACATTTACCCGAGCCGCTTGGCCGCAGTGGGTTGTAAGCAGGCTTAGTTTGCCTATCCAATGAAATCTGCCGAGTGTAGTGATCGAGGATCTCGATAATCCCAGGTTTAGGGCCAAGGTGTTTACTCACGTCCAGTTTCTCCTACAATGCTTAACTACTCGTTGAATATTCTCTATCACACATCTAGGCGGTCGGTGGAAAGAACCGCTCTCATCAAATGAATTGTTTATAATCCAACGCAGCCTGTCCACTTCCTCGCTGTATGTCATCACAGCAGAGTGAAGCGATTCGTTATCCGTCTGCAGTTCTTTTGCTTTTACCCGCAAGGCTTCTAGTTCTGTCACTGCTTACTACAACCTTCCCTATGCTGCCCAGCCATTACATCTGCCAGAGGGCATGTACAAATACCGCTTTGTAGTGCTGCAACAGCTTGAGACCCTACTTCATTCATCCTTATTTCGTACCAGATGTTTTTATGCTGGATCTTACCTATTGCTTCACCGCGAAGTAGTTTATAGGCTTGCGACTCGTCTTCCATGTTTATACTCAATACTGTGAGTTCCTCTGTCTCATTCATCTGTCCCCTCGAATGCTAGTTGTTCTTCTTCTTTATTTCTATTGATTGCGTCATCAGCGTTAAATCCGTTCGGGTAACGTATGTTCATTTTGATGATATTCTTGTGCATAGCTTCCTCAAAGTCACTATCAACGTGATGTAATGCCAAAGCTACGTAATTCAGTATATCGCCCAACTCATCGACCACTTGGTCTCGGTTGTACACTTTGCCGTAATACATATTTTTCTTAACTAAATCAGCTACTTCAGCGGACTCCGTACATAGACCGAGGGCTGCGTGGAGCAGGTTTCTATTCTTTTCAGGATACAGGCGTAATGCTTCTTCCATAAACTCATCACTTCTCACGTTCACCTCTAAGTTTAGCAACCTCACTCGGCCATGTACCTTTACAATCGGGACACTCCCACTCCCAAACACCATCGTACTTTCTTGGGTACTCTATGCCGATTTCTCGTCTCCAGTGAGTGCCACTATAATGATGCCGCCGGTCTTCTGGGATAGGATCTCCTATTAAAGATACTCCGCAATGGGGGCAATTATCGTAATTCATTAGCTTCCTCAATCTTAAATGGAACTCGTATATTATACTGCTCTAGATATAGTTGCAGCCCCTTGAGAACACGGGCTGCGTGGTAGAGCTCATAGTCTTCTATGTGTCTAAGATCCGCCAAGTTCTCCGGCAGCGAGGCTAGGAGCATTATCTCGCGTATATCATTCTGAGCTATTGTTATATCGGTCTGATCCATCTTCTATTGTTACCTCTATGGTCTTCTTTAATATATAAGCCACTACTTGCTCCACTCATTTCCTATTCCACCATCTACCTCTAGCTTAATAGATCCGAGCTCATTTGTCAAGGTGTAGTCTGTCATACATTCGACTAAGATCTCATCAGCGCGCTGCGCGTCATCAATATTACATTCCGCTAAAATAAAATCGTGAACGAATAATAGTAGATGACAGTCCAGCCCCTCTTCGCGCCACCGGCGCTCAGCTTTTTCGGCGCTGCGTAATACAAGATCGCTGGCAGACGATTGAATAAGAGTATTAAACCCCTTCATATAAGCCTGCTCTGGTACTTGGATCTTTAACGGACGACCGAAGAGATTTTCTACAATGTCGCCAGCCTCGAAGACTTTTGTTATCGATCGATGGAACTTTATCGCTGTCTCATAGTACGATTTAAACGCTTTGTGTTTTTCTTTGGCCTCTTTGTCACTGGTCGGAAACCCGGCTGCAGTAAAAGCGTGTTTAATTCGATTACTACCCGCTCCATAAAAAAGGGCGAACCCAACTGTCTTGGCGGCGCGCCGTTCGGCTGGGTGCTTATCCGGAACGTCCTCTGGTCTACAATCTAACCCGAAAAATGACGTCGCGTTGGCGTTGTGGATGCTATGGCCCGGGCGGGCTGCGTCCATAATGTTGACATCGTTTGAATATAGTGCAATAAGTTTGGCCTCTATCGCTGCCTCATCGTGCTGTAAGAATGTGTAACCAGGCCGGGGTTTGAATATTGAATATAACTTGGAAGGAATTTGTTGGCAGTTTGGCGATGAGCTAGACAACCGTCCGGTCCTAGTCCCGGTCAAGTTAAAGTTAGGGTGTATTAGCTGTTGGCTGTCCGCTAGTTTTTCATAAGTCGGTAAAAATGCTGTAGCAATCTTATGGGCCTGCCGCCAGTCCAAATACAGTTTTATATCCTCACGACCTCCCGAAGCCAGGTCTTGCAATACAGCTTTTCCTGTGGATTCTTCTCCCTGGAAGTTCTTGACTGGGAGCTGTAAGTGGTCGCGCAGCAACCAAAGCATTTGTTTAGGAGAGTCATAATTTATTTTATCTGGTAGTTTTTCTTGTGCCGCTTTAAGTAACCTATAATACCGAGCATCAATCTTCATTTCTTTTTCGACGTCCGGCTCTTTTAATTTACTTATAGCCTTATTGGCCATATCAGAGTATTTCCCTATAAGCCTTGATTTTTCTTTTGCCAGATACGCCCTATGCCCTTCGATCCATGTCTCATCCAGCTCAGCCCGCAGCGCGTCGACAGTGTCCGCGTATTCCACTTTCATTTCAGCCAGTCGACTCGAGTCAAGACTGATACCGCGCAGTTCTGCTCTGGTTAACATCTTAGTCCAGGACATCATTCTATTTTTATAGAAACCATATTGTTGGAGATCTTTTAGTTTTTGATTGAATAGGTTATATAGCCTTAGTGTATATTCACAGTCTTTAAGCACATACTCGTCCGAGTCGTGGTCTGCCGGGTTTTCCCAGAACGGTTCTATTCCTAACCAGTATGGCGCGTTGGTCTTAAGGCTATTACCTCGTGCTGCTCTATGGCTGACACCTTGAGGTAGTCTCTTGTTTTCTTCTTTCCTCCATTCTTCATACTGCGTTAGCCAGCTATCTGGAATCTTTTCAGTACAGGTATGGATCATAAGTTGGGTATCGTCTGTCCAAGCGTCCCAGATCCAGTCACCGCAACCAGCCTTTATAAGAAACTTGATATCAAAACTACCGTTATGAAATACCAAGCCGTTGCTTCGAACCAATTGTCTGATATCGTCAGAAAAATCAGGTATAGAACGATATACGTTACGAACGCCACTGCCAACTACTCCTATACATGTTACTCTACCATTCCAGGGCGAAAGTGCGTGATCGCATTTAGAGCTGCCGCCGAAGCCGGGACAGTCGGTAACATTACATGCGGTTTCAAGATCGACTGCCAGCATTAATCAACAAACCTCACGTTGTCTAAAATAGTTCGATACTCCGTTGGATTAAGCCAAAATACTTGCTCTGTCTCGTCGACATCAAATTGCACGTCAACACGTTTAGTTACACCGTCGACAGCAATAATCAACGGGTCGTCCTTTTTAACCCCCCGCTCACCTATACCAACCATTGCTCTGTTTCCTGCAATAGCCAGACGACCGGGCATTCTGAAATCGTTGTCAGCATAGGCGAAACGAACCGTCCGGGTATCAGCATGGAAGAACATATCCATGATACCAGCCATAGTTCTGTCGCCTTGCCGCAGACGGTAATTGATAAAGGGTTTTAAGAATAGATCGAATAGCTGTTGGGAAACTTTTAACTTTCCTCCTTTAGAGAAATATGTTTTCATACAAACTCCCCTTCCTCATCAACCTCAGCTATCTCAAACTCTTCTATTCCTATGGCCATCGTGAGCAACCCCGTTAAGTAGCCTTTACCCCGCTCGGTTTCAAAGTAAGCCTCGAACTCATTTACGGTCATAGTGTCATTTAATACTACGCAACATTCCTCTAAATCGTCCATATCAACCGACGGATCGAAGTTATATTTTTTTGCAAAATCTTCCATCCAAATTAACAGCACAGCTACGTGCTCAGCACTTATCTCGTCATCGAATTTTACTGCTTTCTTCGAAGGTTTTTTGAATATAACCTTACTGCCTACTTTTCTTGCCATAAACGAGTTCCATAAAATCAGTGAGTCGGAGTGCGACATGAGGCTCCTTACGGTTCTTCTTAAAGACTACGAGCGGTACTGAACCCTCGTGGTTAGCTGCTTGTTCTAACGCCTGCCATATGTTTAATCGTTCGACGTTCTTACATTCCACAGCGAACGGATAGAAGGAAAGAGCGCGGGTCGACAGAAGGAGGTCACTGCCGCCCGCACCCATTGAAGTCGACCGAATATCTGCTTCGGTCAGTCCAGCTTGACGTCCGTGTTCGAGGAGGGTGTCGCGCACGGTTTGCTGAAGTCGTCTACCTTTGTTTTTCGCGCTGCTTGTTTTCACGTTCTAACTCAATAACTCGCTGTTCTATATCAGTTTTTAATTTTTCATATAAGTGATGAAGATGTTCATAAGTCTCACGCCGTACATAATTCTTTTTTATATACTGCTCCATGAGTTTTAAGTTAAAGGACCCAAACGCATCTCTTACTTCCGCAACTATCTGTATGAAATCCTCTATTTCTTCATTCATGTCCCTATAACCTTATCCGCTAATCCTATCTTAACCGCTCTGTCTGCCGTAAAGTAGGCATCTTTGTCCATCCACTTGTTAACAGTCCGCCGGCTAACTGTAACCCTATCCATAAAAATATCGACCATCTTTTTATACATTCGCTCATTCTGCCTAGCTTCCTCTTTGTTATCAGCCCCCTCGTCGCCATAATGCACCATTACCTGACACAGTGAGGTAATGTACCGGCGACTACCTGCTTGCATTATAATAGCTCCTGCTGACATCACGGCACCAAAACCAAAGATACGGATTGTCTTCCCCTGGCTACGGGCAGTCGACAATAAGTCATAAATAGCTAGCCCTGCATAAAACTCTCCTCCTTCAGTACACAGCCACACGTCGACGGACTTATCGTCTGCTGCTTTCATAAGACCGACTAAACACTTATCGATCATTTCTTTATTCACGTCACCAGTTAACAAAATATGTGGCATCACCACCACCCAGCAACACAACCTGTCGGCGGCAGAGTGTGGAATATTAATAATGCGTATATATAGTAAATCACTTAACAGCTCCGACTGCTACCCCGCCGAGCAGGAAGCCAACTGCTCCCCATATCACCCGCGATTTATACCATACCTGGGCGTCACGTTCCTTTTTAGCTATCTCGTCGTTTGCCTCAGTCAAAGCTTCGATTAATTCTAGGTTTAGTTTTCGTGACTTGTATAGTGCCTGATCTACTTCCATTACTACTGCAGCACAGTTACTTAACATATCCTCACAAGCCGGTTCGGTCTCAGTGGGTTGTGCTAGGCCCAGGACCGGAGTCGTTACCATCGCCGTTATTATTACGGTACTTGTCATAAGCTTTAAGAAATTCACGCGCACGTCCCCTTGCTTGATCTATGTCTTTTATTGTTTTCCACCCCTTTTGGATTTCTTTTTGCCGTCTCAGAGTTCTAAGTCTATTCTCGGCCTTTACCCGGGCGGTCTTATTATCGTAATATAGTTTACCCAAGAAACCAAATACCATTACTGCAATGCCGATTAATACTTCCATTAAATAACCCCGTAGTTGCGAAGATTCGCTTTATCAAGTCCAATATATACCTGGTCTCCGTCGCTGTCAAGAACTCCCATCCACCGCGCTGGCGCTTTTACCCGCCGGTCTATATGTAAACCACCGATAACTTTTCCGTCAAGTTTCCAGTGTGGATATAATCCAATACCACGGAAATTAAAACGCTCTGCTTCCAAATAGAAATCCAAGAGCTCTATCCCTGGACAGACAATATCAACTGCTAGTCCTAAAGCATGTTGGCTACCGGGGCTGTTACGGAAACCACTAGTTACATGAATAGGTACTCCTAAGTGATGACGGAATATATCTAACTCAAGAAGCAACCCGTCATCCATACGAGCGCTGTCACCCCACTGGTCGGTTGTGTTATCTGGTCGGAAGTAATCTAATCGGTCCCATACGGTCATTACAACTCCAGCGCGTTGCCCGGCAGTTCCGGCAACGGTAAAGTTTCTTCCCCATCAGCGAACCGTCGTCTACATTCCGCCTGCAGCCGATCCCGCTCGTAGACATTGGGATAATCGTATTCATTAAATCGATCCTCGCAAACCTCGCGCCAGCTTTCCGCGGCTGACACGTAGGCCATGTGCTTCGAGTCGCTTACTTCCACGTCCCCATCAGCACAACCTGTTACCAGTAATAAGAATAGAATATATCTCACGGTTACCTCACTCGCTGGGTTCAATAAAGTTAGTATACTTAAGATCGACCCTAATGTCAACATTATTTTCGCCCAACACGTCAACTAGCCCCAAGAGGTAGCAGTACATTATAAAAGCGTCCGGCTGCATGTTGACCGGCTTGGCCTTGTGGGTGTAGTAGTAATGCGCCCGGTCTTTTATCTTTTGTCGATTAGATCTCATTATTGGGTTCCCTTTTGATTTTATTATCGATAGCAGCCCATACGCGGTTTACGACGCGGTCCCAGATGCGGTTCACGACGCGGTTCGTAACATAGGTGCTAATGCGTAGCCTAACACTAAATTGAATATTACTCCAAATATAGTTATCGACATGTTCTTCGACGCGGTCCCAGACGCGGCCCCTAACACAGTCCCCCAGCTCGCTACCGCTCGCTGGCTGTTCCTTTTCATCTAACTGCATTGGTTGCCTCATTGATTTTGTTAGCGATAACAGGCCAGACGCGGCTATCGACGCGGTTCCAGACACGGCCCCAGACGCGGTCCCAGACGCGGGCCTCGACGCGGTCCTCGACGCGTTTTCTGACGCGGTGCCAGACGCGGTCCTCGATGCGGTTCTCGACACAGTCCCCTAACCGTTCCATCACAGCCCCCTGCGCGGTAACAAACTTTCGACCACAACTTTTGCTGGTGACTGTACATCTTGTTCCCAGATCTTTACTGTCACCTCGTTATTAGACAAAATAAGACATCGATCATGTACCTTTATCATTACTTTATGTGCGCCTTGTTGTTCCAAATACTGTACAGCATCGGCTATGTCATCTAGTCCGAAAAACTCCATGGCATCCTCCTTATTAGTTTCTCTAACTTCTCTCCTAGGTACCAGGTACTAGTAGTTATCGTCAGTACCAGTGCCCCGCCCGTCATGCTCTCCGATGCAAGCGCGCTGCATGCTAGTATGAGTGTAATCAAGAGCATCGTCTGTAGCGGTGTCAAATTTGGTTTCTTCATTCTTAACTGTTTCCTTATAGGTTGGATAACACCAAGGCATTGGTTCATTCATTACTTCTTCTGTTACGGTATCAAGCATAGCCCCCCGCTTGGACTCTACATAAGCAGCCATTAAGTCACAGTAAGCCGCGAGGTCATTTAACGTATCGTCCACTGACTCATCTTTGACCTCTAATATTCCTTTTTGCACGAATGAAGTAATCCTACACATCTTATCGGTCATCCGTGTTAAGAAACCCTGCTCGGTACTGCAAATACCTAATGCTTCCACTCTTGTAAAGTTCTCGAACGGATTATTTCCAATACCAGTATAATCGGCGTTTTTTCGCTGCTGCAGCTTAATCCTACCTTGTGCCCTAACCGTCACCCATTCAAAGTATTGTTCTTTTGTCATTTTGTCTCCTAGTTATTGTTGATGTTGTTAATTTGTTAGCGATAGCATCCCCGACGCGGTTCCTGACGCGGGCCTCGACGAGGTTATCGACGCGGTTCCAGACGCGGTTCCTGACGCGGTTCCAGACGCGGTCCCAGACGCGGGACCCGACGCGGTCCCCGACGTGGTCCCAGACGCGGAGCCAGACGCGGTCCCTGACGCGTCGCCAAACGCGGTCCTTAACACAGCCCCCCAGCTCGCTACCGCTCGCTGACTGTTCCCTTTCATCTAACTGCATTGGTTGCCTCATTGATTTTGTTAGCGATAGCAGTCCAGACGCGACGCCAGACGCGGTCCCAGACGCGGCTATCGACGCGTTTTCTGACGCGGTCCCAGACGCGGTCTTCGACGCGGTTCCAGACGCGGTTCACGACACAGTCCCCCAGCTCGCTACCGCTCGCTGGCTGTTCCCTTTCATCTAACTGCATTGGTTACCTCTCTGACTTTGTTAGCGATAGCAGCCCCAACGCGGTTCCTGACGCGGCTATCGACGCGGTTCCAGACACGGTCCTGGACGCTGTTCCCGACGCGGTTCCAGACGCGTTTCCTGACGCGAAGCCAGACGCGGTTCACGACGCGGTCCCCTACGCGGGCCCCGACGCGGTCCCTAACACAGCCCCCCAGCTCGCTAACGCTCGCTGGCTGTTTCTGTTTATTTGATTGCATTGGTTGCCTACACTGTAACTTTGTTAGCGATAGCAGCCCAGACGCGGTTCCTGACGCGGTCCTCGACGCGGTACCTGACATTTTTACCTAAACGTAAATCTTTCATCTTACGTTACCTTTCATTATAAGATTGTCACAGACCCTATTAACACAATCATCGATCATTAGTAACATCTGCGGCTCGGTGGCATTCGGAAACTCGGTAACCGATTTATCGAAGCAGTTTTCTTTCATCCGGGATTGCGCCAGCTCCATCGTGTTTGCAGTGCCACTTGCTAACGGGAGTTTCGTAGTTGACTCGCAGGTGACTGTGACTTGATAGCTCCTTTGTCCCCAGGCTTCAATCCCGACAAGTAAGCTGATTACCATCATTACAGCCAGTCCCATGATAAATATAATTACGTATACTATTTCTTTCATTTGGTTTCCTTTGTTGCGACTTTGTTAGCAATAACAACCTGGACGCGGCTATCGACGCGGTCCCAGACGCGGTTCCTGACGCGGTTCCCGACGAGGAGCCAGACGCGGTAATCGACGCGGTACCCGACGCGGTCCCAGATGCGGTAATCGACGCGATAATCGACGTGGTCCCCCAGCTCGCTACCGCTCGCTGGCTGTTTCTTTTCATCTAACTGCATTGGTTACCTCTCTGACTTTGTTAGCGATAGCAGTCCCGACGCGGTTCCTGACGCGGGCCTCGACGAGGTTATCGACGCGGTTCCTGACGCGGTTCCTGACGCGATGCCAGACGCGGTTCCCGACGCGGGACCAGACGCGGTCCCAGACGCGGTCCTTAACACAGTTCCCCAGCTCGCTACCGCTCGCTGGCTGTTCCTTTTCATCTAACTGCATTGGTTACCTCATTGATTTTGTTAGCGATAGCAGCCCAGACGCGGCTATCGACGCGGCCCCAGACGCGGCCCCAGACGCGGCCCCCGACGCGGTAATCGACGCGGCTATCGACGCGGTTCCTGACGCGGTTCCTGACGCGGTCCCAGACGCGGTTCCAGACGCGGTCCTTAACACAGTCCCCCAGCTCGCTAACGCTCGCTGGCTGTTCCTTTTCATCTAACTGCATTGGTTACCTCTCTGACTTTGTTAACGGTAGCAGCCCCGACGCGGTGCCAGACGCGGCTATCGACGCGGGCCTCGACGCGGGCCTCGACGTGGACCCTGACACGGACCCTGACGCGGTCCTCGACGCGGCTATCGACGCGGCCCCAGACGCGGTCCCAGACGCGGTCCCTAACACAGTCCCCCAGCTCGCTACCGCTCGCTGGCTGTTCCCTTTCATCTAACTGCATTGGTTACCTCTCTGACTTTGTTAGCGATAGCAGCCCCGACGCGGCTATCGACGCGGTCCCAGACGTGACTCCAGACGCGTTTCCTGACGCGGTCCCCGACGCGGTCCCAGACGCGGTACCCGACGTGGTTCCAGACGCGGGCCTCGACGCGGTCCCTGGCGCGGTTCCTAACACAGCTCCCCAGCTCGCTAACGCTCGCTGGCTGTGCTGATTTACTGGTTGCTGTTATATGGCTCATATTTGGCTCCTGTTGCGATTTGGTGGGTGACCCCTACTGGTACCCTTCGTCGGGGGTAGAATGCAGTGACGGGGCTGTGAGGGCTTTGTGCGGGGTTTCATGGTTTTCTTCCTGTTACGTAGCAGTTAACCCGCCAGCCGGCGTGTGAATTGGATAGCTGTAGTCCGTTCAGCGCGTAGTCAGCCAGTTCTGGTGCCGGGAATGCGGTACACAGTTCTGGTATGTAAACTAAACCACCCCGCATCTCGAGGGCTTTTTTGGTTATATATAGTCCTGTAGCCTGGAAGGCGGGCTGTGCCCGCGGGCTGTGTAGGTTATTGATTGCTATATTGATGGCGAGCAGCGCGTAGCCCTTGCCCTTTAGGTCGCCGGCTATCAAGCGGAATAGCTGTTTGCGGGAGAGTTCCCGGTTGTCGAAGTAGGAGGTGTAAATGTCGTTCACCGATAGCAGGAGGGTTTTTAGGAGCAGCGATGTGAACGGTGGCGGTGTGAAGTCTAGGGTTATTTTGGTGTTAGTCATAGGTTGCCTCATTGACTTTGTTAGTGATAGCAGCCCCGACGCGGTTCACGACGCGGTTCCTGACGCGGGACCAGACGCGGTTCCTGACGCGGGACCAGACGCGGCCCGCTGTCGAATGCGAAGCATTCGCAGCTGCAGCTACGCTAACTTTGTTAGCGATAGCAGTCCAGATGCGGTTCCCGACGCGGTTCCCGACGCGGGACCAGACGCTGTACCCGACGCGGTTCCAAACGCGTTTTCTGACGCGGCCCCAGACGCGGTTCACGACGCGGTCCCAGACGCGGTCCCCCAGCTCGCTACCGCTCGCTGGCTGTTCCTTTTTATTTGGTTGCATTGGTTGCCTCCGCTGTAATTTTGTTAGCGATAGCAGGCCAGACGCGGACCTCGACGCGGTCCTCGACGCGGTTCCAGACGCGGTTCACGACGCGGTTCACGACGCGGTACCAGACGCGGTGCCTGACGCGGTCCCAGACGCGGTCCCAGACGCGGGCCTCGACGCGGTTCCTGACGCGGTCCCAGACGCGGTTCCAGACGCGGTCCCAGACACAGCCCCCCAGCTCGCTACCGCTCGCTGGCTGTTTTGGCTCCGGGGCGGTTTGGTTATCAAGATTGGTTTCGTTCATTGGGTATACTCCATATTTGTCGAAGAGGGGCTGTTAGGGTTCGTTATTTCGTGTCACCTGGTGAATTAATTATATATTGACATGGGCCTAGGGGCCCTGTCAAGCTGTGTTTATATTTGTGATGCTGTGGAGGGTTTCGATTGGTGTAGTATAGATTATATATATAACATCGTAACTGCGCAGCGCTTCGCGCATGCGCTCTATATAGATTATACCATAGGGTGATCCATTCAATAAGGTTACATGATATAATAAAATAAGAATCGATCATATAATCAATATTATCGGTTACTTAGGGGCGCGGATGCAGCGCGACGGACCGGGGAGGTTAAGAATTGGTTAATTTTAGGGTTTTATTTGTGATTTTATCTATTATTGGGGCCTACATGTGGGGCTGTGCCAGTATTGTTTCCCAGAAAGACCGAGGGCATAAACACGAATTATTTGATGAAATGCACCACCGAGCGGTTCAGATATTCACTGGCCGCGGGACCGCAGGCAGCGGGGTCCTCGTTGCGCCTGACCTAGTATTGACAGTTAACCACGTGTGTTATAAGTCACAGGGGATGCATGTGGTGGGTTGGAATGAGGACGAGCAGGAGGCGGTGAAATGGAGATCCCATTGGAATCCGGAAGTAGATTTATGTTTAGTAGAATTAAAAAAAGATGTCGATCATTTTATAGAAGTAGAGCTGGCGCCGGAGCGTAGCGACGGGCGCGAGACTGTGTGGGTGGCGGGGTTTCCACTAGCGCGGCCGTTTACATTATTGAAGACAGAGAAAATAGGGTCGGTACAGTTTGAAGGACCCAGCTTCGTGTTCCACGGGGTAACAGTAACCTACGACACCGATGTATTAGAAAGGTACATTCGCAGCGGGATTAGTGGGAGCGGAACCTATAATAATTCCGGACAGTTAGTAGGTATTGTTACGATGAATAGTTTTCAACTTGACGAGTCGTATATAGTTCCTATAAACTACATACATGAATTTATCCAGAAGTATAAAGAAGGTACTACTAAGTAGTATAGTTATCCTACAGGCTAGCACAGTAACAGCGCAGCGTGTAGACAGGCTGTCTGATGAAACCTTGCAGTCTATCTACCGGTGGTCGGGACTGTTTCAAGTAGATCCACAGTTGGTTATTGCCATAGTATTGGTTGAAAGTGGAGGCAATCCGATGGCACGCGGCTCGGTGGGCGAGATAGGTTTGATGCAATTGAGACCGGAATACCACCCTGAGGCTTCGTTCAATGTTGACGATAATATACGTATTGGTGTAGGGTATTTAGTAGAGGTACGAAAGATATGCCAACCTGTTTACGGACGTTATTGGTTTGTTTGCTATAACAGAGGACCATACGCGAGTAGGTTGAAGTGGCCGGAAAAATTTCCTTATGTCAGAGAGGTAACCAATGCAGTTAGATGAAAAGGAACAGCCAGCGAGCGGTAGCGAGCTGGGGGGCTGTGTCGTGAACCGCGTCAGGAACCGCGTCTGGGGCCGCGTCGGGAACCGCGTCGAGGACCGCGTCTGGAACCGCGTCGATAGCCGCGTCTGGAACCGCGTCGGGGTCCGCGTTAGGAACCGTGTCTGGCGACGCGTCTGGGACCGTGGTGGTCTCCGCGTCTGGCGTCGCGTCCAGGCTGCTATCGCTAACAAAATCAATGAGGTAACCAATGCAACCAAATAAACAGGAACAGCCAGCGAGCGTTAGCGAGCTGGGGGACCGCGTCTGGAACCGCGTCGGGGACCGCGTCGATAGCCGCATTGATAGCCACGTCTGGCACCGCGTCGATAACCGCGTCTGGCCTGCTATCGCTAACAAAGTCAGAGAGGTAACCAATGCAGTTAGATGAAAAGGAACAGCCAGCGAGCGTTAGCGAGCTGGGGGACTGTGTCTGGGACCGCGTCTGGGACCGCGTCGAGGCCCGCGTCTGGAACCGCGTCTGGAACCGCGTCGGGAACCGCGTCTGGAACCGCGTCTGGGCTGCTATCGCTAGCTCCGCTAGCGTAGCTGCAGCTGCGAATACTTCGCATTCGATAGCGGACCGCGTTTGGACTGCTATCGCTAACAAAGTCAGAGAGGTAACCAATGCAATCAATTAAACAGGAACAGCCAGCGAGCGTTAGCGAGCTGGGGAACCGTGTCTGGGACCGCGTCGGTCTCCGCGTCGGTCTCCGCGTCGGTCTCCGCGTCGAGGACCGCGTCTGGCACCGCGTCAGGAAACGCGTCAGGAACCGCGTCGAGGCCCGCGTCGATAGCCGCGTCCAGGCTGTTATCGCTACCGCCACTAAAATAACAATTGATAGTATAAACAAATAGTCGTACAATAAAAGAAAACAAAGGAGACAAAATGTCAGCAAAAATTGAATCACTCACACCAGAGCAGGAAGCCCAACTTGAAGTTTATTACGAGAAGTGGTTAGCAATCGGACTTAGTACAACACGTATGGATAAAAAGGTTGCCAAAAAGGCTGTTAATGAGGTCTATAAGGTCGCTGGGCTTGCACCGCCTAAGAACTATTATTTTGCTGACAGCCCGTTGGCCGCGCTCGAGCAGATACGTGTACTTAAGGGAGAGGACACTCTAACAACTGATACACCACATTACGGAGCACACGACGCAGGCTGGCTGTCGTTTTATAATTATTTCTTGGAAGTCGTAGGACTAGAGGAGTGTCGGGAATTAGAGCCAATGATGGTACTGGCACAGCAGTGTGGCTGGTTTTGGTTATACGAGAATGCCGTGATCTTTAGTGAAAAGCCAACTAAGTATGCATTCAATGAGAGCAATGATCTGCATAATGAGCACGGTCCTGCAATCGAGTATGCCGACGGCGTTAAGTATTATTTCCTTAATGGTGTGGCAATGCCTGAGTGGTTGTTCGAGACACCAAAAGAGGAAATCGATCCCAAGAAAGTGTTAGGCATACAAAATGTTGAAATCCGCTCAGAGGCTATTCGATTTTATGGTATGGATCGGTTATATAAGCTACTTGATGTTAAGGTTATTGATACCCGACAGGATGGGTATGAGTTGTTATCGATTGATGTCGGTGCAGATGTCCCATGGCCTTATTTAAAGATGATCAACCCGTCAACTGCAGAGATTCATATTGAAGCGGTTGGAGAGGAAGCTAAAACTGTAACTGAAGCGCTAGCATCTCGGTATCCTGATCGATTACTGAAAAAGTATGGTTACAATGAAGCAATCGCTCGGGCGTAATGTTAGATACCGCGCTGACTTCGTCAGCGTCGCCTAACGTCAAAGCTGCTATCGCTAACAAAGTCAGAGAGGTAACCAATGCAATCAATTAAACAGGAACAGCCAGCGAGCGTTAGCGAGCTGGGGGACTGTGTCGAGGACCGCGTCTGGGACCGCGTCTGGCACCGCGTCGTGAACCGCGTCTGGCTCCGCGTCAGGAAACGCGTTAGGAACCGCATCTGGCACCGCGTCGGGGATGCTATCGCTAACAAAATCAATGAGGTAACCAATGCAATCAATTAAACAGGAACAGCCAGCGAGCGTTAGCGAGCTGGGGGACTGTGTTAGGGACCACGTCGAGAACCACGTCGAGGACCGCGTCTGGCTCCGCGTCGAGAACCGCGTCGAGGACCGCGTCTGGAACCGCGTTGCGAACCGCGTCTGGCTCCGCGTCGAGAACCGCGTCGAGGACCGCGTCTGGAACCGCGTTGCGAACCGCGTCGGGGATGCTATCGCTAACAAAATCAATGAGGTAACCAATGCAATCAATTAAACACTCAGCAGCCGCGCGTCAACAGGAAAACTTAAAGTTGATAACGTACTAACTGATCCAGTATATTACTAATAGGTATCCGTCTTGGAGCGGAGATTAAACAAACCATAAGGAGAAAGAAGAATGAAAGAAATTAAAAGAACCCTACAGTACAAGCAGTTCAAGACCAACCAAGTTATCGATCTTGCCCAAATGACCCAGCGAGGCCAAGCGGCAACGCACGGTGATGTTATCATTATTCGTTGTGACGATGCAGACATGCCTGATAACTTCGACTCGTTGCCAAACGTGATGGGCGGGGTACTGGCCGAAGGTGAGCATAGCGGTCACGCGCACCAGTTGTTTGATGAAGCGACCAATGTTGCGGCCTATACTATGCCTCAGTTGGATGTTATCGAGGGCGGTAAAGAAACGAATGCTGCTAAGTTTTCATTAAAGCAGACAGAAGACGGGTCGATGTTTTTGAAGGTGGAAAACGAGCCGATGTTACTGAGACACCAGGAGCATAACCCGTTTCGTATTTATCCAGGTAATTACGAGATTGGTATCCAGCAGGAAACTGATCCATTTGAAAGACAAAAACGCGCAGTATTAGATTAATCCTTATTTGGTCCCAGCGGAGGTAACCAATGCAGTTAGATGAAAGGGAACAGCCAGCGAGCGTTAGCGAGCTGGGGGACTGTGTCAGGAAACGCGTCGTGAACTGCGTCTGGCTCCGCGTCTGGGGCCGCGTCAGGAACCGCGTCGAGGAACGCGTCGAGGCCCGCGTCTGGAACCGCGTCGGGGGCCGCGTCGGGGGCCGCGTCAGAGAACGCGTCCAGGCTGCTATCGCTAACAAAGTCAGAGAGGTAACCAATGCAGTTAGATGAAAGGGAACAGCCAGCGAGCGGTAGCGAGCTGGGGGACTGCGTCGTGAACCGCGTCTGGAACCGCGTCTGGAACCGCGTCTGGAACCGCGTCGGGGACCGCGTCTGGAACCGCGTCAGAAAACGCGTCGATAGCCGCGTCGAGGCCCGTATCTGGGCTGCTAACGCTAACGTTAACAAAGCTAAAGGGAACAGTCAATGAAACTAGTAGCATACTTAATAGCGGCCGCAGCGCTCACAGCCTGCGGCGCGGAGTCAGTGGATACCGTTTACGTTACGACTCCTGAGACTGAGCAGTCGTTGTTGACGTGTATTGAGCAGAATACTGAGGGCTATCAATTAACGCGCTTTAAAGAACACAACGACGGTCGGTTAACTATTCGCTTGTCTCCTAGTGGGGAGGAAGAATGAGAAACTATGTGACTTGGTTAATCGTACTTATGTTAACAGTACTACTTGGATACCTAGCCGCAGCTGGGGTTGTTAATTGGGTGCAAACGAAAAATCCGTGCGTAGAATGCAAAGCATCGACACTTAAGCGATCAAAATGGAGTTTTGATAATCCGTGCGTGTACGTAGTGCAACCCGATTGCGTACCAGAATGAAACCGGTTAATATAGAACATAAGGCAGTAGATATGTGTATATAATGTATAAGGTAAAACAGCGGTTACCTGTAGGGAATAAAACTATTTCAATCAAAGCTGGAATAGGCATGCAAATAGGGAGAAGTAATGAGAACAATAAAAATGTACAAAAACCGAAAGATGTATGACAAAGTAGCCAAAAGTTATGTGACTTTATTAGATTTGTTATTATACCGCGAGCGTAGCGTACCAGTAACTATTATCGATCACAATAATAACGATGTAACAGAGCTGTACATGCACCGTGCTGAGGCGCTGCAAAAAGAACGTGAAATATTGAAACGACTAGTCAGCAGCCAGCCCGTTGCAACTGTTAAACCAAACGGTTTGTTGCCAACAGGATTGGGTGGGAACTAATGCAGCTAGGGGACTGTATTAGGGACCGCGTCTGGAACTGCGTCGAGGACCGCGTCAGGAACCGCGTCGGGAACAGCATCGGGAATAGCGTCGGGAACAGCGTCGGGTACCGCGTCTGGGCCCGCGTCGGGTACCGCGTCTGGACTTCTATCGCTAACAAAGTCAGAGAGGTAACCAATGCAGTTAGATGAAAGGGAACAGCCAGCGAGCGGTAGCGAGCTGGGGGGCCGCGTCGATAACCGCGTCTGGGACCGCGTCGTGAACCGCGTTTGGAACCGCGTCGGGGCCCGCATCGGATCCCACGTCGGGTCCTGCGTCGAGGCCCGCGTCAGGAACAGCGTCGGGAACAGCGTCAGGAACCGCGTCTGGCCTGCTATCGCAGTTATAAAGGAAACCAATAATTGAAGAAATCCGGATGCAAGCACAGCTACCAAATAGACACACCCAGCCCACGAGTCCTCGATCAGCGTGTGCGCATGTTGGGGTTTAAACTAGGGCATTTGCTACTTGAGGACTCGCCGTCTGCTGTGCGGCAGAAACCTAGACCATGGTGTGATTGTAAAAAAGCACAAGTAAAAGCAGGACGTAAACTGCAAAACGAATGGGTGGGTAACTTTGTAGTAACACGAGTCAAAGACGATAAATGTTATTACTGTTTACATGAAGTGTTTTGGTCTAATAAAGACCCGTCAATGAGCGGAGGCAGATATAAGTGATTAGTATAATCGATCCAAATAACCCCGGTGTGGTGTCTGAAGAAATTAGGTACAATACAATTTTCGAACTAGCAGCATTAATACAGAATTACAACTGGGCCCCGGGGCTGTTTAGTGAACGCCGCCGCCGGATATCTAACTTCCTTAAAACCGAGCTGTTTGTGTTAGATATTGATGATGGCTGTTCACTCGATGAGGCTAGGGAACTATTTAAAGAATACAAACATATTATTGCAACAAGCCGTAACCACCAAAAGGAGAAGAACGGTGTCACTACCGACCGATTCAGAGTTGTTTTATTTATCGATGGGTGCATTACTAATGACGCAGCTTTTAAGTCTACTTTTACTGCAGTTCAACGACAATGGCCATTTATCGATCCCAGCTGCAAGGATTCTAGTCGTTTCTACTATCGCTGCATTGAGCTCAGCAATGTTAATGCTACTGGTCGTCTTATTCAGCCCGTAGCAGCACCGCCTGTCGCCAGCCAACCTGATAACAGACTGCCTGCCATAGAGCGGGATATTAAAGGCGAGCTGTGGAAGTCAACGCTTAGTTTCCTACAATTCGGCGCGGGTCCTGGACAGTGGCACCACGAGATGTTTAAAGCTGTTAGTAACATGAAAGAGCAAGGCTATTCGGTCACTGAAACCATGGAAATGATTGAAACCATGTGTCAGCATAGTCAGTGGTCGAGCGGTGAGTTGGACGAGCACGATGTGCAATTGGTTAATGATATTTATTTGAACCGCGATACTAAATACGACTACAAGCCTCCTGAAATAAAGGAACAAATAGCAATACGAGCCGATAATTATCTTAATGAAGCATTCGAATACCTAGCCGATAAAGAAGCGGTTAAAGGGGAGCCGACTGGGTTAACAGGGTTGGATAAATTACTTGGTGGTGGATTTAGATTAGGGGAATTGACAGTATTAATGGCTGAAGCCAAGACGGGAAAGAATACATTGTATCACTTTTTGATGCATAAGCAATTGGATCGTGGATTAGCCCAAGGCTACGCGTCGCGGGAGTTAGACCCAGCTAATGAAGTAGTGCCCAACCTCATTTCCCTCGATCAAAGGAAAAATGCCTGGACTAGTGACTTTTTACCTACTGATATCGATAAAATTCGCAAGCGCGTGGGAAGCTGGGACTTATGGTTTGCGCCAGGATATGGTTATTTCCCCACCGAAAACCTAGACGAGTGGGTTCGAACACTTTACAATCAAGGTGTTAGATATTTCTGGATGGATCATTTGCATTACATGTTACCGGAAGAGGATCACAAGTTAGCAGGTAACTTAATGCGTCACCTTAAGACATTAACCAAAGAGTTAAAGATACACGTTAACCTCATTGTTCAGCCTAACAAGCTGATGGAAGGACAACGACTGGGTTTGAATACTATTAAGGGTGGTTCTGCCGTAGGGCAGGCATTAGATAACTTAATGATAATGGAACGTGTACCGTGCGAGCAAAAAGGTATTGCCAAATTGAAACTAGAAGTTGGTAGACATAAACTAGCCCGTCCAGGTGAGATATTTTTGCAGTACGACCCAACAACCACTTCGTTCATAGAGGTAAAAAAGACAGCGATTATTACTAAGCAAATCGCCCCACGGCCTATCCATGAGCGAGCAAAGCAATCTGTTAACACGCCGTCGCTGAAGATGCCAAACAAGTTAAACTAGACATAGTATAGTTGACCGGAGTAGTTAAATAACATTGAATATATCACATCTTGTAAAGTTCTCGAACGGATTATTTCCAATACCAGTATAATCGGCGATTTTTTTTTGCCTTTGCCGTTGACAGACTGTCTCATTATGACACAGTATCATTATGAGACACAGTATCATTATGACACAGTATCATTATGAGAAACAGTATTATTATGAGACGCTAAGTCAACAGGCCGTACTGTCTCAATACCAATACACTTTCAAGCGCCCCAGCGCCTGCGTGTCGCCCGTAAACCCAACCCGATACCTAGATACCTAGGCATACCAGCGACTAACAGTGTGGTTGTGCTGTGGCCATGCACGGTTAGGGCACAAGGTAGGATTGAGCTACAGCAAAAAAAAACCGCCGGCATGGTGACCGGCGGTTAGGCGACTAATAAACTGCGCGAAGCGCAGCGGTGAGGGTTTAGACTACAACTTTAAGGTGCCCATAAGAAACCCAATCAGACTTATCGACCTTAGACGACACTTCGGTTTGGTCCTCAAACGGCATAGTAAACTTGTCGGAGCTGTCGTCGCGCGGCGGTGTGGGGTCTAAACTGCCAGATGACATCCGCTTGAGTCTCATTAATTGTTTTATTTTTGTTTTATATAACTTGATGTTACGCCGTCGCTCCTTGTTTTTCGAACGATGAGAGCGTGGTTTATTAATAGCATCCTTGAGATCACGTATTTTTACTTGATAGTATTTAATACCCGAATCTAGGTCCTGCAGCCCTTTAGGGCATGATAAAAACCAGAAAGAATCAATGTCATAACCCAATTCACTTAATAAATTAAGCATGGCCACTTGATGCTTATTAGTGGTGTTTGAATAGGAATAATTATTAAATACCTTGACACCCCCAAAGTCTGCAACATAGAGCCACCAGTTATAGCTATAAGCCTTAAATATTTCAGGATCGAAAGAATTAGATTTCGTACTATTTTGATAAATACCCGCACGTTTGAAATATTTCACAGTCACCTCACTGATTTAAAATTGATAAGATACCACTAGTCTGTATTAAAACCCATAGAATTATAAATACAACCAGCAGTTCAATGAAACCGTCTAATGGATTGTTTTTCATTACTGACTCCCATAAATTATAAAAATCTTATTACTTGCATCTTGCACACTGTCACAATCAATTTTGGCAACTAACTTATCATTAAGATAGATAAGTAATTGGTATTGATCTTCATAACGAGTTGACTCACTGTTTTTTCTTATAGCTATTTCAGTCATTGTTCACCTCTTGAAATATTACAGTAATGTTCGTTCCCCAACGTTCCTGGGTTTCACCGACAACCCTTAATGCATCGGCAAAGTGTTTTACTGTTTTAATGAATTTTAACGTCTTGTTACCGCGTTTTCTTGTTATTATTACCCTCATTGGTTTACCTCCAAGTGTGTTATAATAAACTTATCGGTGCAGTACCGAAAAACTTTAGGGTTTTTATGTTAAATTTTAATTAATTATAATTGTATATACATTCAATTGCAAATACTTATAAATCCTAGATAATAATGGGCTGAAAAACCCCAATGATTATAAATATTTATAAAACCTAAACACCCCACACAGTCAGCCGCTAGTGCACATCAATATAAATAATACATATTTTTATAACTAACAGCTAGATCACTAGTGATATCAGCTACTTAGTATCCGGGGGTCTCAGAATAGCCCTCCGCGCCTCTGCCCATCAATCAATCTAATCCCTTTAGGTACGGCCTCGGAAATGTGGGGAGCTAATTTACTATAAAAACCCAATGATTTCAATAACTTAGCTGAATCTGCGCCAAAAACGAAGGCACAGCCTCGCTCGGCGCTTTAGCGCCTCGCTGGGCGGTTGACAAAATCGTGATATAATAGTAATTGGAGGCCCTAATGGCGAAGAAAAAAGGCGTAAATCGGAAAAAGTACGTAAATAAGACCGAAGATAGCGCGATTGACTTATTCGACCAATTAATAGAATTCCAAGAATTTCAGAAAATGCTACCTAAGCTGAAAAAAGTCCTGAAGACCGGTGGTTCCAGTGATGAGATATTGAAAATGATGGCCCCCCTGGCAGCCGCCCGGCTAGCCAACATCGCCGCCACCGATCTGGACTCCTCCCGTGCCTTATCCGCTATTAAGCAGTTACTCGACCGTGTCGACGGTACTCCCGTTCAACGTACTGAGAACACCCATAAGCTTGAAAAGCTTGACGATCGACAGCTGGACTCGCTCCTCGAGAGTGAGTTGCAGGGGCTACAGCAGATGCAGGATACAAATGACAAAGACGTGCACTAAGTGTGCTGAGGACAAGCCGGCGACTGTGAATGGACTTAAGTAAACTAAGCAAAAAAGAGAAAATCGAACTTCTCGAAGCAGTGAAAGAAAAGAAGCGGCGTATCAAGAACGAGCGCCCTCTGTATAAGCCCAACCCAGGACAGAAAGAGATCCATGAGTGCCGCGCTAGAGAGAGATTCGTATTTAGTGGAAATGGATTCGGTAAAAGTTGCGTGCTTGTACAAGAGGCACATGCAGCTGCCGTAGGCTGGAACCCTTGGCTTAAAGAGCGTACAAAAGTGCCCACTAAGGTAATAGTAGTACTTGATTCCCCAGAAAAAGTAGAGCAAAAGTTTCTCCCAGAGTTCCGTAAGTGGTTTAGCACAGATAATGTTAAGTTTCATAAGAAAGGCAAACCGTATATATCCCAAATAGAGTACGACAACGGATCTACAATTGATTTTATGTTTTTTGAGATGGCAGACTTAAAGTTCGAAGGTATTGATGATATTGACTTTATCGGAACCGACGAGCCTTTTCCCCGTCGTATTTATATCGGTCTCAGCCGTGGGATGCGTGAAAAGGGCAGCCAGCCTCGGATTCTCCTCGTCGGCACGCCTATCGCATCCCCTTGGCTCCGTACTGAAATTTACGAACCGTGGTCTCGCGGCGAGTTGTCAGACGTTGAGTGCTACAAGTTTAGTAATGAATTGAATCGAGACAACCTACGCGAGGGGTGGCTAGAGGAGTTTGCCAATAAGCTAACCGACCACGAGAAGGAAGTTAGGATGGAAGGGGCCTTCTTTGATTCCGAGGGCCTCGCACTTGCTTCTTTATTTCGACGCGACACCCACATTGTAGAACCCTTCCAGTGGCCTAACGGCTGGCCGGTGGTGGTATCGGTTGATTTTCACCAATCTAAACCACATACCGTTTGCTTACTAGGGGCTGACCGCGACGGTAATTACTACTACATTAAGGAAATGACTTCTAGGCTACCGCCCATACAGTTTGCAGAAAAACTAAAAGAATTCTATCGAGGGTTTCGGGTTAAAGACGTAGTCTGCGACTCACTCGGCAATACGCCGCATACCGGCGGCGACGGTAGAGCCTCGTTCATTGAAAAGATGCGGATGTGTGGTATTCCGATGCGCCCAACTACCAGGAAAGACAAAGACGACGAGGATTGGATACAGAGAATCAAACATGTGCTGGAAATACCTTTGAAGCCGGATAACTTTGGCGACCGGAAGCCAAAACTGCGGATATTTCGGGGAAACAACGGGATAATTCAAAACATTGAAAACGTATCGTGGACGAAACACCGTAACGAAGACGAATTCAAACCAAAACTAGATATCGCTCAAAAAGACTACCTCGCAGCGCTGAAATACGCCCTAGCAGCCGACGTGGCGCTCATGTACTCTCGACCACGTATCAAACGGCCGAAGAACCGGTCACCGTGGTCCGGACAGGGTAAGCGCTCAGGTGTGGTATAATTGAACGTGAGGGGCGTAGATGTCAAATAAGCTAAATGACGACCAAAAAACCCAAGAAAAGAGAGTTAATCGCCTGCGAGACTCTGATGACCTCGTCGTAGAGGTTTCTCCGCGGGAGCAGATTTCCGAAGATTTATACCGAAAACTGACCAGCACAGAGGTCAACGCCGGCGAGACTGTAACGCAGATCTGGAACCAAGGAAACTCCGACCGTTCCCTGTGGTTGACACGTCAGCAAGAGTATCTGACACAATTCGACGAGTTTATCGACCCAATCTATGAATCGTCAACAGACTGGAGCAGCACTCTGCACCTTCCCACTATTTTGACAGTGGCAAAGACATTCCACGCGAGGTTTTACTCGGCCATTCTCGGCCAAGATCCTCCATTCACGGTGAAGTCCCGCACAGCCGCTAATGTTAACCGCGCCCGTTTGGTGCAAGAGTTGCTACGCTACACCCTTCGCGACTGGGCTAACTGCAACCTAGGTGTAAACGATGTTATCGATCGTTGGGTCTGGGACTGGTGCACGACCGGCGTTGGTATCCTTAAGGCCGGCTGGGACGTCCAGTATTCTCGCTTCAAAGACGTCGAGGAAGTCCAGATACCCACCAGCGAGCTGTCCGTCGACCCGCAGACTGGCGAAAGCATTATTGTTCCGTCTACTCGTACTGAAGAGCGTGTCGTAGACCGTGAGGCTGAGACCTTTAACGGGCCGGAGATACGACGTGTATCAGTAGAAGATTTACTTATTATCGGCGGGGAAGGCGACCCGCAGAAAGCCGACTATGTTATAGAATCCATGTACCTCACAGCCAGCGAACTTAACACGTTAGCTGATCGCAAGATATTTCGCCAGAACGCAGTCGATGAAATTATACGAAGTGGTGACAACCGCAAGTCTAGTGACGTCACTGGTAACATAAAGCAGCAACGGTTCGAACAAGCCGGCCAAGAAGGACCTGACCGCGAGTATGACCTTGATCGATATCAGGTACTTGAGGCCTACGTTAAAATGGACGTTGACGGTAGCGGTATTAATAGTGATATTGTTGTTTGGGTTCACCCACAGACTCGGGAAATACTCCGGGCTACGTATCTATATCGTATAATGCCAACTGGGCAGCGACCGTACTTTAAGGCTGACTTCTATAAAAGGAACGACTCTGAGTACGGAGCGGGCCTAGTAGAGTTACTGTACTCACTCGGTCGTGAGATCGACGCAATGCATAATATGAATGTCGACATAGGTATTCTGACATCGATGCCATTTGGTTTCTATCAACCATCAGCTGGTACCCCGGAAGAGAAGCTAGAAATTGAGCCCGGGTCATTGATTCCTGTTGACCAGCCGTCGGCTAATGTCTTCTTTCCTAATCTAGGTAACCGTACATCTTTTGGGTTCCAGGAGGAAGGCGCTCTAATGAACCATGTCCAGCGATTAACCTCGCTGTCTGATCTCTCTTTTGGTGTCATCGGTGGCCAAGGAGCCACCCGCACAGCTACCGGTACCCGAGCATTAGTCGGTGAGGCAAATGCCAACTTGGATATCTTCTTGCAACGTATTAACCACCCGTGGAAGCAAGTCTTAAAGTATCTGTTTCATTTACTGCAGATGAAGATGCCCCCCGGGTTTCAGTTCCGCATCACTGGGGACGATGGTAACAGCTACTGGGCACAGGTAGAATCCCGCCAAGAGTTAGCAGGCATGTTCGACTTCGAGCTAGAAGCCAACAGTTCCAACTCTAACCCCCAGATACAGCAAGCCACAGCCAACCAAACATGGCAAATCGTTCAAAACCCACTACTACTACAGCTCGGCATTGTCACCCCAAAGAACCTCTACGAGGCAGCCAAAGGATTATTTCAGTCCTCAGGGGTCAAAGACTTCGCCCGTTATATAACCGAACCCCAAGGTCCGCCTCTGGTGTTCACCCCGCTTGAGGTCATGAACCGAACTCTAGCCGGTATACCTACGCCACTTGACCCAACACAGGACTTGCAAGGTATTATTGAACTAGCCCAAGCGTTCCAACAGGAAGAAGAGCTAAACGGACAGCTCGGCGCCCAAGAGTTAGCAGCTATCGGCGCTATGGCGACAGAAGCACAGCAAATGATGGCGGCAATGCAGGCACAGCAACAGCAGCAAGCCAACCTACTGCAACAACAGGTTAACCAAGGAGCTAGCCAAATCCCCGGCCAGCTAAACGTTAACGTCCTAGCCCAAACGCCGCAAGTCGGCGAGGAGCCCTAATAATACATGAAGAAACTAAAGCTATCGATCGATGAGAACGACGCGTTAACACGTCTTTTTCTAAGTGATGACTACAAAGCACTGGAACTAGTGATGTCTTCGATTGCAGAAGACTTTAAGGCCCGTGTTATGAGCTACCATTTAAGTAACGGTCCCGAAGGACTTGTAATAGAGAAAGCCAGAGCTGAAGGTGTGAACTCGTTTATCCATGCCTTCGATCAATATAGAAACGAATACGTTAGGAGAGTCAATGAGTCAAGATAATGATACCGGCACCGAGTCGGTAACAGAAAACCAAGACAGCCAGCCATCGGTTGACGATAAGCTAGCTGACATTAATTCCAAGATTGAGGCCATGAACAAGGCTACAAACGACCAGTTAAACATCGTAGCCAATGCCCTGGCCCAGCAAGCAGCCAGTCAACAACCAGTCAGTCAGCCGTCGGTCGACGAGCCGGATGACTTCTACAGCATGGACCCAAAGAAGTACCGGGAGTCTATTCGACAGGAAATCATGCAGGACGTGCAAAAGGTAACTGCTGATTCTCAGACGAAGCAACTGAAACTGCAACAGACGTTGATCCGGTTGTCAGCAGAGTTTCCAGAAATCAGCGATGCCAGCACTGATGCTTATAAGAAGGTCTTAGAGGTTCATAACAACCTAGCACCCGGGCTACAGGAAACCCCAGAAGGCTACGAGTTAGCAGTCCGCCAGGCAACCAGTTCACTCGGCCTTTTACCTAAGAACATGCGCCGTAACGACGACGGGATGGTCAACATTAAGGGACAGAGCGGACCCAAGCAATCTAAGGCACCTAGCGGCAATGTTGCCGATGAGACTGTCGTCTTAGCGCAGGCTATGGGATTGGATACAGAGAACAAAGAGGTCATGGAGAGACTTAAGAAGTACTCCAAACGTAATTATGGGAGATATCAATAATGGATCTATTAAAGAAGAAAAAAGGCGTTTCTGTCAACGAGAAGCCCGGAGCCAAGCAAGAAGGCGAGAAGATGAGTATGTCCTATACGGACTTCTTCAACAACCGACTCCAAATCCCTGTTGACGTAGCTGACGAGGCTGCAGCTAAGAATCTAGTCCTCCGGTGGATTAATGCTAAGGAATTCCGCAATAACCAAGGAATGCACAAGTCCTACTGGCAGATATTTAAAGCTGACTGCCTCAAATCAAGCAAAGATTCGATCTATGGGGCCGATCCAGAGGGTATTTTACGCCGTGGCGACCTGATTTTAGGCTGTCGGAGCAGAGAGTTACATGAAGCTCACCAAGGTGCTCTGGAGGACCGAAATCGGGCTTATAAGCAACATAATAAGAAAGCAGCCCAGAAAATGAGGCAAGACGCAGCCCGAGCCGGCGTGGACATCAAAATCCACGAAGGATACTACGAAAACGAGTAAATGTCAACTTATGGTATAATAAAGTTGAAGGCCTGTTGACGGGGCCTTAAATGTAACGTGTTCGAGGAGGAAGAACAATGGCTAATACTGACCGTCCGCGTGGAGCGGAACCGTATGGCGAGCTAAAGAACTGCTCTCCATACACTGCCGGTGGCACCATCTACCCCGGCGACTTCGTAATGAAGGAGAACACTGGTAAGGTTATCGTGGCTACGGCTACTGCGGCTTTGCTGGGTGTTGCCCTAAATAAGGCAGCAGATGGAGAAGAAGTAAGAGTGGCTGACGATCCTGATCAGAAGTACATTGTACAGGCTGACGGCGCTGATATCGATGCTCAAACCGACATATTGCTAAATTACGATATCTTGGCAACTGCTGGTAACAGTGCTTACAACAGGTCTAACCACGAGTTGGATTCTGATACCGGTGCTGCTACTGCCACACTGCCCCTAAAACTACTAGCAATCGATCCACGTGTAGACAATGCACTCGGCGCCCAAGTTGACTGTATTGTAAAGATTAACAATCATCAGCTCGGTTCTCACACCGGTACAGCTGGCGTATAAGGAGGCTAGTTAAATGTCTGCACCAGTTTTTCAAAGGGGTAACTATTCTGATCTTTTCGGAACAAGTGCCCTCCCCGTATTAGAAGAAGTATTTCGCTCAAATCTTGAGCAGCACCCGTCGCGTCGACAGGAGCTATTCAAGGTAGTTGCCACTGATAGAGATATCTGGCAGTCGACTGAGCTCCACGACATGCCTTTGATGAGTCAGATTTCTGAAGGCCAGGACTATAACTTCCAGCGACCTAAGCAAGGTGCCAGCAAGACCTTGACTCCTGTTAAGTATGGCTTGGGTTTCAGTATCTCTGAAGAAGCTGTCGACGACGGTAAGTTCGATTACATCGCCGATGCTATCGCCAAGATGGCCAAGAGTGCCCGCGAGTCTCAGGAAATCGATGCTATGAACATCTTCAACAACGGTTTCACCACTGAAACTACTGCTGACGGTGTTGCGGTTTTCTCTACTGCTCACACTCTGCCTTCTGGTAACTCAGCCCTTCGCAATAAACTCACCACCGACGCTGACCTCTCTGTGACGTCACTCGAGCAGATGCTGCTTGATTTCGAAACACAGCAAATTGGCGACAGTGGGATCATTAACATGGTTATGCCTCGCAAGCTGTTGGTTCACCCTACTTACAAGCGATTGGCTAAAGAGTTGATTGGTTCTGATCTTAAGGCCGATACCGCTGATAACAACATGAACTCCTTTAAAGAAGAAGGTCTTCGCGTTGTTTCCAGCCCGCACCTGACTGATACTGATGCTTGGTTTATGCTTGCTGACCCTTCCGAGACCGGAATGAGAATTATCTCTCGTAAAGGAATCGAAACTAAAGCCGGCGGACCTGATACAGGTTTTATCAACGACTCGATCCTTTATAAGGTTCGTTATCGTGAAGATATCGGTGTTACTCATCCATATGGTGCTTTCGGAACTACCGGAGCGTAATTAGTTAGTTAACGATGGGGGCTACCCAGCCCCTGTTTTAATCGTAGGCCTTCGGGCCGTAGGCTTTAAGCCGTAGGAGTTTTAAATGGCCACACATTTCAAATCAGGTCTCGCAGTCGGTGAAAAAGGTACTGCAACTGACCTAGTAAAAGTAATTAAATCCACAGTTTCCGTTACTGTATCCGCCCTCGCGGCTGCTGCAGAAGAAGACATCGACGTCACAGTCACCGGTGCTGCAGTAGGCGATATGGTTTGGGTCAATCCCACAGAAGCCGCTGCTGAAACAGGCCTCGCAGTCCTTGGCTGCTGGGTGTCAGCTGCCGACACTGTTACAATCCGTGTTGGAAATACTCACACAGCCGGGCTGACAGGTTCGACTGAGAGCTGGAAATACATGTGGGTAGTATCTTAAGGAGGTAGACAATGTTTAGGACTACCATCTTTAATGCCACGGTAAATGCCGCGGTAAACAGTAACTCAGTGAATATAAGCCGCTTGGACACAGCGTCTGTACAGGTTAACGTTACTAACGAGTCATCGCCCAACGGATCAGTTACATTACAAGCAAGTAACGACGACTCCACTTGGATTGATGTAACAGGCAGTGCTACTAATATCACAGACGGCTCGGATATCATGTTAAATCTAGCTGATGTAGGCTACAAGTACCTTCGAGCTGCTTTTGCGCGCACTAGTGGTTCCTGGGACGCGGAAGTAATAGTCGCAGGCAAAGAACGAAAAGTGTAGGTGCCTAAATGGGCAACGGCACTTATAAGGATATTCGGAAAAAAGGTAACCGCCCACCTGTAATCGTTGCTCGTGATGGCGTGATTATATTTCCTAAGAAGCGCAAGAAGACTTACCGATTCCTGGCTGCAGCTATTCTGTCAGCTATCGGTCTTTCTATATGTATAGCAATCTGGGAGACTAGAAACCAGTGGTTGGAATCTATAAGCACATACCTCAGGTAGGGGGAACAAGCGAAATAACGATCCAAACCGACACCGGGACAGATCCAGTAGGGGATACGTTTACGTTTACATCTGCCTATATGGAGATTGATGGCGACTCAGGCACCGACACAGTCACCTGGGCGTTTGACGGCGGCAGCGGGGACACAACTAACACAGTCCTCGGAACCACAGCCGGCGACTCGATGACATCAGCAGAAAACAACACTTTCATCGGTCACGATTGTGGCACAGCGGTTACGTCGGGTAGTTACCACACAGCTGTCGGATATGAAGCATTAAAGGCTCAGACAACTTCTGCAGGCACTGGAAATACTGCTATGGGATGGTCTGCATTGGGGTCGATGACTACAGGCTACGCCAACGTAGCTATCGGCGTTAGAGCAGGTAACGGGCTTACTACCGGATTAAATAACATGATCATGGGTAACGATGCTATGCGTACCTGTGGTACAAGTGTAAGTCGTACAGTTGCAGTCGGCCCTAGTGCTGGCAGTAATAATACCGGAAATGACTGTGTGTTTTTTGGTAACACCGCAGGTAAGTACAATACAGCAAATCAAAAATTAATTGTCGACGTAGCGGATCGAGGTAACGAATCGAATTCGAATAACGGTGCTATAATATATGGTGAAATGCAGTCGACAGAAACTGACCAAATTCTTGCAACTGCAGGCAAGTTTATGGCAGGCGGTATCAGTCCATCAGGAAAAATACACGCTTATCAAAATGTAAGCACGGCGGCAATTCCCGCACTTTACCTGGAACAGGACGATATTAACGAGGCGTTTATTGAGTTCGAAGGGACATCGGCAGCTGACGGTTCCAGAAGCATCTCAACGGATACCACAGAAGACAGCGCTAAGTATGGCGCTATTCGAGTAACAATTAACGGCGTAGGAGACAAATGGATACGTCTTTACGACGATCATTCTTAGGAGAAACAAATGGCTTTAACTATTACGAAAGAGTACGCTGACGGCCGGTATGGTGACTATAATGTCGTTTACTGGCGCATAACTGAAGTTAACTTAAACGTCCTTACCGGCGACGTGCTCGTTTCACTGAGCGGCTATAAAGACGAAACTAACCGAGACGCAGGAAAAGACCCGATTGCAGTAGAAGTATTTAACTTCAACGGAGCAAAAGGTAACCTTCGCAGCCCTGCCAACAACTTGTTTACGTTCTATCAGAACAAGATCCAGAATCAGCACGCGGCTGATTGGGGAAGTGCTACTACTTCTGTAGACAGCGACGAGGTGTAAATGGCATTAATGAAGCCCGTAAAGTTACATCAATATGGAGACCTAACAGCCAGCTACTGGCGGGTCAGCGGCCTACAAGCCGACCTTGACAAACGCGTGGTCTTAGCTACCTTTTCGGGCTATCTAACTGCTGACGATAGAAAACTGAAACCTATCTGGCAGACTGTTCTGACTTACGAAGGACGAGACTTCACCCTCGATCTATCTGAAATCTATCAGCTAGCCAAAAGCACAGAAATGTTCCAAGGAGCCGAAGATGCAGAAGACTAAGGTGGTGGTAGTAGGAAAACACGGTGCTAGGGTCTACATAAACCCACCCGACATCGTAGCACTCAAAGAGAAAGGCGAAGTCTTTATCAACCCAAATCTCGACCTAGTTAAGGGCGTAAGCCCCAGCTTCTGGCGCGTCGTCAATGGACGTATCGCGCCCATGGCTGAAAGTGACCAGAAAGTCATGAAAAATGTAAGGTCAAAGACGGTAGAGCGCCGTATGCCTGACGACTCGGGCGTAGAAAACACAATGAAACAGGCTATTAAGTCGACCTTAGAACAGGATATGAGACAGTATTTCGAGCAGGCAATCGAGGAAAGTGTAACTCGCTATGTCGCTAGAACTAAATGGTGGCTATTAGGCGGCAGTATTGTCTATATTGCGCTACAAATGGGGGCTATATGGCTAATGTTGAAATAGCAAATACCTGGTACGTGGATGCTACCGGCCAGCTCACAACAAATAAGAACACCCTGGTAGCCGGGATAGTCCTGACTTCGAACGGGGCCGGGGATGTTATAATATTAAAAGAGAGCTCTTCGAGCGGCACCAAAGTCAAGGTGGCAGCCCAAGCAGCTAACCAAACCGTTCACTTAGACCTCTCAGATGCACCGATGGTGTTCGCCAACGGGATCTATGTCGATACACTGACCGCTAGTGCCGTGGCCACGCTCATCACAACGGCCGGAGGAGGAAACTAGTGGCAGTATATAAGGTTCTAGACTTCTCAGATATAGTCACGGCCGTCCGCGAGGAACTTGGTATTCAGAGCTCGGACACCAACGCGATCAATAAAATCAAACGAAATATCAACATGATCTACCTACATGAAGTCGTACCCAGCCAACGGTGGTGGTGGCTAAACGGTCACACCGAGGTAGTACACAAGGCTTACCATGGCGAAGACACAGCTACGGTAACCCCAGACAGCGCTACGGTTACCCTAGATACCGCTCCCCCGAGCGCAAAAGGCTCGTTTGCCGGTTATTACTTCTCAGTTGACGGGTTTGATGAGGTCTATCGGATTTCTACCCACACAGCTGCGGGAACAGCCATTACTTTGACCTCAGAGTTCCAAGGTCAACAGACCGGCTCTGTGGGCTATAAGATCTGGCGAGATACATTCGACCTGCCAACCGACTGTCGTGAGACTGTGGAAGTCTACCACGATCGACATCAACGTAACATGAAAGGTATAGGCCTTCAGGAATATCGCCGCATCAGCTCCCAAGACGGTCACAAGACCGAGGGGCTACCTACACACTATACTACCGGCGACTTCTACGATCCCAGTTCTGGTACAGACGAACTAGAGGCTGACAGATACCGCCGCGTTAAGATCTATCCATCGGTTTACAATCAAAACGTTACAATCCATTTCGATTACGTAAAGGAAGCCGAAGCACTTGAGGACGACGCAGACGAACCACTGATGCCCAAAGAGGACCGAATAGTCCTAGTCTACGGCGCGTTATCCAGAACCTGGACTTCAATCGGTCGTAATCCAGAGGAAGCCGGTAAGAACCAGGCTTTATTTGACCGTAAACTAGCCGCTATGGCAGGACGTGTGGAAGACAGCTTCGACCACCCTACAATCGCCCCAAAGTCCCGTTACCTCGGCCTCATGCGAGCAAGCCGCATTCGGCCCATCCACCGTGGCGGGCGACGCGAAGGCGGAGAAGGTAGTTGGTCCAATATAACCTATGTGAAGGACATCACAATCGATGGAGCCAGCCTAACCGACGACATGACGGTAACAGCTGGTAAGACTATCGATGGTCGTGACATTAGTGCTGACGGGGTAACGCTAGACTCATTGGCAGGCAGCTTTGCCAATATCGACACAGCCAACCGTGTTGTCGTTACCGATGGTACTCCGGCACTAGAAGAAAGTACGGTTACTAGTACTGAGTTAACCTTCCTTAACAACGTAGAAGAACAACAAAGTGTAACACTAAGTGACAACACAACTAACGGCGTAGCAGCGAGTTGGGATGCCTCGACATACGCAGGTGTGACGGTTCACTACCGGCTATCGAGAACTAGCAGTAACCGAGAAGTAGGTACGGTACACATCACCCACGACGGAACTAACGCTGCGATAGCTAATAGCTACGCTGAAGTAGGCACAATGGGAGTATCGTTCACAGTAGACGTATCAGGAAGTACTGTAAGGCTTCTATATACAACTACCTCAACAGGGAACGATGTAGATATGATTTATAAATCGCACCAATTTACGCTATAGGGAGAATGAACTGTGGCTAGCGGTAATTTTAAAGTAAGAAACGGATTAAGCGTCCAACCTACAACGACTGCGGGTGACGCAGCCGGCGATGTTCGCATAGATAGCGGCGACAGTAACAAGTTAAAATACCATAACGGCTCTGGAGAACAAACCGTCGTCACTGGAACTACTCCAAGTGGAACCATAGTAGGAACAACTGATACCCAGACATTAACCAATAAAACCATCGATGGTGACAATAACACAATCAGTAACCTGGCCCACGGGTCCGAAGTAGACAACCCCACATCGGGTGTTCATGGCGTTACTGGCTCAGTAGTAGGAACAACTGACACTCAAACACTTTCAGCTAAAACACTAACCTCACCGGTCATCAACACATCCGTCAGCGGTACAGCTATCCTAGACGAAGACAATATGGTCTCAGACTCAGCAACACAACTGGCGACACAGCAGTCGATCAAAGCCTATGTCGATTCGCAGACTGGGGCTACACTATCGGTCGCTAATAAAACAGGCGCATACACAGCAACCACATCAGACGATGTCATAACTTGCGACAGCAGCGGCGGTACATTCACTATAACCTTATATGCTGCGAGTACTAACAGCGGTCGAAAACTTGTTATTAAGAAAACAGATAGTTCTTATAATATCGTCACCATAGATGGCAATGCTTCAGAAACAGTCGACGGCGCTACCACTACAACTCTAGCTACCCAATACGAATCAGTAACCCTAATCTGCGACGGGTCAAACTGGGTAATAGAAGACCGGCGCATTGACGGGACCTCGGCGTCCTTTTCACCTACTAGCGGTTGGGATAACGGCAACACAACCTGGACGGGCTATCAACGTCGAATCGGCGATCATTTACATATCCTAGCAACCTGTGACTTATCCGGCGCACCAGCCAGTGCAACTATGACCTTTAATATACCACATTCGTTAACTATCGACACAGGGAAACTACCCAGCAGCGGAACTACAGATTTTGTAGTAGGCGAAGCACGGGCGTCTGAGTCGGGCGTACAAAACATACAGGCTAACGTCCTATACAATACTACTACAACGGTTACAGTACAGACTGATGCCGGCTCTAGTACCAGCGCGGACGTCACTCAGGCAATACCTTTTACCTGGGGTACATCTGACCAACTGCATCTGAACTTTTCAGTGCCTATAACGAACTGGAAAGGATAACAATGCCACGTCGAACGCAAATATTTCAGCAACTACCTTGGACAGGAGGCGTAAATACCTCTGTAGATCCAGGGTTTATACCGCCTAATGAGCTGGTACAGGCTGATAACGTTGTATTTGCAACGAGTGGCTCCCGTCTAAAGCGGGAAGGTTTCAGCTACATCGGGACCGCATTACCGGCAGTTACACATCGCTCATCAAGCGGTACTACGCGAACGCTCGTGTTTGCTGACAGCTTAGTCATAGCCTCTCCCGCAGAGGACCTACTTCACGTCGGCGAGGATATCACCATTGCGTCCACTGGTACGGGCGATGACTTGCTCTACGCGGTTACTGAAACTCCTATATTAACCATCACTACTACAACAAATACGAACGACACTATCACCTATACTGGTACTAGTTCACTAACTGAGGGTAGTACTGCTACAAGCACTATCACAGCCAACCGCGCACACTCTTTAATTGATGTACAGGACTATTGGAGAGTAGACTCCACAGGTGACAAAGCTGAGCTCTTAATGGCCGTTAGTAGTCAGGGAAAGATATACGAATACGACACATCAGATCGCCGAACACTGCTCGGTGGTCAGGAAGAAGTTTTCAGTATCGTTGCAGACGCACAGGCTGACCACTCGGCGGCTGGCGACGGTGGCAAATACATAACTTTTAACTCTGCTAATAACGCGACCGGCTATTATGGTTGGTTCGATGTTAGTGGGTCAGACACCGACCCCGCAGTTGGAGGTCGTACAGGTGTAGAATGGGACATAAGCGGAGATACAACAGAAGCAGACGTGGCCGCAACAATAAAAGCCGCAATCGACGGAATTTCGGGAACCCCGTTCACCACGGCTCTAGCTACCACGAACGTATCGAACGATACCGTAGTGGTAACCGCCGCGACCGCGGGGATCACTACCGATGCCGCAAATGTGGACGTCACTGCAGCTGCGTTCGCCGTGACGAAGACAACCGACGGGGCAACGCTACCGACGAGTGACCTAACAAAGTCGGATTCGATCATCTTTAACGGGCGCTATATCGTAGCTTTTGAAGCCACAGGCGACCTACCTGTTCGCTATCGTCCCGAAGTAAGTAGTAAATATGAACTCCTAGCTAACGGTTCGGCCCCTGATTTCTCGTTTGCAACGGAATACTTAGCCCGTATCTGGACTAATGACAAGACCAATAAGGATCGCATTCACTATTCTGCCACCGGTAACCAAGATTCGTGGCTGGGGACTAGTGACAGCGGTGCCTTAGATATCTCCCCAGACGACGGTGACGAGGAAGGTATTACTGCAATATTCCCGTTTAAAGGTAGGTTATTTGTAGCTAAAGGCTCACGGCTCTTTCAAATCGACGGTAACCACCCCCTAAACTTTCGTATTATACCTATTAGTAATGGTATTGGTATAGCTAATCACAAAGCGGTAGCCGCAGTAGACCAAGACGACGTACTATTCGTATCTAAAAAAGGTATTCACACACTAGGGGCTACAAGTAACTTCGGCGACTTTGAGAGTAAGTTTCTAAGTGCTAAGATACAGCCAACCTTTAACTCGTTTAATCCAGCACGGTTAAAGTTCACACATGCAGCCTATTTCCCTGAAATTAACTCCGTAGCCTTCGGCGTGGCAGAAAAAGGGGAAGCAGAACAGAAAAATGTATGGCTGTATAACACTATCTTTCAAGCCTGGTACCGCTGGCCTAATACTAGCTGCGAATCACTAGCCACTAAGATAGTCGGCGATCGAATAAAGCTTATTATGGGAACAAGTGATGGCCGCATAGTCCAGGCGCAGAACGACACTTTCACAGACTTTGGAAACATCGCCATCGCTTATAGAATTCGTACAGGTGCCATATATCCTGGCGGCAACCCGCAGACTATGAAGGGATTTAAAAAGTTAGGGTTTCTGTTCAAACCAGAAGGCGACTATACCTTCACAGTTAACTTTGCAATTGACAATTTCGGCAACCAACCCCGTACCTATCGCCAAGAGGCCCAAGGGGACGAACTCGGTAGTGAATTCGTGCTGGGACAGTCAGTATTAGGTGTCAATAACGTCATGGCTCCATTTACCCAGACTATAGAAGGTCACGGCCGGGGCTGTAGCATGGATATCACACAAACGGGAACCAACGAGCAAGTTGAGATATATGCGTTCATGATAGAATATGAAGATGAGGACCTAGTACAGGAGACTGTATCAGGGTCAGGAGGAACTTAATAGATGAGTACGTTAAACGTAAGACGAGAGTATGCTGACGGAGATATCCTGCTGGAAAGCGATTTAGACGCCTTCTTAGATGATATCGAAACATTCTTAAACTCGACCAAAATCAACGATGACAACATTAAAGACGGCGGCATAACCGGTTCCACAAAACTAGCTAACGGTACTGTCACAAACAACAAAATGGCAGCCAACAGCGTGGACACAACACAACTCGTAGCCGATTCAGTCACTGCCGCAAAATTAAACGCCGACGTGGCTGGAGACGGACTTGTCCAGGACACCGGCGGTGACCTAGACGTAAACGTAGACGACTCGACCATCGAGATCAGTACAGATACTGTGCAAGTCAAAGACGCCGGAATCACATTCGCAAAGCTAAATACAGACGCTAAGTTCGATTTTAGTACCCAAACGTTCACAGCCTCAGGCACCTTTAACGTACCTGCCCACGTCTCACAAGTTATAATCGTCGCAGAAGGCGGCGGTGGTGGTGGTGGTGGCGGCAGTGCTAACGGCGTCACCGGAGGCTGCGGCGGCGGTGGCGGTGTCGCAGGCAACCGCGCTATGTATACAGTAACCGTAACCCCAGGCGGTACTTCAGCAGTAACCATCGGAGCAGGCGGTGCTGGTGGGGCAGGAGGTACCGGTACCGGTGCTGGCAGTAACGGTAGCACGGGCGGAAATACGCTTTGGGGCGGAGGAAATGTAGCTTTCGGAGGACCTGGCGGTCTCGGTGCAGGGATATCCACAGGAGGCGGTTCGACCGCTGCTTCCCCAGTAACAGCTATCGGCGGCGCGGGAGGCAATCTCGCAGCTCCTGGAGCACAAGGACAGCAAACACCTATTTACACAGGTGCAGCTGGCGGCGCGGCTTCTACTAGCGGCGGTGGTGGCGGTGGCGGATCAGGCTACGGACAGAGTGGAGGAGCAGGCGGAGCAGGAGTAGCATCCGGAGCGGGGACCGTAGGAGGAACAGCTTTAGCAAACAGCGGTGCTGGAGGCGGCGGCGGTGGGGGAGCAGGACCCAGCTCTGCCGGCGGTGCTGGTGGAACAGGAGGCTCAGGTAGCCTCACAGTAATCTGGGTGGCACCGTAATGCGTGTTATAATAGATCTAGGAGGCCGATAAATGGCATTAGGCGGATTATTAAGTGTAGGCGGCGGACTACTAGGAGCCATCGCAGGCGGACAAAGAAGTCGATCACGGCAAACAACCGAGTCTGGTGTAAGACTGGCCCTCGAGAGTGCCGAAGAGAAGCAGTTCCGCGAAACAACAGCAGAGCAATTCGGTCAACTACGCGGCCTAGTCGGTGCTGGCCCAGGACAGCAAGATGTCCAAGCCGGTCTTGGAGCACAACGCGATTTGGCTGCTATGTTACAGCAATTATCACAGACAGGCGGGCTACCTGGACAGCAAGACATAAGTGCCGCCCGTGGCCTCGCAGCAGACATCTTCGCACCGGAACAGCAAGCTATCCGTGCCGGGTTCGGTGAACAACAACAGCGAACAGCACAGCTAGCTGCACAACTAGGACGACCAGTTAACGATCCTATCCTGCAAGCTAGACTGGCTCAGGAGCAGACACGGCAACTAGGCGCCCTAGGAGCCCGTCAGACAGCTTTTTCAGCAGAGCAAGCCCAGCGGTTGCCTTTACAGCGTCTAGGCTTTGCAGGGCAGTTAGCGGACGTCAGAAGTGGTCTTGCTAGCCAAGCTTTGGCCAATAGGCAGACGTTACTTGGAATGGGCCAGCAGTTGCAGCAAGCCGAGCGGCAATTCCGACTAGGTACAGGTACCAGGTTCAGCACTGCTGAGCAGCAGTCCGGCGGCGGACTGGGTGGTGCCATATCAGGTGGGTTAGCTGGATTCGGTCAGTTTGCAAGCGTAGGGCAGAAATTTGGGTTAAATCCATTTAGTTTCGGCGGCGGAGGTGGCCAAGGAGCTATGCAAGCCCCAGCTAGCGGCGGGCCAGCAGGACTTAATCTAAGTCAGATAGGGAGGATGGCGTAATGTCATTGGACGATCTATTAAAAGGGCTGTCAGCGTTTAAACAAGGAATGACCGAAGTTGCTATCGGTCAAGGTATACAAGATGCTCAACAACAAGTTGCCCAGTTGAATGACGACTTGCAAAAAGAAGTTATCGATGAGCAGACACGTCAGCAGCAAGCTAATGTAATCGCAGATAACCTAGCACTGCAACTGACACAGGCCGGCGCGTCGCCAGGACAAATCCAGGCAACGGCGGGGCGACTAGGTGTTGGTGCACCACAAATGGAAGAGCAGCGGTTTAGAGCGGCTGAAGCACAGAAACAAAGAGACTTTGCTAAGACTATGGCAGGAATAAAGGCTGGAGCAAAAACTAGAGAAACAAGAGACTTCACTTCGACCATTGAAGCCGATATACAGAAAATGAACGAGGGGATCATCCAGGGTGAAACACTGTTAGGTAGATTCGAACAAGCAGTCGCAGACTCTCCTCTTGGGTTACCGGTTTCTGGGCCGGGGATACCTACAGGTAAAGTTAGGGAGTTCTTCTCCCCCGAGTCTTTTGCTATATTTAACCAGCAATCAAAACAGTACTTTAATGAGTACAGAAAACGTATTACAGGTGTTGCAGCAGGTGAAAAAGAGATAAAACTATTAGAAGACTCTATTCCTACAACTTCAGATCCTGAAAGACTGTTTAAAGCAAAAATTAAGGCTATGGTACAGAATGAGAAGATAGCCCGTGCACGTAAGCTACTTAAACTGCAAAAACGGGGATTCAATGTTCAAGGGCATGAGGAAGAGCTGGCGTTAGCGAAAAATCCGTTAGCCTCACCAGAAGACTTCGCCGGGGGTAGTGCTGAGCCTCAGACATTGACAGAGTCTATTGCACCAAGAAAGAACCCTTTTAAACATAAATTAGGACGATAAATGGCAGAAGAAAGACCACGTATAGACGTAGCAGCCCATTTAAAAGAAGCACACGGATTAGAGCTACTGAGTCAAGGCAGTCAAGGAGGCTTCATAGTAAGAGGCCCCAATCCTGACACAGGTGAAATAGAGGAAGCCGAAATAGATGTCCGCGAGCTGCTAAACGAAGACCTAAAAGATCATGGCAGTAATATAACCAAAGTTAAGCCAGTGTTCTCTACTCCAGAACGGCCCTTAGTTGAAGCCAACGCACTATCTTTTGTCGATCAAATGAACTACCACCAGATAACTAAACGTACTGACAAGGCGAAGTTCTTACAAGACCGATTCGGCAAAGATAACGTAAAATTCAACAAAGACATAGGTGACTTCGTAGCAAAAGACGACAGTGGCCAATGGAAGCAAGCCAACTCAGGATTTCTTGGATCAATCGTCGGGGAAAAAGAAGCAATCGCGGGCGGTATCTTGGGGGCTGAGCTAGGTGCGAAAGCAGGTGCTGCAATATTAGGAGCTCCGACATTAGGGGCTGGCGCGTTACCGGGAGCCGGCATTGGTGCCGTCCTGGGTGGAGCACTGGGAGCCACAGTAGGTAAACTAACTAGTATCAAGAATGCACAACGTGTTGGATTACGCACTGAAGCAGATGGTGAGGAGCTAGCAGCCGAATTAGGCAAAGAGTTTATCGTCAGTCTCGCGGGCGGTGCTGCAACGCCGCTGTTAGGCGCCGGGATGCGGGCTGGTACAAAAATGTTGGCTACTCCGTTTAAAGCGTTGGGTAAGGGAGCAAGCCCTGATGCACAGAGAGCGATAGCTAAAGTGATGAACGGCCTAAACGGTACTCCTGAAGACGACATAGTAATGGCAATGAATAAGTACGATACTATGAAAAAAGACTGGGAAAAGCTAGGTAAATGGGACTTAGCTAGGCAAGCGGCTAAAAAAGCAGGCAAAGAGGCCCCGCCGAACCCCTTAGATGCTGAAATGTTATCTGAAACACAGAAGGCATTTGATATAGTAGAAAAACATATCAGTAATTCTTTTAATGATTTCTTTGCTGATCCTATGGTTAAGGGGACTATTAATCGATCAAGAGTTAAGTTGCAGGACGTCTTTGGGGTAGAAGATGTAGGAGAGTTCTTTAACACAATGGTAAAAGACAGTAGAACAGCTGCTGACGAACGTATGTGGAAAGAAATGCAAAAGCAAACCGAGAAGCGACTAGGTACAACAAAAGCTGGAGAAGTCCCATGGAAGATGGCGCGAGAACTACGACAGTCTTTGGACGCGGTGGCTAAGAACCGAGGAATTTTTCAGACTAGTGGCGATGCCTCGGCTAAGGCTGCTTCATTCTTGCAAACTATGCGCCGGAATTTACATTCTACTTTAAATGCCAGAAACCCCGAAGTAGCTAGGCGATTTATGGAAATGAATCAAAAATTTGCTAGTAAACGGGCTATTTTAGATGAAGGAAAGCTGGCTAAGTTTACAGATCCCCGCACGGGCAAGAGTACGTTTAAGAAGATGTTTAAAGGGGAAGGTGACGAGTTTCTGGATAGAAAATTTAGAGAGTTTATATCTGATGTTCCCGGTGTAGCTCCTGAAAAAATCATGTCTAGGATAGCTGAGCTAAACGCAGCACAGAATACTTCAAAATGGCTTCGTCCAGGACTAGGCGGAGTAGAGAGATTAGTTCAAATATCTGCCGCACCTATATTTAGCCCTCGGATGTCCACTGCACTATCTGCCCGTACTTTTCAAACTTTAAGAGCAGCAGGTAGAATGAATGAGTGGTTGGCAAGACTAAATTCAGCACAGCGAAAAGTTTTATTAGCTAACCCAGAATTAATAACAGAGCTTGGACTAACTATATCCCAGGCCCCTCAGATTCAGCAAAATGTTACAGATAAGTTATTAGGGGGAGGTCAGTAATGGATCTCGATACAGTCATGGAACGACTGCAAGAAATCAGGGAGAATCAAGTCGAGACACAGACTCTGCTCAAAGAGATGAAAGAAGACCAGCTCGAGCACCGCAAAGAAATGAAAGAAGCCAAAGAAGAGATCGATGATCTGAAACGCGATGTTAACAAAGCTAAAGGCGCTATTGCTGTGGTGGGGTTATTGGCAACTGTGGCAGCTCTTCTTCGTTATTTTTAATTTCAAACCAATCTTCTAGTTGTTCTCTAGTTAGGGTATACTTCGCCATGGATTTAGGGTAGACACAACCAATCCGCGTGTGCACAGGCAGCAACTTAACCCGAACAAAGTTATCATTAGCCTCTATGACATCGACAACCAGCCAGGCAATGTCACCTCTGCCGTTTTTTGCACCATACACCTTACCCTGCTTCATAACGTCCTCGGTAACCTGTCCTTAGCATCTGTTCTACTATATGTCCCGCAATCGTAACAGCGATATCTGTTATATGTCATGGTTTTAGTAGACCGCTTACCGCATTTATGCATTCGGGCAGATCCGCAGTTAGGACACAACCTCTCCTCGAGTTGACCGGAAAACAAGTTATAGTTCGGTACTTCAACCATTAGTGGCAGCATGCGGTGGTATACCTGCTGCAGTACTTCAACATCTTGCTTGCAGTAATCAGACATATGTTTACATGCTTTTTTCTGCTTGTTAGCTACGCGGACCCAGAGATCGTTACCCTCACTATTCATCTTTCGTTCACAGCCAAGGAAGTCGGCGACGTCGTCTAAACGGTTATGAGACAGTTTTAATTTCTTCCGGGCGACCAAGCAGGTATCTACGTGGTTAACTTTAGGTAGAGGTGGAAACCCATGATAAAGTAACCGGGCATTGATAAACTTGAAATCGAATTTGCTTGAATAGTGGCCGACAATACCGTCTGCATCTTTCATTATTTCATATAGTTTTTTACAAACCATATAGTCATCGTTTATATCGCGCTTCCATCGACTAGGAAAATCCCACGCATTTATACACTTAGCCTTCTTCCAGCCTTCTAATTTATATCCAAAAGAAATAATGGTCGACAAGTTGGCTCCCATTGTAGCCCCCGGGTAAAGTCGAAAGAGCCGTGCCATTACTCTGTCAAGATCTGCAATAATCTCGATGTCGAAGAAAACTATTTTTGGTTTTTTAGTTGACGGCACTGGTAATCTCTTTGACACGTACATACTCCTCGATCGAATCGTAATAAAACTTTATGTCCTGATCAACACAAATACCTATATCATTTCGAGTCATCCCAGGCAACCCGGGAAAAACTGTATACATACTAACAGAATATTTAGGCAGCAGTACTACGTTTCCTACTTTGAGATCCAATGGTTCCATTGAACCATCGTCAGCTGTATACCCCTCGCCCACGGCCAATACAAGACCGACAAAGCCTTGGTTTTCTCTAGCGCCGCCGCGTATTTGATTCATATCAGAGACGATCTCAATACCGCCTTCTTCTATCTTCTCTTCAATAATCTCAACAAGAATGTTATTAGCTCGGAGGGTGAAACTAGCTTTGTTCTCCCGCAGCGCGTTGAAGTATTTCATGAACCTAGATTCGATCACTTTAACCTCTTCTTTTTCTTTTCTAGTTGCTTGATTTCTTTCTTTAGTTTGGTTTTCATTTCTAGCCACTCTTCTAAGCTGCTCTTGTCTTGTAGCCCGCTTTCCATCCGGTTGGCAAGTATTTGTACTTCTTCAATCAATGCCCCAAGTAAAGAGTAGTTTTTTGTTTCATTACATTTTCTCATATCTGTTAGAACATCACACACTGTTCTATTAGGGAAAAAAGCATAGTGTCTCATATAGCCCCCGAAGGTTTCTTTTTGGTTGTTTTAGATACTGAGTGCCCCGGCGCGTATACCCCACCACCTAACATCTTGTAGCTCATACCACTAGGCGCCATCTCCCGCGCCATCGGACGACTGCATTTCTTACAGAGCGGTAAGTCGTCACGCTGCGAGTAATGGCGTATGTCTTCGATCTCTGTTTTGCAAGGTTCGCAGATATAGGCGTAGATCGGCATTAAATTCTCCCCTTCAACCACTGTTTACAATCTTTAATAGCACGGTTAACATATCGTTTATTTTTCAATATAGTATTTCTTCCCCGTGGATGAGGTAGACTGTAGCAAAGCCCGCCTGCAACACCCACAGCCTGCGACGCGTGGACACCCAACCCTATAACTGCATCCGGCCATTTTTCCACTACTCTTTCAAACATTGGGTCCTTGTGATCGACCATTACTACCTCAATCGGTGCCAATTCTAGCCGACCCATCCAGCCGACGAGTCGACGATATTCTTCTTTGGAGTCGAAAGGGAACCGCCTGTCGACTAGTTGCTTGCTGTCAGCTACGAAGACTACCACTAACTATTTCCTTTAAACGCTCTTCATTGGATGACTGAAGGTAGTAATAAGCCGTCTGGAAGCTGTTCCAGCCCATTATCTGGCACAGGTCCTGCGGACTGATATCACTCTCTGCTAGCCGCGTTGCAAACAGTTTCCTGAGATCGTGAGGTTTCAGCCCTAGTTTCTTTAAAGCATATCGAATACGGTGGGCAGCCACAGCGCGTCGTTCGGTAAAGACACGACGCTTTTTACCTCGCTTCCCGACGACGAATCCGTCAGTCACCTTACCCAGCTCTGTTATCCGTAGGCCCGAAGTCAGCAATGCTATGCAGGCATCCCGGACTTCTTCATCATCGATAGTTTCGATCTTTTCTTTTGCTTCCTCAAACGTTACATCAACTGTCCGACGGCTGTAAGCTTGCTTAAATAAGTTAGCATTCTGCTTAGTAAACTGCCGGAATTGGTTATCTTTACGGTAACCTTGGTCTATTAACCAGTCATAGAAGTGACCTAGCCGCACAAATAACGTCTTTACAGCATAGGGCTTCTTGGTTTTTGACACAGTATCGTAAACGAATTGTGGGTCTTCAGACTGCTGGAGAACAGGTAGTACGGCCTGAAGCCGCGCTTTCTCCGAGCGAAGCGAGGAGACTGACCACGCGTTCTTGTGGTAGGTTATATATTGGTGGATTAAGGAATGCATACTAACCTCGCGGTTGATTATTTACAGCATCGTGTATCGTCTGAGTTA
>JAAUXY010002080.1_pt1 | contig 46398 bp, 47 predicted proteins | sample 7278121 | NCBI WGS metagenome assembly JAAUXY01 (sample SAMN14350117, study PRJNA611818) | marine sediment metagenome | isolation source: surface marine sediment (1.8m) | place: French Polynesia: Moorea | collected 2018-08
CGCGGGCTTGATGCCGGTCTCTTCAGGCTGCCGCCGCCCCAGGACCGGCACGCGTTCTTTCTCGGCCTTGACCGCCGCCCGGCGCTCCGCCGCCAGCGCCTCGTAGTAGGCGGTACTGGCTTCTTCAGACTGTTTGATATAGCGCTCGAAATCTGCCGGGGTCCGGCCCAGCCGGACAGTCACCGGCGGCAGGACTGTGCCGTTTTCATCGGTCGCCGTGATCCGATAGGACAGGTACGGCATGCCGTTGTCGACTTCGGCCTTGGTGGTCGGGGCTTGCGAGTATTGCCAAGACGAATAGATGTAATCGGCGGGCAGCCCGTGCGCCTGGCGGGCCTGAGCCAGCATCTCCACACCGATATAGTCGTGGTTGACAACAAGCTTAGGGGCTTCGGTGCCCGGGATGTCGACGCCCAAAACCTGGCGGGGCTGCCGTCCGCTGTAGGGAAACAGCTTAAGCGCCTTAAACCCGTCCTGCTGTTCGACCGGGAAGCGCGATGTAACCGGCCCTTCAACATCCCCGGCCTTCACGCTGGTTTCACCCCACAGCGTCTTGAACCGCTCCCGCGCGGCCTTCAGCACATCGTCATCGTCCGCGCCCCACATCTGCATTTTGGTGTCTTCCAGGAGCGGGCTCCACACAGCGGCCAATGCGTCTAGCCGGGGGAAGCTGACGGGATTTTGTGTGTCTTCCAGATTGTTGGCATCGATCATGCCTTGGATGCTGGAATTCTCCCGCAAGAACTTTTGCGTCTCCGGGGCTTTCCGGTAACGCTCAAGCTCCGCCGCCCGCTCCGGCTGTGACATGGCCACGATCCGCTCCGCCGCCGCGTCGGGGCTCATGAACCGGGTCAAGCCGTTGAAGTGCTGGATGCTGTTGATCAGCTTCTTGTCGGCTTGGGGGCGGAACAGGTCCTGGCGCATCCGGTAAACCGAAGACAACTCGCCCAGAACGCCTGCAAGATCGGTCGCCCGCTGCTTCGGGTCAGCGGTCAGATCGTTAAGCAGCGTGTTGGCAGTCGAGCGCAGAGTGTTGGGGAGAAAGCCTTTGGTAATCGCCAACTGGGAAGCCTGGCCCGAGCCGTACGTGTCAGGGCCAGCGATGCCGTCAAACACCGTCGTTGCGTTCGCCCGCTGCTTCTTGCTCATGCTAACGGGCATCCGGGTTTCTCGCCCGCCCCGCAAAATGCGCTCGTAATCGATCTGCTGGCCGCGATCCCGGTTCCACTTCTCCCACACGTCCACAGTATCGGCCAGATCGTCCTTGGAGCGGTACTGGAAGCCTTGCGTGGCCGCGTCGCGGTCAGGGTACTCGCCGAGCCGGATCGCCGCCTGGTGCTCGTTCAAGGCGTTCTTATAGGCCTTATCGTCAGCCTCCGCCGATGCCTTGACCAGGCTGGCCGCCGCCTTCACCAGTTTGTTGCGATCTTGCAGGGTGAGCGCCCCGTAATCGCTCCAGAAATCGGCTTCTTGCGTCGCTGCGGTCGAAACCTGGCTTAGAGCAACACCAGGCACCGGCTCACCTGGCCCGGCACTAGCTGTCGAAGCGGCAGTGCCGTACCCCAACATGGCCGCTGCCACTTGCCGGTGACGGCCCATTTGATTGTTCACCTTGTCGGCCACAGTACCCGGAGAGCCGCCCGCTGCCGTATCGCTCGCGCCCGTCCGATACGGTGACCCCGCATTGACCGCCGCGTACACTTGCAACAGACTCATACCAGGGCGTACCCCGGCGGCCCGAAGATAGCTCACGATGGCACCGTTGGCCCCAAGCTGTGAAGCCATCGGTCGTTTCCAGTCAACGCCGTGCTGTCTCGCCTGCGGCTCGCCAAACTGTATCAAACCCCGGTGCTTGCCCCACTTCGTTGTCGGTCCGCCTTTGGACGGATTGAACGTCCCGCCGGTCTCAAACGAAATGATCGTCGCCAGATCATGCGGGCGGATGCCGAGCGCGTTCGCAGCTCCTATGATGCCGTTGGCCATGCTCGTCGGGTTGACGTTCCGAGGAACACGGCTCATCAGCCGCCCCCGTTGCCTTGCGCTAATCGGCCCGACGGGAGCTTGCCGTGCGGTCAAAAGCCCCGGGTTCTGCTGCAGCCGCAGCCATGCTTCCTGGTACTGAAACTGCCGGAGCGCGCCTCGCTTCAACTCATCCTTGACCTGGGCGTTTTTGCCGGAGCTGTCGATCATGGCGATGTGCGCCTCGTACAGCGTCTTATTCGCCGTACGGTCGACCGTCACACCCCGGAGCCGGGTGTTGAGATCACCGTCAAGGTTGGTGCTCTCATAGTCATCACGCATCTTGACTTCGTTCGCGGCGGCCTGGCGCTGCAAACTTTGCTGGTGCAGGGCCGCCCCGGCCCGAAGCCGGTAGGCTGTCTCGTTGTGCCCCTGCTTGTCCAACTCGTTGGCATAGTCGTTGAGCTTCTGGAAATGCGGGGCGTTGTACTCGGTGACCTTCTCGATCTGGCCATAGCCGTCAGCTCCCACATTGCTCTCAGCATGGGAGAGTGAGGGAGCCGTCTCCGACTTGAAGTTGTTCAGCATCACGCGGGCGTCGAAATTGGCCCGCTCCGACGCGGCCCGCTGCGCCCTGTTGGCCTGAGCCGAAAACCCCCGCCCCGCCCGGCCTATCGCGCCCCCGAGCCCCTGGAGCGCACGGCCAATGGCAACCGCGCCCCGCTGGCTCGTGTCGGGAATGCGAGACGTACTGCGGATTTCAGGGTTTGCGCGCGGAATGTTGACCATTAGCGAAGCGCTCCACTGCTAAACCGGAGAACCGGGGGCTGCCGGTTGACCTGATTGATCAGATGCGGGGGCGTGGTCACGTTGCCGGGCTGGCCGACGAAAGCACTGTTAGTCACCGACGTTCCGCTGACCCCGCCCCCGATCCCGCCAAGGCTGCCGACAATGGCGCTCACTGCACCGAGCGCCCCGGCAGTCTTAACGGCTTTGGCTTGCGCCCTGTTGTTCGCGGCCTCGTACTCATAGCGGGCGACTTCTTCGTCGCGCTGGATACGCCGGGCTTGCACGTCCATCTCGCGTTCTTGAATGGTCGCAACCGCCACATCCTCGGGCGATCCGCCGGTGGTATCGATGCCGGAGGCCGCAAAGGTCGCTTGCTGAGCGCCGAGCAAGGCGCGGGTCTGCCGCCGCTGCTGAGCAATGGCGTAATTGCCCTTCATTCGCTCGACCTTGGCCTGGCGCTCCTGCCACTGGGCTTGAGACTTCAGACCGGCGGCCTGGGCGTTGGCTTGCGCGATGGAGCCCATCGCGCTCACCGCCGCGCCGAGAATGCCTATGACTGGTCCGCACATCGTTTCACCTCAAACAAGCCTGATGGACCCTAGAGCTGTGCCGCGTGTTCGGCGCCGGGCCTGGTCGCCGGTGCCCTGGGGCTCTGCAGGAGCGGGGGCAAAGCTCCCGCCCCCAAGTTGCGTTCCGACAACCCCCGGCCCGGCATCCATGGTGACGGGGGTTTCCGCCCCCTCCGCCGGAGGCACGTAGACCGGCCCCGCCGGGGTTCTGTCCTGGCCCCCGCCCCGCTTTTTCTTTCCGCCGAAACACATGTCAGCCTCCCTGGCGCATGGAGAGCCCAGGCTCTCTGTCAATTTGAGGTATCACTGCCCGCAACAGCATGGGCTGCGGTTGATCGGAAACGAACTCAAGGACGCCATGCCCTTCCCAGCTGTCTTCAACCGGGATTTCGACCTCGCCGGTGAACAGCGGCTCGTAGCTGTCCATCGGCTGCTCCGTCTTGCGGAGCAGGATCGGCTCCACAATGCCGTCGGGATTGCCTTCGGTGATGGCAGCCCGCAAATCAACGGCGCGGGAATTCATGAAAGAGGCCACAACGCCGCTGACGTGTTGCGCCCGGCCAAAGCTCGCCCCGTCCTGGGTGTCCAGAGCATGCTGCAGGAGGCGCGCACGGCCCCGTACGGGCACGCCGGTGAGCGCATAGGTAAGCTCCCGCTCCAGGACAACTTGGCCACCGTTGACCGTGTATGTGCCCTGGTGGGGGATCGTAGAGCCCGGCGGGTCGGTCGGGTCGGCGTTCCATCCGTAAACCCACACCGTCTGGGCCTCCAGATGCTCCAGGCCGGTGATGGTGTCGGTCGGGATGCCTTGGTACTCCAGGCCGCTATCGACGAACCAGGCGCTCAGATCATCGCCATAGTCGAACGCCTTCTGGATACGCTCCACATAGTGCCGAACCTGCCCGTCAATGGTCCGCCGGACAAGCACGTACACCGTGTCTCTGTTGCCCTCGGGGATCACCGCGCACGTCAGCACGTCCCCGCCTTCGAACTCCAGCAATCCATGCCCCACAACCCGCTGCTCGCGCTCGTAGGTCAAGGAGATCAGATCGCCGTCACCATTCGGCATGATGAGCAGATCGTGGGGGTTTTGCGCGTACACCAAGTGCGCGATCTGGGATGTGTAGAAATGGTCGGACAGGATCGAAAGCGCGGGGGCGTCGTAGCCGTCCGCGTCGACCGAATATTGCAGCTCATGAAGCTTGTCGCGGTGAAACCCCGCGAACAGCAGGACCGTACCGACACGCGCGGGCGGAATGTCCGGGGCCGCCCCCACCTGGGCGTGGCGGCGCTGTTGCACGTTGTCCGGCTTGATAACCGCGTTGTCAGTGCCGCCGATGGACACGATCCCGTCGGATGTCGCCACCATCAGCAAACGCTCCACTTCGGCGATCCATTCGATCCGATCTTGCCGCGCCCCCGCGATGGTCACAGTGATGGGGGCTTCATCGGTCAGCGGGTCGGGGATTTGGAAATCCTCGTAGTCGCCGGAGGCGCTGAAGAACGTCGTGCGGGGCTGCTGTTTGGTGCTGGCAAATGCCAGGCGCTCCTGAAAGATCGTCACGGCGCGGGGGTAGCCGGAGGCTTTCGAGAAAGCCCCCAGCGCCCAGGTCTTGGAGCTGTCGGCTTGCCACTCCCAGAACCCTTCCCACACGCCGCTCGCGTGAGTGTCGCTCACGACGCCTTGAATGGTGAAATACCGAAAAAAGCCATCCTTGCCTTGCCAGCGGATTTGCCTGCCGATGTCCGCCTGAGAGAGCCCGTCGCCCCGGTTCACGTTCTCCTTGTTGGCAAACTCAATGGTCCCGGCGCGCTTCTTCAGATAGAGCTGTATCGCGCCCAGGGTCGCGGTGCTGGCGTGGCCGTTCACCTGTTCGACAATCAGCCGGTAATACCTGTAGTCCTCATCGTTCTTGAACAGGTAGTCGCGCTGCTCTTTGAAATTCCAGTCGGCTTCGGCAACCCGGGTGTCCAGCGTGACCCATTCATCGTTCTTCGTATGGCGGCCCTGAAACGCCCACTTGCGCACCATGGAACTGATGCCGTGGCCGTCCGACGAAGCCGTGAGCGCGTACCCCGCGCACGGGATGCCACTTCCCATATCGAACTCGATTGACCAATCAACGGCGGGGCCTTGCCCCACCAGGTGCGGGTCCTTGTCCAGCAGACGATCCGGGGGCGGGCTGGTAAAAGAGTTGCCTTCAATGGTGATCCCGGGGCGGGCCAGGCCGGTGGTCGTGGCGCTGTTGTTCTTGACATTTATGTCAAGCCAGGGGCCGTTCACGAACTCCACCGGCTCCAGGTTCCAATCCGTCTCGCCTTTGCGCTCCAGCTTGTGCGGCGGGTGATCCGGGTGCACCAGGTAAACGACATCGGCGGTCTGAATGCCGGTGAGCCGTTTCAGCTCATTGGCGTGGTACGGGGTCGCGATCTTGTACCGGACGCCGGGGCTTTCCTCAACCACGCCCCCAAGCGCGATGAACCCCAGCTGCAGGTTGCCGAACTCCAGGACGTAGGCCTGCTCTTCGGAGAAGATGAACGGCAGAAACTCTGCGTGTGAGTCGCCCAGGGCGATGTTGTCCAGGAGCGACGGCGCAACGAACCGGGTCCCGGAGCGCTTCAAAACCCCGCCTTGGACCAAGGGGTAACAATTGCGGCAGGCCGCCAGGCCTGCGCGGTAGTATTCCAGGTCGAAACGGGCGTGGAGCTTCGGCGAAAGCTCCCCTTTGTTGAAGACCGTCTGGGCGGGGTGTATCGTCATCAGTACCCCGCGCGCGGTGGCGTGTCGTAGTGGTAATAGCGGGCGTCCTGGTACTCCGTGGCGTACTGGGCAGCGTGCGTGGCCTCGGCAGCGTCCATCAGGAGCGCGGTCTGGAGCGCGGTCTGAAACCGCTGCTCGTTGACCTCCACCATGGACATCTTGCCGCTAAGCGTGTGGGCGATGTTGGCCGCCAACTTGCACGCCAGGGCATCAACGAAGGGAGCGGGCCAGGTCGCGGGGTTCGTTTGAAGGCTGATGTACCGAATTTTCAAGGGCGGGCCGTGGTCGCACAGAATGAAATCGCCCTCGACCGCGTGCGGGATCAACGGGCCGTTCATCTTGCCTTGCCCGCGCACCGCTCCAGGTCCCCGCAACATGAGCACCCGCAGACAGTCTTCAGGCTTGCGGTAACGGTGGTTCCAATCGAACAGCGGGGGCTGGGCGTCCTCGGGAAGCTCTGCGCGCTTTAGCGTGAACTTCCACGCCTGCAGCGTCATAACCAGGTTGCGGGTCGCATCGAAGTTCCGCGACATCCACTTGGCGGCGGCGCGGTTCTCCCCGAAGTCCAGGATGGGAGCTTCCTTCACCTTGTCCAGGGCGATGTTGGCGACCTCGACATTGGATTGCACGGTGACAACGCTCATTACGGGGCCTCCGCTGCAGTGATGACGTTGGAAACATTGGTGAGTGAAACGCCCCCGGGGCCGGTCGCCTGCTCCCGCCAGGTGAGCGCCGCCCCCGCATCGGTCGCCATGATGTCGTAGGTCGGCCCCAGGCCCACCTCGACCTCATCGCTGAACCAAGAGCCCTCGACCGTGAACCCCGCCGGATGGCCGTCCTGGTAGGTGCCAGGGGCAGACACCATCAGCGTGTCGCCCAGGTCGAAGCCGGTGGATGTGATCATCGGCGCGGTCAGAATGGCCGGGGCGCGATCTGCCGCCTCCGTCGGCGCGGGCAGACGCCCCCGCCTGCGTTTGCGGGCGAAGTACAAGCCCCCGGCGCGCGAAGCGCGGAACTTCAGCGACGGCCTATAGCTGGCGGGCGGTGCCATTTAGACCTCGGCGCTTTGCTTGGTCTTGGTGCCCGCTTTGGATTTCTTGGCTTTCTTGGCTTGTGAGTCAGAAAGACCCTCGGATTGTGTACCCCCGGGGGCGGGGGCGGGAGCGGGGGTTTTTCGAGCGTGCCTTACGCGTTTGTGCGGTCGGCGCTCGTATCGCCGGCGAGGGGCGCGCTGGTTGGAGAGCCCAGACATTTTTTCGAAACTCCTTGATTGTCGCCGATGGGGCGGAGGGGGCGATGGGGCTTGAGAACCCGCCGCCCGTCGCGGGTGACCGCATTGGGTGGGAGAGATCGAAAATCCGAACTTCCCTGCAGCGTTGAGGGCCTGGGTTGAGCGCGTTTTTTCATTGATCTCTCCCGGCCAGCGCCCCCTCCGATGGGGGATCAAAACAGTGGGAGCGCTGGCTTTTTGGTTAGGGGGTCGACGTTTCGAGGTTGCTGATCAGGGCCGAAATCCCGATCTGCTTCCGCTCCGGGGCCACACGCGCCCAGTTGGTCGCGTTCTTCAGCTCAGCATTGGTCGGCGACAGAGAAGCCATCGCAGTGGACTTCCACTGGTAGCCGTACGGGTGAATGCAGAACTGGCGACGTGTCCAAAGCTCTTCGACACCGCCACCTTTACCGCCGCGAGGATCGCGGTCGATTTCGACCGGCACACGGGCCGAGGCTTCACCCCAGGCGAACGCGTCGGTTGCCACGAGGTAGGTGTGCGCCTTATCGGGCGTTCCGGTGACGATTGTACAATCGTCATCGCGGATCACGCGGTAGCCAAGGTAGGACGGCCAGCGCACCTCGCCCCGGTGGTCGGGAATGTAGTCGATGAGGTTCAACTTGGCGAGCTGAGTGTAGACCTTGGAGTGCATGATGAGCGCCGACAGACGGTCATCCGCATCGCCCATAAGCGCAGCTGCATCCAAGATATCTTCAGAGCCGATGGTGCTGGCTGCCGTGTGCACCAGGTCGGAGCCGTGATTGGCGATACTGTCTGCCAACACGCCTTCGATGGTGGACACCATCATCTTTTCAAGCTGGTTCGCCCAGTAGGTCGAAACGCGAGAAGAGACCATGGCCAGGGGATCATCACCAGCAAAAGCCGAGACCAGATCGGCGGCTGCCCAACCTTGGTTTCGGTTTTGCCTGATGGCGATATCGTCCACGGCACTGACCGCGAGCGGGTCAGCTCTGTTCGCCGGATCGTCGTTAGAGATGTTTTCATCACCCGACAGGTCACGCCATCCGGGCAGGTGAACTGTCTGGCCGCCGCCGTTCAGGAACGACGCGATCACACCATCGTTGCGAAGGAGACCGGCCTGGAAAATCCGGGCTTTCTCCATCGTCTCACGCATCATGTACTTCGCGAAGACTTCCGGTACGACGACATCGCTAATGCGAGTTGTCATAGAGAACTAATCCTCAGTGGATCAGCCTCCCAAACCGTACTCCTGCGGATCACCGCCCGAAGCACGAATAAGATTGGCTGCTTTGGCCGGATCGTTCTTGATGAGCAGGGATTGCTTCGTGAGGTTCCAGGTCGCTTCGCTAAACGGGTTTTCGATGTTAGCGCCGGGACCGGAGAAGAAGTCATCTTCGGCAAACATGGAAGCTCCCGTACGGGCCAGGTGCTTGAACACATCTGCGTTGGTGATCATCCCCGTGCCGTGCTGCAGTAAGCCCGCTGCTGTGAGCGCTTGCTCCAGCCCGGGGTTCTGCTTCAACGTACGGCGGGCAAGTTCCACGTTCCGCCGGTATCCATCCGTCTCAGGGTCGCCGAACTCCTTGACGATTGCCTCGTGCGCCGACTCGATGCTTTGGTTCATTTCGGTGTGCGCCAAAGAACCGTGTTCTGCCGTCATTCGCACGTAATCGTCATGCAGCCCGGCGGCTTGTCTGGGGGACAGGCCGTGCTTGTGAGCCCAGGTCTTGAACTCGGTGGCAAATTGCGCGTCGTAGGGAGTATCTTCAGGCACACCCTGGGGCACTCCGAACTCGTATTGTTCGGGCGTCTCGGGTCTGCCCATGGCGGTATGAAAAGCGTCCCACTCGTCTTGTCCGGCATCATCAGCCGGGGGCGTCAGGAACCTTTCACCCAGTTTTGAAGACAACTCACGATAGGACTTCAGGGCCTCGTTAAGGCCGGTGCGGTCCCATCCCTTGCTTTGAACGAGCTGGCGGTTGTCATCATCGAGGATGGCCGTCCAGTCCACGTTTTGATCGCCGATAGGCTGCTGGCCCGATCCGTTCAAGCCAGCGTCGGCGGGGTCGCGTCCAGAGTTGTCCACTCCACCGTCGTGTGTGGGCTGCGGATGCGCATAAGGCTTTTGTGCCGGGGGCGGCACATGTCCAGGCTCCCGCCCCTGGGGGCTCGCGTCCGGTGAGAGAGGTGCATCGTCTCCGGGAGCGGGAGCGGCAGGTGGCGGCGCGGCTGTTGAGGTGTCTGCGGCTGAAGAGACGCCTGGTGCCGCGCCCCCGCCATCTGCCATTGCGAAAACTACGTTGTTGAATGTCATACCAAATCCCCTTCTGCGACTGAAATGAGGGTCTGGTGGCGGGTTTCCTCTTCGAGGAACGAACGCTCTTCTGCTGTCATGTTGAGGAAGCGAAGCACCCGCCCAAACACGGCACGCTGGCCCTCATTAAAAGCGCGCGTGTCCGGGTCGGAGCCTCCGGGAGTGATTGAGTAGAAGCCGCTGAATTCAGCCAGGTCGACCAGCACCATGTCTTTCTGCTGTTCGGTCGCCGTCTGCTCTGTGAACACAGCGCGGTAGGCCTGACCAAGCTCCTGGTGAACGTCCAAGGTCCGCCGTTCACCCTTGGCCTTGTGGCCGCCCGCGCTGTGCATCCGCCTCTTGCTCATACGCCGATCTCCTGGGAAAGAGCGGGCAAGAGGCTGGGATCGATGCCTGCGTTCTGAGCGATTTCCGCCATGGCCCCGAGACCTTCAGCAGCGGGGCCAAGCGCCCCCGCGGTTTCGGCGGCCTGTTGGGTCGCCGCAACGCTCTGTTGAGCGTTAGCGGCTGCCGCCCGTTCTTGCCGGAGGTTCGCGACCATGGCCGGATCGCGCTCGGCGGAGGCGGGTGCACCCAACAGGTAACGTGCCCTCGACAACATGGCGTCAGCGTCCATGATATCGATGACGTTCGGATCGAATTGGCCGAGCCCCGCCGCAAGCTCCAGCGTCTGTTGCATGCCGGTGACTTCGGAGAGCTGACGGGCGCGGTCGATGGGGCTTGTAAAGCGGACCTTTACATCGCGGCCCCGGACGCTATCCGGGGGCTCCAAAAAGCTCCCGGTGTCAAAAGCTCCCTTGCGGAGCAGTATCCCCAGCTCCCGATCAACCATCCGGGAAAGCCCCGTCTGAATTCTGGAGGCCGCCGGTCCCAGAAGCTCCCCCTTCTCCTGGTTACGGATCATCGCCTCGGTGGCCGACATGTTGGGCTTGTCCACCAGGACGGCGAACAGATCGGTATAGAGCGCCTGACGTACGGCCTGACGCCGTTGCTCCATCGTCGCCTCGGCCAGGCGCGGATCGATGCTATCCATCACCCGCTGGATGAGGGGGCGGCCTGTGTTCGGGTCCACCATCTTGGGGTTGATCGCGCCGGGATTGAGATTGACCGGGCGGTCGAGATCGTAAGCGGTTGCGACCGGCGGGCGAATGTTGAGCTGACTTGCCAAGAGCGCGTCGCGCGACATCAGCTGCAGCGACTTAAGCTCCGGGAGCGCGACCATCGCGGGGCTTTCGCCGTAGGCCAGGTGCGGGGCGGGCTGGGTCCAGGTGTAGACAACGAACGGAAAATCGTGAAAGCCCCCGCGGCCCACCAGGTGCGTGTGGTCGAGATCGATATAAAGACTTGTCCAGTTGAAGCGGTTGTTGACGCCCTTCAGCTGATCAGTCGGAATGACGGCATGCAGGAAGTGCCCGGTTTGGTCCATCTGCCGGGGGTCCTGGGCCTTCTCAATGACCGTGGGATGATTGCGGTCGCCCCACTTGTCGTACGCTTGCACGTAGGACAGGCGGAACGACCGAATGCAGGTGTCGTGCTCGCCGAAGTCATTGACCGCCAGGTACGCTTCGTTCAACGGCACGGGGCGGAACCTGTAGGGCACCTGCACCTCGGAACTGTCTCGCAGTCCGAAACTTTCTTCGATGTAGAAAACCCCGGTGCCGAGCGACAAGGTGGACAGGAGCGCCCGCTGATGGCTCACCAGGAAGCCGGAGCGCGGATCGTAGCGCACCGCAAACATGTAGTTGAGCAGCGCTTCCATCCACAGCTCTTCGGCAAGCTCCGGCTGGGGCGAGCCGACATCGCGGAACGCCAGCTCGTGCCAGGACTGGCCTTGCGGCGTGATCAAGCTCTCGATCCCGGCGGTCACGCGGTCGAGCGCCGTCACGCCGGTGATATCGTAGAGTTGGCGGGAGCGTTTGGCGGAGCGCGGCTCCGTCCAGACACTTTGGTACGTGCGCCCGTTCCCGGCGTCCAGGAACTCCATGTGGGGGCCGGTCGGAAAGGCCACTTCCACAATCTCACGCCAAACGCTCTCCAACTGTGCCCGCTGGCCAGCCAGCATCTCAAACCGCGTCTTGACCTGGTTCAACACGTCGGCCTGGGGCGTGCCCCCGGAGATATCGATGTTGGAGGTCAAGGCGGCCATCTCAGAGCTGATCGCCTCCTATGGCCGTTCCCGCGCTGGGCGTGCTGACGCTCCCGCCGAAACCGGGATCGCCCAGGGGATCGGTCAGAACCGTGGCAGAACGGCTCTGCGCAGCCTTACGGCGGCGACGCAATTCATCTTGTTGGGCTACTAGCCCCTCTTCTCGCTCAGACGGGGGCTCCGGGACCGGAGGCGGGGGCGGGGGCTTCGGAGAACTGAAGCACATTAGGCGAAACCTTATAGTTCAGCCTCGTACTTTTGTCGCTCACCGTGTGGCGTCTAATCCAATTCTCCCGACAAGTCCAGCACTGTTTCCTAGTAATCGCGAACAGTTTGAACGTCTCACCATCCCGCCCAAAGTCCGGTAAATTGCAGATTTCCTCAAATCCGGTCGACGTGAGCCAGATGTGGGATTTTGTATGCGTCGCGAGACTGCGAGCCTCCAAACGACGCGGAAGGTACTTGTTCATGAAATACGGGAACAGCTTAACCCAGGCATAGGCCGTGATTTCCGGCACCGTGCGCCAGGCATTCTTGGTGCCGAAGCCCCAGGCCGCCCAGAGCGCGGGGTTGTGCGTCGGCGCGAAGCCAAACGCCGCAGCAGGCGTGCCGTCTCGCAATCGAGCGACAAAAGCGAGGTCAGGCGTTGAAGCGTCTGCACACAACAAGGCCGCCTGCTGCGGCGTGGTCCCCTCCGGGAGCTGGCAAAGCAACTCGTTGACATCTTCGGGGCGCAAATGCGCCCCCAGATAGGAGATGTCTCTCACGCTTGCTTTGGTGATCATGCTTGGTCCACCACATCGAAAAAGCCCCGGGCATCCCGCCGGAGGGTCAGCGTGAACGTGCCCTCTTTATCGACAGTGACCGGCTGATTGAGATGGAGCGTCTTGGTCGTGACCGCCTTGGCCAGGACCCCGCGCGTTTTGAACAAAGTGTTGAGCCCGCCATGCTGGTTTAGCCAGGCCACCAGATCGTTGCTGGTGATCTGCCGCTTGGCCGCTTCGCGCAAACAACTGCAGTAGCGCCAGGACGAACCCCGATTAAGCTCCGGCTCGAATACCGCCCGCCCCACAACCCCGTACACATCGGTGGCGCGCTCCGTATAGACGCGGTTACGCCCCCGCCGGTCGTGCCCGGCCACTTCCTCCCGGAACACGTCCACAAGATCGCGCCGGTCGACATACTCACACAACGCCAGAGCATCGGCCAGGACAGCGTAAAGCTCCCCATCCTTCCGGCGCTTGGCCATGAAAAAGTGCGCACGCTCCTTGATGGCGGCAACCCGCCCCTGCATTTCAGCCGCTTGGTCCATCAGCCTACCCGCGTTCCCTTTCGCGCGGCAGCCCGGCGACGCCGTTTGCCCGGACCGATGCGGCGGTTTTCGGTTCGCGACGTGACGCGTGTCCCTTTGCCAAGTGAGCGGGCCGACGCCTGAGTATGGTGGACTTCCCGGCCATCTCCCTTCTTGACGCGTCCCTCGCGGATCGCTTGACGGCGAGCCTTGTTGCGTTGAGCGCGGCGTTTACGCTGCTCAGGACGGCTGTGATATTCATCGTACTCCCTCCTGTAGTTTCGGGTCTTGCGGGGCATTAGAGAAACACGGCCTCCAGGATAAAGGCGACCACCTCGGCGGCAACGACGGCGAGAATGATCGCGCGGGTGTCACTGAGTTGCAAATTCATCTGATCATCCAATCCGGGTTCCGCGTCCGGCCCTCGTAGACCGCCGGGCCTGTGAAGCCTTGATCGCTTTCATCTGCTTCACCGCGTCCGATCTCTTCTTGTAGACCTTCCCCGTCTTGCCGTACCGATAGCCGCCTTTTACTTTTTGCACGGGCATCGCTGATCCTCTCCGCCAACAGTGAAAACGCGTAGGCCGCACACCCCAACAGGACGATCTGCCCGACAATGAGCCCGAGAAACGCCGACAAGATCAGCGCCTCGACCCAAGGGGCGGGAACGGCACTCATCCGACGAACCGATGCCGCCAAACCAGCGCCCGTGCCATCCCGACATAAGCTCCGTAAGCCCGCGTGTAGGCTTCGGATCGCTCCCGCCAGTCATCGCCTCTTTCCGTCATGGCTTGCCTGATCGCCTTCTTCAGCCAGGCCTTTTTGTTCTTTGCGTTGATGAAATCTTCGTCTTCCATGAGATCGATTTGGGCCATCAATAATTCTCCAGGGGATCGGCAATAGGTTGCGCGTACGCCTGGGGCGTCCTGCCCGCGCCGATCATGCGGGACACGTCGTAGGTCGGGAACAATTCAGCGAAGGTGAGAGACAGGGCGTCTGCCACGTCGGGGCTGGGCAGCCCTTGCTTTTTCAGCTCATCCTTGGTTTCCAGCTGAAGACGCCCCTGGGTGTCATACTTGTACGACAGGACGGTCAGATCGTCCTCAAGCTCCGTGGCGTAGGGAAACCGCTCGTGAATGGCCGCCTTGTCCAGCAACCACTCTTTCAGCCGCCCGTAACATTCGGCTCTCAGATCGTGGTAGGTCCGGTCGGCATTGGCCCGCCGCCCCACATTGACATCCTCGACATTGGTATAGCCGAGATGCCGTAAGCGGTCGATTACACCAGCCCCGACGCCAACCCCGTCCACGAAGATCATGCGGGGCTTGTGCAGATCGGCAAGGTTCTTCACCTGCTGGGCCGTCTGCATCAGGTCCTGCTCTCTCCAGACGCGGCCATCGATGAGACGGCGGCCTTCCCGGATCACCAGGGCGGTCCGGTCATCTCCGAACCGCGCCACGTCCAGGCCGAACACAATAGGAGCTTGCGGATCGGCGACGGCCATCCGCTGGCGGGCCTCTTCAATGAGCGCGCCGGAAATGAATTGATCGACGCCTTCCACATCGAAAGAGCACTCCAGCTCGCGGGCGTACTCATTCGGCCCCATCATCGAGCGCATGTGCTCCAGCTCACCGGGCAGAATGGCGTTCGTGTCGCTGGCCTTCAGCTTCAACGTGAACCACTCCGGGTTCCGCTGGGCTTCCATCCAGAGCTTCCAGAACTGATCGCGCCCCTTCGACGTGCCGATCACAGAAAGCCAGCCCTGCCGGTCGGCAAGCGCGGGCCGGATCACTTCCGGCAGAGCGCGCGGATCGCAGTCGGCGAATTCGTCAATGGTGCATCCGTCCAGGTACACCCCGCGCATGCGGTCGTAGGCGGTGGAGTCCAGGGAATAGAGCTTGATCTGTGACGTGTTGAGCAGCTGGACGGTGAGCGCGCTCTCATTCACCTTCGTTCCGGGGATCGTGTAGGTGTACTGCTTCAGGTAGCTCCAAACGACATCCTTGATCTGGCTGTAGGTCGGACCGCAAAAGGCGTAGCGCCCATTGGCCCCCACGGGGTGACTGAGCGCCCGGTGCAAGGTGTCCACCAACGCCGCGACCGTCTTACCTGCACGCCTGTGGGCAACAGTGCAGGCGAACCGCTGCGGGCGCTGGTGGAACGGGATGAAATACTTCCGGGGCGTGTACCCCAGGTCGATCTGCTTTGAGGTTTTGTTGATGGGAGCTTCGGCCTCAAACTGATGAGGCGCGGGCGGCACGTCCCGAATTTCCGGCTGCTCCCGCCGCCGGTGCGTCGTGTTGTTGCGCCGCCGGTCCCCTTCAAGCTTTTCTGCCCGGGTCTGCTTCTTGCCGGGCACGAACCGCTTCGTAACAGGGTCCCGGTCAGGCAGTCTGGGCTTTTGGGGCTTCTGCCCCAACCTGCGGCGTGACATCTATTGCGTCCGTTGCGTCCTGGTGGGACAGCTCTCCAGTGGCCGAGCGCACCTGCCCCTTCTCCAGCGCCGACAGCGCGTGAGTGGCGGGAACGCCGGTGATAATCGTGAGATTTTGAGTGAGCCCGGGCACGGCGGCCTGGGGCTTGTCCGACCACGTTTCGGGATCGGCATTCTTGAGCGCGAAAATACGGCTCACCACCTGGGGCATCGGTGCCCCATCCTCCAGGAGCTTGCCCTCCAGGCTGAAAAGCCGCTGCTGATGAGCCAGGGCGATGGTATCGCGGACTTCCTGGTAGCGGTCCTCCCACTTGACCAAGGCGTGCTCCAGCATGCCCACTTTCCCGCACGCGGCGCGCTTGGAGAACCCGCGCGCCATCCAGTACGCAACCTCTCTGACTTTCCGTAGCGGTGGGAGTGAACGCGGCGGAAGCCCCATGACTTCCGCGTAGACCGCACCCTTCGTGCCCGGAGCCTTGGGCGGGCGGTACTTGCGCTTTGGACGTGCCATTGGGCCGCCCTACACGCTGTAGGGTTTTGCGTCAAGTGTCGACCAACAAAACCCCCACACGCACAGAGTCTAGACGCCGCAAGGGCTCAGCTAGACGCCGTTGTTTTTGCGTGATATTCGATCACTTCCACGAAACACAAAGGCTAACCAATGATACCCCTAAAAGATCTTACCTGGGCGCTGCCACTCATCGTGGCCGCACTCCTGATGCTCATCTATTTGACCGCCGGAGGCACATCATGAAGACAGATCGCCGCAAATTCATTGCCGGATCGGCTGCCGTCGCCACGGTCGCCGCTGCTGGCCCCGCTGCAGCACTCGCCGCTCCCGCTGACCTGGCTCCCGCCGGTAAGGTGTGGGCCGTGACTACCAAAGTCGGCTGGGAGCGTTTCGCCTGGGTGTTCCCGAACACCATCGACAAGAGCCGCAAAGCGGCCAAAGACGCCCTGCTCGCCGGAAGCGAACGCACATGGGCGCAGCTTCAAGAGCTGGGATGCGAAATGAAGCTGGTGGACGCCGCCGATCTCCGCACAAAATTGCACGGCTTCTACGCGGACGCTGTAAAAGCCCGCGAAGACTACCCGGACTGCACCGTAGCGCGATGCATTCAGATGGACGAATTCTCATGATGACGAAGCTGTTCGAAGTGATGAGACCGCTAGAACCGCTTATGCCCGGGACCGCGATCATGCTCCTGGGCTGGCTGTTTCAGATTGCAGGCTGGGCGGTAGGCCTATGGGATTGGCACTGGTTCGTGTTCGCGGGATCGTGGGTGGTAGGCCATGCGATCAACTACCAGCACTACATCAGGACACACCCCGATGCTTGAGACGCTGACCATCATCCTGTTGATCGTGACCATCATCGCCCTGGTGGTCACCCTGGGCGGTCTGGCCTTCATCCTGATCACCTACTGGGCCTACATCAACGACGCGAAGAAGCGCGCCGCTGAGAGCTACGAGAAACTATAGGACCCAACTTGAGACCGGGGCCTGGGGCTGTTCTTGCTGACGCTCATCGAACAGCTCCAGGCACGCCCGTGCGAACCTCTCGTAGCGGTCGCGCTCTTCCTTCATCTCGACAACAGCCAGCTCCAGGAGCCGGACCATCTGGCGGAGCTTTTGTAGCTCCTTTGCTTGTGCTGACGCATCCATGCGCCCCCTGTAGCGCAGAACCCTTAACAGGCCGTTTACTTGTGCAGCCTGTGTCGCCCGCCAAATTCAGCACAATTTGGACTCCCCGCCCGCGCCAGTCAGCTGTTATAGGTGACGTAGGGGCGGTTGACCCAAGTCTGGCCGCTCCGCCTGGTTCACTTTCCTTCTGGGCTTCCATCTCGTAATTGGAATGAACAGTACCCCTGTTGCCCCGTGGGAGGGCGGACCGACGGCCTCCTGGCAACCCCTTCAGACGGCAGAGCCGGGAGGCCGTTTTCCCCGCATCGATAGGGATCAACTCATGGGACTGCAAGTCGTTTTTTACGCGGGCCAGCTCGGTCTGTTTTTACTTTGCCTGAAAGTATTCGGCGTGTTCGACGGAGAGCAATCGTACGCGGCCAGCGCCGTTTTTGTCTTCTTTTCGATTGCCGTCAGCATCCTCCCCTCATGCATGTGCGTGGTCATCCACAAGCAATTCAACAACGCCGTTCGCCGCATTTTTCGGGGCGAAACACGCAACTAAAAAGTGGCCTTTTAGACCCTGCGATCCTGGGCCTTTTGTTTTGGGCGAAGGGGACACGATCCGTGTGTGGGCGGGCGGGCGGGCGGTTTCCGGGAGGGGGGCGGGGGCGGGGGCGTAGTGCGCAATTATGCGCGACCACACCCCGGGGGTACAGGCAAGCTCTAGCCTTCTAAGTGATTGATATCATTGAGCAATCGGGGCTATCATCATTCGGCGAATTCAAATGCAAACTCCCTGCCCTAGGGAGTTGACACGCTCCCACTTGAGCGACGCGCGGCCATTTCGTTACGGACGCGGTACGAATTTAGGTATTTAAGCAATAAGCTCCCGCGCTCCCTAGCCTCACGCTCCCGCGCTCCCGGCCATAAGCTCCCCACTCCCGTGATCCGCTTGCGCGCTCCCGCCATGCCGTGACCGGAAATCACAAACGATAATTTGGAGCTTGTGTCCGTTTTGGGGGTTTTTGCGGTTGACAAACGCGAAAAACTCCCCATAAGAATAACTGGAGTGAGCACTCCCGCTCATTCTCCCACGATCAAAAGGCAAAAAGATCATGACATATCAAACAGTTACCTTAGGCCGTCAGGGCAAAGCCAATCTACGCAAAGCGGTGCGCCGTCACCATGAATGGTCTAACTACTTAAAACAACGTGAAGAAATTGGCATTCCGATTGCAAACATAGCGTCTCTAACGAAAGAGGAATTGCTGGGGTTTTGCGATTATACGGGATTGCATCCTGATGAACTGATTGACCAATACCTAGGCGCAGGCAAAGCTCCCAAAGCGCAAGCGGCAAAGCGTCAACTGGCGTCAGCACCAAAAGCGGAAGCGTCAGAACCGGCAACGGAAACCGAACCGGAAGCGTCAGACATTCAAGCTCCGATCAACGTTCAAGCGCTGGCTGAAAGCGCGCTGAGCGAGGTTGCTCCCTTCATGAACACGAAAATACTGGAAGGGCTCAAAGGCAAGATCAACGACGCATTCGAGCAAATCGAAACACGCCACGCGCGCGAAATGGCGGACGCAATGGCTAACGCCGGTTCTGCCAAGTCGGGCGCTATCATCTCTACTGCTCATCGCTTCCCGAAAACCAAGCGTGTTGCGGCTAACATTGACGCGCGCTCGCTGTTCGGCAATGGCTGCATTGCCTATGTTGATCGCTGGAATGCGCCTGACGCTCCCACTCCGAACCCTAATCACGTTTTCCCTGACGACTGGACAGTAGAAGCCGTCACAGCGCTAGAGCGCGGCCGGAACGTATGGCTTAACGGGCCGCGTGGAACGGGAAAAAGTGCATTCGGCATGGAATATGCCGCGCGCACGCATAGGCCTGTAGCTGTGCTCTCTTTCCACGGCGACCTAGAACCAATGGACTTGACCGGCGGTAAGGGTATGTCAGACGGTTCGACTAATTGGGAGGATGGTCCTCTAACCGCTGCCATGCGGCGCGCGGGGTGTGTGATCATTCTAGACGAGATTGACGCCACGCCGCCGCATACGCTGCTATTCTTGAACGGGGTTCTCAATGACCGGGCTATCACGCTTCCGAGTGGGGAGCGTGTGCCGTGTGCTGAGGGTGTGGTATTTCTGGCTTGCGCCAACACTGGCGGAACCGGCGACGCTTCCGGGCTTTACGCTGGCACACATGTGCAAAACGCGTCTACTCTAGACCGCTTTGCACGGATCATTAATATCGACTGGCTAGCCGAACCTGCCGAACGCAAAGCGCTCGCACAAACCGTCAAATTGACACAAGCTCAAGTGAAGCCCTTAACTGCATTCGCTAAGCTCTCACGCGATGCGGTCAAGAAAGGGACAAACGGAGACGCAATCTCTTTCCGTATGCTTGTCGCATGGGCTGAGGCAATACTTGATGGATTTGACGCCACGCGCGCGTTCGAAATGTGTGTGCAGAACAAAATGCAAGATGCATTTGGTCTAGAGTGTCGTCAAATGTGGAATGCGTACGGTGCTAAAGATACGTGCGCGCAAACTGTACGCGGCGAAAGCGCTATCACCAATAACGGCTCTAGCTCTAAAGCTTCTGATCTTAGTGCACATGAGGCGGAATTGCTTGACCAATTGGCAACGAACTAATCCCACAACTACACGAACACAAAAGGCAAAAGACAATGAACAAGACACCCAAAACCCTCATCAATACCGCGCTCAAATCTGGCGTGATCTATGCCGATTACTGCCGATCCGCGTTTGAAGCCTTCGTTAGTTCGGCCAAAATGTTTGGCCCTAAGAAACGTAAAGGCGTTAGTCCTGTATACAATTACACGTTACAGGGAACAACAGCGGCAGTGTCAGTCGTACAAAATAAAGTCACGCTATATCTACCAGCCCTAAAGGCCGAACACGTCCTATCCCGCAACGAAGCCGACTATCTTACAGGTCTATGGCTTCATGAGCTTGCACACGTTCTGTTTACTGATTTTGACGTGTGGCATAAAGCGGTCAGAGAAGGCTTAGGACAAATCGTCAATGGTCTAGAAGACTTGCGCATTGAGAAGCGTATGGCTTCCATGAAAGAGAAACCGCGTATCGTGGAAACGATATCGCCAATTCTTGAGGATATGCTTTCACGCTCTAACGCTATCGGCACCATTCGGGGACAAACGTCGCGTGTGAAATACCTTCCGTCTAACACGGCTCAACTGCCGTTTACTTTGGCGCTATATGGTCGCTTGAGGCATGGTAAAGGCTATCACGTTCCAAGCGCTCCCGTTCTAGAAGATCACGTAAGCGCAAAAGAGGTAAGTGTGATTGACCATTACACAAAGCGCGCGATCAACGCCGCTGATACACTGGAAGTTCTAGACCTTGCGCGCGAAATGCATCAACTGTTGCAATCGCCACCACCTGAAGAAATGCCATTCCCTTGCAGCGGTCAAGGCAAGGGTGAGAGTGAAGGTGAAGACGACGACAAAGGCAAAGGCAAAGGCGAAAACGAAGATGGGAGCGGCCCCAGTGGCGGCGGCGGTTTGTTCGGTTGCGATATCAGCGACGACAACACAGACGCGAATGAACTCACCATCGCTCAATCCCTAGATGACGTTCAAGAACCCGAACAAGGTGGCTATGGCGCAAACGAGGTGATTTGCTCTTACCGTGGCGTGGATACTGCAAAGCTCTTTCTGGTCTCACCCCTCCTCGCAAACAAGGTCAAAAACGCTCTCAGAAGCTCAGGGAGTGGCGGCAAGGTGCGGCGGCGTACCAGAGGCCGCTTAGACGTTGCCGCGCTCCCTCGTGGCGTTATGGGAGAAACGGACACGTTCTATCGCAAAACGCGTGTTCCCGCCTCGTGCGCTGCTGTATCGATCCTGATTGATATCTCTTCCAGCATGACGGACGCTTGCGCGGATATTAACGGCAAGCGCTCAAATCTCATAAGCGAGGCGGTCAAGATGACTGAAACGCTAGGCGATTGCATCTCGCAAGCTGGTGCTCCCTTTGAGGTTCTAGCCTACGGCAACTCCAAAGGGCATAGCTCGCGGATGCGGCCAACGTGCACACTGTTTGAAGTCAAGACCTTCTCGGAAACGTGGAAGCTACAGCGCCGCATGGTGCAATTCTTACGGCAAAGTTGCCAGCACGGCACATACATCTTGCCTGCCATGTTAGGCGGCGCTGAGCGTTTGCTGAATTACCGCGATGCTACCCGCCGCATTGTGTTCATTCTCACAGACGGAATGGATATCTACCCACCGGCAGCCAACATGAGGGCCGCTGAGATACTGGCGCAAAAAGGCGTTACAGTCTGCGCCATAGGACTAAATGCGCATGTCGGACATCTTGTCGCTGACCCCCGCCACGCGGTCACCTTGTCCAATGCGGGAGAGCTAACCTCCCGCGCGTTCGGGGTGTTGCTGGAAGCGCTCCCAAAGCCCTATTGAAAGCCACGCGCCCCGCCCCTGTACCCCGCAAGCGACGCGCGGGGGTAGGGGCGCTCGCGTCTCGATTTCCGACCCGCGGGGCTATCACTCGTCCCATGGCCGAACCCGCCCTGTCTAGCCTGCCTAGCGTATAGTGCGTTTTCTATAAGAGATGTCGTAGTAACATATATACCCCCCCCCCAAATTTACACACTACTTACTAGACAATAGACACCCCTGATTTTAAACGCCTTTTGCGGTCTAGCGCCCCTATGGCGTCTAGCAGACACCCACTAGACCCTCAACCTATACACACACACTCGCGGGGAATTACAACCCCCGTTTGTCCATCTCGTCTGCCAAATGCCCGCGCGCATGGTGCCCGTAATGCTTTTCCACCGTCTTGGTAGTATCCCCTAGACACCCCGCCACCGCCCAAATAGACACGCCAGCTTGCAAGCTGAGCGTCGCAAACGTATGCCGCATGACGTGCGGCGTGACCCACTCCAGACCCTCGCTCAATACCAGCTTGCGCCACTGCCGCAGGATGCAGCCCTTGACCACTTTCTCGCTCGCGTCAGGCGTTCGTCCCGCAGCTAGAACTTCGTCTCGTGCGCGCTCCAGCACACCCCGCAATCTCCCATTGATAGGAACATTTGCTCGCCGTTTGTTAGTCACCACACCGCCGCCGCCGTACTCTACGAACCCCGCCCCATCGTCCAAATGAACCCTGTCCCAGGTCAGCCCCAGGATGGCGCTCTTGCGAGCCCCAGTGTTGAGCCCCAGAGCGACGAACAGGCTGATGGACTGCAAAGCCCCCGCCCCCGACACGGCCATCGCTGCTGCGTGAAATCCTCGCTCCTGGCTTTCCGTCAGAAAGCGCTTGCGCCCCTCCGGCGCTGGCGGGAGCGGGATATCAGGGATATCGGCGCGGGCTATCATCTTGCGCTTGGCCGCCACGTTGAACGCCGCCACCAGCACCACAAGCTCCCGGCGGATCGTCCCGGCGGAGCGGTCTCGCCTGTCCCTGAAAGCCTTCAGCTCGTAAGCCGTGACCCCGTTCACTGCAGGCAAGTGCCCCAGTTCGCGGCCCAGCAGCTCCACATAGCGGCGGGTGTTCGGGGGCACAGCTCCCAAGCTCCCGTGCTTGTTGATCTGTGAGTCCAAATACTCGGCCAGAACATCCTTGACCGTGATCTCCTGGGCGGCGGGAGCAGCCGCCGTTAATCGTCTCGCCTCCGCCCGCCAGCCTTCGAGAACAACCTGTGCTTCGCGAATATCGCTCGTCCGCGTTGAAAGTCGTTTGCTTCGAAAACCCCCATCAGGTTGCGGCTCACTCCATCTGATCTCGAAGATGCCACGCCTGTTCGCTTTGATATATGCCTGTTGTGCTTGAACCATAGCCTTGCCTTTTTGTGTTCGAGGAAGTCCAGCAGGTCTGCCGGATCGATCACCGGGGGCGTGCCCTGCAAGAACCGCAGGCCTTCTTCCCGGCGCCAGCGCTCGATCGTGCGGGCGCTCCGGCGCACCAAAGCCCCGGCTTCCTCATCCGTGAGATATTTAGTCATCTAGAACCTTAGCGCCCCACGAGCCCCGGAGCTGGGGTTTCGGGGTGAAACTAGCTCCAGGGCCGCTTCCGCGGGGGCGTATCGGGGGATCATTCAACCCCCACGAAACTTGTCACTGTGCCGCCATCAGGGAGATCGGAGGATCACCGGCGGCAAGGTTCTTTTTTGCGCGTTCGTACAACTGCATCATTTCGACTGCCACACTGAGTGGGGCGATCATGTTGATCCGAACGTGTGCCTTGTCAGGCTCCCCGGCGATCACATCGAACATCGCTTCCGAACCGGCCTTGTTGGCGGTCCTGCGATAGAGATCGGGGGCAAGTTCACTCGGGTCCATGTCCAGCTTGTCGGCTATGGCATGAAGGTTTCTCGGTTCCGGGACTGACTTCCCCCGTAGGTAGGATGAAATCCTGTCCCTGCCCTTTGCGACACTATAGCCTCGGCTGTCCGTGTCTTCTCCCCAAATGGTTCTGGCCAAATCGCTTTGGCTCCAACCTTTTTTGATCAGTGCAGCCTGTAGTCTTTCAGCAAAGACCGTCATAGCGTCAGCTTGATCGGGATTAAGGGCCATATCGTCCGCAGACGTTGCCTTTTTTGATTGTTCCGTTGCCATCACTTTTACTCCAAAGATTTGATTTGTGCTTACTCCTAACATCCCCGTACGTACATGTTCCGCCGAATGCCTATCGTTGCGTGTAGGCTGTGCTTCCCCGATACGTATGAGGGAGACTACACAATGCAATACGTTCGTCAACTTTTTTTTGTTGACTCCCAAAATTAACCCTACTAAGTGTGGGTTTGTGTCTAACCGACACAGCCCACGAAACGACAACAGGAGGCAAAATCCATGGAAACCGCACAGTATCCGATTATGGCTTGGCTGTTCGGGATCGTCGTTATCGGCATCTCTCAAAAACTATGTGGCTTTGAGCCCGTTCAAACCGCCATGGCCTGCATAGGCTGGACTGGCGCAGTGGCAACGATGGGGATCGTTATCATGACAGGAAGGTAAGATGCGCTTCTTCGGAAATACCGCCAAAACCGAGCCGGAGCGGGCCAGACGGCCCGCCCCCAACCCCGTCAGACCACGCCGGGCGCGGCGACTGCCCCCGGTGCCGACGGAAGCCCCCGTCCCCGCTCCCGCCCCCTCTACGGCGGAACCGGATCGGACATCCAGGAAGATGCTGGCGCGCGCCATGTCGGAGCATCAGCAGATGATGGCCCGGCGCAACACACTGTGTGAGGAATTGCAGCACATCCAGATTGCAATACGCGACACAGAATTAACAGCCGCGTCGCTTCAGGCGCAGATTGAAGTGTTGCGTCCGCCGGAGCAGAGACACGACATAACCCCACCGCCGCAACACGAGTACTCACAAACCCCGTCGGCTCAGCACGAGTTCGACCGATGAGCACCGTACATGAATTGCTCGAAAAGCTCCTGAGCGTTCTCGCCCCCGAGGGGCCGGACCTGAGCAACCTCTGTGTCATCGGCATCGATCCCGGGTTGACGGGAGCTATAGCCATTGTGAACGGCAACCGGCAGGCCGTGGCCTACGATATGCCGACCATCCACGAGCCCCCGCGCAAGCGCCATGAGGTCGACCGGATGAACTTGGAGCACATCATGGGAGCGATGATGGAGTACGGCCCCCATGCGTTCGTGATCGAGCGGGCGCAAGCCGCCCCCGGCCAAAGCGCTTCATCCATGTTCAACTACGGGAACGCCTACGGCACTGTCGTGTCGATGTGCTGGTGTACCAAGCTCCCTGTCGTCTCCATCACTCCCGCCGACTGGAAGCGGGAGCTTGGACTGCCGGGAGGCAAAGCCAACAAGGAACTATCACGACTCAAGGCGCTTGAGATCTTCAACGATGAGGAAAGCTCCCAATACTTCCGGCTGAAGAAGGATCACAACAAGGCGGAGGCCGCGCTCATCGGCTGGGCCGTCATGCAGCGGGTGCGCAAAAGCTTTGAAGCCGCACTTCGCACGCCGCCGGAGACGCACGACGAAGGAGAATTGCACACGCAGCATTGAGCTTGGGGGTCATCACACACCGGCCCTTCAAGAGCCCCCGGCGTTCTAAACGCCCCCAGCCCGGAGCGTCGGGGGTGCAACACAAAAGTAAGGGTGAGGTTTCCCGACCTACTCCCCACGCACGAGGGAGTAGATCGGGTGATCTTCCGATTGCCCGGTGACCGTTGCAGCGGTCATCTGTGAAACTAGGCACGAAAGGACAAAGCGATGCCTACACCGAAAAAGGCCGTAGCGCCACTGGAAATAGACAGACTGAAACAAGGCCGGGTGACGCTCCGGCTCATTGGGCGAATGCCGCTCTACTACAACTCGATGAGCGTCAAGACGAAGCGGGGGCTTCTGATCGGCAACACGAAGAAGAGTGCTGCCGAGAAAAAGGAGCTGAAGCACATCCCCGAGGAGGAGTTCCGAGACAGCCTCTACAAGATGTTGACGGGGCCTACGGCGCTCGGCTTCCCCGCCCCCGGCGTGAAGCAGGCGATGGCTACGGCTGCTCTGGAAACCGCGGGTGTCAGCAAAACCAACGTACAGCGTCTTGTCTTCATGCCGCAGGAGTACGTCCCTGTTTGGGGTATCCCGCTGCTGAAGATGGACACGGTACGCTCCGCTGACATCAACAAAACCCCCGATGTGCGAACGCGGGGCTTCCTCCGGCAATGGTGCGCCGAGGTCGACATCGCGTTCACGCTCCCGACGTTCTCCCCGCACGCCATCATTTCGATGATGAGCAACGCCGGGCTGATCTGCGGGCTCGGGGATTTCCGGCAGGAGAAGGGCAAAGGATCGTTTGGCACCTTCGATGTCACGACTGCAGACGCGGGAGGTCAATTGAACGATATGTTCGACGATCTGGTGGCCAACGCGGGGCGCGAAGCGCAGGAAGCTGCAATCGCCAACCCCCAGGTGGCCGACGAAGAAACGCGGGAGCTTTTCGAGTTCCTGGTGGAAGAGCGGCAAAGGAGGGCTGCATAATAATGGCGAAACTGACACGAGCACGTCGTCAGGTCATTCTTGATGACTACTTCCAGAACACGGGCCGAAGTCGGTACGTGGTGGGGGAGTTCCTCGACTGGCTTGAACCCCGCACATCGCATGAGTGCTGGGAGTGGTTCTTCAAGCTTTCCGACAAGGAAGCTGCAAGGCGCTGGCGTGAAGGTAGGGCGAGGGACTTCGTGTCCGATCTACGGATCACCGTCAAGGTTCATCCGCCGGTCACCTACGATCTTGGGAGCTTCCAGATCGTGCCCGGCGGGTCGGTCCTGGCGGAGCTTCCGGCCTACATCTCGCCGAAGCAGGATCGCGCCAACGGCGGCGGCTATGTGCCGCTCGATCCTACAGCTCCCGCTGCGATGGCGGAGCTGTACGGTCAATGCGCCGATGATCTTCGGAACTTCTTAGCACGCTACGGGGGCACGCTCCGGGCAGCTGGAATTCCCGAGGACGGGGTGCAAGCGACCATCGACATGCTGAAGGACAAGATCGCGCTGATGACTACCAGTCCGACACCGACTGTACCGCCGACTCAGCCCCCGCCCCCGGAAGCGGAACTGAAAGCGGCCTAGTGCACCTGGTGAACAACAAGCGAAGCCGGGGCGTTCAAAGCGCCCCGGCGGGTTACGGCAAGTCAAGGCGGTCCGGTTGTGATCAGTCAAGGTTCGTCAGGGCGCGTTTGGGCAAAACGGTCTTGGTGCAATAACAGTTAGAACACCCTGCCGGTGGGTCCTGCACAAGCGGGAAAGACCGGACGCGGATTAGACGGTGAGTGCCGCGCATACAAAAACCCCGTCAGGCGCTGGAGCTTTTTTCTCGACGAGTTCGCGAGCGCGCAGACCCTGCAGTTTGGTTCGTCCTGCGGGGAGTTTAAGCCGCCTCCTGGTTTTGGTCAATGCCAGGGGGCGGCTCGGTCTCGGTTAGGCCCGGATGGCGGGGCGGGGTAAGTCGGGGTTCGGCTTGGTCCGGCGGGGCAGGCGGTCGGGGCATGGCGCGGCCCGACACGGCCCGGTAGGGCGCGGCGAGGTCGGGTCCGGCGAGGTATGGCGAGGCGGTTAGGGTTCGGTTCGGCATGGGATGGTCTGGCATGGCAAGTTATGGCGGGGCGGTCCCGGTTTGGTTCGGTATGGGATGGTCTGGCATGGCAAGTTGTGCCTTGGCGGTTCAGGCAAGACCGGGCAAGACTGGGCAGGGCAAGGCCCGGCGGGGCACGGTTCGGCGGTCACGGCTTGGTGGGGCGTGGCAAGGCGGGGCGGGGCCGGATATGGCGGGGCGGTCAAGACACGGCTAGGCATGGCTGGGCGAGGTCTGGCGAGGCAAGGCGGGGCGCAACGGTTTTGGCGAGGCTGGGCTTGGCGCGGCATGGCTGGGCGAGGTCTGGCTTGGTGGGGCGTGGCAAGGCGGTCATGACACGGCTAGGCATGGCTAGGCATGGCTAGGCGAGGTTGGGCGAGGTCCGGCGTGGACTGGCGGTCGTGGTCCGGTATGACATGGCAAGAAGTGCTGCGGTCGGGTCAGGGCTGGCGGTCAGGGTATAGCTCGGCGGGGCAGGACGGGGCGGGGCAGGACGGGGCGGGGCAAGGCGGTCAGGGTCTGGCTTGGCCAGTGCCGGTCAGGCAAGGAATGGTCCGGTCGGGCGGGGCGCGGCGGTCAAGGCGAGGTCTGTCAACGTGTGGTCAGGCAAGACATGGCGCGGTCGGGTTCGGTGGGGCGGTCGAGGCGTGGCTCAGCAGGGCGTGGCAAGTCGAGGCTCGGTCAGGCGGTCATGGCCGGGTCCGGCGGGACAAGGCAAGGCGGGGCGTGGCGCGGTTTGGCAAGGCGTGGCGGTCACGGCTTGGCGTGTCGGAGCGGGGCAGGGCAAGGCGCGGCGAGGCGGTCGTGGTCCGGCACGGCGTGGCTCGGCTAGGCTTGGCGCGGTTTGGCGCGGTTTGGCGGTCGTGGCGGGGCGGGGCACGGCTCGGCGTGGCGGGGTTAGGCGGTCGAGGTCGGGCTTAGCGAGTAATGACGAGGCGCGGCATGATGTGGCGAGGCGGTCGTGGTTGTGCGGGTCGAGGTGAGACGAGGTGTGTTGGGGCGGGTCGCGGAGCGGCGGTCTAGGTGTGGCACGGCTGGGCGTGGCACGGCCAGGTCTGGCGGTCGAGGTTTGTAATGGTGAGCTTGGTCAGGTCCGTTTTGGGTTGGGCGAGGCGGTCGAGGCGGGGCGGGGTTTGGTTGGGAGCGTGAAGGCAAGCTCCGGTACGGTCTGGCGGTCGACACAAGGCTGGGCGCGGCAAGTCAAGTTCCGTCATGGCTTGGTGAGGCGGTCTGGGTAAGGCCGGGTGCGGTGGGGCCAGGCGAGGTACGCCGTGGCGAGGCTAGGCGAGGTATAGCGTGGCGGTCTCGGCTAGGCCTGATTTGGCAAGGTCAGCTCCGGTCTGGCGGTTCCGGTCCGGCTTATAGCGGTTAGGTTTGGTCAGGCGGTTTAGAAGGAGAATTGCGTGAAGCTCCCGCCCCTCATGGCACATCAACAGGAGGCCGTCGCTCACCTGGTGGGCGGCGGCTCCCACTTCATCGCTCACGAGCCGGGGCTTGGAAAGTCGCGCACCTGTATCTCCGCCCTGGACGATCTCGGGATCAAGGGGCGTATCCTCATCGTCGCTCCCGCCATCGGGGTTTTCAACTGGCTCGATCAATTCCGACAATGGGGTCGGATCGACCGGACGGTACAGACCGGCTCCCCGGCCCAAAAAATTTTTGCCGATATTTTTGTCACTTCTTTCGACCACGTAAGCAGACTAAAGCCTACAGTGCGCGACAAGTTCCTGAAGCATCAATGGGAAGTGCTCATCCTCGATGAGGCCCACCGGCTCAAATCCCCGACTGCCCGGCGCACGCTCTACGTCTACGGCCAGCATATGAAGCTCCAGAAAGCCATAGCAGCCCGTGCAGAGCGTTGCTGGCTCTTAAGTGGTACTCCCGCCCCCAATCACGTCGGCGAGCTGTGGACGCATCTGAGAGCCTTGTGGCCCCATCTTATCGACAGCCCCACACAGCCCGGAGCGATGGGGCGTGAGGAATTCGAGGATCATTTCTGCCGGATCAACACCACCATCTTCGGGCGACAGATCGTCGGGTCCAAGAACGTCAAGAAGCTCCGCGCTATCATCGATCCAGTCTTTCACCCCAAGCGCGAGAAGGACTGCGTTGATCTCCCGAACCTCCTGATTGACACCTACCCGCTCCCGGCGGCCAACAAGGACATATCGATTGCCGACAAGATGTTCGAACACATCGCCCGGGCTGCCGATCCAATCGACGCTCTCCGGCAGGAAGCCGCGCATCTGGCGACCGAGAGGCGCATCCTGGGAGCCTTGAAAGCCCCCGGCGTCGCCGACCTGGTGCGCACGGAGCTGGAAGATCAGAACCATTCTAAAATCATCGTCTTTGCCCACCACCGCGACGTGATCGCCGACCTGGAAAAGCGCCTGGCGCGCTTCAAGATTAACACCGTCACTCTCAGCGGCAAAACCCCCGCCCCCGAACGTGTCAGACACGAGCAGGCTTTTCAGAACGATCCCAGCGTCCAAGTGTTCCTGGCGCAGATGCAGAGCGCCGGTGAAGCAATTACGCTCACCGCCGCATCCCGCGTGATCTGTGCCGAACCGTCATGGACCCCGAAGGATAATTTCCAAGCCATCAAACGAGCGCACCGCCTCGGGCAAACCCGCCAAGTGCACGCGAGCTTCGCTGTTCTCGGCGGTTCCCTGGACCACTCCATCATGAATGTGTTGGTCCGAAAAACCCGTGAACTCTCAGCAGTAATGCAGTAAGGTTTGGAGCCCACCATGGCTACACAACAACGCACAACCATCAAAGTCGAATTAGACCCCGATATCCCGCACCATCACATCATTGAGGCGCGGGGCATGGGGGAGCTTAAGGAGCGTCTTATCGATATGCTGGACGCTCTCACCGGCACGCAGAACCTGGACCCCGGCGAAGCGCACCCCGCACAGGAAATGTACCTGATCCTGGAGACGTGGGCCGACGCCATCGGGTGCAGGCTCATTCTCACACAACAACAACGCCCCACGGGCCGCCCCGCCGTCGTGACGCCTGAAGAGGCCTTGGATTTCATCGCGACCGGCAACTACTACCAGAAGGTCAAGCAGGCCCGGGAGGAAGGCGTTGGGAAGAGAAGACGAGGGGCCGGTCCCAAAGGCGGCAACAAGCTGATCGAAGACGAGCGCATCCACAACATCGAAGACGCCGTAAACGCGCCCCCGCCCCGGGAGGACGAACTGGAGCCATTCGGCGACGAAGAGCCCCAGGAGAACGCGCAATGACAGAGCACGCGCGTCTGGGAGCTTCCAACTCGGCAACCTGGCTTAACTGCACCGCCTCCCCCGATCTGATCGACCGCCTCGGGGCGGAGCGCAAAGCCAGCTTCTACAGCACCGAAGGCAACGCCGCTCACGATCTGGCGGAGCGCATGCTCCGAGGCGAGGCATGGGCCATCGGAGAAGAGCAGGAGTACGACGGCTACCTTCACACCTTCACGAAGGAGATGGCCCGTCACGTCCAAGTCTACGTTGACGAATGCGTCGATTACCTGATGAGCGGTTCCACCGTTACCCATGGAATTGAAGCGCGCGTGCACCTTGATCCGCTTTGGCTGGATAGTTTTGAAGTCGTGCCAGAAAGCATGTTCGGAACTGCCGACTTCTGGGCGCTCAACGGCGACACGCTGGTGTTGCGAGACCTGAAGTACGGCAAGGGCGTGGGCGTCGAGGTCAAGGGCAACACACAGCTCATGTACTACGCGCTTGGGGTTTATCTCGGCCTCGCACGCCACCACAAAAATCTGGTGGAGTGGGTCGACGCCGGGATCGTCCAGCCCCGCTTCAATCACCCCGACGGGCCGGTGCGCTCTCTGCGCATGCACCTTGACGATCTGTTGCACTGGGCCGAGGGCACGCTCAAGCAGACCGTCGACGAAATCCACGCCGACAAGGTGCGGTTTAAGTCGGGGGCGTGGTGCCGCTGGTGCCCCGCATCCGGGAGCTGCCAGCACCTGGCGCACAAGGCCCAAAAGAATGCGCAGATCGTCTTCGGGAGCTTGGACAACGCGGAGCTGGGGGCGGTCCTGGACGAACTGGATATGGTCTCCAAGTGGGTCAACTCCGTTCGGGCCGAAGCCTCCCAGCGCATCGAGCGCGGGCAGGATATCCCTGGCTGGAAGCTTGTCGACAAGCGGGCGATCCGCAAGTGGGCGAACCCCGTCGACGCCGCTAATCAGATGAAGCGCATGGGGCTTGATGTGCGCACGTTCATGGAGGCCAAGATGAAGACCGTGGCCGCCGTCGCCCAGGAGTTGGACGCCGAACAGTACAAGGCGATCCTGCCGTACATCGACGCCACAAGCTCCGGCACCACTCTTGCCCCCGATACAGATAGCCGGGAGGCCGCTCCGCCAGCCCCCACGGCTGAAGAAGTCTTCGCCGACGGCGAAGATGAGGCGGAACTCGCAGCGCTAAGCAAACAGGAGACAATGTAATGGCGAGCGTACTTACCCCCGTCGGGAAACTGTCCTTCCCGTCTCTATTCACAGCCCGTCCCCCCATGGACGGCAAAGGCGATCCCCGCTACGAAGCGACTTTGATCATCACCCCCGATTTCCAAAAAACGCAGGCTTTCAAAAACTTACAGCAGGCGGTCGTCGAATGCGCCAAGGGCAAGTTCGGCACGAAATGGAAGTCGATCAAGATGCCGTTCAAGAAGGGCTCGGAGGTCACCTGGAACGGGCCGGACGATGACGATCTCATCATAAAAGCCTGGTCAAAACAGAAGCCGGGGCTTCAACACAAAAAGGGCGGGGTTCCCGTCCCGCTTGAGGATGAGACCGACATCTACCCGGGAGCGTGGGTCCGGCTCGACGTGACGCCTTTTGCCTACGACAACTCCGGCAACAAAGGAGTTTCGTTTGCTCTCAACAACGTCAACAAAATCCAGGACGGCAGTCGCATCGATGGACGCAAGTCCGCTGCGGAAGCGTTCGCTGACGGCGAGACGGAAGAGGACGAATTGCTGCTCGAAAAGCTCCGGGCCGAGGAAGGCATGGAGGAGCTGGAGACAGAACACGCCGAGGTGACGGAGGATGAAGTCGACGAATTGCTGTTGAATTCGTGACGCCCCCTTGACTCGACCGGCAAGGGGTTTTTTATTTGACCCCTTGTCGGTTCTCACGCACCGCAAAACATCCACGGACACACAATGACCTCTGTCGACTCCACACTCAAAACGCGCGGCTCGCAACACGGCGACTGGCAGTTCCAGTCTCAGTGCGCCCGCGCTCTCAAGTCTGTCATCATCGCCTTCGCGACCCGGCGCGTCACAGAATACAACCTGCCGCCACTAAGCCCCGGGCAGCTCGAAGCGCTCGACATGGTGGCGGTGAAGCAGTCTCGCATCATCTGCGGAAACCCCAACTACCCCGACCACTGGCACGATGTCGGCGGTTACGCCCGGTTGGAAGAAGTAGAGGCTGCGGCCCGGGAGGCGGGCTGTGAGTAGCGACCGTCGCGGAACCCCTTGGACGCCAGATGAAGACGCATGCATTCAAGAGAATTACGGCAAGTTGTCAGCAGCCGAGATTTCCGTCCGTCTGGCGGAGCAAGACCCCACCGCTCCGCCCCGCTCCCGCCCCAGCATCATAGCGCGGGCAGGACGGCTTGGACTGGGCAAGCCCCGCCCCCGTGCAACACCTGGGGAGCGGAAACTGCACACTCAGACAATCAACCCGCAGGCTAAACCCCACATCCAGAAGCGCGTTAACAAAGCCCGGCGGAGCAAAGCTCCCAAACGAAGGCCGGAGTTTTGGGGAGCGGAGGCGACGGCGGCGCTCCAGCCGAAGCAATGCCACTACCCGCTCGGGGACCCCGGCAGTCCGGGGTTTCACTACTGCTGCGCTTCCACCATCCCCGGCTCGATCTACTGCGCCCACCACTACAAGCTTTGCGTCACGGGGAGGCTGCGCCAATGACAGCCATCATCCACCTGGATTTCGAGACAGCCTCCACCGTCGACCTGCGCAAAGCTGGCGTCTACGCGTACGCTGATCACCCCGAAACGCGGATACTCTGCGCAGCGTGGAAGATCAATGATCAGCCGGTGCAGTCGTGCGACTATAACGACTTCTCCCCGATGCTTAAGCAGCTGGTTCCGTTGATGGCGGGCCAGTTCTACTTCTGCGCTCACAACGCCGAATTCGAATGGGTCATATGGGGTTTGTTGGGGCGGCACTTTGCCATTCCGGCGATCCCGCTGAAGGTAATGCGCTGCACCATGGCCCGCGCTCTTTACTGGGGGCTGCCCGCGCCTCTGGACAAAGCCGTTCCCGCTGCCAAGCTCCCGAAGAAGTATTACAAGGACACCGACGGTCACAAACTGATGCTGCGGATGGCCCGCCCCCGCGCCCTTGTCGGACCGGCCAACACCCCGCGCTGGTGGCATGTCGAAGACCCGGCGAGACTGGCTCGGTTGCGGTCCTATTGCGAGCAGGACGTAGAAGCTGAAGCCGCTCTAAACCGACATTTGCCATGGCTTCCATCCCCGGAGCAGGACTTGTGGGAGCTTAATTGCGAGATGAACGCCCGGGGGATCGGGGTTGACCTGCCCCTGGTAGACAAGCTCCTGGACAACTCCGCCCAGGCGACAGCCGATCTCAATAAAATTATCGTCGACAAGACCAACGGCGAAGTACCGACCGCCGCGGCAACAGCCAAGCTCAAGCGCTGGCTAAACGCAAACGGTTGCCCGGGGCAGAAGAGTGTTGACCGCGCTCATATCCAAGAGATCGTCAACAATAAGAAGCTCCCGCCCCGGACGCGGCTCGTGGCCGGAGCCCGCCTCCTGGCGTCCAAGACTTCCGTCAGGAAGCTGGAGAGCATGCGGAAGGTCGCAGGCGCCACAAACGTGTTGCGAGGCCTGACGGCGTACTATGGGGCCAGCAGGACGGGCCGGTACGCCGGGCGCTTGACACAGCCCCACAACATGCCAAGGGGCAAGCTCCCACACAAAGCGCTGAAAGCGGTACGGGCGCATGTGCTTTGCGGCCAGCGCCCCACACGCAAGTTCCAAAAGCACTTCAAGTGCCCGGAGCTTGACGTTTACAGCTCCCTTCTCCGTACGACGTTCGTCGCGCCCAGCATCCACGACAAGCTTTACATCGGCGACTTCTCACAGATCGAAGCGCGGGTGTTGGCCTGGCTGTGCAAGCACACCAAAGTCCTGGACCGCTTCCACCGGCAGGTGGACATCTATGTGGGGGCGGCGCAGGACATCGGCTCCAATGACCGGCAGCTCGGGAAGGTGCTGACCCTGGCTTGCGGCTACGGTATGGGGGCGGCCAAGTTTCATCAGACGGCCACTGAAGTCTACGGCCTGACGATGGACGAACACGAAGCCAAAAAGGCCCTGACAACGTGGCGCATGCAGAACGCCTGCATCATCAACTTCTGGTACAAGCTGGAAGAGAGCATCATGGCGTTCCTGACAATGCCGCAGCCCTCTACGCGGAAAAAGATCAACGCGACGTACGCGGCGCGGTGGGGGCTTGAGTTCAAACACGCCGGGTACGACCCGCGCACGTTTCAGATCGTCCTGCCGTCGGGGCGTCCGCTCAACTACTACGACTGCGAAATTATCCCGACCAACCGCCAACACCCCCGCGATCCGTTCCCGAACCAGCTCCGCCCCCAACCCCATATCATCGTCTACAAGAGCTACCGGCAAGGCCACTGGGTCGACGAGCACACCTACGGCGGGAAGCTTGTCGAGAACGTGGTGCAGGCGGTCGCGCGCGACATCCTGGCGGCAGCTTTGCGAGAGGTTGACGCGCACCCGATGTTGCGCCCCGTGCTGACTGTGCACGACGAGATCATCGCGACCGGCCCGGCAGATCGCGAGCAGGAGCTTGAACGGGACTTGAAGGCGATAATGTCCACAACGCCTCTCTGGGCCAAAGGACTGCCGGTCGAGGCCGACGTGTTCAGCAGTTTCTACTACCGTAAATAAAGAGCGCCCCGGCACTCTCACGAGGTCCGGGGCGTTCTCCCACGGAACACACGGGGAGGCAAAACCCCGTTGGTCCTGAAGCCCATATAGCTCATTCGACGGGAAAAGCAAATGGTGACGATAACTAACCATGAATTCCTCAGTGTCGTTTTCCAGAACTACGTCGACCAAGCCTGGGTGTGCGGGTTCGACCAAGACCCGGCAGACCCGAACAACCCGCAACGCTGGCACGGGGGCGTCTACTCCGGCCACGCCAAAAGCCAGCTCGATCCGCTCAACAACACCTACTATTGCGTCAGCACCTTTAGCGGTAAGCGCCGCTCCGCATTGGCGACGGAGCGTCTGATGATCTTGGTGGTCGACGACATCGGGACCAAGGTCGATCCGCTCGAATGGGAGAAGCGCGTGCCGCAGCTCCCGACCTACATCCTCGAAACCAGCCCCGGGAGCTTCCACTATGGATACGCCATCGCAGGCGGGTTCGAAGGGCACGCCCTGGCGACGTACATCGAGATGAAATGGCGCAACCTGGTAGCCAGTATCGCCGCTTCGAAAAAGGCCGACGCTCGCGATCTGACCCGCTATGTGCGCCTGCCGGTCGGGGTCAACACCAAGAGCACGCTGGGCAAGCCGTTCAACTGTACGTTGCATGCGTGGGACCCCAAGCGCATCTACCGCCCGGAGCCTTTCGCTTCGCAGGTGATAAAGGTTGATAAGCAAGAATACGCAGAAGCCCTTAAGGGAAAGTACGTAGGCGGCGCGACGGCACCGGGAGCGGGGGCTTTATACGACGCCCCCGCCGATGACCCTTCCGGCTGGGGCCAGGCGTTAGACTCTCATGGATTAATCACAACAGCCCACAAGCCCGGCACCTGGGACATGCGCTGCCCGTTTGAACACGAACACACCGACCGGGCCGAGACGGGCTGCGCCTACCTGGGCGGAGGCATGTTCAAATGCTACCACTCCCATTGTCAGGATCGCACGCACGAGGACTTCCAGGAGCAGCTGAAAAAGGACATCCCTAACATCGAGCACGAGGTCACCAAAGCTGTGTTCGACCGCGTTCCCGAGACAGATCGGGAGCGGGAGCTGCTGGACAAAATGCGCGAACAGGAAGAGTTCGAAACCGAGCACTCGGAGCTTGGCGCTATCATCAAACGCTTCGTGTTCCTGGCCGCCGAAAACAAATGGTTCGATCTCGAACATCGCATCACCTTGCCGCCGGAGGGGCTTAACGGAACGCTCGCCCGGTTCCGGCGGGAGCTTGCCGATGTGTTCATGCCGAAGCGCAAAGGCCCCCTGCCCCAGCCTGCGCAATCGCTCCAGGCCAGCGACAAATTGCTGGTGGCACAATACCGCGAGTACGCTCCAGGCCACGGCCAGTTCATCACCAACAGCAAGGGAGCGATGGGGCTAAACATGTGGGAGGATGCCCGCATGGGGCTCACTGTGCAGCCCGAAGAATTGAGCACTCCGCGCTCCCGGGGCGTGCTCTCATACTTCGCAAAACTGATCCGACAACTCACCGGCGGCGGGAAAGAAGGCAAAGTCGTTTTGGATTGGTTGGCGGCTATTGTCGGGAACCAAGGCTACAAACCCGGCTGGCAAATTTTGATCATTTCAGACCCTGGGCTAGGCAAAGATACATTGCTTAATATCATCACTGGAATGTTGGGGGCGGCCAATGTCAAGAGCGTTGACGCGTCTTCGATCCGGGCTTCCTATAACGACTGGGCAGCGCACCAGGTGGCCGCGATCAATGAATTATCATCGATGTCGACAGCGGGCCGGAGGGGGCAGGCTTCGTTCTACGATGAGATCAAAGTGTACTTTACGACGCCCCCAAACCACATCACCGTCAACCCAAAGTACGGGCACAAATACGACGCCCGGAACGCCTCGGCCTTCTTCATGTTCTCCAACCACGATCTGCCCGTGTTCCTCGAAAAGGGGGAGCGGCGGATGATGGTCTTCAACAGGATCAACTGCCCCAACCCCCTGCGCGACGCTCCCGGAGGCTGGGCAAAATTTTATCGGCTCGTTGCCGCGAACCCCATCGCGCACGAGATCATCGCCTCTTACTTGCGGGAGCGATGGCGGTTGATGTCACAAGCCCGGCGCGATGCAATCTATGGAGACGCCCCCATGACGACAGCCAAATCCCACATTCAAGATGCCTCGGTTTCACCGCTGGACGCCCTGGCTGAAGAGTGGTGCGACCCCGACCAAAACGAGCTTTCACTGTGGACGAAAAAGGAGCTTCAACAGCGGTTCGAACACGAGGTCAGACAGCGCCACGGGATGCCTCACGCGACCTACCAGATGTTCTCTCAGAGACTACGCGCACACGGCGCATTCTATCCCGCTGGAGGCTCTACAGGGCAGGTCCGGCACATAGAGACCGGGCAGGCCAAATCGGTCGTGTGGGCGCTCTATGAGAGGCCTGATGAGGGGCTGGTGCGGACCCGCGCACTGAGTGCTGACCACATCCGCCAGCTGATGGCAAAGGAGCGGGCCGGTTCGGACCCGGATGTTACGCCGATGCCAGGAGTCGATGATGTGCAGGATCACGCGAAACCCAAAACCGACAAGGGGCAGTAGTGGTGCGCAACGGGGCATTCTCGCACATTTAGCATGACTTGGTGCCCCATTTGTGCAGCTTTTTGCGGAAACGACAAACGACACCCGACAAGTAAAACGGCGGAATACTGGGCTTTTTCGATGATTTTGTTTGTAGTTCGTAGGTTTTGTAGGCCCCTGCTAAGGGAGTTCATCTTAACCGGTGACGAGGGTTCGAATCCCTTCCTCTCCGCCAATAACCCCCTGAAAATAAAGCGAAATTTGACTTGGAGGCTGTGTCGGCAAGACACAGAACAGACGTGAGCTTGTGCGCAAGTGGGGCACAAAAGTGCCGGAAAACCGGGAAAAATGCGCATTTTGCCCCGCATTTTTGTAAAATGGGGCATACCTACAAACGACAAAGAAAAAAGCACGGTTTTCTGCGGGCTGCCGAGCGCTTACACGCAACTATTGTTGTTTCTAACTTACACTAGCCGCCAAATTGGCCATTTTCTTTGCAGGTCGACCGACAAATGCAATACAAAAACTAACACTGTTTCGACGCCCAACTTGACCTTTTGCGGCGAATATGAAAGTAGGTTTCTGTCATCTTGATGGAGGATCAAAAATGGCAAAAGCGAACAAACAGACTGCCGTCTCCCCGGACGAAAAATCCGTTAGCTATATGTCGCAAACGGTGCTCGATGAACTCGGGTTGGACGTGAATTATCGAAATACAGCCCGCCGTAAAACTGTCCCTGATGCTGACATCTACGTTCCCGACGGCCATCAATTTGGGAAGGTCAGCAAAGCTCCCCGCAACGCTACTGCTGAAATCGTAATGCTCACGCCGAAAAAGGCTGCTGAGCTACTTCGCAGGAACGACAACAATCGTGTGATCAATGTGACCTTGGTCAACCGTTTAGCCGAGACGATCTCAAGCGGAATGTGGAGCTTCAACGGGGAGGCCATCATTGTCTCCAAGGATGGCGACCTTAACGATGGACAGCACAGGTGCCTGGCTGTTCTCAAAACAGGCATCGCTGTGCCTACGGTTCTGGTGACAGGCGTGGAGCGCAAGACCCGCTATACTGTCGACACGGGCGCAAAGCGGAGCCGTCACCATCTGCTGCAAATGCGGGGCGTGCCCAGCTCCGCCTTCGTTTCCCGTGTCGGCGATCTGCTGCTGGCTTTCCGATTGAAACGTGTTCCCTTTACTCGATCCGGCGTCAAGCTGAACGACTACAGCGATGCTGTTCGCAACGGCTATGCTCTCGATCATCTGGACGAAATCAGATGGGCAGGTCACCACATGCCCGACCCCAAGATCAGCCGTCCGGTCGGGGTCGAAACTACCTTTGCAGCGACGCTCATTTTACTTGCCCGCGCTCACAGCCCGGAGGCGGCGCTAGACTTTTTGATCCCTTTGATCCGAGGCGAGATGCTAGAGCCCGACGGGGCGCGTATCACTGCCCGTCGCAATTTGCAGACTTTGAAAAACTACGGAAAACTCACGCCCCGGATGCAAATGAGTATCGTGATGAACGCGTGGAACAACTACATGGCAGCCGACAAATACCCACCCAATGTGCCCGTCTCAGAAGAGTGGCCAGAGATTTACACAGAGCCGGGGCGCAACATTATCACCCCCTCCCCGGAGCTTGAACACACCGCCGATGAGATCAAAGGTTATATCGATATGGCTTAAAGCGGTTCAAACGACATGGCCGTGAACCCGGCGCGGCTGTAGTCGTTAGACATGACCCTGAAAGCAGTTTGGTCAACAGAGTTTGCGGTCGAGGCCGTCGAGATGTAGCAGTTGAACCCGGAGTTTTGGTCGGACCTTTTAGGGATGTTCCATTGCGTGAACAGCGGCCCCGCCCCCGATGTCCAGGCGTTACGCGTGACGATAATGAAGCCCCCGGCCTTGCGGTTGATGTCGCCCCAGTGGCCCACCTTCTGCACCGTATGGTACGGCACGGGGTTGACCCCCACACATCGGTACACATCGATGATGACGCCGTTCGACGTACCCGTCGTGACGTTAACGGTCACCTGGCCCGACGTGCCGGTCGGCTTGTCGAACAGATGCATGCCGTTCATGATTTCGCCCGACCGCACCTCCAGCTTCAGACGTTCGTTGGCTCCGTCCAGTTTCACGTCCCGGACGTGCACCCCGCCCGCTCCGGTGATGGCACACACCGCGATCATGCGCGTCGGATCGGGAGCGCCCAGGCCGACATTGAACGTCCGCTGCCCTCCGCCCCCGCCGGAGTTTGGATAGGTGGCAATGTAATTGTGCTCCGGGTCGGGGATCGGGACCCCGCCGGATATCCATCCGGTGGCCGGTGCGACAAGCCCGTACGGCATCTACTACCTCCTTCTTCTGCGCTGTGTTTCGGCCTGCCATTCTTCAAAGGTCAATCCGATCTCACTCAACCATCGGTCGTACTTCTGCTCTACCGTCAGCTCCGGCTCATCAGGGAGCGGTTCGGTCGCCCAGTACTCCACAATGACGTGACGCTCCCGCCCCAAGCCAGTCGGAATTTGATACTCGTCTTGCGAAAGCTCGTTGACGCGAACTGTCCTGTATTCCGGTGCCACTCCCGCGGCGTAACGCTCCCCATCCTGCAGTTTGTTCGGCCCTACGACGTACACCACCTTGACCACGCCGTCGGTCCAGCCGTGCTCCAGGGGCGCGATGATATCGCCATTGGGCAGCCGCGCCCGTCTCGCGTGTCGGCGCAATATGACGATCACCTCGTTATCGGAAAACTTAATCAGTCCAAATCGGTCTCTCATTGCATCGCCTCCACCATGGCCGACTTCCCGCTAGGTGCCCGCGTACAATGAATGCGGAATTTGTGGCCGTTGGTTGTCGTGAGATCATCGCCCCCGACGTGATCCCAGCCGGTGAAATTTATTGCACCTGCCCCGCTCGCATTGGTGATGGTGATGATCGCCGCTCCATCGATGTTGCCCGGGTTAAGCGCGTGTCCGCCGGTGTTGGAATAGCGTTGAAGCCCCCGCGAGCCGAGGTTCAATGTACGGGTACCAGAACCTGTCGCCCCCAGGTCCAGCTCGGTGATCTTGCAGCCCCCGGTGACGTTCTGCCCGGCAGTGTCCAGGTACACTGTCGAGGCGTTCTGGCGATCCTTGTTCAGACGCCCCGTAACGATGTTTGCAGCGTCGTGGGTGTGCGCGGTGGGGGCTTTGCCGTCCAGGGCCGTCTGAAGCCCCGTAACGTCTCCTATAACGTGCGTGTGCGCCTCCGGCGGGAACTCAGTCGGCTTGTCGGTAAGGTCCGCCCAGACGTGCGTATGGGCCTGCGGCGGGAACTCGGTCGGGACGCCGGTCAAGTCAGCCCAGGCGACCGGATCGGTCTTGCCCCGATAGAACGCCGCGTAGTCGGTCCCGACGGCCACAATGTGCCCGGTGCGGGTAAAGACGCTTTGCACCGTCTGCGCGGGAGCGGAGGGAAGCTCCGACCGGCGCACCTTGATCTTCTCGCCATCGGCTGCCCGCTCCAGGATGAACATGTCATCATCGGAGTGTGTGCCGCTCTGCTCAGTAATGCCAGTGAACTCGTTGGCGACGTTCTTGTGAATGGCGTCAGGGTCTGTCGCCCCCGAGCCCCGGTTCGCCGAGTAGGCGAGCGCCGTGTGGGTCCGGTCATCTTGCTCCGGCATATCGGACGATGTGCCGACCACGGGGCTGACCTCGATTGTAAACCAGCCGTCATGGTCAACCACGTTCTTGTTGTCGACGTTGAACACCAGGAGCCGGGACTGATCTTTCTCGGTGTTGATGTTGATCCGCCCCCGTGTGTCGTTGACGATCAAGTTGTAGCCTTCGAGCAACGGCCCCAGGTCGTTGCCCAAGGCGTCGTAGCGCGAGATAAACATCTTGCTCACGCTCCCGGGGATCGTGTTGTTGACGGCAACGTAACCTTGCCCGGGGTCCACCTCACTTGTGGTGGGGCTGAAGTCGTAGGGGTAGCTTCCCGCCGCCGGGAACACCGCCGGTTTGTCCGTCAGATGCGCCCACAGGTGCGTGTGCGGGTCCGGGGGGAAAGTAACGGGGCGGTTCACAATCTCGCCCCACGGGTGCGTATGAGCCGTTGGCGGGAACACTGTCGGCTTATCGTCAATGTCGGGCCAGCTGTGAGAGTGTATTTCCGGCGGAAAGACCACGGGCTTGTTGCCGATGTCGCTCCAAGTGTGGACGTGAGCGATATCGGAATAGAACGCGGCATAGTCGACCGGGAGCGCCACCACGTCCCCCTGCCGCCCAAAGACAGAAGTCACGGGGGCGGGGCCGCTCCCCTTCTCCTTGGCACGAAGCGAAACCTGCTTGATCTGCACCGCCAGCCGGTCGAGCGCCGTCTCATGCGCCCTGGCCGGGAACGGATCGTGCTTCGGGTACGGCACCGTTTGGCCCAGGGGCATGTTGAGCGAAAACTCGATTGCCGCTCCCGACGGAATGGGGCTTGTGAGAATTTGCGCCTGGCCGACGCCCCCGTCGCCGCCGGTCACCAGGTACTGGGTGCCATAGGCCAAATCTTCGTAGATGTCGCGGTCGTTGATGTCGGGGTATTTCCGCGCCCGGATGTCGTTTGGCTGGAAGAACTCAAAGGGGACGATGAACGTCGTTGTAACGCCGTCCCCGCCATACTCAACGGTCCCCGGGAGTGCTGAAATAGTCATCTGGCTTCAACTCCTAGTGTCTCGCGTACCTGCTCTTTGATCGCCGGGGTCGCCCACTTCAGCCCCGGATGGTTCATGACGGGGGCGGCGGGGTTTAGCGACCGCCAGAAAGCGTTCAAGTCGCTCTCCCTAAGCTCCCGCTCCTTCTGATGTGGGAGCGGGGCGTAAACCTGCTGGAGCGTGCCGGTCACGGTCAGCACGTCCTGCATCCAGCCTGCTATCGGACCGGCCAGATCGCCCAGGTTCCGGTTGGCAAAGCGCGACGCCTGGCCCTGCATGTCGCCCTCATCGCCCGCAAGGTATCCACCGACGGCCTGAAGCGAAAGCCCCGAGGAGACGTACTTATCAACGATGTTATTGGCCTCAAACAGCACGGCCATGGTGCCGGAGCGGTCCAGGCCTTGCACAAGCCACTCGCCGGTATTGTCGAACAGCTTGTCGGCTTCCTTCTTGCCTTTGCGCTCCGCCAGTTTGTAGTAGGCAACGAACATGCCGATCATGGTTCCAAACACCAGGTGCTCGGCCAGCCAAAGCTTCCGCCCCTGAAGCCCCGACAACAGCAGCCGGTTGTTGGCCGCCAGCAGAAAGCTTTTAAACTGTAGCGCGTGACGCGACACAGGGTGCTCGGCGATGAGGGGCTTATCCCCGATGCCGGGGGTTACGATGCCCCGGTCGACTTCGGTCGCCAGCGCCGCCCGGAAGTTGTCCATCACATCCCGCCGCGAGGCGCGCTCCTGCACCAGGGCGTCATCGCGAGCTTTGCGGAGCGCGTCCTTGTCTTCAGCCTTTGCCTTCTTGATCCGCTTCTTGAAATCGGCGCGGATCGCTTCACGGGTCTGCGTTCCCCGGATCGTGTCCAGCGCGTCCATCCAGTCGCCGGAGCGGGGCTCCCACAGACCGTCTTTATCCCGGCGGATCACGCCCGCGTTCATCAACGCCACGATATCCTCGGCGTCACTCTTGCGGATGCCCAGGTTGCTAATCCAGCCCAGGTCAACTTCCTTCACTTCACGCCCCCGCCCCAGGGCTTCGGCGATGCTGAGCACACGCTCCGTCGCCAGAATGCCGTGGTAGTGCTTGCCTGCGTCGGTCCAGTGCGGGAGGCCAGTGAACGTAAAAAACAGCTGACTGGCCTTGTTGGCCGCACGCTCCGCTTTGCCAATGGTTTGATTGTGCTCAATCAGGTCCATCATGCCCATGATGCGGTGATTGTTCAGCCGCTCCATGGCCGTTCCGCCCAGCTGGTAATCGTACTTGGAGAACGCCCGCCCGGTGAACGGGGCCGCTTCTCTCAGCATGCGGCGCATGGCCGGGATGATCGGCTTGAGCGTGGCAGCCACTCCATAGCGGCCTATGGCCGTCGCCACGTCCGGCAGACTGGAGATCATCACACCCGGCAGCCTCATCATGCCCATAACCGTGAGCGCCATGCGGTTGACGGCGGCCACACGCCCCGCCTCGTAGGGGGCGTTGCGAGTGCCCCGGAGCCGGTCGCGCAAAGCCCCCAGGTTCGTAAGCACCCGGTCGCGCTCCGCCTGCAGGCGGTTGGCCTCCTTGACGCTGCTCGCGGCGGTAATACGCTCGGCAAATTCATCCTCCACCTGCTTGAGTGGAACTTTCAGGTCCGCGCTCCCGAACGTCTTGTGGAGCGCGATCTCCGCTCCCATGACGGTCGCGTACCTGCCGGTGATCACCTCAATGTCGTTTTCCAGGAAGTCGGACAACCGAACCGTTTTGCTACTGCCGTCGGGCATGGTGCGCACGGCCTCGTAGTTGTCCGGCATGGAAAGCGTACGCGCCCGCGCCCCGCCCCGCGCGTCAGCTATGAGCCAAGGCGGCAAATTCAAATTCTCAACACTCGGGTTGCCGGTGATCCTGTTGAACACGGCCCGGGAGATGTCTTTGGCCTCATCCCCTGATACCGGCGGGCCTTTCTGCGTTGCGCCGCTCCGCCCGCCGCGGAACCAGCTCTCGATCAAAAACCGGAAATCATCTGCCCGGGCCGTAACCTTGTCGTCCCTGAACATGCGGTGCAGGTAGTCACGGGGCGCACCCTCGGGGAAGTCTTCCCGCTTCAAAACCCCCGCCTCGATGGCGCGGTCGAACATGTCGTCGAAAAACTCCCTGCTGCGCTTCGCGCCCCGGGTAACGGAGTCCAACTCCGTCTTGCCCGCGTTGGCGTACTTCGACGCCTGCATCTCCGCCTTGACGTGATCGGGCACGTTGTCGCCGTAGCGCATCGCCTCGCCGACCCAGCGCTTCCAGTAGTCGTAGTTGATCCGCGCCCCCGACTGGACGGCCTGAGAGCGGGTGTCCCTGAGATCAGAGACAAGCGAACCCCACTGGCCCTGGTGCCCCTTGCGCAACGCTTCTGCCGACGGGCCGTCTGTCTTGCCCACGGCCTCGCCAGTGGTCTGTAGGTGGTCCGCCAGACGCCGCATGAACGCCCGGGCAGTCGGACTGCTGGACGTGGCCAAAACGCCTGTAGGGCTCAATCTGAGCCGTTTAACGATGTGTTTGTTGACGGCGCGGGCGATGGGGTCCTGTACTTCCTCCATCGAAAGCTCCAGCGCGCGTACCGGGTCCTCCCCTTCCCGCAAGCTCCGACCGATGAGGTTCTGTGCGCGGGCCACCGCCGTCAATGCAATCGGGGAGCGATTGATCGCCACTCCCAGCTCACTACCGTACGTCTCCAGCTCGGCCTTGGACAGAAACCGCGCCCCCGCGCCCCCGATCAAAGCCCCCAGGAGCGCGCTCCCGGAAATGGCGTAGACCGTCTCATCGAGCGTCCGCTCCGTCTGGGTCAGGTGCAGTACGCCTTCAGCAACGGCTGCTTCCGAAGCGGCCAGCGCCGCGATCTTGGCTGCCGTCGCCCCCGATCTCACGGTGCCGATCCCGCCCCGGATCAACATGGCACCTGGCACGAGAAGCAGCGGGAGCGTGACCGGATCGGCCAAAGCAGCGACCGTGGAAAGGGTCATGCTGGTGAGGGGAGCTTCCGCCGCCCGGCGGTCCATTTCCTGCTGGCGCTCAATGTGCGCCTTCACCCGCATCGCCATGTCCCGGTTGAAAGCATTCTTGTTGATGAAGGTCTCGACGTGCTCCCACATGTCGTTTTCCTTCACCCAGGCGATGAGATCGAAACCTTCCTCCAGCTCCCGCGATCCCCGCAAGGTTTCATCGGAGAGGATCGATCCGGCGATGCTCTCGCGGTCGAACGCGTCCGCCCACATCTGCCCCAGGGAAAACTCCGGCGGCTGCTCCTTGATCGGATATGCCGGGGGCACACGCCCCTGGGCGGCGAACGGCGAAACCTGGCCATCCGGGAGCATGGCCCCCGGAGCTTGCGCCGCCTGGCGGATCAGCTGCTCGCCCAGCTCTCGCTGCTGCTGAAACGCAACTCCCGCCCCCGCTCCCGACATCAGCCGCGGATCGGGCAAAAGCTTCCGGGTTTCGCGCGGATCGCCTGTGAGAACCTGGTCAACCATTAGCGCTTACTCCGCCGTTCCCGAGCACGCCGCTCCGCTTCCTCAAACACCGGAGCGTTCGGGGCTATCACAACCGGCGGCTTTTCCGGCGACGGGGGCGGGGGCGCGGGCTCCCGGGGCGTCGTGACCAAAGGACTAACAGTCGTCTGGGGTTGACTTGACTCCGGCACCGTCAGCCCGAGGTCATCATCCGGGCTGACAAAATCGCTCTCGCCCTGTTCGCCAAAGAATAGTTCGTCCATGCGCTCCAGGAATTCCTGGTTATTGCCCTGGCCCTGACGCCGGGGCACAAGGGGCGCGGGCTTGATGCCGGTCTCTTCAGGCTGCCGCCGCCCCAGGACCGGCACGCGTTCTTTCTCGGCCTTGACCGCCGCCCGGCGCTCCGCCGCCAGCGCCTCGTAGTAGGC
>JAAUXY010016785.1_pt1 | contig 46248 bp, 69 predicted proteins | sample 7278121 | NCBI WGS metagenome assembly JAAUXY01 (sample SAMN14350117, study PRJNA611818) | marine sediment metagenome | isolation source: surface marine sediment (1.8m) | place: French Polynesia: Moorea | collected 2018-08
CCCTCACCAACGACAAGTTTCGGACGCCCAAGGGCGAGGACTACGACGTGACGGGCGAAAGCGTCACGATCGGCGCCTCCAGCACCTGGACCACGTCCGCCGGCTCCACCTTCGCCGCGGTTGGCAAGGAAGCCGACCTGACCCCGGCGACCGGTAAGGTCGAGCCCAACAGCGGTTTCGCGCAGAAGACGAAGATGCGCCTGAAGGCGACGATCCCTCTCGATCTCGGGGCCGGCTCCGTCTCGAGCGCCGACTGCCGACTCTACGACGCAGCGAACGACCAGCTTCTGGCGCCAAGCGTGGAGGGTAACCAGGCCCTGAACACCACGCCCGTCAACTTCACCTTCGACAGCGTCGCCGAGATCGAACCGGATTCGGACATCGTCATCCAGGTGATCAACAACGTCGACACCACGGCCATCGTCGTGAACGCCGGCTCGCTGAGCGTCTGGCATCCGTAAGCAAGAAGAGCCTCGTCAAGGGGCCGATCATTCGGGGACCCGGTTCTTTGGGTCCCCGGTTTATCCATTTTCGACATCTCGTATTTCCTCCGAGCTGACACGCGCGGCCACGCGTCGATGCTCGGATCCCTGCCTCCGCGCTGCGCGGCCACGCGGTACCCGGAGGCAACCCATTCCGACGTCCGTAAGGCGCCATTGGGCGCTCGGTGATCCCCGCTGCGGCGGCGGCGCTCCCGGGTCAACCCGCCGGTCAACCAGAGGAAGTCGCTGCATCGAACCCAACGCCAACAAGAGGGAACAACCCCATGGCACTCTTTGTAGGCGACCCTTCGGCCCCGACGCGTTTCGGCACCGATGTCGCCAACACCTCCGATGACACCGGACTCTTCCTGAAGATCTTCGGTGGCGAGACCTTCGCCGCCTTCTCCGAGAAGGTCCACACCATGGACAAGCACTTTGTCCGTGAGATCTCCAGCGGCAAGTCCGCTCAGTTCCCGAAGACCTGGAAGGTCGAGGCTGGCTACCACGTCGCCGGTCAGGAGATGCTCGGTCAGGACACCGACGAGACCGAGCGTGTGATCTCGATCGACGGCCTGCTCGTCTCGCATATCGGCATCTACGACCTCGACGAGGCCATGAGCCACTTCGAGATCCGCAGCCGGTACTCCATGGAGCTGGGTAAGGCCCTGGCGCGCGTCTTCGACAAGAACGTCTACCGGGCGATCATCAAGACCGCTCGTGCGGACGCCAGTCTTGGCGGCGGCTCGGACTCCACCTCGCCGTTCCCCGATGGCGTGGTCGTGACCTCGGCTGACGTCAGCGGCACCCTGGCGGCGACCGGTGTCGGCTCCCAGTGGTGGGAGGTCATGCGCTACATCAACACCACGAAGAATGAGCGCAACGCCGAGGGCGAGCCGATCTGGCTGGCCATGCCGCACGACACCTTCGACAGCCTGGCCTACGGCTACATCGGCGACGCCGCGTCGAACGGCTTCCTGTTCCAGAACCGGGACCTGCTCGACTCGCAGTCCGGTGAGGAGCGGGTAAAGGTCCGTGACGTCACGGCGTTCCCGACCAACTTGCTGCCGCAGAGCGACGACAGCGCCAACTCCGACGTCAAGGCCAAGTACCGTGGCGACTTCAGCACCACGCTGGCCGCGGGCTGGCACAACGACTCGGTCGGTACCGTCAAGCTCATCGGCATGGGCATGGAGCAGACTCGCGACACCCGTCGCCAGGAAGACTTCATCGTCGCCAAGATCGCCGCGGGCCACGGCTCGCTGCGGAACGAGGTGTCGTTCGAAGTCCGCGTCTGAGTTCTAGGGGGAGGCTGCGGTCTCCCCCGCTCTCTCCGACCGAGGAGGAACCAATGCAACACCGTTTCAACAACGACGCCCAGCGTGACCTCTACGACAACGCCATGCTGGACAACGTGAAGGCTGGCCTGGTCACCGAAGAGCAGGCCAAAGAGTACGCCGAGAAGAAGGGCTTCCCGAAGACCCTGGCGTACGTCAAGGACGCCGCCAAGCGCCGCGCCGACGCGGCCAAGAAGGCCGCTAAGGAAGCCGCTGAGGCCGCCGCAAAGGCCGCCAAAGAAGCCGAAGAGCTGGCCAAGGGCTAAGCCGCGGTTCTCCTCCTCACTGCGGCCGGGGCCTGGGCTCACGTAGTCCGGGCCCCTTTCTTTTCCTGGAGCTCGCCATGACCAACGCCGCGAACCTGTCGAAGCTCGAGGCCGTCAACGAGATCCTCTGGACCATCGGTCTGGATCCCGTCAACAGCCTCGCCTCAGGCGACCCCGACGCCGAGCTGGCCGAGGCCGTCCTCGACCGCACCTCGCGCCGGATACAACTGCGCGGCTGGAAGGTCAACACAACCCGCAACTACGAGCTCTCCAAGAACACCGACAATCAGTTCGTCCTCGGCGACGACGTCCTGAAAGTCGACACGGTCAACCCAAGGAACCGCCGTAGCGTGTCCACGCCAAACTTCAGCGGCCACATCGATGTGGTCCGGAAGCGCTCGATGGACAATACCAAGTGGCTTCTCTTCGACGTCGAGAACAACTCCGAGACCTGGGCCAACGAGACCAGCTTGACGGTGGACCTGGTCTACTTCCTGGACTGGGAGCACCTGAACCCGGCACTGCAGGAGTACATCTGGACTGCCGCCGCTCGGCGCTTCCAGAAGGGCATTCCGCAGTCCCAGGTCCTGCACGCATTCACGCAGGAAGATGAGGCCGAGGCGCTCACTCAGGCCGTCCAGGAAGACGCCGAGAACGACGACGAGTCCTTCATCAAGAATGACCCTCACGTAAACTCGATCGCGTTCCGCTACAACCCGGGCTACGCGAGATGAGGCGTGTCCCGAGCTGGGACACCTGGACAGCGTCCAAGGTGATCATCGGGCCCGGGGACCAGGTGATTGGCTACAACGTCAAGCACGCGGATCCGGCCAAGCTTGCAGAGCTGATCGTCGAGGAGGAGGCCAAGCTCCTGCAGAAATTCCTGGAGGTACAATCCAATGGGCCAGTCCGTCGCGCGGCAGATCCCGACCTTGTTCGGCGGAGTCAGCACCCAGCCCCCTCCGGTGCGTCGCCCGAACCAAGTCGAGGCCGGTGACAACGCGCTCTTTTCGGTGACCACGGGTGGCTTCGAGAAGCGGCCTCCCACCCAGACGATCGCTAAGCTCGACTTCCTCGACAACACCCTCGACTACTTCGCCCACCCGATCGATCGCTCGTCCACCGAGCAGTTCTACCTCATGTTCGCCAACGGCGACGTGGCGGCGGTCAACGCCATCACAGGCGCCCAGATCACGGTGAACATCGGCGACACCGAGCACTACTTCGTTGCGGACGCCACGGGCGTCGACAGTACCGGCGTCCTGCAGATCAACAGCGCCGACATGTCGAAGCAACTGTCCATCGACAGCGCGGAGACGGTCTTCGACTGGGAATGGATCCTCTCGAACGCGGCCACGGTCTTCAACATCGAGGGCTCTGCCGACGGGTCGGTCTGGAACACGATCCACACTGGAGCGAGCGGCGCCACCGGGTCCGTTTCGACGACCATTGGGGCCGTCGCAACGAACGACCACAACTACATCCGGATCAACGTCACCACAGCCGCGGGCACCGCCGACGACACGATTACCCTGAAGGCCACCTTCAAGGACAAGACCTACCTTCTTGGCGCCGACTCCGACGACCTCCGTGCGGCCACAATCGCCGACACCACGTTCATCGTGAACCGCAACGTCACGGTCGCAAAAGCGGAGGCCGGGACGGGCACCCTGACGGGCACCAAGCAGAAGTTTTCGGACCTCCCTGGATCGCCCGCAGTCGGCAACGTCTACAAGATCACCGGCTCCGACACTGACAACTTCGAGTCCTACTACGTGATCTACACGGCCTCCAACGTTTGGGAGGAGACGGTGGATCCGGCCGGCTCGAATAAGTTCCAGGCCAACACGATGCCTCACCAAATCGCTCGGCAGGCCGACGGCACCTTCACCTTTCAGGCTGCCGACTGGGGCGAGCGGAGCTCCGGCGACGCCGAACTCAACGAGGACCCGGACTATGTCGGGAAGAAGATCCAGGATGTGACGTTCTTCTCGAACCGCCTGACCTTCATCGCAGACGAGAACGTCAACACGAGCCGTACCGCGGACGTCTTCGAGTTCTACGCCGAGAAGGCATTGGACGTCCTCGACACCGACCCGATTGCCCGGGCCGCGAGTTCCGACAACGTCAACATCCTAAAGTTCGCCACGACCTTCCGGAAGATCCTCTTCGCGACCGCCACTCGGGCCCAGTTTGAGCTTTCAGCTGACGCCGCCATCACGCCGGAGAACGCCGCCTTCGACCAGGCGACATCCTACGTCGCCAGCCCGATCGCCAAGCCGGTGGTCATGGGTGACGTGCTCTACTTCGGCAGCCAGAACAACCGTGCCGGGGTGGTCTACGAGTACTTCTTCGAGGAGGTCTCGCTGTCCAACACGGCTGGCGACATCTCAAAGCACGTCGAAGGCTACATCCCCAAGGACATCTTCCAGTTCGCCGTAGACCCCACGTCTCTGACGATGTTCGTGCTGACCACTGGAGCTCAGAATGCGGTCTACGTCTATCGGACCTTCTTTGACGGTCCGACCAAGGTGCAGTCTGCCTGGGCCCGGTTCTCCTTCGGGGACTCAGAGTCCGACGCTTACATCCACGGCATCTCGGTCTTCGACGGCTACCTAGTGCTGGTCATCGAGCGCGCCGACGGAAACATCTACCTGGAGCAGATGCCGGTTGAACGCGAAGAGCAGAACGCCATTACGGGCTACACGCCGTTCATGGATCAGCGTGAAGTCCTGACGGGCGTCTACGACGCCGGCAATGACTGGACCACGTGGACACTGACGTCGTTCCACAACAACGACGCTGCGGTGGTCCTTGGGCCGGCTTTCAGTGAGCCTGGGCGAAAGCTCAATGTCACCTACCCGTCTTCCACGACCGTGCGCGCTATGGGCGACCACAGCTCCGATCAATGCTGGGTCGGCCGGCCATACACGATGACGATTGAGCTGTCCAAGATCTACATGCGCGAGACCAACGACAGCGCTGCAATCCTGGAGGGACGTCTCACTCTGAGCTTCTTGACGCTCCAGTACATCGACACCGGCTACTTCGAGATCAAGGTCACCATCGGGAACCGGGAGGCCAAGAGCAAGAAGTTCGAGGGTAAGCGCCTCGGCGACCCGCGACTTGTCGTGGGCTCCCCGTCGATCGCCGACCAAGGCCAATTCAAGGCCCGCATCAATGGCGAGTCCGATGTGACCAAGATCGAGGTCATCAACGACGAAGTCGTACCCTGCATCATCACTGCCGCGTCGTGGACAGGTTTCTTCAACGACACCGCGAGGCAAGGCTGATGGGAGTTGAGACGCTATTGGTTGGCAGCCTGCTTCTCGGTGCGGTCCAGTTTGCTGCGTCCGCATTTTCGGCTGATACGCAGGCTGACGCCGCCGCAGAGCAAGCGGCGGCCGAGCTGGAAGAGCTCGAGCGTCAGTCCGAAGAGAACACCCGGATCGCCCAGGAGAAGAAGGCGGAGCGTGTTCGAGAGGCTGACATGGCCTTTGCGACGATGATCAACAGCCTCGGTACCTCCGGCGGATTGGCGACGGCCAATGAGTCTCGCCTTTCCGCGGGGATCGGGGCCAACGAAGGCTTCGATCTAGCGAGCATCGAGAGTAACCGCGCCTCCCGCGAGGCGGAGCTGCAGGCTCAAGGAAAGGCCGCCAGGAAGTCCGCCCGCGCCGCGCGCACGCAGGCCGATTTCACCATCATCGGCGCCGGTCTCCAGTTCGGGGCCACGGCGATCGGCGCTCAAGACCGCGCCGAGCAGCGTCGCCGCGACATCCAGAGATCAAAGGCCGGGGTCAATCCGGGCTTCTAAGGAGTTACCATGGTCGACACGTCCAGGTTCACCGGGGGCGGCCAGCCCACCGGCCGGCGCACTCGCCGGACTCGACCCGGACCGATCGACACTGGAGCGCGCCGTGAGCGCACCCAGGCGACCCGCCGGGTGGTCTCCGCGGGCGTTGAGCAGTCAGCCGAGGCCGCCGGCCTGGCGGGCCTGGGAAACGCTCTCGGGTCCTTCTTTCCGGTCCTGGAGCAGAAGCAGGACATGGAAGCCCAGCGGCAGATCGATCAGAACACCGAAGCCAACCGCCGCGCCATCCAGGAAATCGAGGCCAAGGTCCGCGCCAACCCGGAGAAGGCCCGCGAGGCGCGTCTGACCGGCGACCACAGCTTCTTCATTCCGAACGACCCGGCCCGCGAGAACCAGATCCTCCAGCAGGCCTTCAAGATCGTCACGGCCCAGACCATGGCGGCCGAGGACTTCGAGAACGAGGCTCTGCCGGCGATCCTGGCGACGCCTCTGGACGGCGATCCCGACGCCGCCGTCGAGGCTCTCATTCGGAAGAACACCGAGGGGGCTGACGGCGACTTTGCGAACAACTACGGGGCGACTCTGAAGAAGGCCTCCGCTCAGGCTGTGACCAACTGGAAGAACGAGCGAACGAAGCTGCAGATTGCGGAGTCCGGCCGCCGGCTGAACCAGTACTACGAGGGCCAGCTGGACGTATCGACTCCCACCGTGGAGACCCTAGACCGCCTCCGCACGAACGGCATCGGCATGCTCCCGGTCCCAGCAGCGACCGCCGTACAGGCGGCCGACGCGGCCCTCGACGCCGCCATCATTCGGAAGTCGGCGACCGACCCGCAGATGCTGAAGCTGGCTCACATGCCCGATCCGAAACGTGACGGCACCAGTGTGGCTACGCGGAACCCGGGAGCCATCGCGAAGGCGCTTCAGGCGGCGGTCGACCAGGACGACTCCATCCGATCCTTCCAGGCTCATCAGGACCTCGAGTCCATCGAGCAGGCCATCGACGAGACTGAGGCGGCCGGCGGCAGCTTCGTGCCGCTGTGGGTTCGCATCAACACCCACCCGCAGATCCATGGCTCCTCTTCCCGTTCCGATGCTCTGCGGAAGACCATCGCAGCCAAGATCGACCAGGAGGGCATCCAGACGGGCTCCGTCGAGATGATCCTGGCCGGTCGGATGCCGCCCATGAACGACAAGGACCACAACGCCCTGGCCTCCCGCCTATGGGATCCGGCGTTCGTCCAGGAGATCGCGGACACGAAGGGGATGACGGTCGCGGCGGTGACCACGCGGTTCAACCAATACCTCGCGGCTCGCGGCATCGGGAAGGATGCCAAGCAAATCATGGAAGCGCAGCTTCTGGGCGCCACGGCGGCAGAAGACGTGGGCGGAACCTTCCTACGCCTGCGGGCCCTGAACGAGTCCAACTCCCGGGGCCTGAACCTCGCACCCCGCGCCAAGGGCCTCTTGAAGGCCATGGATATGGCGTTTCGCCAGGGCGGCATCGACGCGGCGATGCTGGTACGTCAGCGCGTCTTGGACTTCACCAACGAGAACGGTGAGGCCACCATCTCGGGTGCCTACGGGCGACAGCTGATCGAACCCGACCGGACCTCCGGTCCCAACGCCGGAAAGACTTTCGGTCGGGCCGGGACAGTCGACCGCGCCGTGGGGGCCTGGGGTCTCCTCGAGGACGCCCTACCGATCGACCAGGGTCTCCTCGGGACGACCGAAGCCGACTATGACGAGCTCCCTCAGCCGGTCCGCCGGGTCCTCCAGGACGCCGTCGATCTGGCCTGGGTAAGCCTTCGCGGCACCAACCCGGATACCGACCAGATCGAGGCTCTCGCTGCCGAGATCGCCAAGTCTCAGATCGGGATGGAGATCGGTCCGGACGGGGAGGGGCAGATCACCGTCGATCGCCGGCCGGCCGTTGCGCTGGGCCCGGACGGCACCCCGGTCCGCTCGGCGGGCGTCACGCTCAACGTCATCGAGCGCGCTAACGAGTGGCGTGAGGCGAACCCGGAGGTCTCCCGACTGCTGGGCGGCTTCGGCGGCCTTCGCCAGGACCACATGACGACCGCCGGTCACGGACTCGCTGTGACCTCGATTGAGGGCGGCTTCGAGTCCCCGGTCATCTTGGTGCCTGGCCGGTCCTTTGCGATCCCCATGGCGACCGCCGGGGCGAAGGTGATGGACGCCAGTACCGAGTCCATCATGGGCTTGACCATCATGGAGCGGGACAAGGACCTGGGGCAGATCGTTCTCGACACGCCCCTTCCGCCGCGGACAAAGGCGGAGGCCCGCGTCGAGATCGACGACAACACCTTCCTGGCCTGGGACCGCAGCCGCGGCGTCTGGGCTCTCCGGTATCGGGACGTTGTGCCCGGCGTCAAGCCGGCGACTCCGGCCGACCTCGGCGCGGCCCAGCAGCGGAGCCTGGAGCGGGAGATGGAGGCCTACGAGACCCCCATCATGGTCGACGAGGCGCTTGGTCTGACCCCGACGCAGCCGAAGCGGTCCTACTTCCTGGACAACGCAGCTCCGCTGGGATCCCCAGTGGACACGCAAGCTCGCGGTCCGTACGCCCCGGAGCAACTCCTGGAGGTCGGCAACGCCCGCCGTCGTGCTCTTGACGAGCTGGCCGACAAGGGCGTGATGACGCCCTCGGCCCGCACCGGGGTCTCCGGCGTGACGAGCCTGGAGGACGCCACCAGCCAGGGACTGAAGCAGTCCCAGGACGAAGGGGCCTGGCTGGACGACTTGTCCCGTCCGGCCAACGAACGGGCCACCGCGCGTCTCAGGGAGATCATCGAGGCCCACGAGGGCCGGGTCCTGCATGTCTACGACGACGCCACCGGGCGCCGTTGGAAGCAGCGCGGCAAGAACCGGGGCAACCCCACGATCGGCATCGGCTACAACCTCCGCCGGGAGAACGCCAAGGCGGAGCTCAAGAGGGCGGGGATCGACTTTGACCGCGTCATGGACGGCGGGACGATCACCGACGGCCAAGCCGTAGCGCTCTTTGAGATCGCCGCTCAAGACGTCGCCGGCTGGGTCCGGAAGCAGTTCAAGGGCAAGCAGCTCCGCGAGCACCAGTGGATCGCCCTGACCGAGCTTGCCTACAACGCCCCGAGCACCATCGGACCTCGCATGAAGCGGTTCGTGGGTGAAGGCGACTGGAAGGCGGTAGCACATGAGATCCGCACCAACACGACCGGTGGCATCCCCGGCCACCTGAAACCGGCCGTGCGGGCTCGCCGCCAGAAGACAGCCCGGATGTTCCTGGGACTGCCCTCCGACTAGTGGGTAGGGGGAGAGGTTGGATCTCGTCTCGACTGTAAATCGACGCAAACCAGGTTCGATTCCTGGCCTGCCCACCAGCGACGGAGATCTACATGACCATCGACATCGGCTTCCAGCGCGCCACTCAGGCGCAGCTGCGGAACGTGACTGAGCAGGCGGACGCTGATGCCGTCGGAACGGTTGACCGCTTCGACGCCGAGGACTTCGCAAACGAGGGTGATGTCGGGGTCTTTGAGTCCATCGGCCAAGCGGCTACGGACACGGGTCTGGTCACGGGAGGTATCAAGCTCCTGCTGGACGACAGCCCGCCCATCCACGTCGATCCTAACTTCGACCTGGGCCAGACCCTGGAGCGTCGCAATGACCTCCGCACGCTGATCCAGCCGCACCTGAACAATCCCGACTCTGAGCTGTCCAAGAGCCTCTTTACGGAGCTGGCCGACACTCGCTCCGAAGAGGAGCTGGAGTTCGCTCTGGCCCGCGTCCAAGCAGCCGAGGAAGACCTTCGTGTGGCTCAGGCCAATGGCCTGATCCCCGAGCTCGGCGGCATGGCCCTCGGCATCGGTGTCGATGTCGCGGCCGTCGCGGCCATTCTGGCTCTCGGTCCCGGCGGCGCGGCGGCCGGAGGCGGCGCAGCGACGCTCAACGTCGGCGCCCGGAGCGCCAACATCGCCCGTTTGGTCGCGGCCGGTCGGATCGCCGGCCTGGGTGCGGCTGAGGGCGCCAGCGAACGCTTCGTCCAGGGCCTGACCAACCCTCTCGTGACCCGTGGAGACATCTTCGAGGCGGCCGGCTACGGAGCCGGCTTCGGCGGCCTTCTGGGCCTGGTCTCCCCGACCTTCATCGGCGGGGTCGTCCGCGACGCTGGTGGTGACACTGTGGAGCGCGCTGCGGCGGCCTCAGGGCGCGAGCCAGAGTCCGTCGGTGCGGCGGCCAGTCCCGGACATCGAGAGACCGCGGTTCCAGCCGAAGGCGCAAGCCCGTTTTCACTCGGCACCGGGACACTGGCGCAGATGTTCTTCCGGAACCCCAAGAGGATCCTGACAGACATCGGTGTCGCTGGCCGGAAGGAGTTCGAGGCCGAGGGGCGCGTCGGCGCCCGCCAGTTCTACAACGTGATGTCGCGCGTCTTCAACGTCTCCACCGTCCACACCTCGGAAGTCGGAGGCCGGGTCGCGCGTGACGTCACCGTGCAGGACCTGACGAACGCCTTCAAGGCCAACCGCATCTCGCGAGAGATCGACGTCGAGCGTGAGTACCGGGAGGCCCTCAAGGACGTCTTCGGCGTCGAGGGCTTTGTCGGCCGGGCGCTCCACAACGTGACTCCGGGCAACGCCAAGAAGCTATCTCAGCAGCAGTACGAGGCCATGGCCGACGAGGTCGGAATCGCCCTCGGCGCGGGACGCTCCCTGGACGAGATCAACGTGATCCCGCCTGAGCTCGAGGCGCAGCTGACGCCTGACGCCCGCGCCAAGCTGATGGACCACCTGGAGAAGACCGGACGGAACGACAACAGGTTCTACGAGAACTGGGGGAAGATGCAGGTCGAGCTGGGGATGATCCCCGAGGAAGACCTGATCTCCGGCTACCGGCCCCAACGCTGGTCACCCGACGCGATCGAAGACGACCCGATCGGCTTTGAGCTGTTCCTGGCTGACGTTTTCGCTGACACCCCGGATGAGGACTGGGTACGGCGAACCTTCGCCGAACTCGATGACGAGGGGAAGCCTACCGGCAAGAACGCCATGCGGGACGACGAGTCCTGGGCCGACTTTGCCAAACGCGAGCCAGATCTCGCCTCTGAGGCCCTCGCCGAGTGGTCCGCAGGGATCAAGCGGGTGGCCGAAGACAAGGCATTCGAAGCCCGTGCCGCTAAGGAGCGGGAGCTTGCCCGCTTCGGTGAGGAGTCCGTCGAGGCGATTGAGACCCGCATGGAGGAAGCGCTGGCGCCTCTGCTGGAGCGCCGAGAGTTTCTTCGCGAGGGCGCTCCCGCGGCGGCCAAGACGACCGGCCAGAAGATCGTCATCAGCGAGAAGCTGGCGCGAACCGAACGCCGGATCAAGGAACTCGAGGACAAGCTCTCCGTCGTGCGGGCGCTGAAGAAGACTGAGGACGGGGCACTCGAGGCGGCCCGCCGATTTGGCAACGCCGCCACCAAGCGAAAGGGCACGAAGCTCTCGAAGTCGATGAAGGCGGCCATCCGCCGGGAAGCTGCGGCGACCGCGCGGGCGACTGCCTTCGACGAGATCCGCCGGATCCGCGAGCTGCTGGTCGAAGGGAAGAACCCCGTTGGCCTCATCCCAGAAGATTTGCTGACCACCGGAAGCCCCCGACTAAAGCAGCGGAATATCAATCTCGGACGCTGGCGTCACGACTCCCGCGCGCGTCGCTTTCTGAAGACCAACGCCACCGACGCCCGGACCGCCTTTGAGGTCCAGGTCGGGACCATCGCAGCGATCAAGCGGGTGTTTGGCAACGACGCCAACGCGGACACGGTCCGTGAAATGGCCATTGAGGGCTTCCTCGAGGACGCCACGAAGTTCGGCGGTCGGAAGGATGTCGCCAAGCAGCGCAAGCGTGCGGAGTCCCTGGCCACCGGCATGCTGAAAGAGCTGACGGGCTCCCACATCATGACCGGCAAGCTTGGAAGGCAGATCGAGACTTCGGCCAACTTGGCCTCCTCGGTCGTCTCCGCGGTGATGTTGGGCGGCCAGGCGCTGTCCCAGATCGCGGACGTGGCGCTCATCACCATGGCCGGCGGCAAGCTCGGGACGGGTTTCCGGCACTTCTTCACTGGCCGATCGGCGAAGAAGGCCCTACGGGACCTGGTCGAGGCCGGGGAGACCGAGACGGCATTGATCATCCAGGGCCTCGACGTTTTTGACGCCGGTCGGTTCTCCAAGCTGGCCGACATCGACGAGGACGGGCTCAACGTGGCGGGCGGATTGCTTGGCACCGCGGCGCGGTACGCCAACAATTTGGCGGTCTTCGAGGGCTACGTGAACCTGGCGACCTTCTGGAACAACGCCATCCGGCGGGTCTTCGGGTCCGACTTCGTCCGACAGATCGACGAGGACTTCGCGAACTACGCTGAGCTCCCTCGGAGCGTCAAGACGTTCTACGCCAAGATCGGCATCGACGAGTCCACGGCGGGCGAAATCGCCCGGATGATGGACCAGCACCACATCAGGACGGCTAATGGGCTCCTTCGGGTCCCGGACTCGAGAGTATGGTCCGAGAAAGCTCCAGACCTCCTCTTGAAGTGGCGCTTGGCGATCCAAAGGGCCGGCGATGAAGCCATGCCCAGCCCGGGCGCGGGAGACCGTCCGTTCCTCCGGCACTACCCCGGCGGGCGCCTGGTGCTCCAGTTCACCGCCTTCGTGTTCACGGCGGGGGAGCGCTTCCTGGCCCCGCTGATCCAGTCGATGCGGCTGCATCCGGAGGCGGCGCGGCCGTTCATTGCGGCGTTCCTGGGGCTTACCTTGGGCGTCCTGGCGGACGGTCTCAAGGCTGGCGTCAGGGGCGAAAGCGAGGCCTGGCTCGATCGATGGGATGACCCCAGAGGCGTGCGAGACCTTCTGTGGGCCGGCCTGTTGCGGTCCCCGATGATGGTCGGCAACTCTGCCACCCTCACGGAAGTCGCTCTGAACCAGATTGGGCGCCCAATCAACGACCGCGTCGAGAGCGTCACGGGGCTCCGGCCGATGATGGAAGCTCCGACCCGGTTCAAAGAGCAGCAAGGCGCGTTTGCCCTGTTTGGTCCGGCCGCCGGTCTGGCCGCGGGAACGATCCCGTCAATGACGCGGAAGTTTGTCGACGGCGACCTCGAGGGCTTTCGCGACATGGCTGCTCGGCGTCTCCCGGTCCTGAACGTCTTCTATCTGCAACTACTGAACCAGATCATGGAGTGAACCATGGCATTCGCACGTGACGTCTCTACGGCCGCCGCGAGCCAGACGGACTTCACGATTTCCTTCCCGTACCTCAACCAGGATGGCGTGAAGGTATTCGTTGACGGCGTCCTGCAGACGCTGCCAGCCGACTACACCTTCTTCAATGCTACGACGGTCCGGTTCAACTCGGGTCTGGCCGGTGGCGAGACGGTGGTTCGGCAGCGCTCGACGTCTCAAACGGAGCGCTTGGTCAACTTTACGGCCACTACCTTGACCGAGGCGGACCTCGATACTGACGGCCTTCAGGGATTCTATATGGCCCAGGAGGCGATCGACATCGCCAACAACTCGATGGTCCTGAACTCCAGTGACAACTGGGAAGGCCAGTCCAAGCAGATACAGAATGTCGCGGACCCGACCGTAGATCAGGACGCCGCGACCAAGAAGTACGGCGACGACAACTGGGGCGGGGCTGCGGCAACCAACGCGGCTGCTTCGGCTGCTGCCGCGGCCTCTAGCGCGTCTGCTGCGCAGACGGCCGAAACGAACGCTGAGACAGCCGAAACGAACGCCGAGGCGGCGCAGACCGCAGCGGAAGCTGCTCTTGACTCTTTCGACGACCGCTACCTCGGCCCCAAGGCGTCCGACCCGGCGCTCGACAACGATGGCAACGCTCTACTGACCGGCGCCCTCTACTGGAGCACGACACTCGACAAGATGCGGGTCTACGACGGATCAGCGTGGCAAACGATGGGTCGCGTCGGAAACCTCCCTACGGGGTACATCGACGGGTTTGAGATGTCCCTGGCGGCCGACACGGACCACGACATGACCATGGACACGGGCACGTGTAGGTCTGCGGACGACACCGCCGATGTAACCCTAGAGCAGGCCCTCACCAAGCAGATCGACGTCACTTGGGCCGAAGGCGGCTCTGGTGGTACGCCGGTAGGGGGACTTTTCAGCGGCGCTAGCCTTTCCGCCAACGGTAGCCTGCACGCCGCCGTCATCGAGAAGGACAGTGACGGAACGGTCGACTGGGGATGGGACACTGACCCAGTTGGCGCGAACGTGCCCTCTGGCTGGACTTTCCGGCGCAGGGTCGCGTCGCGAAGGCTTGATAGTTCATCCAACCTTATCCCCACCACGCAGCGGGGCGACTACGTGTCGTTTGACGAGCACGTGTCCCAGAGCCTGTCTGGGGTGGCGACTGGTACCACAACGCCATCAACGCATGCCTTAAACCGCATCCCGACAGGAATAGCCGTCAGGGTGAAGGGGAGCCTTGTGTCACAGGGGGGCCCCCCTAACAACACTGGCATCTATGACATCAACGTGACCCTTGTAGACCTGAACATCGGCTCGCAGGCGGGCGGCAACTCCAGCTCCCAGAACGCCGAGTTCGAGGCCCGCACGGATACTTCGGGCCAGATCAAGGCAGCAGTTCGCACTGGAAGTGTTACTACACCTCCTCTTGTGCTTCACGGGTTCTATGATCGGCGCGGCAAAAGGTAAGCCAATCAACTGACTTACCGTTGTCTTTCCGAATGGCTCGATCGGCGCGGAAAGGATGCGTAATGACCAACAACAACAACGAAGAACTTGTCCTCCTGGCACGCATCGACGAGCGGACAAAGGCCATGGCCGACCGCTTGGAAGAGCACCTTGAGAACGACGAACAAGTTCACGCGGACCACGAAGAGCGGATCCGCGTTGGCGAGAAGTGGCGCAACAGGCTCATCGGCCTGATCGCCGCTGGTGCCGGAGGGTCGGGCGGCTTGGCCGCGTGGCTTAACGGCAAACTGCCCTTCTAGGGCATCACCAACCTAAGGAGCACTTAATGGAACTGTTCAACCAGCTCGTCGAGCTGGCGGAGCCGCTCGCTTACGCGGCCGTCGTGGCCGCCGTGGCGTTCGGCCTCAGCAAGCTCGACAAGATCGCCAAGGCCTCCGAGAACAAGTGGGACGACAAGCTCGTCGCGGCGTTCAAAGAGGGTCTCGCGGAAGGCCTGAAGGCCACCCCGTCGGAGCAGGTCGCTGCCGTCAAGGCGCCGGCTGAAGAGTCGAAGGCGGAGTAAGGCCGATGGGCCTGGATGCTGTTCTAGGCCTCCTGGGAAAGCTCGGGCAGGCGCTCCTGAAGATCGGGCCGTTCATCGCGGCCTACGTCTTCGGCAAGCGTCAAGCCCGGGCTGAAGCCACCGAGGACGCCCTGGAGAGGAGCGAGAAACGCCATGAAGTGGACGATCGCGTCAAGCGTCTTGATCCTGACGATCTTGACCGCCTGCTCTAGTCCGACGGAGCAGGCCTGCGTCGGGTGGAAGCGCATCGACGTTCCCGAGGATGACAAGACCGCCATCTCGCGTGACCTCAAGCTCCAGATCGCCGGCCACAACCTGTACGGCGAGGAGATCGACTGCTGGGAGAACGAGTGATGGAAGACTTCATCGACGGCTTGATCGGCAAGCCGGCGCGTAAGGCGCTCGAGCAAGTTGGCCACGCCCTCATGTCGGGGCTTCCGGCAGGCGGCATTGCCTATGGTCTTGCGGCTCTCGGTGTCCCCGTGTGGGCATCGGCCCTAGTCGGCGTCATCGTCGGCGTCGGCGGCATCCCCTACGTCTGCGGAATCGCCCGGGAGGTTACCCAGAACTGGGGCGACGGGCGCGACGAGAAGACCCGCTGGATGATCGGCAAGCTCCCGATCAACGACAACATGCTCTTGGACATCGCCTTTTACAGCGTCGGGACCGCGGTCCTGGTGCCCTCGGCGTTGGTCCTTGAGTGGGTCCTTGGCTAAGCAGCCTCCGAAGACGCGCCGCAAGCTCTCGGCGCGGGCACGCGCTGCACTCGGAAAGATGCGTACGTGCGAGGGCTGTGGCGACGTCAAGGAGATCAGCGAGCGCAACTTCGCGCTGCACACGAAAGGGCCGCAGGGCTGGCACCGGATCTGCCGGGTCTGCCAGGGAGTGGATGCGGCCGAGACCCTCGTCGAGGCGGAGCGGGTGCCCATGCTGGCGCCTATCACCGACTTCGAGGACCGCGTCAACCGGATGTACCTGCTGACCCAGCAGAACGCGGTCAAGAACGAGGCGGAGATCCTTGATCTGGCCAATGAGCTGGGCGACGAGATCCGCCACGCCTGGGAGAGCGCCGCAACGCCGCGCGAGAAGAAGGCCGCCTTCTACAAGTTCGTGGAGGTGGTCAAGCCTCTCGTGGCCGGCTGGCAGACCCCGGGCGAAATTCACGAGGACATCGTCGACGGTCTCCTGAGTGACCATCGGCGGCGCCTCATCATCGCCACACGGTACTCGGCCAAGTCGACCCTGACGTCGATCTACGTGGCCTTCCGAATCTGGTTGGACCCGTTCATCAAAGTCATGGTCGTGTCCCGCGGCTCCAAGCTGGCTGCGCGGATGCTCCGCACTGTGCGCCGAGTCTACCTTGAGAACTGTCCGATTCTCTGGCACCTCCGCCCGACGGAGGACTGCCTGGACAACGCCGAGCAGTTCCAGGTACCGCAGACCCTGACCGTCGTGACCGGCGGCGTCACCCTGACGTCCCTTGGCATTGGCTCGAACCTGCCCGGCTTCCGCGCAGACCTGACGATCGGCGACGACGTCGAGGGTCCGCAGGACGACACCCCGGAGAAGGTCCAGGAGCGCGAGGAGACCCTCAACGAGCTCCACATGATCAACCCGCGTGGCGAGAAGGTCATGCTGGGGACCTACCAATCGGAGTTCTCCATCTACGCCCGCCTGGCGGACATCGAGGGCGACGACGGCGAGCACGTCTGGGAGAACCACCGGGCCTGCATGTTCGAGGAGCAGGACGACGGGACGATCCGCTCGCGCTGGCGGGGGATGTTCTCCGACAAGGACGCCCTGGACTGGCGCCGGTCGGTCACCGGCCGCGCCTGGAAGCTGCACGCGATGCTCATCGCGGATCCGAGTATCCTGCACGAGAAGCCGCTCCGGATCCGCGATTTCATATTGGTGGACCACGATCCGCGGTCCGGGGAGTTCCTGCTAACCCTGAGCCCGGGCGGCAACGAAGTCGATGCGCCGACCTGGGGCGCCCCTAAGGGCGACACTTGGCGCGGTCCATTCGAGATCGCCAACCGCTTTTCCGCCTACAGCCAGACGATCCTGGCGGTCGACCCGGCCTCCGGCCTGGCGGCCCGTGACGCGATCGGTGTGGCGGTCCTGTCGATCACCCCGACAGGCTTCGGCGTGGTTCGCCACCTGGAGGGTGTGCGGGGGCCTGACAAGCTCGGGAACATCCGGCGCGTCGCCCAGATCGCCCGGGCCTTCAGCGCGACCACGGTGCTGGTCGAGGAGCTGGCCGACGGCCTGTTCGGCGAAACCCTTGAAGGCCAGCTGGCCGAGATCGGCTACCCCGCCTCCGTCGAGAAGATCACGACGGGCGGCCAGCAGAAGGGGCGGCGGATCATCGAGAGCCTGCAGCCGCCCATGGCGGCCGGGCGCCTGGTGATGCTGGACGCGGTCGCCCGGACGGACCACGGCGGCGACTTCGTGAACCAGCTGGTCCGGATCTCCTACGACGGCCGGACGGGATCCAAGAAGGACCACGACGACATCGTGGACGCCTTGGCCCACGCGGTCGCCCACGCCAAGACAAGCCTGATCTCCGACATCTCCGACAACATAGGGGCCCACCATGCTGAGCGACTGGAGCGTCTTCGACACGTTCCTACGCGGCATGGCGGCTTTGGAGATGGCCCAGATGTTGATGGTGTCGGCCGGAGCCTTGGTCTGGGCCGCGGCGACGTTCCTGCTATCGGTGGCGATGAGGGCTTTGCGGCTCTTCTCACCGAAGAGGACGAGGTCATGGCCCGCCTGGTGGCCCGTCGTGACCGTCTCCAGGAAGTCGTGAACGCCGACCTCTCGGTCGGAAGGCGGCCTGAGCAGAGAATGATCAACCAGATCAAAGCCCTGGATCGTCAGATCGAGGAGCTGAAGGGAGCAGATCTGCTGTGTCAAGACGTGACCAGGTCCTCCAGGTGGAGGAGCCTCTGACCCGTCTCGCCGCTAAGGCTGCGGCCCGGCGAGATCGCATCGCTCGCAAGGTGAAGCGGGCCCTTGATGATGGCAGTCCTAAGGCTGCGACCCGTACGCGTACAACTCCAGAGGAGGAACGTACCCATGAAGATCCTGAAGCACGCCCTGGAGCGCCGGGGCGACCACGTGAAGCTGAGCCTGCAGGCGCGCGACACGATGCGCCGGCCGGTGACGGTCCGGATCACGATCGATCCCGGCGAGGACATCGGCGGCGCCGTGGTCGAGGGCGACGTCCGGCAGATCAACGGACTCCTGAACGGTCTCGCTGAGGCGGCCTGGGCGAACGGCTGGAGGCCCCGTGGGCTGGCCGGGATGCTGGCCCACGTCATCGGCACCTTCAAGATCCCGCCCGAGCAGGCCTGAAGACCCGCCAGATGTTGTGCGTCGTGCGTCGAGAAGGCCGCCACATCTGGTAGTGCAGGTGAGGGTCCCCTAGTGCAGAGAAGCCCCCGGTGCATCCCCCTATGAGAGATCTCTTAGAGAGCTCCTAAGGATGATCACCATGCTGCTCCTGAGGAGGACACATGACAGAGACCAAACCCCTAGACCCCCATTATGTCGACGACAAGGTCGCCGAGATGTTGGAACGTCACGGGTCCATCGAAGACCGTGTGGGGGTCGGCCACCCCGACAACCCCTACGCCGGACAGCTCCTGTCGGAGGATGAAGAGCGGCGGATCGACGACCGCGGCGAGCCGATCGTCAATCAGGCGGCCTGGAGGGATGTCCCAACGGGCACCTATGTGTGCGTCTACGTGACCCGTCATCGCCTGCCCATGCACGACCTTGAGGGCATCGTCTACGGCCACAAGGAGACCAACATCCGCGGCTGGCACCTCAACGTCACCGCCACCGCTGGCAAGCCGGTCCTGAAGGTCAACTACGCCGGGGCCGCCCTCGAGCTCCCCAGCGACCTCGGCAATGACGACCTCAAGCAGCGCTATGTCGCCGAGTGGATCGTCTCCACCGCGGCCGAGGCCCTCGCCATGACGCTTCAGGAGCGCCCGAACGAGGACGCCTGGACGGGCATTGCGGAGTGGTTGGCGGAGAGCGCCGAGGAAGCGATCGGGAAGGTGGGGCTGTGAGCGAGTTTCACTACGCAACCCTGGTCCGCAACGTCAACGGCGGCTTGGACGTGGTCCTGGAGGCCGTGGCCCCGCGCACCCTCATCACGCTGGACCTACCGGCGGAGGCAGGAGTCGGTGTCGTGCCTGCGCGTCTCACCACGGACGAGATCGCCCACGCCGCCAACCGGGTCGGGAAGTTGGTCGGGGACCAGGTCTCCCGCGGCATCCTGACGGCCCTGGCGATCGGCGCGGTGAAGACGGAGGGGGACCTGTGATGAGCTGGCTCCGCAAGCTGTGGGCCCTGGTCCGGCGCGACTACGGCGAGCTGGAGTTGCTGGTCCGGGAGAGGAAGAGCACCTGGGGCAGCGAGCCCGCTGATGACCGCTACAGGCCGTCTGGAGATGGGCGAGGGTGGTTGGACAGCGGCTGTCCAAAGAAGCCTCTTGGCGAGCCCGTGAACCTGCATGTGGTCGCGCTCCCGCCGGAGCCTGAGCGTGTCGTTACCCTGCCCGACTTCGATCCCGTGGCCGACATACCGGAGTTCCTGAGGAGGTCGAAATGATCGAGTGGATCATCCCCAGCACCATCGCGCTCATCCTGATCGTGGCGTTCAGCTATGGCCAGGGAAAGGTGGACGGCTACCTAGCCGCACGCGAGGTCGAGAGGAAGAAGCGCCAAATCGAAACACGGAGGAGTGGGAGATGAACCTCTCCCGCGCAGGCGAGCGCCTGATCCAGAAGCACGAGGGCCTCGAGCTCAAGGCCTACCGCTGCCCCGCAGGAGTCCTCACGATCGGCTATGGCCACACCGGGGGCGACGTCCGCGAGGGCATGACGATCACTCACGCGCAGGCCGAGGAGCTCCTGCGGCAGGACCTGGCGTGGGCCACGGCGGCCGTCAACGATGCTCTGTCGCGACCGTTCAAGGGCCGGCACGGAACGTTCCCCGTCACCCAGTCCCAGTTCGATGCCATGGTCTCTCTTACCTACAACATCGGCCGGACCGCGTTCCTGCGCTCCTCCGTGTTCCGGAGACACCGTGCGGGCGACTACGGGGGCGCCGCGGAGGCGTTCCTGATGTGGCGTAAGGCCGGCGGCCGGACGCTCCGGGGGCTGCTACGGAGGCGGATCGACGAGGCGGGCCTTTACTGTGAAGAGTGGTGGCCATGAGTGGACATCGATACCCGCGGGCGCGGGCGTTCTTCAAGCGGTTCCCGTGGCTGAGGAAGCCCTGTGCTGTGCCCTGCGTGGCTGTTTTGTTCCTGCTCTACGTGGGGCAGGGGGCGGTCGAGGGGGCTTTGGATGGGGCCGAGGAGATCGGCGCATTCTGGAGAAGGATCTGATGCCCAACCCAGCAGCAGTAGCCGCGGGGCGGATCGGAGCGATGCTCCTCGCCCTGTCGAAAGAGGCCCGACTCTACGAGGAGCTGATCCTGAACCCGAAGGGCCTGGAAGGCGAGATCCAGACCATCATCGAGGAGGAGTTCTGGGGCCGGACCCGCGAGGAGCACCATGGGCCGAAGCAGGGGGACTACATGCGGAAGGCGCTGAAGGCCCAGTAGGAGTCCCCGGAAGAGCACCTGAGGAGAGTGTTGAGATGATCAACCTAAAGGGGCAGGATGCCGGCTCCACTACGAGGCCGAGGAAGATGCCTGCACAGAAAGAGTATCGCGTTGAGAACGTCAATGTGGCTGACCTTGAGGAGAAATTGAACCTGGCCGCCGAGAAAGGCTGGGAGGTCGAGTCATGGAAGCTGTACCAGGATGCTGCGGGCGCCATGCGCGCTGTGGTGATTGGCGTGCGGAACCCTAACTGAGGGGTATCGGCCCACATTCACAAGGGGTGTTACCACCCCCCCCCACCGTCGATTCCCCCCGGCCCCGGGGCGCACCTAGTGCGCTTTTTGGCTGCTGCGGTGCCCTCATAAGCCATTGAAATGATTGGCCGGCGCGAGACTTGATGTCTCGTTAGGTCGGCGTTGCGGGGCGGGGGGTGGCGGCGCGTGTCCTTAGCGGCACGGGCCTGGCCAGCCAGGCATCATCTCGACACCATACACCAAGGCCCTAGCAGTGGCCCGCTCAATGCGGGCTACTGTTTTTTGGTTCAGCATGGCCTGAGCCGCCGGCCATGCGTGGCCCAGCGTTGCGCATGGCTAGCAGCGCCACCCTAACCCGCAACGTCGACCCAACCTCGCCCCAAAGTCCACTTGCCCGGACCGGCCGCGTTCCCATCGCTGTCCAATCGTGGCCGTTGCGGTGGTCGTGGCGGGATCGTTAGGGGCTGCTAAGCATATGACAAAGCTTCATCATCAAAAAAGTTCGCAGCAGGCCTTGACGTTGTCCACGTGTGGACCTATTTCTAGGTTGTCGCCGGGGACGGCGGCCAGGGCCCAGCCAGGGGCCGCGGCATAGAGAACCTGGCAAACCGCGCGGCGCAGCGACAGCACGCCGAAGCGCGATAAGGGGCCAAGCGAGGCCGCGCGGGGATTGCTGGCAGGAATTGCAAGGCGCCATCCAAGCGCCCGCCGTGAGGCGGCCGGGAAGGATCAAGCAAAAGGCAGTAGGGGCCAGCGGCATCGTCCGGCGCTGCATCCGCGCCGCTGAAGATGGCCTGAGGAGGGCCGAAACGATGCAGTTCTACACCCAAAAGATCCAGGCCGAGCGGGCCCTTTATTCCTGGGCCTGCGGAGAGATCAGCACGGAACAAGCCAAGCGTATGTGCTGGGACTTCGGCTTCGATGTCGATTTTCGGCAGCCTGACAACGGGGCCGAAATGGAAGCGAAGCGCCGGGCCGATGGCCGCATCGTCTACCTGGAGGTTTGAGGCATGAAGCCCCGCAGCTACCGCCTCGCCAGCCATGGCGGCCTTCACCGGATCAACACCAAGCGCAGGAGGCACAGCCAAATGAACCCCTACATGATCGCCCTCGGGACAATCAGCGTGATCACCTACACGGGCCTTGTGGTCGCGTCCTCTGTCGCCGGCCGCTGGCTGGCTGAAGGCTATCTCCCGCCATTGTTCTGACCTTCGATGACCACGCGTGAGCGGCCGCCAGGCGCGGCCGTTCTGGTGTGAGCATTGAGGAGGATATGACATGTTCGCAACACCACCGAAGACAGAAGAAGAAGCGCGCCAAATGTTGGAAGACAACGGTTGGCACCAGGTTGGCAACGGTTACTTCGCCACTGTGTTTGGCAAGGCCGGCCGAGATGATGTGATCAAGGTAGGCGGGCGCGGGGACCGTGATGGCTGGGTTCCGTTTGCGAAGTTTTGCATGACCGATGAAGCCAAAGCCAACCCGCATCTCCCAAATGTTCATGCTGTTGCGGAACACGACGGCTTCTACGTTGCCCGCATGGAACGTCTGGAGGAAGCGCCTGCGCCGGAGGATGATCCTGCCGTTGATGATCTACGCAACTCCAGCCTAGCGGTTCTCAATCATGGGGACAGCAGCACGACCCGTAACAACAAGCTGGCGGCCTTTCAGGTTGCCTACCCGAAGCTTTGGCGAGCCGCCGCGCAGATCCACATACGTTTCGCCCGAGACTGGGACATCGACCTTCATCGCTACAACGTCATGGTGCGCCGCGCGCCCGACGGCACGGCGACTATGGTCCTGAATGACCCCATCTCTTTCCGCGCTGAGCAGTGACCACGCGTGAGCGGCCGCCAGGCGCGGCCGTTCTGGTGTGAGCACTTCCCACAGCCCCGAGCGCACCTAGGCGCCCAAGGGATCACCGCCAGCCACTAGGCGGCCTTGGGCGGCGCGCAATGGACCAGTGGCGCGGCGGCAACAGCAGTCGCGGTCCCACGGGCATTCCCGTTTCAAATCGCAGGAGACAAGACCATGGCTTCTCGACCTACGAGACTGCTGAACGTCGACCGCAACGCCAAGACCGCGAAGGGCCAAAAGAAAGGCTACCTGACCGGGATCCTGTACCTCGCCCCGGCCAAGCTGTCCGGCTATGAAGTCTGCCCGCAGCGTTCCGCCGGTTGCACCGCAGCGTGCCTCAACACGGCCGGCCGCGGCACCATGACGACGGTTCAGAAGGCCCGCACTGCCAAGACAAAATGGTACTTCGAAGACCGCGCGGGCTTCATGGCGCAGCTGGTCAAGGAAATCGCCGCGCTAGTCCGGAAGGCCGAGCGGGATGGCCTTACGCCGGTCGTGCGGCTGAACGGGACCAGTGACATTCCGTGGGAACGGGTGCGGCAGGCTTCAACGGGCATCAACATCATGGAAGCCTTCCCACACGTCCAATTCTACGACTACACCAAGATCACCAAGCGCGCCCTGGCGTGCGCTCGAGGCGAGATGCCAGTCAACTATCGGCTGGTCTTCAGCTTGACTGAGGACAACGACACGGACGCACGTGAAGTCCTGAACGCGGGTGGCAACGTCGCTGTCGTCTTCAAGGACAAGCTTCCCGGCGCCGCGTTCTTCTCCCGTGAAGGTCGGATCACGACCGACACCAGCGAGTGCGCCACAGACTGTCAAAGCGCCGTTGTCCACGACGGCGACGAAACCGACCTTCGCCACCTGGACCCGGCCGGCGTGATTGTCGGCCTGAAAGCCAAGGGCAAGGCGCGTAAGGACACGTCTGGTTTCGTGCGCTAATCGATGACCACATGTGGGCGGCTCTGTGGGGCCGTCCTGATGTGTCCACCGATCGAAAAGCCAAGCGCAAGCGAGGAGAGCAAGTAATGGCAAGGCTCAAGAACAACGGCGCGGAGGTGTTCCGCGCGACCCGCGGCGCCAAGGACTGGCGCTGCATGTCCAATGGGGCGGTCCTGGAAAAGCGGCCAAGCGGCGGCGGCTTTCGCAAGGTCGGGAAGATGGCCGGCAATCTGGCCACCTTCCAGGACGGCGCGGACAGCCTGCGCGCGAACGGCTGGGTCGTTGAGGTTCGGTCACCGGCTTGGATGGAACTCGGCCCGGCGCCCGCCAAGCGGATCATGCGGCCGGCGCCCAGCACGGCCTATGAAGCCCGGTGGGTGGACCGTGTCGACCCCGGCTTGCAGCGCGCCCGCGCCAAGCAGGGGAGGGCCTGACCCATGCCCTACGTCTGGCGCCTGGAACACCAGGCAGATGGCCTTGGTATCTACCGCGCGGACAGCGGTGCTGATGACGCGGTGTTCGACACAATCGGGGATCACGGATGTGACCCAATGGCCCCGCCAGGGCCGTGGTCCGACCCCGGTCTACGTGACTGGTGGCGGCCGCTCCGCTGCACGGAGGCGAAGCAATGGCACTTCGGCTTCGCCACCCTTCGGCAGTACCGCAACTGGTTTCACTCGCGCCAGGCGCGGCGGGTGTTGGCTAGCTTCAACGGGTCCAAGTCCGGGCCGGTCGTTCTCCGCAAGTACCGCGTTCCGCCTTCCGACTACCGCCGCGGCGAATGGCAAGCCGTCTTCCGCCGTGACTGCGCGGAACTGCTCGAGACCCTGACCGACCTGGAGGGCTGAGCCATGTTCCAGAAGATCACCATCACCATCAACCTCGGCCCGGAGCTTCAAGAGACCTACGACGCCGAGATGAAGGCCGGCCGGGAGATGCAGCACATCGACGCGCTCTCCGAGCGGATCGAAGGCGTGCTCGGCGAGCACATCAACGAACAGGCCGAGGAGCTTCGCCGCGCCGGCTTCGTTGTGGAAGTCGACGACTAAGCCCCAAGCCGGAGTGATCACAACGCAAGGGCGGTCCCGTGTGGCCGCCCTTTCTTGTGCTCATTCGATGAAAGGAGGACTGACCCATGCCCTACGGCAAGCACCCCTACTACGAAACCCCGCGCGAGCGCGACCGGCGCCGCTGGGAGGACGACCTGACCCGCTCCCTGGCCACCAAGGGGACCCGCAAGGGCACCCGCGTGCTCCAGGACGGGACCGTCGAGGAATACGAGGTGATCCTATGAAGTACCGCGTCACATTCTTCTACAGCATGACCGAGACCGCCTACGTCGAAGCCGAGAGCGAAGACGAGGCCTGGGAGAAGGTCGAAGCCGGCGACTATGACGTGTCGGGCAAGGACGTCGGCGAGTGTCACTCGACAGAGATCGAGGAGGCCTGACCGATGCTCCGCAAGATCCAAGAGGAAATCCTGCGCTTCCTGTTCTGGGCCTTCGTCGGCGGCTGTGTTGTGGCCGTCTTCATGAGCCTGACCGGATGCAAAACCACCAGCAACCCCTGGGACACCGCCGGCTGGCAATACGGCTACGTCCCGACGCAGCAGGAGGACTGATCCGTGAGCGACTGCTGCAAGACCGGCCTGGTTCGCCGTGACAGCTTCCTGCAGTGCATGCAGTGCGGCAACACCTTCGGCATCCCCATCAACCCCGTCGCCCGTCTCCTGGGCAGCCAGGAGTATCGCCCGCTGCGCGTGAGGCCGCGCAAGGGGAAGGGCAGCTACACACGGAAGGAAAAGCATCGATGATCACACCTGACAAACTCCGCGTTCTCGCCGAGATCGCACAGACCCGCGGCGCGCCGTGCTTCGTCGAGCTTCGCGAGGCCGCCGACCTGATCGAGAAGCAAAACGCCGCCGACATTCTGAGGAGCATGGAGGCCGGTGAATGAAGCTCAAAATCGCCCTCAGGCGCACCCTAAAGGGCCTCGGCGTCTGCTGTGCTCTGGCCGTCATGATCGTCTTCTTCATTCTCGTGATCGAGACATGGCCGTGGGTCGGTGTCGTCTTAGCCGCGCTGATCGTTGCGGCGGCGGTCCTCGTTCTCAGCTACATCGTCGGCTGGACCATGGAGGCGTGACCATGAAGCTCAACACCACCCTGCACACCTTCAGCGCCCTTCGCGACACCGTCAACGAAACCCGAGGGAAGCACGTCAAGGTCTCGAGAGAGGACCTCGACGCGCTCCTGCGGGATCACTCGAAGATGGCGGGGGAGCTACGGGAGATCGGAAAGGAGATCGAGGACTCATGAGCACAAGGATCACGCACCGCATCGAAGTCAGGCCGCTAGAGGGGAACGTCCTTCCTGTCGTAGTGACCTACGTGAGCGACGGGGTGCGGGAAGTATGCACTGGCATGGGCGGGTTTGATCCGGCCAGCTTCTCGTCAATCACTCACGCGATTGAGCGGGCCTACCGCGCCGGTCGGAATGACGTTCAGGCGGAGGTCCAGCACTGGCTCGGCCTGTCGACCATCTACGATGACGAGCACTTCTGGCGTGTTCGCGAGAAGAAGGAGGACCCCACCCCATGAAAACCAAATCCGACTTCGAGGCGATCCTCGCCGAGGTCCAGTTCAACGACTGGGCCTTTTTTGTTGGCCTCGACACGCACGCCAACGGGTGGCCGGAGAGCGCTGGGATCGAACGCTGCTACCTCCAGGTCCGCGCCAAGGGCACCTGCAACGTCAACGGTGAGCCCTTCGAGTGGTCCGGCCGTAAGTGGTTCCTGTCGCCGCACATGACCAAGTCCGAGGTCGTCGCCACGGCCTTCAAGGCGGTCCTCACGGCGCTCGAGCACGAGGCCCGGGAGTAGTTCAAGTACCGGGGCCGGAGCATCTACGACCCGCACTACGACGTGGACCTGCTGTGGCACTTGCGGGGGCAGGAGGGCGCGCTGGATGTGAGGGAGGAGGAGTGATGAAGTTCGACTGCGGCTGCTTTAAGGACCGTCGTATCGAAAGAGAGCGCCGCTGGTTGGCGAAGAAGTTCGAGTGGCAGACCCGGTTCGCGTGGCTGCCGGTGCGTATCGGACCGCATGACTGCCGGTGGCTGGAGTTCTACTTTGAGCGATTGGTCAGTTGGCGACGATGGGGAAACAATCCGGAGGACGCCTACACTCGTGAGACAGACCTGACGACGCCTCAGGCGGTATACGATTTAAATCGTCTCGACGACCAATTCGACGACTTCAAGTGGGAAGTCTTGCCGGCTGAGCGCTGGCAGGAGATACGCGAGCGCTCCTAGTCCCCGCACGACGGCGGCCTGACCGGCGGCCTCTTCCTCACTTCAAATCTCGACAGCCTCAACTCCTCGATGACCCGGCTCGCTGCTGCCCGGTAGCCGTCCCGCATGTCTCGCGCAGGGCCGGCCCCGGGGAGCAACTTCCGGGCCTTCCACAAGGCGTAGCTGACGGTGAAGTGGAGGTCTTGCTGGTCGTCCATTGACAGGATCGGATGTTCTTGACATGTTCTCCTAGACGATGCCCGTCGTCTGAGATCACGTCAAGCCATTCGATCCTCCCACGAACGCCTCCGGTTCCCGCCGGGGGCTTTTTCGTGCCCGCAGGGATGCAGCCAAGGAGTTGGCCCCTGCAGGGCGGGAGGGATTGAAATGACGACAAATCAATCTCAGGTAGTCTCAATTATGGGAGTGACGATCCGATCTTCGTATTCTGATCAGCAAATCAAGGCGACTTTGTCGTTTGTACTCAAACAGCGGCAGCGCCTTAGGAAGACTTTCGGGCTCGATCGCCGGGTCGAGGAAGTCATCGATTTCTGTGCGCCACTTGGCCGGGGGAAGCACCATGCGCCTACCGCGGACGCCATTGCGCGGGCGATCGGATCCCCTAGAACCAGCACCATGCGTCTGTTGTCTCAGATGGTCACAGAGGGCTGGTTAGTTCGACGCCGGGAAGGTCGCCGGGTAATCTACACGGTGACGCCCAAGGCGATAGGTGCAGTAGCAAGATCTGCATCCATTCTTCTCGGCGGCTTCGAGAAAATCCTACGGTCCAAGTAGGAATTACTCCATAAGAAAAGTAGTGCTTTCGGGAACTGTCCAAAATGGACAGTTCTCTCTTGGCGCATTAACAAACCGTTGACCATACGGCGCACAACCTATGGGTGGCCGATCCCTAGGCCCCCTAGACCAACACCTGTGCCGAGACTGCATACCGGCACGACGCCATGGAGCTGTCATGAAGACATTCCACCTACCACTGCTGGGTCAAGTCCATATTGAACGCGAGCCGGGCTGGCCAAGCGTGAACTTTGACGTGACACGTGATGGGGAGGCCACCATTATTTCCTGGGGTCGGTGGCATATCGAAATCACGCGTCAGGGGGAGAAAGATGGAGAAAAGAGGGCTTTACCAGTTCCAACGGGCCCTGGAGATGTTACGCAGCCATGACGAGGACATGCCTGTGCAACGAATGGAAGTCTTCATCCTTGCGGCCACGCGTGGACGGATCAGCCGGAATGATGTTGTCGATGATCTAGGGCAGTCCAAGGGTGCCGCTTGGCGCAACCTCAGGGCCCTCGCAAGGGGCCAGGAGGGCACCGCCAGGCGGACCAAGCCCTCCCTTGGGTGGCTCGATGAACAGGTCGAGGAAGGCCGAGCCCACCGTAAGGTCTGGACATTGACCACGAAGGGCCGTCGTGTCGCCGATCAACTCGAGAGGACCATCAGAGGAGCAGCATGATGTCAGCGCTACCGAAGGGCATTCGCCAACGCGGCGACAGCTACGTCGCTGACGTCTCGGTGGGGGGTAAGCGGCGCACAGGTAGCGCGCCGACCCTTGAAGAGGCCATTCTGCTTCGTCAGGAGCTCTTGGCGGACCTTCGCGGCGAGCCCGTCTCGCCGGCCAGGCGCCGCCCTCAGGCCGTCTGGACGATTCGCAAGGCCCTCGGCGTGACGCTCCAGAGCGCGCCGCCGCTGGGCTGGTCGGGAACCGACTGGGGCCAGACCGCACGTCACCACGTCGAGGAGTTCGCGATCTGGGCGGGGCGGGATCGGCCGCTCGATACAGTCGACGCCTGGGTCCTCCGGGAGTGGGCCGAGACGCTGGAGGGCCGCGGTCTGGCCGACGGCACCATCAATCGCTACCTGGCGGCCCTCTCCAAGGTCATGTCTGTGGCCGAGGAGATGGGCGGCCTTGCGGCCCGGCCGAAGTTCCCGCGCCGGAAGACCGCGCAGGGGCGCGTCCGGTTCCTGTCCAAGGACGAGGAGCAGCAGGCCCTGGTCCTGCTCCAGCAGTGGGGTAAGGAGGCCGAGGCTGACCTGTTCGTGGTCCTGATCGACACCGGCCTGCGCGTGGGGGAGGCGCTTCGGCTCGAGATCAAGGACATCGATCACAAGCGCAAGGTGCTCACCGTGTGGGAGACCAAGAACGGCCATCCGCGGACCGTTCCGATGACCTCAAGGGTATCTGAGGCGCTCCAGCGGCGTGCAGGTGGAGGTCCCCTAGTGCAGAGACCCTTCGCGTTCTCCAGGCACTCTTTCAGTGCCACCTGGTCCCGGCTCCGGGCTCAGATGGGGCTTTCCGGGGATCCCCAGTTCGTTCCCCACGCGCTCCGCCATACGTGCGCCTCGCGGCTGGTCCAGAAGGGCGTCGCCCTCCGCGTCGTGCAGGAGTGGCTGGGCCACAAGACCATCACCATCACCATGCGCTATGCGCATCTCGCTCCGGAGAACCTGATGGCTGCCGCCAAGGTGCTCGAGGAGGACTAGACGATGAAGTTCTTCCTGTTGATCGCCACCTTCTGCTCGATGGACGGAGACCACTGCCAGCGGTCGATACTCCTGGACCAGTTCACTGACGCCCAGGCTTGCTACGCCGCGCAGGCCGAGGCCATGGTCGAGGCGCGAGCAAGCCAGGTAAAGTCGGGCGTGGAGCGGGGGCTATCTGACGAGGAGATCCAGCTCATGATGTCTGAACGCCGGCCGGTGCTCAGGTGTCTTGTCGTGGATCCGAACGAGTCCTAGACATGTGTCTGTGTGTCCTCTACTGCTGCGGCAGCTGCTGCGGAAACATCTGGATGCTGCGCGATCAGCAGCAGGAAACACAGCTAAGTCATTCGCCCGCTTGGTGGAACTGGTAGACACACGAGACTTAAAATCTGAAATCTGAATCGTCCACGCGGAGACCCCCGGCTGTCCTGGTCGGGGGTTTCTTTATGTCTTACGCTGTCCACTCGTGAGACTTCCGCAGCACGCAGCACGAACATGCTGCGGTGTGCTGCTACAACTGGAGGAAGACATGATCGAGATCCGACGCAAGGAAGTGAAGGCGTACAAGCACGTCTTGGAACAGACCCCGACGAAACTCAGGTCCGGTGGCGACCAGATGTTCGCCATTTTCTACGACCGTCGCCGTAAGCCCGAGAACCGCCTGATGCTCAAAGCGATTGTCGGGTCACGCGCCAGCGCTAGGACCCTGATCGCCACATTCCCGTGCTCCCCAAGCCGGTACCGGGTCATCAAGGTCAGGCTCAACGCCAGCGGCATCAAGCTGATGGAGGACCTGGACGCCTCAGTCGACGACGACGACGACGACCTCGAGTTCTGAGCCATGACCCCGGAACAGCAAGCGGCCTTCATTCAGGCCCAGCCTGCGTGTGCCCAGGTCGAAGCCCTCGGGATGCACGCGGAGAACATGCAGCGGGAGGCCCTCGGCCAGTCGATGGCCTACGACGAGGAAGCCTTCCATTCCCTGATCACCAAGTACGGCATCCATCACAACGCCGTCCTGACTACGTTCGGAGGGTGATATGGCGAAGCGATCGAAGACCGTCGACGGGATCATCCGCGACATGTACGCCCGGATGGCGCAAGCCGCGGCCAAGAAGGCTCTTGCCAAGATCGACGGCGGTCTGATGGGAGACGCCGAGAACTGCGCCGGCTGGGCTGAGCAATGGTATGACCGGACCGGCGCCCGGGCGTCCCGGTGGAGGGGAATCTGATGCTCGGCGCCCTCATCTTCGCCGCCGCCACGGCCATCGTCATCTACGCCGCCTTCGATAGCGCCCGCTACCACACGCCGGCCGCGGAGGAACGGGCGCGGGTCTACTGGGCAGACTTCCGAGTTGATTGCACGATCGCGCGCGACCGGGAGTACCGGCGGCAGAAGCTCATCGACAGCAACGGGGAGGACTACCATGGCCCGTTCTAACCGTCCTCGCTTTGACCTTCGACGCTCACCCGTGGACGGCCAATGGCGCAAATGGGAGCGGCGTCCGCTCTCCAGCCTTCGTTCCCTCGAAGACCACGAGATCGATGGCCCGGTCTGGGTCGTGACGGGGGTGTTCCAGACCCGGAAGGAGGTCTTCGTATGACCGAAACGCCGACCCTCTACGCCATCCGCCGGAAGGCCGATGGTGTCCTGATGAAGACGCCGGGCCGCCGTTGGCGCAGCACGCAGCACGCCGGAGGCAAGATGACTTGGCAGCAGCCCGGCCACGCCAAGAACGCCTGCACGCAGCACTGGCCGGTGCGACTTCCGCATCACCGGCTGTGGGAGCACCTGAAGTTCGCCGAGCAGGACGTCTACGAGATCGTCCGCGTCTCGCTGCATGTCGAGGAGGTCGTGAGGTGAGGAAGTTCGCCGTTCCCATGGCCTTCGTTGCCCACGCGCGGGCGACGAAGAGGGTTGACCACAAGGGGCGCCCAATCTGGCTCATGCCGGAGCCCTGGTATCGCCACGTCAACGGCGCCCCGATCTACCGCGGCTGGCCTGCGAGCTTGGTTCGCTACGCCCGGGCTCAGATGCGGCGGGAAAGGATCCGGGCAGAGCAGAAACTAAGGGACGCCAAGAATGCGCGTCCTTGGGTCCCCAGTCTCTGAGCCTGACACCATGGAAGGAGGATGCCCATGACGAACGAGGCCCGGCAAATTGAGCTCGAGCGGGAAAGCGTGAGTAAGGGGGTGGAGCGGTACTATGAGACGCTCGCGGCCGACCGGGCGCGGGACCGAGAGCCCGACACCACCGTCGGGCAGGACTTCGTGAAAGACCTGATGGGGCGGTTCATCGAGGTCGTCAAGGAGCTCCAAAAGACCGCCCGCGCGGCGATCGTGGGCCGGCGTCAAGGCGGAGGCCGGATGGCCGCGGAGTTCAAGGACCACGCCAGCGTTCTCCTCCTCGACCCGGAGAAGCTGGCCTACATCACCATCCGCTCGGCGCTCAGCGTCGAGAGCACCGGGCGGCACAAGGCCCGCATGTGCGCCTTCATTGGTGGGCGAGTGAACCTCGAGGTCCGGTGGGCCGACCTGCAGAAGCAGGAGCGCGAGGCCGCGAAGGACGAGGGCCGGAAGAACCGTCTGACCACCCTCAAGGCACGCGTGAAGGAGATCAACTCGCGCTCCGTCAAGACTTGGCTCCGGCGGCTCGACGACATCGCCACCGACACCTGGGACAACACCCATCGGATCCGCGTCGGGATGATCCTGCTCGAGGCTCTGGTCCGTAGCGAGCCCGAGGTGTTCTTCTGGGACATCCGCCGGAAGAACCACCGCGGCCAGACGAGGACCGAAGCCCACCTTTCCCTCACCGCAGAGGCCCGCCGGGCCCTCGAGGAGAAGCACGATGCGGAGTCCATCCGCACGCCGTGGCTGCTGCCGATGGTCTGCCGGCCGCTCGACTGGGAGGAGGGGGACCGCACGCCGTTCACCGGGGGCTACCTGAGGACCCCGAACCCGCTCGTCAAGACCAGCCTCCACTACCACACGGACGACCGATTGCTCCGGGAGAACGGGACGCCGGGAAGGGTCCTGCGGGCCCTCAACAAGATCCAGTCGACGGCCTGGACGATCAACACTGCGGTGCTGGACGTGGTCGAGCAAGCCTTGGCCCAGGGCATCGACGACATCCTCCCCGTGGGCCGACCGAAAGAGATGCCCGAGAAGATCGATGACGTCGTCTGGGCGAAGATGGACAAGCCGGAGCGGGGCGAGCACATCGCGGTCCGGCGAGGGGTCCACGACGACAACAACCGGCTGGCCGCCAAGCGCGCCTCGATGCGTCGCATGGTCGACACCGCGGTTTACTTCAAGGACGAGGAAGCGATCTACTTCCCGCACAACCTGGACTTCCGCGGCCGGGCATACCCGCTGCCTCAGGACCTGCACCCGCAGGCCGATGACCTCGGCCGGGGGCTGCTGACGTTTGCTCAGGGACGGCCGCTGGGTGAGGGCGGGCTGAGGTGGCTGGTGTTCCACCTGGTCAACTGCTACGGCCACGACAAGGTCAGCCGGGAGAAGCAGGCGGAGTGGTTCAACACCTACCGGGACGACATCTACAAGGTGGCGATCGCTCCGCTGGACGCGGGTCTGCCGTTCCTGCGTCAGGCGGAGGAGCCCTGGCAGTTCCTGGCGGCGTGCATCGAGGTGTGCTCGGCGTGGGCGCACCCGGACGGGCCGGAGGCGTTCGAGAGCCGGCTGCCGGTCTACGTCGATGGCTCCTGCAACGGGCTCCAGCATCTCAGCGCGCTGGGCCTGGACCCGGTCGGCGCCCATGCGACGAACCTGACGTCTGACCTGGAGAGGCAGGACATCTACCAGATCGTGGCGGAGAACGTCGCCGCGGAAGTGAACCACCGGAACATGGTCTCCTACGAGGAGGGCATCCCGTACCGGGATGAGGCCGTGTCCTGGGAGGGGCACATCACCCGTAAAGTCGTCAAGCGCGCCGTCATGACCGTCCCCTACGGCCTGACCGACATCGGCATGCGGGACCAGCTGATCCAGGACCGCCACAAGACCTGGGCCCTCGTCGAGGGCGACATCCAGAAGAACGCCACCTACCTCCGGGACCTCATGAAGCCGGCGATCGCTGAGACCGTCCCGGCGGCCACTGCGATCATGTCCTGGATGCAGGCCTGGGCCGATACTCTGTCCCGGGCTGGTCACGTGATCGCGTGGACAACGCCGTCTGGGTTCACGGTGCGGCAAGGCTATCAGGTGGGCACCATGAAGAAGATCCGGACGGTCTTCGGGCGGCTCTACGTGCGAGAGAAGGACGCCGAGGCGACCCCTGACGTCCGGAAGCAGGGCCTGGCGATCGCGCCGAACATCATCCACTCTTTCGACGCGGCGCACATGATGAACACCATCGAGAGGTCGGAGGCCGGAGCCTACGCGGTCGTTCACGACAGCTTCGGTGTCCACGCGTGTGAAATGGATGGCTTCTTGACCGGCATCCGTGAAGCATTCGTGCGGATCTATGAGCTCGACTGGATGCACCACCTCGGCCAGGAGTTCTCGGAGACGATCGGGGAGGCCGCAGAGTACCTCCCAGTTCCGCCGGAACACGGTGTCTTCGACATTCGGGAGGTCCGACAGGCGGAGTTCTTTTTCGCCTGACGATGTCCACGTGTGGATCACAGGTGGGGGTCCTCTAGTGCAGAGACAACCGCCCGGTCAGGGCGTGTTCATCCAAGACGGTCAAGAGGGCCGCCGAGGCCAGTGACGAGGAGGAAGGCGGGGGCGGCTGACCACATGGGGCCGCCCCCTTTGGATCCACATCAGGAGTACTCAATGGCAGACAAGAAGAAGCTTCCGTCGGAAGTCAGCGTCAAGGGCGTGGCCGCTCACTGCTGGCTGGCCAAGCCGGACACCCGGTTCTCGGAGGACAAGCCGTACTTCAAGGTCAAGCTCGTCGTTCGCAAGGACGACCTGAAGAACGAGGTCGCGCGTCTGCAGAACGGCCGCGAGCGGATCGACGGCGAGACTTGGCTGAAGCACCTCCAGGAGATGGCCGATGAGGGCGGCAAGAACAGCCCGGTCAAGGACGGCGACAAGATCGTCTATGGCAAGAAGCACGACAAGGCGGGACAGCCGAACGAGGACTTCGCGGGCTCCTGGGTGATCGAGTTCAAGGGCCAGCGCCAGCCGCGGTTCGCCGACAGCCGGGGCAACGAGCTGCCCGAGGGCGTCTTCCCGTTCTTCGGTGACCTCATTCGGGTCGCCTACCGGCCGAACATCTACGAGGGCCTGGGCGGCGGACTGTCGCTGTGGCCGAACGAGGTCCGCATCATCGACAAGCGGGCCGGTGGCGTCGACTTCGGCGACGACGACGAGGACGGCTACGTGGCGAAGGCTTCGGACGCCCGCCCGGCGGCGACCGAGACGAAGGCCGACGACAACAATGGCGACTTCTGAGCTTCTGTCTCGAGAGGCGGAGGGCAGCGTCAGCATTACGCTGGCGCTTGCCCCCGTTCCGGCCGCCCGGCCGAGGGTCTCGAGGTTCGGGACCTACTACCCGAAGACGTATCGGAACTGGATGCTCGACGCGGCGAAACAGCTGTCCGATCTCCCGGATCCGACTTTCTTCTGGAGCAAGAGCCAGCCGCTCTATGTCGAGGTTGAGGCGGTGTGCAAGCGGCCGGCGAAGCCGACCAACCGCTACCCCATGGGCGACGTCGACAACTACGCCAAGGCCATCATCGACGCAATTCAGAAGGACGGTCGCGTCTTCGCCGACGACAAGCAAGTTGTCTGGTGTGTCGCCACGAAGCGATACGCGGTCGGGGCTGAGGAGCCGTTCAGCCGGATCACCATCGCCGACAGCATCGAGCCCTGGATGGACATGCAGGGGAATGGCTGGGACGTCTACGACCTGCCGGCGGAGAGCCGGGTAAGCCTGGAGGAGATCGTCGATGACGAAGGCTGAGCTGATCTCTCTGATCGACGACATGCTCTACGCGATCGGGCGGGAGATCGAGGCCGGCAAGAAGTATGCCGAGGAGAAGGGGATGGCTCTGCCGCCCGAGGGCCGCCTCAGCCTGATCGTCGGGATCCAGACCAACACTGCCCTCCGGATTGCTCTGGAGGCAGCCAGCCGCTCACTGACCAAGGGCGCGCCGCCAGTCGAGATCGTCTACGGGGAGCCCGAGCATGCTGATCACCAGGGAGGAGACGGACGGAACGTTCGGTCTGACGCTGACGCCGACGGAGGCCAGTGACCTGGCGAACTTCATCTTCACGAAGCACGACGGCGACGCCGACTGCGGGGAGTGGCCGGACACGTTTCTGATCGCGTCCATGCTGGACGACGTTCACCTGGCTCAGACGGGTGAGCATATGGACGGGGTGATCGACGAGGAGGCCGTGGATGAGTGAGTTCGTCCAGACCAAGCTTCCATGTCCCTGCGGACAGTCGAGCGACGCCTACGCGATCAACGCCGACGGCTGGGGCACCTGCTTCTCCTGCGACGAGCGCTTCCCTCCCGAGAACGCGGAGGCGGGGGAACACATGACGGCAAGGAAGGACACCGCGCCACTCATTCAAGATCTCGCGTACCGCCCGCTGACCACACGTGGGCTATCTCAGGAGGTCTGCAAGAAGTACGGCTACGGCATCGGGGACTACCATGGTTCGGCTGTCCAGGTTGCGCCAGTCCACAACGCCGCTGGCAAGGTCGTCGCGCAGAAGATCCGAACGGCCGACAAGGACTTCCGCGTTCTGGGCGCTCTCGACGACGCCGGCCTGTTCGGTCAGCAGCTGGCCCGCAAAGGCGGCAAGATGATCGTCATCACCGAGGGTGAGATCGACGCCATGTCGGTCTGCCAGGCGATGGGCCTCAGCTGGCCGGCCGTGTCCATCACGCGCGGCGCCAGCGGAGCGAAGAGAGAGATCGCTGCGCAGCTGGAGTTTCTCGAGACCTACGACAAGGTCGTGCTCGCCTTCGACAATGACGAGCCGGGAAAGAAGGCGGCCGAGGAGGTCGTCGAGCTGTTCAGCCCCGGGAGGGTAGCGATCGCCGACCTTGGCGGGTTCAAGGACGCCAACGAGATGGTCGCGGCGGGGGAGCAGAAGGCTCTTCGGGACGCGATCTGGTCGGCCCGGGAGTGGCGTCCGGACGGCGTTGTCAACCTGGCGGATCTGCGGGAGCGCGTCGAGAAAAAGCTCTCGATGGGCACGCTGTACCCGTGGGCCGGCCTCAACGACATGCTCTACGGCTTCCGCCCGCAAGAACTCATCACCTGGACCGCCGGCACCGGCAGCGGCAAGTCCGCGGTCGTGTCGGAGATCGCCTACCACCTGATCATGAAGGAACACCGGGTTGGGCTGATCTACCTGGAGGAGGGCGTCGACCGTGCCGGCAAGCGGCTGGTCGGCCTTCACATGGGCAAGCCGATCCATCTGCCGGGTGTCAGCTACACCGCTGAAGATTTCGGGGCGGCGTGGGACGCCACCCTCGGCACCGGCCGGGTGTTTGCTTACGACCACTTCGGCAGTCTCGACGAGGACGTCCTGCTGAACCGCATCCGCTACATGGTCAAGGCCCTCGGAGTCGAGACGGTGATCCTGGACCACATCTCGATGGTCGTGTCCGGGGCGGATCTCGACGCCGACGAGCGGCGGCTCCTCGACTACACCATGACGAAGCTCCGCCAGCTTACCCAGGAGACGGGAGTCAGCGCACATGTCGTCAGTCATCTACGTCGACCGCCAGGGGCGGGTAGTCATGAAGAGGGCCGCCAGGTCTCCCTGTCCCACCTGCGAGGCACACAGGCAATTGCTCAGCTTTCGGACGCAGTCATTGCCCTGGAGAGAGATCAGCAGGCGGATGATGAGGAGGAGCGCAACACGACCACGCTCCGGGTTTTAAAGAACCGCTACGCGGGTCTGACGGGAAAAGCCTGCCGGCTCTTCTACAACCGCGAGACCGGCCGTCTTGAGGATCTCGATGACGCGTTCCGAGGAGGTGACGATGACTTCTGACGAACTCTACTATCGAGCCGACGGCTCAGTGATTGGCACGAAGGCCAAGCACAAGATCTACAACGCCTCTCGGCGGACAATCCGGTGTTCTGACGGGTTGGTGCGTCGGATCTACCCATCTCATCCGGACTACCCTGAGCTTTCCGCTGTCCGTCGACGTCCACTTGTGGTCATCCCCGGCGCCAACGCGGAGTTCGACACGCGGGTCCGCGCGCGCCGCGACCGCCTGTACCGCCCCGCCGATGCCGAATGGGACGCCTCCGCCGAGGGCTACGTCTACATCACGGCCCGCCGCGGCGTCCCCGGCCGCGTGAAGATCGGCCACTCCGCCGATCCCAAAGCCCGCATCAGCGGCGCCAACACGTTCCTCGGCCCGGACGAGGAGGTCTACCTGGTCCAGCAGTGGCTAGTCACCGATCGCAAAGCCTCCGAGCGCTGGATCCACCGGTACTTCGACCAGTTCCGCATCGGGAACAAGGAAGTCTTCGCCATCGACGCTGACCGTGCCGTCCGCGCCATCGAGGACCTGATCATCGAGGAGGAGGCTCAGTATGAAGATCCTGTGCGCGGACCTTGAGACAGACGGGCTGCTGGCTGAGCTGACGACCATCCATCAGTTGTCCATTGGCGACGTCGAGACTCGCGAGATTGTCTCGTTCAACGACCAGCCGCACGCTGTCGCCGATGGTCGTAGCATTGAGGCCGGCCTGATCCGGCTTCGCGAGGCCGATCGCGTCGTCTTCCACAACGGTCTCGCCTTCGACCTAAAGGCCGTCGAGAAGGTCCGCCCGCAGCCCGCCCTCGACTGGCGCAAGTGCATCGACACGCTGGTTCTGTCGAAGCTCGGTCGTCCTGAGCGGCCGGGCTTCAAGCCCCACGCCCTCGCCACCTGGGGTCAACGCGTGGGCGTTGACAAGCCCAAGCACAACGACTGGACCAAGTGGTCCTACGCCATGGAGGACCGCTGCAACGCGGACGTGGAAATCACTCTGCGGGTCTTCGATCGGCTCAGGCCGATGCTCGACCTCATGCCGGAGGCGTGCGAGATCGAGCACGCCGCGCATTGGCTGATTTCAGCGGCGATTGCGCGTGGCTTCCGGTTGGATGTTCCGTACGCGCAGGAGCTGGCGAGTGAACTGCTTGCCGAGAAAGAGCAGGCCGAGGGCCGTCTTCGGGACATCTTCCCGCCCATCCTGGTCCCGGCCGTGGGCGGCGATCACGTCAAGACCCTGAAGGTCATCAATCGTCGGCACGCTCTTTACGGCAAAGCGACGGCGCCGGTCGACTACTGCCCGGTCGTGGTCCAGGAGTTCAATCCCGGCTCCGGCCTACAGGTCGCCAATCGCCTCATCAGGAAGTACGGGTGGAAGCCGAAGCAGTTCACCGAGACCGGGCAGCCGCAGGTCACCGAGGACACCCTCAAGGACCTCCCATGGCCCGAAGCCGAGGCGGTCGTCAACTACCAGAAGGCCGAGAAGTTCCACGGCATGGTCGGGGGCTCCAAGGGTTGGCTTCAGTTCGTCGATGACGGCGGTCGGATCCACGCCAACCTCAACCCGCTCGGGACGGTGACCGGCCGCCCTGCCTGCTCGAAGCCAAACCTCCAGCAGGTGCCCACCGACAAGCGGGCCCGCCTGGCTTTCAAGCCGAAGCCCGGCCGTCGGCTGGTCGGTGTCGACGCGGAGGGCTTGGAGCTTCGCTGCTTGGCCCACTACCTCGCACGCTACGACGGCGGCGAGTACGCCAAGGAGGTCGTCGAGGGTGACATCCACACACGCGTGATGGACATCCTTGGCATGCGGCTCTCGGACGATCCCGAGGTTGTGAAGAAGATCTGTCGCAACCACACCAAGCGGTTCGAGTACGCTCTGATCTACGGCGCCGGCAACGCGAAGCTGGGCCTGATCATGCTGCAGAACGCTCACGACGTCGGCGTGGAGATCGACTACGCGCACCTTGGTCTGGTCTCGGGCAAGAAGCGCCCGTCCAACACCGCGGTCGGGGAGGCGGCCCGGGAGCTGATCGAAACGAAGATCATCGGCCTCGGCGACCTCGTCAACTCCGTGAAGGCCAAGGCCCGTCGTGACGGGAAGCTCAAGGGTCTCGACGGCCGCCCGCTGTGGGTTCGGTCGCCGCACTCGGCCCTCAACCTGATCCTGCAGAACGCCGGCATCGTGGTCATGAAGAAGGCCTTGCAAATCAGCGAGGACCGCTTGCTCCGCCGTGGGCTGCGTCCTGACCAGGACTACTGGTTGGTCCATTGGGTCCACGACGAGTTTCAGTACGAGGCGACCTACGAGGCGGCTGAGCTGGTCGGCGAAACCGTCGCGGATTGTATCACTGAAGCCGGCAATTTGCTTGGCTTTCGGTGTCCACTCGCGGGCGCCTTTCAGGTCGGCGACAGCTGGCAAGAAACACACTGAAGGAGGAGAACATGCAGAAGATCCTGACCTACGGGGCAGGCGCCATCCTGGGCGTGCTCGGCCTGCTCATGGCGAGTGGACTGGTCGAGGCCCGCCCGAAGGAGGCCACCCATGCCCGCGCTTTCATGATCTGCCTGGCCAAGGTCGACGCTGAGCGTATCTTCAACGGGATCTTGGAGGGCAGGGACACCCTGCCCGAGCAGGCGCCGACCTGCCGCATGGCCCAGGGCGTTCTGATCATCGAGCTCGGTGCCACCGTCCATTCGGCGCGGGACCCCGACGGCGACACGATGTACCTGGTTGAGGCTCTCCCTCAGAAGGAAGGCTACGGTGTCGCCTATTCGATTGTCTGGGACCACCTGTTCATGGTCCCCGGACATCAGTCGTGACCGTCGCTCTGATCGACGCCGATGTCATCTGCTACTCCGCCGCCGCTCTCTCCCAGGAAGAGATCCAGTGGGAGGACGACGAGGACCCGCAGACGACCCTGATGACGCGGGGCTCCGAGCAGCTCGCGGATGCAATGATCCGCGACTGGACGAAGGCTGCGGAGTGCAAAAGCGCTCGCATCATCATGTCGGACCCAAGACCGAACGCGACGTTCCGCTACCAGGTCCACCCTGAGTACAAGGCTCAGCGGAAGCACGAGCGGCCCGCGTTGTGGGCCCATCTCCGTGACCACCTGACGGAGCACTACGACACGCTCGTCACGGACGGCCTCGAGGGCGACGACGTGATGGGCCTCCTGGCCACCGGTCCCAACCGGAAGAAGTACCGGATCGTGTCCATCGACAAGGACATGATGACGGTCCCGGCGGAGGTCTTCGACCCGCAGAAGGGGACGCTCCACCGCGTCACGGAGTTCCGGGCCGACTACCACTGGATGTTCCAGACCCTCGTGGGCGACACCGTGGACAACTACAAGGGCGCCCCTGGCGTCGGTCCGGTGAAGGCCCGGAACATCCTGCTGGGATCACGCGGCCTGCCCGACATGGTCGGCGCGGCGATTCGGGCTTTCGCTGAGCAGTGGGACGACGCCCGCTGGGGCGAGAAGTGCGTCCTGAAGTCCGAAGACAAGACCGCCTACGACGAGTTCCTGATGAACGCCCGTTGCGCGCGGATCCTGCGGTACGGCGACTACGACAAGGATCGCAAGTCCGTTCGCCTGTGGGCGCCTGAGGAGGAAGACATCCAATGGATCGACCTATGACCAAGCGTCAGCAGATGCTGGCAGACATGCAAGCCAAGATCGACCACGAGGGCGGCATGGAAGGGATCTTCTCCTGGGGTGGTTCTTCCTTCTTCGAGGACGCCTCTCCGGAGATTCATGAGCTTGCCGCCAAGGCCGAAGAGGCGCTTGCCGACTTCGATGCCGCCTGGCGTCAGCTCTTGAAAGAGGAGGGTGCGGATGTCGGCTGCTGGTAACCGCGGCCCTTGGTCGAACACCGCATCCGGGCGCCGGTTCTATCTCATGGATCCACGCTCCGAGGACGTCCATGTCGAGGACGTCTCGTCCCATCTCAGCCGTATCTGCCGGTTCAACGGCGCTCTCAAGGACGGCATCGACCACTTCTCGGTGGCTGAGCACGCCTTCAACATCTCCCGCTGGATGGAGGAAGATGGCTACACCCCGGAGATCTGCTTTGCCGCACTCCATCACGACAGCGCGGAGGCCTATACCGGAGACATCACGGCGCCGGTCAAGCAGGCCGTTCCGTCCTTCCGGGAGCTCGAGAAGCGGGTCACCCGGGCCGTCTTCATGGGCCTCGGTGTGCCGCACCTGAACACCTGGGACTGGGACGCCATCAAGCGGTACGACTTGATCGCTCTCGCGACCGAGGTCGAGCAGCTGCTTGATCGCACCACGCCAGTCTTTACTGAGGTCGACTCTGGCCACGCGTGGGCGCCTCGTGCCAAAGAGCTGCGGCCGGTCGGGCCATTGCGGGCCCAGGTGCTGTTCCTGTCGCGGCACTTCGAACTGATCAGGACGATGGAGGCGGATCGTGTCCAGAAGGCGTTCGCCTGAGGGCGTGAAGTTCGACGGCGAGAAGGATCCCTGGCACCTGGCTCCGTGGGACTCCTTCCGCGCCATCATCAAGGTCCTAACATTCGGCGCCAAGAAGTACGCTCCCCGCAACTGGGAGAACGGAATGGCGTGGTCTCGTCTGTTCTCCGCCTTGCAGCGCCACCTGACGTCCTGGTGGATGGGTGAGGGCGCGGACCCCGACACCGGTTACAGCCACCTGTGGCATGCCGGCTGCTGCATCATGTTCTTGATTGCCTATGAACTCCGTGGCATCGGCGACGATGATAGGCCAATCTGATGGCCCGCGCTTACAACATCCACATCGTGATGAGCTCTGGCATCGTCCATGGCGCCTTCACGGTCAAGCACGAGCTTGAGTCGTGGTTGGAGCAACAAGACCAAGAGTTCTTGGCCCTCGTCGAGATCGTTACCACGAGAGACGGAGATCCCGACGAAGGGAAAGTCTACTCGACCCCCTGAAGGCACAAGCCCCGTAGATCAGGTTATCCCCCTGGTCTGCGGGGCTTTTTTTGTGTCCGCGGGTGGGGGTCTGCAAATGCAGATGAAACCGGCTTTTTGAGGAGGAAGCCATGGCCAAGGACGACCGCCTTCCTGCGAAGACGGCGGACCTTCTGGCCCTCCTGGACCACGTCACGCCCCACCCGGCGTGGCCTCAGGATCCGTCTGAGTTGGTCACCCTGGATGAAGCTGGGATGCGCCGACGGATCTGGGCGGCAGCCCAACGCGCTCTTGTGGACGCGCTGCTGGAGCAGCTTGACGCGGAGGCCTTGGAAGAGGCGCGGCAGGAGGTGCAGAAAGATGCCGAGGAAGAACCTCAGGGTCACCCTGACGACCCCTTCGAGCTCTTCCCGCGAGTCCTTGGCCCGGACCATCGCCTACATCAGGTCACATCACCCATACCCCTGGACGACCTCGGGGCTTGATGCCTCCTGGATCTTCAAGGTCTGGGACGGCGACTACCTGGCGGCCGTGGTCTGGTTCACGCCGCTCTTGCTACCGGCAGACGTCACCGTTGAATGCCATGCCTGTGCCGCACCGGAGTACCGCGGCCGGTGGTTCACTCCACGCACCTGGGCCTGCTTCCAAGAGGTCATCCCGCTGAGCGGCTGCGAGTTCGTCGTGGCGCAGGCGCCGACGCCCTTTCTAGAGCGCTTCTGGCGCCGCGTTGGGGCGACGGTTGTCGACGGCATCGCCACCCTCAACGCCAAGGAGTATTTCGATGGGGAAGAGCCTCAACCCGTTCAAGAGTCCGAAGCCCCGAAAGCCCGCGAAGACGACGACCATCGTCCAGAATGTTCCGGAGACCGAAGTTGACCCGAACTTCGGCACGGCCTCGACCGCCGCCAAGAAGCGTGCGCGGCAGGCCGCGGCCAAGAGAGGTCGGAGACAGCTTCGCGTCGACCTGGTCGGTGGATCCGGCGAGGGCCAGCAGACCCGGACGGGGCTCAGCATCAGCTAATCTCAGGAGGGGGCCATGGCAGACACTGCCAAGGCCCGCTACGACGTGCTGGCGTCGCGTACGCGGCTCCAGTTCCTTCAGCGGGCGCGACACAATGCGCTCCTGTCGATCCCCTCGCTCATGCCGCTCGAGGGCCACGACGGGAAGTCGCATCTGTTCGAGCCCTACCAAGGCCTTGGATCCCGCGCTGTCGCGCATCTGGCCTCCCGCGTCACCATGGCTCTCCTGCCGGCCGGCCGTCCGTACATGCGGATGGACGTCTCCAACCAAGTCAAGATGGAGACGGCCGGCGAGGTTCCCGCGAAAACCAAGAAGGGCCTGGCGCTGTCCGAGCAGCTGATCCAGTCGAAGGTCGAGACCCTCAACTGGCGTGACATCACGAAGATGACCAACGAGCAGCTGATCGTCGCCGGCACGACGCTGGAGCATATGCTGCCCGACGGCAACCTTCGCGTTTTCCGGATGGACCAGTTCGTGGTCATGCGGGACCACCGCGGCGAGGTCGCCGAGATCATCCTGGTCGAGAAGTTCCTGAAGAGCACTTGGCCCAAGGAATTCGGCGCGCTGCCGGAAGATGCCGGCGCGGTCCCGGCGACGACCCTGACGGGCGTTAAGGACGAAGACGAGGTCGAGGTCTACACCTGGATCAAGCTCAACCGCGAGGGCACCTACGACATCCACCAGGAGACGGCCGGTGGCACGCGTGTAGGTAAGTCCTTCACCGTCGCGCCCGCAGATCTCGACTACTACGTCGCGGATTGGAGTCGAACCCCCGGTGAAGACTGGGGCCGTTCTAAGATGGAGGAGCACATCGCCGATTTCCGCTCGCTGGAGGGCTTGGAAAAGGCCGGCATCGAGCTGGCCGCGATGGGCTCAAAGCACTGGGTGGCGATCAAGCCTTCAGCCAACGCTCCTGGCCTGAAGAACCGCCTGACGCGCGTCATGAATGGCGGCGTCGTGGTCGCGAACGGCGACGACATCCAGGCTCAGCAGTTCGAGGTGCGGCCTGGCGCCCAGACGGTGCGGGCCCACGCCGACCACATCATCGAGAACATCGCGCGATCGTTCCTGCTCTTGTCCGGCGCGCAGCGAGACGCCGAGCGCGTCACCGCGGCGGAGATCGAGCGAGACATCCAGGAACTCGAGAGCGCCCTCGGCGGCGTCTTCTCGTCCCTCTCGCAGGGGCTCATGCGGTGGCGCACACGCCGACTCATGGCGAAGATGAAGACCGCCAACGAGCTCCCTGACTTCCCAGAAGACACCGTTGAGCCCGTCATCCTGACAGGCCTTGAGGCGCTGTCTCGGGAGCGGGACGTATCGCGGGCCATCCAGGCCGGCCAGCTGATCCAGGGATTTGGTCCCGAGGCGGTCGACGAGGTGAAGCTCAGTCAGATCCTTGGCCCGGGCCTCCTTGGCCTCGGGTTCGCCGACGCCGTCCGTGATGAGGAGGAAGTCGCCAAGATCCGGAACGACCGGGCCCAGCGCCAGGCGGTCGAGCGCGCCATTGGCGCCGCCGCCCCGCAGCTGGCAAAGGCGGCAACGGAAGGAGGCTCTTCGTGAGCATCAAGATCGACCTGACCTACAACGAGAAGAAGCCGTGGGGTAAGCACGGCCACCCCATTCAGGGCGACAACATCGAAAAGTCCCGCGAGCGCTATGCGGCCCAGAAGGCCATGCGCGCCGGCACCGCAACGCCGGAGCAGGTTGCTCTGGTCCAGGAGTGCGACCTGCTGATCCGGCAGGCCATCGAGAGGAGGGATGGACAAGAATGACGACCGAACTGCACTTGGCAGAGCCGCCGAAGCCGGGCGAGACTCAGGACCCACCTGCGAGTGGAGGAAATCCGCCCACTGAGGTGACCGCGGAGTCTCTCGGGGTCGATCAGTCCTCGTTCGAGAAGTTCTACGACGCGGAGGCCAAAGCCTTCAACTGGGAGAACTACTCGAAGGAGCTGGCCTTCAAGCTAGCTCAGTCCGGCAAGAAAGCCGCGGCGGCGCCGGCTGGTGATGCTGCACCCGCGGATACAGACGGCGCTGGCGACGATCGCCAAGTCGCGCAGAGCGCCGGCATCGACTACGACGCCATGGTCGCGCACCTGGCGGAGCACGGTGACATCCCCGAGGCCGACCGAAAGAGGCTCAATGAAGCCGGTTTCCCGGACGCGGCCATCGACGACCACATTCAGTTTCGCCAGCAGCAAGCAAAGGATCACCAGAAGACCGTCATCGACGCTTTCGGTGGCGACGAGGGCTGGAAGAAGGCCGTCGAGTTCGTCAACGAGAACTTCGACGACGAGGAGATCGACAGCGTCAATCTAATGATCCGCCAGCCGGCCAACTACAAGGCCGCCGTGGCGTTGATCCAGTCTCGCATGGGCGGCGCACCTGCTCCGTCTCAGAATGGCGTGGTTCACGCGCCGAATGCAGGGACGCCGGCAACGGCCGACGCAAAGCCCTTTGAGTCTGTCGACGAGTTCAATGCCGCGTTCCGCGATCCGAAGTACCAGACCGACCCGACGTTCAGAGCCGAGGTCATGGCGCGAGCTCGAGTCACCGACATCCGGATGAACCCTCGGTCGCACACCGCGGGGCTCTAAGGCGCAAGCCGGAGACGCCTGAACCTCCCCGGCAAATCTAGTCTGCGGCGTGTAGACTACCAATACGACTAGGAGACGAGGATGACC
>JAAUXY010042482.1_pt1 | contig 45730 bp, 76 predicted proteins | sample 7278121 | NCBI WGS metagenome assembly JAAUXY01 (sample SAMN14350117, study PRJNA611818) | marine sediment metagenome | isolation source: surface marine sediment (1.8m) | place: French Polynesia: Moorea | collected 2018-08
ACACAACCGAGGCTCGCAATCCACACTCAATGTCTTGCCCGCCTCGATCAGTCTCCCATCGCCGTATCCCAACCGCCGATCGGCGCTACAAAAATGCCACCCTTTCATCTCCACTCTCCTAATACGGCACCACTGTCAGCGCCGCAATCAGCATGACTTGCAGCAAACGCCGTGCCACATCCTTCAACAATCTTAACAAGAAGTTCATTTCTAAACCCGATTTGTTTTAATGTACTAAAATCTTATACCATAAAGTTGTGAAATGACAGAGTAGAGGAGACCCACGATGGAAGACGTCTACGGCAAGCAGAGAAGAAAGCATACTGAGCATGAGAAGCTGTATGCGGACGCGAGCAACAAAGCACTCAAGAATGGGGTAAGAGTGTTCAACTCAGCCAAGGATTTTGCCGATGCCATCAGCTACGAATGCGGCGAGGAGATCAGTCTGCAGCGATTCCATAACTGGCTTCGGGGCTACCGCGGCCTGCGGCTGCCACAGCATCTGGTGCTGCACGCTGAGCGGGCCGTAGCGCGGCATCTGGCTTTGCTGATAAATATCGCCCCCAATCGATTCGACCTGGCCCCGGACATGTATCTGCGCCCGGTCAAGCCAAAACGCATACGCCGGGCCAAACGCCCGGAATGAGGTAAAAAAAGGCGCCGGACAGCGCCTTTGAAGAGGAGAGTTTGGATGTCGAGAAAGACCATTTTGGCATTTGCACCGAAGGATCGTCAACGGAAAGTGGAGAACGTGCTGGCCGAGCTTTCACTGGACTCGAAAAGAACTGATTTGATTCGGCTGCTGCGGGCCGTCAAGCGCCAGAAGCCTCGAGACCTGTTGATCAAGCGCATCACCTGGGCCGCCATGAACGTGCCCGAGGAATGGGATGCCTGGCGCCGCATCCTGCTCAGGACCATTGTGCACGCCATCGAAGACCTGCTGCCCTCGAAGACGCGCGCCACCAAGAAGCCCAAGCCCGAGCAAAGCGCCTCAGCCGAGGCCTGGTACAAGAACCGGTATCGGCAGGAGCGCAAGAGAGATCAGATTAGAGCTATCGAGTATTTCGAGTCGCAGGTTTTCGAGGATCACTGCCTGCTCCTGGATATCGATCCGGACTGGGCGTTCGATGAGATAAAACAGTGGTTTAAGGGAGAGTGTGATGGGTGAGAATGCGGGGCCGGATTGCCGACAATGCAAGCATGTAGGTCGAGTGCCTGGTGAGACTAATGTCTGCTGTCAGCATCCGATGATTGAGATAACGACTATGGATGCCCTTTGCGGCGCCATGGGTGCACCATGTTTTTCGCAGATTGCCAAGCATCGCAAAGATTTTGGCTTAAAAATTGATGAAACGGCCATGATGAACGGCCAAGCCGCCTGGCCTATTAACTACGATCCCATTTGGGTCAGTGGATGCAGGAAATTCGAGGAGAGAGAGGAATGAGACTGTGTAAAAATGATCTGTGGATGATTCGTGATGCTTTGCAGAGAGAGGAACGGAAAATAAAACTGACTCCGGGTCTCAAGACAGAGGCCATGGCCATAATTCGAGATCTAGAGAGATTGGTGACGCACTTCGAGGAACACATAGAAGAAAGCGGTGACGATCCGTCTGTACGCTGGCAGATACGGAGGATTTACGAATGACCAACGAGCAACTCAGAGAGCTGGCCGAGGCCTTGGCTGGTGAAATCTACCAAGCACAACAACCGGATCACTATCCGAATTCGATTGATAATTTAGCTTTTGAGGAGGCGCTAACACCGTATTGTACACCTGCAGATGATGCATTTGCGCCGCGCTTCAAAGCCATTTGGATCCGCCTTGCCGCCGACCGAATCGAGAAGATTCTTCAGGACACCATCTTTGGGCCACCCGGCAAGGAGGGCGCACTGGCAACCTCTCGTCCAACTAACCTCCAGGACAAAACAAATAGCTAGGTGACCCGCACGTCATTGGCTACACTCAGGCTGTGGCTTGTGGTGGGCCAATGACAGGCAAAGCTCAGAGACCCCAGCCGGGGTTTTGTTTTCGCGGCCCCCGCCTGTCGGGACACCATCCGTGGGAACGAAATTCCGGCTGGGGTTTTTGCGTTGGGAATTTAAATCTAGGGGCGATTCGGCAAGCTTGGGATATGACCCTCGCCATGCGGACAACTGCGCCGAATCGGACGCATGGACGGCGGCAGCCGTGACAGGGGGTATTGCAGCATGCCTCCGGGAAACCCTGCCGGGAACGCCGCCTTGAGCAAGCGGCGAGCTGCATTTTCATTAAAATCAAGGAGTTGAATCAATGGGCCTGCGGTCAGCCATCGACCAGAGATGCAAATCCTGCATTCACGACCCGAAGCTTCCGGGCAACTGGAGACAGCAGGTGACCTGGTGCAATGTGACCGAATGCGCGCTTTTCGAGGTTAGACCCAGGTCCAGAAGTGCCCGCCAGCCTCCAAAGAATGGCCAAAATGGCCGTTTTCTGGAACGAACTCCGTGATGCGCAGGGTAACCTACTTCCCGCTGCTTATGGATCGTTGGACAGCCGGAACACGCCATCTAACGTACGAGCAAAAGGGATTCTACATCGACTTGCTCGTCTGGATGTTTGAGACGGGAAATCCGGTCAAAGATTCCGACCATGCTGCTCGGATATTGTGCTGTGATCCGAGAACTTCTCGCCGACTTCTGGCCGATCTCTCGCCGAAGTTCCGCCGAACTTCTGCCGGACTTCGGCACAAACTAGTCGATGAGTTGATTAGAAATGGCGGAAAAATCAGGGGCTTAGAAGCAAACAACTTCCCCGCAGATCCAGATCCAGATCTGGATCTTCCAGATCTTTCAGATCTTCCAGATCCAGATAAAGAAAAAGAAAAAACAGTGAAAAAAGAAAAAGAAAAATCGCTATCTCACGCACCCCCAGATTGTCCCCATCAGGCCATCATCGCGCTTTACCACAAGCACACTCCCTGCAGACGAATTCGGACCTGGCGAGGTCAGCGACCCGGACTGCTGAGACAGCTCTGGCGCGAGCACCCCGACCTGGAGTGGTGGCAGGGGTTCTTCGAGTACGTGGCCGAGAGCGACTGGCTGTGTGGCCGCGTGCCGCCCCGAGACGGACGAGCGCCATTCATGGCAGACCTCGAGTGGCTCATTCGCCCGAACAACTTCCAGCGCATCAACGAGGGCAAGTATCACCGTCATGCCGTACGAAAAGCCGAATCACGAGGACTACGACCAGCCGACCTTCACTGAGCCCGTGCCGGACGTGTACGCGGAATGCTCACGGGTGCTGGCGGCCTGGCGGGCAAAGCGACGGCCGTGGCCAGCCGGAATGCCAGCTGAGCTTGCCGAGGCCGCCCGATGGTGGGTCGATACGATGCAGGAGCCCTACGACCATGCCTCCGAGCGCCCGAGACGCGTGGCGGTGAGCGGGCAAATCGGGGGCTCACGCATCGAGGCGCCGTACGCGAATCGCGTGAAGAACACTCTGCGGACTTTCCTGAGGCTGCCGGAATCGTGCCATAGAATCGTCTGTGCTGCCCGTCAGGACGAGATCTGGTGGCGAGGGGAGCACGAGTATAGGGTGGAGGTAGAAAACGGCGTGGTGAGCTTTGTGTGGTCATTCACGGACATTCTGAGGGAATACGAGAGGCAGAAAGAGTTCGGTTCGGCAAAATATCGGGTCGAGGCCATCAGGAGGATGAAGGCGATGCCGGTCGGAAAACGGCTGCCATACGACAAGCGAAAGATGGACAAAACATGAACGCCGTGAGAAATTACATGAGGTTTGGGATGAGATTGTTGACCAAAACGCTAAGTAAAATGTGGACCGCGATCGGCCGTCGATGGGGCCGGGGTGCGAAGCAGGAATGTGGACCGCGATCGGGAATTACCAAAGAAGGGAGAGACCGATTGGAGAGGATACGCGACCTGAACCCCGACGGAGACCGAATCGTTATCCGCACTATCCGCACGCTACCAGACCAGGGAGAGACCGATGAGTGAACAGAGAGAGGCCCTGGCCAAGAAGTTTCGCAAAGAATTGCAAAACCTAGCAGAAATACACGCTGAGCTGGCGGTGATCATGGAAGAGCTGCAGAGAGTCTGCAGGGAGATCGAGAGGGTGCAGCTGCTGATGGAAGTTAAGGCGGAGCCGCCGCCATCCGGGGATGGCAGCAGAGCAGAAGCAGCGTACCACAAGGCTTTGGCAGAAGCAGCGTACCACAAGGCTTTGAATGAAAGCGTTAAGCGGTCTGCATCGATGGTGCGAGAAGAAAAGTTCGGTGCGCCGGTATTGGGCCTGGAGTACCATCTGGCCCAAGCTAAGAAGAATCAGGCTTACAGGCAAAAACTTGAAGAGGTTGAGCACAAGGGGCAAGCTTTTTACCAAGTCGCGCCGCTTAACCCGGAATTAATGACCAACTGCGAGCCTGTTGATAAGGAAGAGGATTGAAAGAGGGGCAGGGTAATTAGCCCTGCCCTATGGGTTTAGCCCTCTTCCACCTGCAAGCGAATCCCAAGAGTATCAGCAAGCTCCTGGGTTAGGAGCGAAAGATCTTGGCCGTAAAGGTCATACGATACGATGCCTGTCCCTGTGGGATTCGGTTGGTATTCGTAGCCTTCTATGAGATCGCACTCTTCGCGCTGAATGGTGTCTAGGCAGCATTTTTCTGCTTCCTCACGAGTGTTGAACTCGGCTAGCAACTCTCCCTCGTCTCGCATGGCTTTCCATATGACATCAAATATGACATAAAACCCGTATGCCTCGATTACTTCGTCCTCAGGCACACGAGTCATAAACTCGTCTTGGCAGATTTCGTATGCATCCTGCAAAGTTAGAGTGCGTACGATGCCCCGTAATCCTTCAACTTCCCGATATAGCCACAACGGCCCTAAAACATCATCATGTACTTGGATAGGGTAGCGGATATCATCGTCGTAGTCGGGCACCCTGTAGGCGCCTACTAATATTTGTGTATCGGTAAGCATAATTGGTCTCCTGTGTCGGTAGTCTAATCCCACCACACAGCCCCGCACGCGAGGCTGTAGGGTAAGCCTTAGCCTTCTTTAAACTCACTCGTCAGATTTTCACAAAGCGACAAAATCATGTCTCTATGTGCGGCCCAAAATGCTGAAGCATTTTTTTCCATGCGTTTGATGCGATTGTCTGAAAATCCTTGCCAACTCTGCAATTTATGTTGCTCGCATCCTATGCAAATATGGTCGCGAGTAATGAATACAGGCCACTCTAATCCATAGATAACGATAGCAGCCCCGTGCAGGTCGGCCCTGGGCAGGTCGGCCCCGCTCAGGTTGGCCCCGCTCAGGTTAGCCCCGCGCAGGTTGGCTTTTGGTTCAATATCGTATCGTTTCACTTTCATGTTGGTCTCCGGTATTCGAGTAAGCCTTAGCCCTCTTCCACGTCTCCAAAGTGCTCCATGTATTGATCGGCGCTTAAGGATAATTCAGCCCATTGTCTAGCGTCTTGGTCGGTAAACAGTGTGATTTGCTCACCAGAACATCGACCATTGGTGCCGCAAGGCCGGCTATATTTGCTCAAAGGACCGCCCTCGCCATGCAAGAAGTATTGGCCGTTTTTGGTGATGTACAGACTTTCGGCGTAATAGTTGAAGTCGCCTTGGTGGGAGTGGCTTTCCCACACGCCGATGCGTCGGCCGGTCTCAGTGTTGTATAACTTTCCGTTGATGATTCGTTTCATGGTTGGTCTCCAGGTTAAAGTATTTGGCCAAAAATCTTACACTAGGCTGGCAATAATCAGCGCCAGCATGATTGCCGCACCCGCCAGCCAGTCCGGGAGCTCGTCGCGGCTCTTCAGGGCCATGAGGGAGCCCAGGCCAACGGCGGCGGCCAAGGCTAGGGCATAGCCTAGGAGTAGGGGGGAGGTTGTCATGGTAGGGCTCCTATATCTCTCGAGGCTCAAGTAGGCGGATGGTGTTTTCGGCGGCAAGGCGCGGGTAGAGTATGTATCTACTGAATTCCTGCATGATTGCCGCACCCGCCAGCCAGTCCGGGAGCTCGTCGCGGCTCTTCTTCATGTCGCTAATCATCCAGTCTGCAACCTCGGAAATATGCGCTTCGATTAGGCCATTTTCGGGTATGTGGCCATGCCAGCCGGCATAGAAAGGAAAGGCTGCTGGCGATGCTTCGTCGTCGCCGAATACGTCGAGTGACATGCTTACGATGAACTCCGACTCGTCGGCTTTGCGCTGCAGGATGTCTACAGTGATATGGCAAGCTCCATGTTTGTCGTCTGTTGCGAATTTTTGTACGGAATGTAGATATTTGTGCCATTCTTCTGCATTGATGGAAAGGGAACGTTTGCCGGTCAGGGGGATGGTGGTTCTGTCGGTCATGGTGGTCTCCGAGTTGTGGTTTGTTGCGCCGTCCCTGGCGAGATGGATTAGAGCATTGTGGCTGGTAGATCGCCGATGCATTCCTGGACGCACTCACGCACGCGTGGTGCATCGTCCTGGTGCATATCGAGCTGTTCGATGAGTAGCCTTCCTACCGTTTTGATGACATCGATCAGCTCTTCATCGGCAGGGGCATCAAGAAGCAGTCCAGCATGATGCAGGGCGCCGCGCCCGCCATCCCAGCAGGTGATGTACTCATATTTGCCGAGCACCAAAGCGCGCCCATCGGCATGCTGCCGGACGCGGATAACGATGTGCCACTTGCGGATAGCTTGGCTCTCTACCTTTCCGTCGTGGTCCGACCATTCGCCGCTGGCCAGAGTCGGCCATTCGCTTGGCAGGAATGAGATAGGACGTTTGCCGGTCAGGGGGAATGTGATTCGGGTTTCGTTTTGCATGGTGGTCTCCGGGTTGTGAGTTAATGTTCAGTACACTAGTCCTAGCGATTCGACGTCCCGCTGAAATTCAGCCAGCAAGGCCAGCAGGCGAGCCTCTAAGGCGCTTTTGTCTTGCAGCTGTTCTAGCGTAGCGTCTGGCCAAATAGCGGCGGTTCGAGCAGCTTCTAGTTCGGGTGCTTTGCCTTCGCTGAATTCAGTAGCGATTTCGGTGAATTTGAGGCTGGTACCGGCGGCTTCGCCGGCACTGGCAAGCCTCCATTCTTCAGCCTCTTGCCAGGAGTCGAATGGGCATTCATGCCATTTGATGTTATCGCCTATGTAGCCGGCAAATGTGTATTTGGGGCTAAACGTTTCGGGCTCGCGAGGATGGTGGACGGAGTCTATGTGGAAGGTCCGAATTCCTTTCTCGTATTCATTCCGTAGCCATTGCCGGAATTGTTTGTTGCCAGGCTTTTGGGCTATGGGAGAATTGCCGACATAGATCGCAAGCGTAGTGTGCAATGGCTCGCCTTTGCGCTTGCCCCAATGGTCTTTATCGCCGGCAAGGTAGAGAGTGTTCGGCAAGTAGTGCATTGGGCCATCAGTTGAGCATAGATGCCATTTGATATAGGGCTCAAGGTCTGGCCATAGGCGGGTGACTAGGTCGTGCAGACGACCGAAGGAATCTTCGACCCAGCGGTGATTTTTGGCTTCGCGGTAAACGTCTGCAGTGATGGAGAACGTGTTGTGACCATTGCCGTACTTGTCGTCATGACGGATAGTGACCGTAGCGCGGTATTTTTCGCCGTTTTCGGTGTAGGTTTTGGTGCGGAGTAAGTATTGGGATTTGGTTAGTTTGGAGGGCATGGTGGTCTCCAGTCTGAGGCTAGGATTAGCCATCTAGCACCCTCGGGCGAAGGCGCTAGGGGGCGAGGCTAGGCCTGCAAGGTTGCTGGAAGTTCAGCACCCTTGGCCAGCTGCCCGATTGTGCCAGTCCAATCGCAATCGTTGCATACTGTGACCCAGTCGGCCAGGAGGTCACTGGGGCTGATGGGGTCTGCGTCTACAACAGGGGTGACAGAGCCGCCTAGCTGATCCCAGTGGTGGACGCAGGGGATTTCGACGTCTAGGTCGATGCTGCCGCATTGGGGGCAGGTGTAGTAGGTGGATGGCATGATTAGTCCCTCCACTCGACTAGGACGTAGCCGTGTCGGGAGGCATAGACTCTCCACCAGGCTCGGGTCTGTGGGCCAATGTCGCCGCGGTAAATGCCTATATCGTCGTGTCGGTATTCTGTCTCAGTGGCGGTGAATCCAGAGCCGAAGGGGTCGCCGTTTGGGAAGAGGTGTAGGTAGCCGTTGCGTTTGAGGGGCTGCTTGGTCATTGTGGTCTCCGGTTATGGTTTTAGGATTAATGCGCGATGCCACTTCTTGTTAGACCGATGCTCATGGTATTCAAGGGCGCAGTTTGCGGCATGATAGGAACGGAATACGCGAGCCATGTCTCGTCGCACGGTTGTTTGACCGCGGTCGGCTAAATAAAGGCGGTCGGCTAGCTGAACAATCCGCTGGCGGAAGGTGTCGTCCATTGCAGTGGTCTCCGATTATGGTGAGGTTAGTTGTTATAGGGCCATCCGTACCAAAACTCGCGGTCATACCACGAAGCTAGGACTTTCTCGTGTTCTTCGACTATCTGAGCTGGGGTTTTCCCGTTCTGGCGAAGGTGGCGCCAGAGTATGCAGTAGTTGTAGTCGCGGCTGGCGGCTATTTGGTCTTTGGTCATGGTTGGTCTCCGGTTTGCTGTCCCTAACAAAAGTATGTCATCGATTTAAGAGGAATACAAATTTTGTTAAGTCAAGTGCAATTTCGTCAGCCGCAATTTATGGGTTCGTGCTTCGTAACCCATTGATTTTTAAGTGAATTTTGAATGTGTATGCAATGTGTATGAGTAAATAGTTATCTACTAAACATGACATTTCGTTCATTCACTGCAAAGAACAAGCCAACACGCAGATATCGGAGACCGATATGCCGTGAACATCAAGAACAGGCCGCTCTAATCCAGTGGCGTGACCTGATGACCAGGCAATACCCGGAGCTCCGCCTACTCCACGCCATACCCAACGGCGGCCCTCGAGACAAGGCGACAGCCGGCAAGCTCCGGGCCGAAGGTGTGCTACCTGGCATCCCGGACCTCCACCTGCCCGTCGCTCGCGGCGGCAGTCACAGCCTCTATATAGAGATGAAGAATCCCGAGACGCGGAGCCAGCCTTCGATAACCCAGCGTGACATGCATGAGGCCCTGCGAGCCGAGGGTCACGACGTGCGGGTGGCGTGGACATGGCAGGAGGCTGCCGAGATCATCGTGGCCTATCTGTCGGGGACGATGGGGATAGTGGATACGGCGATGCCTCTGCATGGTCCTGTAGACCACGGGCACCAGGCGGCCGCGACGGCAGAGAAAATCGATGGTACCGTTTTAAAGCCAGGCGGGAGTCCCAAATCCCCTTTTTGACGCACCGCTTCCTCGCCCGCCCCCTAATGATATGTCCCCGCAGGCGCGCGCCGTCATTTTCAAAAAATTCTGCCCGACCAAAAAAATTTTTCACAAAATTTCACCTTGCCTCCCTCCCCACCCCCATTTACACTTAACATAAACGCAAGTGACTAACTGGGCCTCGTTCCCATCCGTCACCAAAACTCACTAACGACCTAACAATTTCGCAAGTCATACCGGAGACCCCATGCATAACCTCTACAGCAAGGCGCTCGAAATCTGGTCTCTCTCAGACAGTCAACGAAGCCTCCCGAACGTTGATGTCGCTTTCGGCGCATCTAAACCCAACACCCCATGACACCGACCCCGGAGAACCCCATGCCCAGCATCCACGAGCAAGCTCTGAGTATCATCAACGAGCGGCCCTCCTCCCCTGACGACACCATTGTTACCGTTGAGCGCATTTCGGACACCCTCATTGATTACGCCTATTTAGCGAATTCCATCAACTGCCGACCCGCCTTCACTCTATTGCTGGACAAGCTATCCCAATTGGTCGGCGCTACGCCTTTTTTAACCAATGAGCGGCGACAGGAACACATAGAGGACTGCCGATACTTCTGCGGCCTGGACCCTACTCCAACCGTCATCTACACCTGGGAGGTTACCGTATCCGGCAAGGACCCCGAAGATATCGAAAGAGCCGCCGGTTGGGTGCATCGCGGCGTAAGCGGTAATCAGAACTACACCGCCAGGGAATGGAACGCCACAATCACCCAAACCCCCCTTTTCCGCGTCAAAGGCCAGGAGCCTCCTGAGAAACAAAGCGAAGCCGATGATCCTGATTCTGGCACCGGTCCAGCTTAACCTATTCACTGAAGACCAAGGATGCTGAAATGAGCAAAGTCGACGAAATCAAGCAGCAAATCCGTGTTTATGACGAACGAATCAGAGAGCTCAAAACTGAGCTCCAGGCAGCCGTCGAAGAAGAGCTTGAACAAAAGCACGGCATTAAAAAAGGCTCTCGAGTCTACTGGAGAGGCGGAAAGCGCATTAAGGGAAAATATACCAGGACAGTCTGCTCAGGCCTTGTACAGTCCATTGAGCCTGCGCTAGGCTCAGCCGACGCCAAACCCTGGCTAACCGTCCACCAGGACAAAGACGACGGCACTCCCGGCAAACGGCTCCGCAATCTTCTCACCGACTGGCACGCTTCCCCTGAAGACCTGGAGGCCTCCTGACATGGCCGTCTACCAATACCAAATCACCATCCGCGGCACCGTCGCGGGCGAGGACATGGGCAGTGAGGCTGAAATTAAGCGAAGCCTTGCACATACGCATCGGTGCAAGCCGGGGCAGGTGCACATCTGGAAGCTAGGAGATGGGCCGGTGCCTGAGGGCTTGGAGGCTGATGGGAGGGGTAAGGCGGAGGAGGGCGATTTATGAAGACCTATATTTACAACATTAAATGGAACAACTCGCTGGTTACCTATAGTGCTGAAACCAAGCAAAGCGTCAGAACCTCATTGGCCGAAAAGCACAGATTACCGCTTGAAGCCATACAGGTCTGGGAAATGCAGGAACGTTGGAAACCATCCGAAGATTGGCCCGATTACTTTTTTGAAGACCAAAAGCCGAAACAGGAGAAGAAGCAATGACCACCCTCCTAACCCTCCTCGCCTGGATCACCGGCATCATCGGGCTGATTGGCCTGGTTTTGGTAGGCCTGATCACTGTCATCTGGTGGTCTCGGGCTTTGGATGAGGATGATTGTTGAGGCAATATTATGAGCAAAAAGCAAAAGCGTCGCATTGAATTCGATGAGTGGGTAAAGAAACCCGGCGAATCAAAACCCGTTAAAACCACGGGCGTGGGCATATTCCATCTGTTTGGTATCAATTATAAAGAATTTGAAACCGGTCCAGGTATATACACCACCGCCGTCATCGAAACAGAAAATGGTTCTTTGAAAAACATTCCGGTCGAGCATTGTAGGTTTATTGAAATGGTAAAGTTGAAGGTGGGCGAAAAACCATACCCATTCTCTGGAGGATTTGAAGCACCGCTGCTGAAGAATGTATCGTTGGAAAACAGAATCAATAACGCGCTGTCCGTCATTCGCCAATATGGCAGTGTTGAAGGCGCTCATCACAAAACCTGGGTCATTGACCAAGTGGTCCGCGCATTGACCGGTTCTGAATACAAGGCTTTCGTGGCAGCCGTAAAAGCCGGATTCCATGGGCCAAATACCCATGAATGGGATGTAGGCATAGCACCTTAGTAATGGAGACCAACCCAATGAACGAAAAAGACCTCATACAAGCAAAAATCAGAATCCACGACGCCGATTGGCAATGGGATCTCATCTCAACCTCCGGCTACCGCCTGCTGGGCAAGGCCCTGTTCGGCCCCGGCGCCAAGCTTGATCCCAACAAGGAATCCGTCCCTGTAGACCGGGTTGCGCGGGGGTGGGAGCATGCGTGGGTTTGGGGGGAAGAGTGAATCAACATCAACCGGAGACCACCAATGACTAACTCACGCCAAAGAACCTACACATTGACCGGCACCAACACCCTGTTGATGGCCAATGGCCGTATGGCCGATCCCAACGATGAGCACGCCATGGCATACCAGCTGCACACCATGGCCAAGCCCAACGTGCGTAGCAAGAAGGTGAAAGAGAAGCCCGAGCTGCTCAAGGACTGGCTGGCCGAGGAGAAGCGCATTCAATTCTTCGGCCTCTTGTACTGGGACGAATCCATCGGCTTCCACATCCCCAGTGACAATATCCTGTACATGGTCCGTGAGGCCTATTTTGGATACGGCAGCACATCGAAGGGGGGAGACCGATTGCTGTCGGCCATCGAGACCGACAGGGAGGCCTACAGCCTGGAGTACGACGGCCCGACCACGCCCGAGGAACGCTGGCAAGCCGGCCTGTACCGCCAGTCCATGGTCAGCAATCGGGCCATGGGGGGCGCCAAGGTGCGGGTGCTGCAGCCGCTTTTCAAGGGGTGGAAGCTCACCTTTACCCTGAAATGGGCCGAGGAGGTTTTGGAGACCAGTTTTTTGGGCAAAGGTAAGGCATTCAGTGTGCGCAATCTGAGCGATCGCCTGGTAGCCCAGGGTCATACCTTTGGGCTGGGGGCTTATAGGAAGTCTGGGAACTATGGGAATTTCGAGGTTGAGTTGAGGGTGCGAGGCAGTGAGGAGTTGCGCTGAGTTCGATGCCATGCAATGCCAGGCTGCGTTCGAAGCATTGTTAAGCGTAGCTCAGTTCAAAGAGGAACTATGCAGAGCGAGGTTCCCAGCAAGGCACTGCAACGCACGGTTCAGGGCTTAGCAGTGCGCAGCTGCGTTCAAAGCCATGCAATGCAAGGCACCGTGCGGGGCTCAACAATGCGTGGCACCGTTCCCAGCACAGCGATGCGAAGCATAGTTCAAAGCCAGGCACAGCAGGGCTGAGTTCAAAGCTACGCAAGGCAAGGCTGAGTTCAAAGAGTTGCTGAGCGATGCCGAGTGCCAGGCAGTGCGCAGCCGCGCCACGTTCGATGCGAAGTGAGGCGTAGCTTAGTGCGCAGTCAAGCTACGCAGAGCAGCATTCGACGCGTTGCTACGCGAGGCAAAGTTCAAAGTGGAGGATTGGGAATATGATGCACAGCTGGCATTTCGAGTTGAGAAAACATGGCGAGGAAAACGGTGAGCTCGTTGAAGGCACGCTGTCTTCTGCCGATGCCGATACACAAGACAAAGCGCTGCAAATTTTGGCGCATCAGTATGGAACGAAAGCCGCCCTGACGGCCATCATTTGGACGCCTGGACAGGCGGAATCGAGCGGGGAGATGGGATAGGCGTTAGAGTTGAGTTTTCAGCTCATCGAGCCCATACTGCAGGCAGCTCATCCGCCACGCGTGGACAGAGTAACGAAGCCGTCCTTCGGGGCGGCTTCAGCTTTTTGGGGTGTAAAGATTACAGCTCGTTGTATTTGGCAATCGCCTCTTCGGCGGTGCTAAATGGCCACTGTCCATCAAACGATATGACAGTAAATAGGCATTTATCAATGTTGCCTGTGCGGTAAGCATAGTGGGTTTCGCAAATCACCTTTTTGCGTTTTTTAAGATCACTCGCAATTTCGCACCGCTCAATTTTAACGATGCGCAGCATGTCATAGTTCATTGTATTCATTGATCGCATCATCCACGTTGTCATGCGTCGAAACGGCGTCCGGCGTGATCACCAGCCAGCGAAATTGCGCATGTGACTCATCGCCAGTTCCCCCATACCAGTGCAACTCGCAACTTAATCGCTTGCGTGCCAAGGAGTCACTGGCGATCTGAATGCGAACACCATTGATGGCAAGAACGACATCTATGAAAGCGATTTGGTGTCTTGTAGAACTCATTGTGGTCTTTTCGAATCAGTAACATCCCACACCTCAATCATGGCACCTGCAGGATTGCGATGTCAAGGTCTGCTTGACAAATCATCACACGATACGCATACTCACCTTATGACCAAATTCCAACGCTTCATTCAACGCTATGGCCAATCCGCACTTGCGCGCGAGCTCGGCATCAGTCGGTCGGCGGTGCATCTGTGGCGGCATGGGCGGGCGAGGCCTGCAGTGTATAGGGCGATGCAGATTGCGTCGCGATACAAAGGCAGGATTACGTTGCATGATATTCGGCCGGATGTGTGGGGGCCGGAGAAGAGAAGCAAGAGGCCTGAAAGGCGAGATGTTGAAGAAAGGGATTTGGAAACGAGAGATGATTTGGCATGAAAGTCTACGTTACTAAGTATGCGTTAACGGCTGGGATAACGGTGGAAGAAGCGGAGATTGTGGGGGATTGGGCTGACATTTATTTGCGGCCATCATTGAAACTGGGCCGCGATGCATTTGAAACGTGGGAAGAGGCGCGAGTGGATGCGGAGTTGCGACGGCAACGCAGAATTGCCAGCCTCAAGAGGCAGTTGAAGAAGTTGGAGGAGATGCGGTTTGAGGGGGTGGTGGAATAAGCCATGCAAGACTGGGAATTGATGCAAAAAGCGGAGATAGCGGAACTGAAAACTGTACCAATAGGTTGCAAAGTGAAGCAGCGATATTGGCCTTATCAAAATGGCTTGGTAGTAGAGCATTTGCTGCCTGTCGGTTTATTGGCACCAGCGAAAATAAAGATTAAATTTGAAAATGGCGAAGAAAGTGGGTGGCAAAGCATAGGGAAGGTAAAGGTAATTGGATAGCATCTATCGGGATGCCTGCGGTTGTCTAGCGAAAGCGATTCAATGAAGGCGGATCAGTTGGACTCACGTGGAAGGCGCCAACCCGCAGGCATCACCGATGGGTGTTTAGGCCAAGCGGTGCGGTTGGTTGGATAAGCTGTCTGCCAGCTATGCCAATAATCGCGGCTGATCAGGCAGATAACGGTGCCCAACAAGTAGCGATTTTGAGCACCCATCATCAATGCTCGGCCCCTGCTGCAGCCGAAAGGACGGTGGAGCGAATGCCTAGAAGCCGCCAATGACACAATAAAAGCCCGATCGCCGGGGATGCAGCTAAGTGAGCCAAACACCGTATGAAGCGCATAAGCGTGGAGGGATTTGGACAGAGGCGTAACCGAGTCACTTAGTTAAGATTGATGCAAGATGGCAACTTGGTTGTGTAATTCATTGGTCAGCAGGGTAACCGAGCGCCATTGAGGAAATGGGAGGGTAACAGCATGTACAAAATCCACAGCCTCCAAAAAGCCAATTCCGAGTGGTGGGAGATCAAGATAACCGGGCCGAACAATATCAGCATACCGGTCAAGAAGTGGGGGCCAAATGTGGATGAAGTCGTGGTGCGCGAGTGGGCGCAGGAGTGGTGCGATAAGCGTAATCGACCGCAGACGCAGTTATATCGCAAGTTGAATGAGGCTATGGCGGAAAAGGCGAAGGGGAGGAGTTGAAAGATGGCAAAGATATTAGCCGCCTGTGAAGAATCGCAGGCTGTAACAAAAGAGTTTCGGAAATTGGGACATGAAGCGTTTTCGTGCGATATTTTGCCTGAAAGCGGCGGTCACCCCGAATGGCATATCCAGGGAGATGTGCTCCCGCTTTTAAGTGAAGAATGGGATTTGGTAATTGCTTTCCCGCCTTGCACCCATCTTGCCGTTAGTGGAGCAAGATGGTTTGCAGAAAAACAAGCAGATGGGAGACAACAACTGGCTATTGATTTATTTATGCAATTCACGCGTCTTTCTTGTAAATGGGCAATAGAAAATCCTATTGGAATTATGTCCACGAAATTCAGAAAGCCCGATCAAATTATTCAACCCTGGCAATATGGTACTGGCGAGACAAAGGCAACCTGTTTGTGGCTGAACAACCTGCCAGAGTTGACGCCAACCAATATTGTTAATGGACGAGAACAAAAAGTGTGGAAAATGCCCCCGTCTCCTGAACGCTCAAAATTAAGAAGTAAGACTTTTCCCGGAATTGCAAAAGCAATGGCTGAACAATGGGGCAGGAGATGAACGCAACAACGAACATAATTATTGGGTGGAGACAAGGCCCTTATGGCGTATTCTATATTGTCGAAAAAAATAAGCAAGAAAAAAACATCAATTACGCTGAATATAGCATTGCGCCGATGATGCATAATTATACTTATTTAATTGGCACGCTAAAGGAAGGTTGGCATGAACCAATAGGACCAGAATCAATTGAAGTAATCGAAATAGGCACATGGCAAAGCAATACGCAAGTGCTTACAGTGCGCGTCGATAAAGATTATCCGAAGGACATAATTATCAGAGTAAGGCACGCATATATTAAGCCAATAGAAATAATTGCGGACAAGAAGAAAAATGAAACCCGGTTTGTTGAGTTGGATTATTTTGCAGAAACGCCGGAAGGTAGGCAAGAGTATTTAGAAAAAATGGGCCTTGCCAAGAAAAAGCAACCACGCCGATACCTGGGTTGGCTGGATAAGTTGGAGGCTGTGGCGGCTCGGGTAATGGGAACGGAAAATCGACCATGATCAACGTCACTCACATCGCCGATCACGCCGTCGGCATCGGCGCAAACGGCAGCTGCCGGCACCGGCATATCGTGCTGGACCCGTCTGCCAAGACGATAAAATGCGACGACTGCGGTGCGTATCTCGAGCCATTCGAGACGCTGATGAACCTGAAACGCGCCATCGATCGCACCATGGAGGGCATCAAAGAGGAGCGCCATAAGCTGCTGGAGTTGAGGGAGCAAAACAGGCACCTGCTGGCGGCCCGGCAAGCCGAGAAGGCCTGGCAGAGCAGAACCACAGTGCCGGTCTGCCCGCATTGTCACGAGCCTATCTTTGCAGACGATGGATTCGGCTCGGCGAGGATGGGCAGGGAAATGGCTAAGTTGAAGAGAGAGCGGAGGCAAGAGAAAGGATGAGCAAATCCATAAGGGAGCAAGTCTACGAGATATTGATAGAGCAGGGACCCAAGAGCTGCATTGAGATCTCAAGGATAATGGAGAAACCAAATGCAGTCATTCACAAGGAATTGAAGAATTTGCACGAGATGCAGGCCGTCAGGCTTGATCGGGACAAATGGGTTGGTGTGGAGGAGGCCATGAAGTATCCGGTAATGGCAATCGGATTTTCAGAGCATTGCTGGCAAGAGAACGGAAGGTATCGGTGTTGGTGGGGGTGAGTGATGGAGAGAAAGGCGCGATTATTCTATTGGGAAGCAGCGATGGATGCATGGGTGTTGGCGCCGGAGAAAGTGGAGCAAATTGTCAGCACCGACAGTTTCATAGGCGAGGAGGTTATCCAGATCGCATTCAAGCGGATGATGTTCACGGATGAGGAGCTGGAGAAATTGCCGGAGGCGTGATTTAAATCACATCCCCAAAAACCTTGAATAAAGTCTTGAGCGCCGCCCTCTGCTCCTCAGTCAGCCGAAAGTAATCCTCGAGCTGATCAACCCTTTTCCTTCCCGCCTGGACCCCGTCGAGCTCAAGTTCGACGGTGGTCCATCTTTCTCCACACCCCGGCTCCTGGCAGTAGTACCGCCGCCATCGCACGCCGTTCTTCAATAGCCGGCTGTCCCGGCACAGCGCATTATCGTGCCGGCACGCCATCGCCGGCTCCCTGCAGCCCACCCACCAGATCCTTGCAGACCCGATCGCAGTGCTCTCCCGTGCAGGCGATCAGGGTCAGGTTGGTCGGCCCGCCGGTATTGGTCCGATGCCAGACCCCGCAGGTCTGCTCGGGCGACGCGGCCGCCTCGATGACCGAGCGGATATTCTGGCGCTCCTCCTGGACGACCGTGCAGCCCCCTATCGCCAGCAGGGTACCTATATATAAAGGAGTAAGCCTCATAAATGTTAATGACCTCCCGCCAATTTGGGTTTTACTTAACCATATTCTATGGCTAAAATTAACATTATGACAAGGTAGGCTCGGCAGAGTCAGGAGGGTAGGGGTGAAATTGAGTGAATCGTAATGTCTAGTGGTGGTTTATGCTTGGGGGTCTGTTGCTCCGTGAAAGCCGGACAGCCTGTACCAAGAGAGGGACTGGCCAGCAAATACCCCAAGCACCCTTTTCAAAACGGAGGATCAGTGCGTGAAGCATGTGAGCGATGATGGCCAGGTCGAAGGGACCATTGAGCAAGTTGAGCATTACGAGGCAGAGAAGCGCCGGATGGATGAGCTGCAGGCGGAGGTCCAAGAATATCTGGATGCGATCAGCATCAAGAACAAGCAAGGCAAACACGAGCCGCTGAGTCAGCGGGAGCGATCGCGGCGAATGTCGGTGATCATGGGGTGGCTGACATGGGACAGAACGTTGAACAAGGCTCGGTATGAGAAATCGGAAGAAGAGCAGGAGGAATACGATCAAGCTGCTGTGGCCGCAATCACAGGCGCGGCATGAACGCTCGAGTCAGCAGGCGATTGCGCCGATTGAGCTCGATGACCGGCAAGGACATCAAGCAGCTCAAGCGCGAGTATCGGGCGGTTCCCTTTCATCAGAGGAAGCTGCCCTCGACAGGGAAACGCCCGATGTCGCATGCCGAGGCTGAGAAGAATTGGCGGGAGGGGGCGATTCAGTGAAGAACAAAGACCTGATCATTGTGCTGATTATCGGCATAGTAGCCAGCTTGGCTTTGGGCATCATCTCGGGTCTGGCGCATGCCCATACCGCAACCATCGAATGGAACCACGATGACATCAATGTCGATGGTTTCTACGTGCGCGTGCAGCAGACCGACGATATGCAGCCCTGGGTTGTCGTAGGCACCGTTAATGCCGCGACCGCCCCTTACCAATACATCCATGAAGACGTGACCGACGGTGTCTGGCGATGGGCAGTCAGCGCCTACAATGCCGGCGGTGAGTCGGCATGGCTATACAGCACATGGAGGACCATTAACGCACCGGACTATACCGATCCGCCACCGGGGCCGCCGACGTCGATGAATATCAATATCACGATCACGGTGGAGGCGCCCCCTTAACTAACTGGAGTCAGTCATGCAGAGCACGGAAAAGCAACGCAGACACGAAGAGTATTTCAGGAACCTGCGCAGGTTTGCCAAATGGATAAAGCATTGGCGGGAGACGCAGCAGAATCAACTTCGGCCACCGGCTCTATGCTCTTATGAAATCGAGATCTTGCGTCGGCAGTGGAGAGAGTGATGCCTTGGTGGGCCTGGCTCTTAATATGGTTGGGCGGGCTGGCTTTGATAGCAGCCTTTATCCGGGGAGCGTGGAGGCGTGATGAAGAGTGTGATGATGATTGTTCTCCTGGGGATTATCACGGGTTGTGCAGTAACGCCTGCCGATCACGCGTGGACGGCGAGCCGTGAGACCCTGCATATCCCCAATGAGCTTACGGCGGATGGCCGGTATTTGTATGGCCATTGCGTGCATACGGCGCGCAAGCTTCAGGAACGCTATCCGCATAGTCGTATCGCCAGGGTGTACAAGGACGACATAACGCATGGGCACGCCATTCTGATCACGGATGGCGGGATCGTGCTGGACAATGGACTTCTTGGGTTTCGCACGACGCTGCCGGCGATAACGGCGGATGGGTGGAAATTTCATAGGTGGATAAAATGAAACTAACCCTAACAAAAACCTATAACGTCCCTGACGGGAATTACTGCATAGATTGCTCTCGGCAAAACGATAATCGATGCGCTGAGCTTGAGCAAAAGGACTTGGTCATGGAAGCGGAGGAGGGCGCAGTGACCAGAACGCCATTTACCATATATGTCTGCGCACTTTTCAACAAAACTCCAAGCATCGATTTTTCGTTAAAGCCAATGCGCTTGTTCAAGCTCGATGAATGCAAGGAAGCATGTAGCAATGGCCAATAATGATAACAATCCGCGCAATTCAATTACATTGCCAGAGCACGCGCAATTTTTTGCCGTTTCTGCCGATGAAGAGCTACTTCTGCGCGAAATACAAAAAACCTGGGAAACCTACACAAAGCTTCTTAACGATTGGTATTTGATGACTGAAAGTAAAGATGCCAGAAGAGACGTTTAAAGAACAGCTCAAATCTGTTGGCTTAACTCAAGCCATGCTGGCCGAAAGGCTTGGGGTATCTGAGCAAACAGTATGTCGATGGAAAGGCAAAATACCGCTTTATGCAAAAGCCTATTTGGATTTGCTGATCAAGCGAAAGAAAGAACGCATTGTCATAACTCAGAAGATCAGGGATTTGCAAGAAAAGGTCAAAGAGCTGACAGCCATAAAGCAAATGATTAAAAAAGGCTTGCAGGACGAGCAGTGATGGATAGGTCCGAGCCAGGCGATCAAGCCAGACTGCTGCTGGCGCGCATGACGACAAAGACGAGCGCCATGGAGCCCGCGATAGGATCCGGCCGAACCGGTCTTACCATTCAGTCTATGGTCGCTGGCGCCGTCAGCGGCATTCGGCGGCAGGGACCGAAGGGCCAGTGGCTGCCGGACTTGTCCAAGCAACGCCTGCTGCTGTATCTCTGGGCCGGGCATACGTCGGAAAGAGATCGCGACCGTCTGCTCTCAAGCCTGATATGCGAAGCCGCCGGGCTGTGGCCCGATGTGTGGCGACCGGTCGAGCCGGGGTCGATGCGCAAGCTGCTCACCCTGATCATCGATGAGAAGATGAATCCGACGATCTGCCGGGGCTGCAGCGGCAAGGGGCAGGTGCTGTACCGCGGCGAGTGGGTTATCCATGGCCCATGCCGCGGTCTCGGCAAATACCCGTGGGGCACACGCCGGCTGGCTGAGCTCTACCAGGTCAGCCGGAAGACATGGAAGAAGAAATATCGGAGCCGGCATCAATTCCTGATGAATTTGGTAAACGATTTGGAATCGGGCGCACTCAGGGACTTACGCGAACAATTATAAGCATCTTGCGAAATACCCCGGAGGAGATCTAATATTTAATAAGATTGCGATACATTCCTGTGTGCAGAGGACGCAGCTCTTGGTAAGCTCTTGAGTAGGTGACAAGCCACGGTCTTCATGGCCGTGGTTCTTTTTGAAGTTTCCCGTCTCGTCATGCGAACCGGTGGCGAGGACTCCGGCAGGTGCCCCACATGATCCCTCACCTGTCTGGCGTCATCAGGTTCCCGGCATTGCGCATTCCCCTGGTATATGGGCGGTTTGGTCTCCGGGCCGTGTATCAGGTACCTCCCAATGCGCAACTGCCGGCTTTATTTTGTCCGCAACATCCCACCCATTGAGGGGAGGGCCGGAATCGCCCAACGATTTTCCTCCCCTTTTCTTTTTGGAATCAATGAGTAACGAGCCGATATGGTGGGATGCCAGATGCCCGAAATGTCGCAGGCAAGCCGCATATTCATTTTCCGCTGACTATCTCAGTCGGCTGCAGACCTACACCAAGCTGCCGCGCAGATGCGTGTATTGCGGTCACCGTCCTGTGGATAACTTGTGGCGACCGGCCGACGCATCGGCCTTGAGTAATCTTGTTCGACGGCTCAGGGAAAAAAGCGGGGAGGACTGATGGCCCGCAGATCCAGGCGAAACGCACGCGCGAGATTCACCACACAGAACGATAATAACCAGCGTCGTCGTATCGACGACTCAGAAATCCATGCCTTAAGAGCCGAGTTCGAAGCTTTCCGCCATGCCGTGGAAAGCTGGCGGGCCGAGATGACCGACGGCTTTACCCGCCTCTGGCAACGCTTCGAGGACTGGGTAGACAAAAGCCATACCCCCAAATACGGCCCGGCCATTGCCGCCATGACCCTGGTGGTCTCGATTATCATCGGCATCGGCACCATGGCCCTGACTCATCTGCAGCGCTCCATGGAGCTCCAGCTGAGCGCATTTCAGAAGCAGATGACCCTGACCAACGACCGGCAGACTGATGCCTTGGCCGCGGTCCATGATGTCCATCAGGCCGCAGACACGGAGCAGGAAGAGGATATCGAGCAGGCGCGGGAAGCTCAGGAAGATCTGGAGCGCCGCATCGATGACCTGAAAGTGGATTTCACCGCGCAGGTGACCAGGCTGGAGCGGGACATGCATGGCATTCGGGTGCTGTACGATGCCAAGGAAGACAGTCTCATTCAGCGTATGAGCGACCGTTTCACGGGTTCCATGTGGAACCTTGCCAAAGAGCAAATCGATGCAGAATTTCAATCTGTTCGAGACTTTGATCAGGTTTTAGATAATAGAATCAGGCAGTTAGAGCATAGAAGGGACCACGAAAACGAATGAAGCGAGAAGCATTTAACCCAAGAAAGCCGATTATCGAGCAGATGACCTTGCAGGAAGTCGAAATCTGCGAGCACCTGCTTGAGGGCGTCCCCCATCGGCAGGCTTATGCCTATGTCATGTATCCCGAGGCCAAGCGCGATCGGCGCATGATCACGGCCTGGTACAAGAGCAAGATGAATCGCTCTCGCATGCAGGGCCTGTTCAAACGAACGGTCGTGCGCGAGTATCTGCGGCATCGAAACGAGCAGATTGCCGCCAAGCACGAGGTCACTCGAGACTGGTGGTTGCACAAGCTTCGCACCCTGGTGGACCGGTGCCTGCAGGCCGAGCCGGCTTTGGACAAGGACGGCAATCCGACCGGCGTATATAAATTCGATTCCTCCGGCGCCGCCCGCGCCCTGGACCAGATAGGCAAGTACCTGGGTGCCTATGAGCAGCACAATGCGCAACAGACTGTCGGTGTGATGAAAGAGATCAAGCGCGCCCTGCAAGAGGTATGGGCAGAGCCTAAGGCCGGACCTGAGAATGCCGCAAAAATCCTGGATACCGGATCTAAAGCCCCCAGAACAAACCTACACTGATTGGTATCGGCCGCGGTGGGACCTGCCGTTCGATACTGAGAAGCGGCTGCACGATCCGCTATGGCGGATCAATAACCTGTATTCGATTGTCGACGCCAACGGGCAGAAAATCCGCTTCATCATGCGTGAAGGCATGTTCAAGGCCTTTGCGCATCAGTGGTGGAAGAATGTTTTACTGAAAAGTCGACAATACGGCTATACGACTTGGGTGTGTATTCTCACTTTAGACGAATGCATTTTCGTCAAAAACTGGCGCGCCGCCATCGTCGCCCACTCAAAAGACGACGCTCAGGTATTCTTTCGGGACAAAATCGTCTATGCCTATGAAAACCTGTGCGATTTTGCGCAGGACTACGTTTATCCCGACGGCCGCCAAATTGCCATTGAGCCGCATGGGGGTCTGACTTTCGAGCAATGGCAGCTGATAGGCGAGGACATCAAAGCCACCGTTGCCAAGGTCAAGCAGACGACCGAGGAACTCTATTTCACCAACCACTCGTCGGTCAGGGTTACGACTTCCGGCCGGTCAGGAACGCTGAACCGGGCGCATGTATCCGAGCTCGGAAAAATCGCAGCCAAATTTCCCGAGAAGGCCGAGGAAATTAAGACCGGTACTATTCCGGCAACCAAGACCGGCACCATTTGGATAGAAAGCACGGCCGAAGGCCACGAAGGCTATTTCAAGGAAACCGTCGAGAAGGCCATGCTGATGGAGCGGCAGGGGCGACGGCTGACCCGAGAGGACTATCAGTTTCATTTTCATCCGTGGTGGGAAGATACGGATTATCGGATGGATCCGGCCAATGTCATAATTTCAGATAGACTTCTCAAGTATTTCAGGGAGTTAGAGCAGGACCACGGCGTCCCGCCGCTGTCGGATGAGCAGAAGGCCTGGTATGCCAAGGTTGAAGCCAACCTGGGTGAAGCCATGTGGCGGGAGCATCCCAGCTATCCGGAGGAGGCCTTCAAGGCTTCGATCGGCGGCACTTTCCTGGCCAAGCAGATGCGCCGGGCAAGGACCGAAGGGCGTATCGGCCAGTTCCCGGTCATCGATGGCATTGCCGTGGATACCTACTGGGACATCGGCCTGGATATGACATGCTGCTGGTTCGTGCAGCGCCAGGGCGTGTGGTTCACCCATGTCGATTACTGGTACATGGAGAACGCCGAATTCATCGAAGCCATCAAGATGATGCGCGCGAAGCGTGAGGATTACGAGTGGCAGTACGGCGTTCACCATGGCCCAAACGATATCAAAGATCGCGCCGGAACCGTCACCAAGGCCAGCGCCTGGCACATCGCGCGCGAGCACGGATTCCTGTTCAGGCAAGGCATGAAGATCAGCAATATCGAAGATGCCATTCGAACCACCCAGATCCATCTGCAGCTGTGTCGCTTCGATGAAGAGAACTGCCTGCATGGAATCACCGGGCTGGAGATGTATCGGCAGAAATACGATGAAACTCTGGGCAAGTACACGGGCGTGCCCGTGCATGATGCCGCCTCACACCCGGCAAGCGCCATGCATGTGGAATCCATCGCGGCTCAGCCTGGAAAGTTCAAGACGCCGCCGAGAAGCGGTCAGCAGCAACCGCGCAGGCGAAGAAACTTTGCCTACGCATAACAGGAGATCATTATGAAGCAGAACAAGAGCGGAATGCCCAGCAGCAAGAGCGGTCACGCCGGCACGGGATCCAACCACTATCAGATGCCGAATCGCCCGCGCGAGGGCGGCAGCACCAATAAGATGCCGGATAGCAAGAGCGGTCACGCCGGCACCGGCAGCAACCACTATCAGATGCCGAATCGTCCCCGTGGTTGAGGCAGCGCAGGAACTTCCGCAATTTCTTGATTTGAAAGAGGTTGCGGACGCCGTTTGCGAGCTGCTCAAACGCTCCCGTCTGGTTAGCGAGACCCCGGTGCCGGTGGACGAGAACTACCCTCGCCACCGATGGTATCGGAACTGGGGTATCGATGTGCGGTTCGGTCAGAGCGAAGGCAAGAAGGCCGGATTCATTCTGTTTCGGTTCTTGACCCCCGACAACATCATCATCGAGACCTTCGAGCTGGACGGCAATCAGCTGGGCAAGCCCAAATGGCGAAATTATCTGGATGAGCGATTTGCCCAGCTCAGCGCCTCGATAAATCAGCACAGAAAGGAAAGGCGCGAGAAAAGCGTCATTGACGTGCCCAAGCTGATCTTGCCCGATAGCGTCACCACGGCGCTGCACTGATGGCCTACAACATTCAAATCCCACGCGGCCCAGGCATCGATGCCAACCCGGCCATGAAATTCATGGGCAATGCCGCGTTGGAGTTGGCCGATCGCGCCGCCGAGGAGCAGCATGAGCCCGTGATCACCGGCTTGGCTGGCTACCTCAATATGAAATGGGAAGAGGCCAAGCATGCCAAGCAGGAGATCAATGCGCGCTTAAGCAAATGCATCCGGCAGCGCAAAGGCGAGTATGACCAGGACGTGCTGAGCCAGATTAGGGAGATTGGCGGCTCGGAAATCTACATGATGCTAACTGCCGAGAAGTGCCGCGCGCATGCCGCCACCATCAAGGAGCAGCTGGATCCCGTCGATGACCGGCCCTGGACGCTTAAGACCAGGGATAACCCGGAGCTGTCCCCGGATGTGGAAAAGCGCATCATCGAGCATGCACGCAAGACCTTTATGCCGGCGCAGGGCGTCGGCGCCGACGATCAAGCCTTTCATGTGATCGAGGATCTGCGAGAGCAAGTCAGGCAGCGAATCAAGGATGCCGCCAAACGGGCGGCCAAAAAGCACGAGACGGTCATTGACGACCAACTGAAGGAAGGCGGCTATCCCGATGCCATGGATGAGTTTGTGGAGGACTATGTCACGTATCCCACTGCCTTCATGGAAGGGCCGCTGCTGAGAAAGAAAAAGACGCTGCGTTGGGAAATTCGCCAGGGCCTGCACGGTAGCTACGGGTATGAGCCGGTTGCCGATGAGTCCATAAAGCACCACGTTGATCGAATTTCCCCGTGGGATATCTACCCTGGCAGGGATTCGCGTAATCTGAATGACGGCGATCTCATCATTCGCCGCCAGCTTCGCGTCTCGTCCTTGAATGCCCTGATAGGCGTGCCCGGCTACAGCGAGGACGCCATCCGCATGGTCATCATGGAGTATGGTCAAGGCGGCCTGCGCGAGTGGATCAATTACGACCAGGAGCGACACCGGGCAGAGAATCGCCCCTACATGACCCTGGATCAGTCCAATCTGATCGACTGCCTGCATTATTACACGGAGGCGCCCGGCCTGCTGCTTATCCAGTGGGGCATGGCTCGAGAAGCCATTCCGGATCCTACCCGCTCATATCAGGTGCAGTGCTGGAAGATCGGCGGCTGGGTCATCAGGGCCTCGTTGGACGACAGCCAGTTCGGCACGCGCAATATCTATGGCGCATCGTTCGAGAATGTGCCGGGCAGCATTTGGGGCAATGCACTGCCAGAGCTCATTGAGGACGATCAGCGCATGTGCAATGCCTCCGCGCGAGCGCTGGCCAATAACATGGGGATCGCCTCCGGCCCGCAGGTAGTGCTGAACGACACCAACCGCAAGCTGCCGGGCGAGAATTACGATGACATCTATCCCTGGCGTATATGGCAATTTCAGCAGGATGAGGCTTTGTCGACCAGTTATCGGCCACCGGTAGAGTTCTTCCAGCCAAATCCCATGGTGGACAGCCTGCTCAGCATCTTCGATTTCTTCTCCCGCCGTGCCGATGAGCATTCCATGATGCCGAGCTATACCTATGGCGCCATGAATAAGCAGGGCGGGGCCTTGGAGACCTATGGCGGCATGGCCCTGGCGCAGGGCAATGCCAACAAGGTGGAGCGCTATGTCATCGGCAATATCGACAAAGGCGTCGTCAAGAATTTGATCAGCGCCATGTACATGGTCAATATGCTTCACCACAAGGACCCGTCCATCAAGGCCGATCTATTTCCGCAGGTGCGAGGATCCAAGGGTCTGTTGGCCAAGCAGCAGAAAGAGCAGGCCCGCGTCAATGCGTTGAAGGCCACCGGCAATGAAGTCGATTTGTCCATCATGGGTAAGGCCGGCCGAGCCAACCTGCTTCGCGAGGCCCTGAAGCCGCTGGATATGAATATCGATGAAATCGTGCCGAAGCCCGATGGCACGGTCACGCCCGAAATGTCCCAGCTGATGGAAGAGAACGAGCAGCTCAAGCAGCAACTGGCTGCCATGAATCAGGAGATCGAAAGCAATCAGCAGGAGACCGTCACCAAGATCCAGGGCCAGCTGGCCACCGGCCGGCAGCGCGGCGAATTCGAACTCCGCAAGCAGGCCATGAAAGATCGCGCAGAGATCACGCGCGAGGCCAATCAAATGAGAATGCAGCAACAGCAGCGCGCTGGCGTCGGATCCAGGGCGGCTTAACTAAGGGGTATCACCATGTATCGAGAAGAATTTAGCGTTGGTCGCCTGGTCGTCGGCACCGGGGCTGCGTCATCGGATCCGGCCTATGCCGTATGCGAATCGGCCACTATCACGGTCGGCGCAGAAGCCACGGATGTCATCAATGTGGCGATTCAGCTTAAAGACGGTGGCGGCAATGAGATTGCCACACGCACCAGCCTGATGGCGTATCTGTCCAGCGACGCCACGGGCGATACGCTGAATACCACGGATGCCAATCTATCCAGTGCGATCGGCACCGATGGCCAATTGGTGGAGCTGACCGCCGATGTGCTGTTTTTTTTGGTCAGCGAAGTCGATGGAGACATCGATATCGATTTTACCAAGACCGATGGCGGCACGATTTATCTGAATCTGATCATGCCCGGCACCGGTCGAGTGGTCACCAGCGGCGCCATCACATTCGCCGCCTGATGCTATCTGAGCCCACCGACCCGAGCGTATGGCAGGCGCTAGCGCATCTTGAGCACGTCAACGATTTCAAAACCGTCGTGGATTGGCTGGCAGTGGAGCTGGAAAAGCAACGTTGCCACAACGACATTGAAGTCATCGAGGTCAGCCTGCGCATGGGTCAGGGCTGTGCCCAGACTTTAGACAAGCTGCTGTATATCGCGCGTACTGCGCGAGAGACAGTTGGGCAGATCAAGGAACGAGAATCTGCCAATTCACCAATGGCAAGGACTGCCCACAGTTTTGCCCGCACCGTATAGCGGGCATTCACGAAGCCCGTAGCCCGGATGATGAAAATCTCATCAAGCCCGTAGTCGGATCAAAGAGACAATTATGCCGAAAATTCCTGAAGCCATTCAACGTCAAGAAGACAGAGCAAAAGCATTACACGAGCAGCAAAAGCAGAAAGCGGAGCTGGCTAAAGTAGCGGCTCAGCAAACACCGCAAAATCCGCCGCCGGTCGCTCCACAGCAACCGCCGCCGCAGCAGCCCGCTGTGACGCAGCCTCAACCTCAACCGCCTCCTCAATTGAAGCCATCCGCACCGGAAAAGGCAGAGGACGTGCAGTATTGGAGGCAACGCGCCAATAGCTTGGGTGGAATGATTTCTGCCAAAGACAGAGAGATCATTCAGCTGCGAGAGCAGACCAATGCCCAGCTTCAGCAAATGCAAGCGCAGGTCGCCACGCTGACCGAGAAGCTGCAAGCGGCGGAAACGGAACGGCAAAAGGCCAAGCAGGCAACCTTGTTATCCGCATTGGAATCCGAGTACCCGGATGAAAACGATCCGACTCGACGACTGATGACGGAAATGTCTGAGCAAAATCAGAACATGTATAACGAGATTGCCAAGCTGAAAGCCGAAAGCGTTGATTTGAGCGGTCGCGTCAGCAATGTGACGCAGGCGCAGGAAGTCAATGTTGTAACCGCTTTCTGGAACGCATTGGACGAGAAATACCCGAATCGGGAAACCACCAATTCGGATCCGGCCTTTTATGCATTCATGCACGAGCCCGATCCTGACGCCGGCTATTATGGCTGGCAGACAGGCACGACTCGCCAGCAGATTCTCGATGCTGCCGTGCATCGCTTTGATGCGCCAGCGGTTATCCGCTATTACGACGAATGGAACAGGGTATCCAATCAGCCCGAGCAACCTCAACCGAGTGACAATTCCCCGCCTTATCAACCGTCAGGACCGTCGCCTACCAATGGCGGCGATCAGCAGAAAAAGATCTGGACGACCTCAGAAGTCAAACAGTTCTATGCAAACTGGAGGCAGGGAAAAATCAAAAATGAGGATGCTGTGGCTCTTGAACGAGACATACAGGCCGCAGTGAACGAGAACAGGTATAGACCTGGAATCTAGCACTGAATCGGCCTGATCCGAACACGGAGCACGACAATGGCCGAGATTTTTCCAGTTGGCGCCGCGTATCCTGAATATACCAATATTCTGTTTCCCGAGATTTGGAGCCCGAGACTTAACGTCAAATTCTATTTGGCAACCGTCTTTGGCGAGATTTGCAACACCGACCATGAGGATGAGATTCAAGCCTATGGCGACACGGTGACGATTCGGACCACGCCGGATATCGTCATCAACGAATATCAGATGGGCGTACGCCTTGAATATCAGGCCCCAGAACCCAGCACAGTTCAGCTGTTGATTGACAAGGGTCTATATTACGCGACGCGTATGGACGACGTGGCCCGTCTGCAGGCCGATTACAATGCCCTTGATGACTGGGCCAATGATGCCGCCATGCAGATGAAGATCAACATCGATGGCGGCATCCTCGCTGATGTCTATGCCGATGCCGACAGCACCAATGCCGGCGCCACGGCCGGGGCCATATCATCGAGCTATAACTTGGGTGCCAGCGGTAGCCCCGTAGCGGTCACCAAAACCAACGTCGTCGAGTATCTGCAGGACATGTCCAGCTGCCTGGATGAGAACAACGTGCCCCCGGAAGACCGGTGGGGCGTGTTCCCGGCCTGGTTCTGCAACCTGATCGGCAAAAGCGACCTGAAAGATGCTTCGCTTTCGGGCGACGATGAGTCCATGGCCCGCAATGGCCGCGTCGGTCGCATCGCCAACATGACGCTCTACATGAGTAACCAGATTGCGACGTCATCCAGTGGCGGATACACAGCCTATGAGACCATGTTCGGTCACAAATCGGCCATCACTTTTGCCAGCCAGCTGACAGACAACGAAGGCCCGTTTTCGCATCCGGATTATATCGGAAAGTTTGCCAAAGGCCTGAATGTGTATGGCTACAAGGTCATCAAAGCCGAGGGTCTTGGACACTTCCATTGCCGGAAAGGCTGAGTTGACATCGTTCTGATTTACGCAGTTCAGGGGAAATATCATGGCTGGTGAATATGACAAGTTTAAGGGCAGCAATGATGCTGTGCAGAAAGTCACGTGGGTTTGGGACTTTGCCAAAAACCCGAAAGTGGCAACCAACGTCCTTGAGGCGATTTACATTCCAGCGGGCGCCGTGGTGCTATCGACATATTTTGAATGCCTGGAGCCCGAAGGTGCCACCTGCACCGCGGATATCGGGCATACTGGCGGCGATGTCGATGGATTTGATGGTACGGTCAATCTGAATAGCGCCGCTGGCCCGGTCGTTGGTGATGGCGCACTGCAGGCCATTGGAGGCATTGCTTATGCCGCCGAGGATACGATCGATATCCTGCTGGGGCACGATACCGACGCCGCCAAGATTCGCTTGACGGCGATGATGATAGTGCCAGTGTAATCAATCAGGCCCCGCACTGCGGGGCCTTTTTTTTTCAGGAGACCTTATGCTTCCCGACGTCGAAGCTCGCTATCTGAAAAAGGTTAGCACCGGACGCATTCTGCCTTGGACAGAATTCTTGTCCAAAAAAGGCGACATGATTGAGTGCGATCTGCAGGGCAATCCTGTCGATACGGCAAATCGGCAGAAAGGCCTTGCCTATTATGAGCAGCGCGTGTCTCAGCTTGAGACGGAAAACGAAAATCTCAAAAGCGAGATTGTGCGCCTCAAATCGGCAGTGCACGATAATGCCGTGGCTCGCGCCAATCAGCAACATACGGATGCGCCTGATCAAATAAGCGCATCGAATGCCAGTTTGCCCGGAGAGCCGTCACTTAGAGCGCTGATCAATCAAGGCGACATTGAAAAGCAAAAAGCCAAGGAAGAGTTGGCTGAGATCGCAAAATTGTCAGAGGACATTCGCGAGCGCGCCAGAATTGAGGATCAAATCCGGGCTGAAAAAGCCAAGGAAGTGGAAGAGGAATTCAACGAAAAAATAAATAAGAAAATTGATGAAAACGAAAAAGAAATGGAGAAGTTATTCGAGCCGCCGGAAATAGATCCCGTGGTCAACATGGATCTGGAATCCGAGTTCCTCAAATTCGGCAACAACAAAAAAGAGCTGCTGAAATTCGGCGAAGAGATGTTTTCTTTGAGAATCCCAGGGCAGAGCAGCATCCAGAAAATACAGAAAATAATTCGCGCGGAGCATACCGGCAATCGAGATCAGGTGCCGGCTAAATACCGGATGGCAGAATGACGGCACTGACTAACTTCCTTGCGATATGCAACGAATTCAAATCGCAGGTGCAGATTGAGGGTCCGGCATTAACGGATACCGAGAATCAGGAGAAGCTGGCTGACCTCATTGTGACATGGTGCGCCAAGGCACAGTTATATGTTGAGGGGCTGCACCATGACTGGCGCTGGCTGCGTGCCACAAAATCGTTCAGCACCGAGGCCGATAAGTATGAATATACGCTGTCGGATTTGAGCCTGTCCGCGACGTTGAATTTGTGGGACATCGAAGGCAAGCATGGCGAGGGGGGCAATTCCAAGGCTATTTACAAGCCTGGCCAATCCGGCGGTCGTGCGCTGACATGGATGGAGTACGAAACCTGGCGTATGAAATATCAGCAGTGGAATACCCAGACCGGTCCGCCCACCAAGATTACCGAGGATGACGATCTGTCGCTGATTCTCTATCCCACGCCAGATGATGTTTATCCGCTACAGGTACCATATTTTTTAGAGCCCGTACGTATGGTATCCAAAACCAGTGAACCCGGCATCCCGACGCGCTATCGGGACATCATCTGTGAGTACGCCAAAAAATACTACGAAGAATATGAGGATGCACCTGAAATCAGCTTTTACAGCAGCCTGAAATTCAACGAGCTGCTGCGGCAGATGCAAAGCACCGAGCTCAGGCGCGGACAAATTCGCACGGAAGGGGCGGGTCAATCGAGGCATGTCAAAATGAGGCCATTTGCCTGATGCCGTCGTTGGTCAATAGGGCAAATAGCAGACGAACAACCAATACGTTCGTGTTCGAAGGCGGCACCGACCAGCGTACTCCGGCTATCGTTATGCCGCCGGGTAAATGCCTGTACTCCAAAAACGTCTATGCCAAGGTCAAGAAAGGGTACAAGCAGAATGCCGGATACGAGAAATACGATAGCGCCGCCGTGCCGGGCGGCGGCCCCATGCGCGGCGTGTGGTATTTTGACGACAAGTGCATTGCAGCTCGAGACGATCTGGCAGAGTCGCCGACTGCGTGCAAGCTGCATGAGAGCAGTGGCAGCGGATGGACCGAGATAGATCTTGGAGCCGAGCTGGATTTTACGGCTGGCACAGATGAATTTTTGGTCGGTGAGACGGTTACCGATGGCACAGCCACGGGCGTCATCGGGCGCGTGCAAGTCGATTCCGGCAGCTGGGCGACCAATGACGCCGCAGGCACACTGTATATTTTCAGCGTATCCGGCACATTCACGGCCACCACCATCACCAGCACCAGTGGATCCGCAACAGGCTCGGGGGCTCAAACGGCCGTATCGCTATCGCCAAGCGGCCGATATGAGTTTGATGATTATAACTTTGGGACATTGAAAGTCTATGGAGCAGACGGTGTAAACAAAGCGTTTCAATACGATGGCACCTACTTTCTTCAGATTCATACCGGCAAATCCACAGACAACCCACAGCACATTAAAGGTCACTCAAAGCATTTATTTCTCGCTTTCGGTCCCGAAGTTCAGTTCAGCAGCATCGCCGACCCGTTCACGTACTCTTTGGTTACAGGCGCCGATGCCGTCAACACCGTGGAAGACATCACGGGATTCATGGAGCTCGAAGGCGGACAATCCACGCAAGGCATCACCGGCACGCTGGGAATATTCAGCAAAAACCGCACCTACCGACTTTACGGCTCCTCCGCAGCCGACTTTATCCTCGATAATTTTGCCGAGCATGGAAATGAGGTCGGCGCGCGACGGTGGAGCTTACAGCAGATGGGTTCGCGGACCCGGTACCTGGATGATGTGGGTATTGTGGACCTGCGTTCCGTGGAAAGATACGGCGACTTTACGGATAGCACGATATCCTATGATATTGACTCGTTCATACAGGCGCAAAAAAACCTGGTGACGTGCTCAATGGTTATCAAAAGCCTGTCGCAATATCGGCTGTTCTTCAGTGATGGCCGGTTTCTGCAAGGGACTTTCGATACCAACAAACTGGTCGGCTGGATGTTTGGCCTATATCCCATTCCCGTTACTGTATGTTGCGCCAAGGAAACCAGCGCGGGAGAGGAAATCCTGCTATTCGGCAGCGACGGCACGGATGGTGGCTACATCTACAAAATGGAAAGCGGCAACGATTTTGATGGTCACGACATCGATTCCGTCATCCATTTGGTGTTCACGCATTCCCGTAGCGTCGATCAGAACAAGCGATATCGTGGTGCCACATTGCATATCAAGGGCACCGGATCCACCGAGATCGTTGTCAGCGCAGAATATGGGTATGCCGATCCGTCACATCGCCAAATTGTGCCGCAAGCCGTTGATGTAGAAGGCTTTGGATCAATCCTTGGCGATGTGCCGCTGGGTTCATTCACGTTGGGCGGCAGGTTATCGGGCGCCGAATATGTGCGCTTGGACGGCGTGGATGACAGCGTTGGATTGATTATCTATAGCAGCGGCAGCGACCCCGCTTACGAGTTGGATGCCGCCACATTGCATTACAGCCCGAGAAGAAGGAAGCGTGGATGAGCAACGATTATTTTACGCAATCCTATTCGGCAGTCACGCTGACCGATGGTGTCACTGCCACCGCTGCCCTATGGAATCCAGAGCGCACCAATGTTGAGGCTTCGTTGGATGCAGTGGAAGCCGGTTTCGATATCTTGCCCGCGCCCTACGATCAAACCGGCACGCTCAAAGGCTTTGACGCAGCGATATATGTCGGCGCAGGCTCAGAAGACGAGCATGCCTTGCGCAAAAGTCAGGTCATTGATGAGATTGCCGCGGCCGCTATCGGTGGTGGCAGCATCGATGCCATTCTCAAATGGGTGCGCAAAAGCGCCAACTACACCTGCGCCAACTATGACTGGGTGCTGGCCGATACGAGCGGCGGGGCATGGGAGCTGAAGCTACCCGCTTCCCCGGCTGATGGTAATCAAATCTGGGTCATGGATGGTGGCAATGCATTCCATACCTACAATCTGACCGTCAATGGCAATGGCGAGACCATTGAAGGAAGCTCCACGTTCACCTGCAATCGCCAAAGCCAGTATGTCGTTTTTGTCTATCATGGCGGCGATAGCGACTGGAAGGCTGCCTGGGCGGTTATGGGCGGGCCGTTTCAGGGCCACTACGAAACGGTGCGCACCTTCTCCGAAATCGATGCCGATGATGCCGATGCCATCTGCCTGGCCCAATCGCTCGGTGGTGCCGGCAATCTCACTTTGAATGGCGCCAAAACCACTGGTGGCACGTCATGGACCTTCAATCAGGGCCGCAAGATCAGCATTACCTCCACGGGTGATGATTCCGGCGTCGATGCCACCATCACCGGCACCAATGCGCTGACCGGCGCATCGGATACCGAGACATTGGATTTGACCAATGCCAGCGTCGCCGTATCCACCAAATACTGGTCGGCCGGGACACAGATCGCGCTGGACGGGGCGACAGACGGCAATGTGACGGCTGGTCAGCAGGACGCGGTATTTGAGATCGATTTTCAATACGGCGTCAACAAGACCACGGTCAGCGCAGATGTGGGCGCATTCAAAATCAGCAACGCGCCGCCTTCAGGCTATCAGTCCAATACATTGGTCAAGGTGCTGAACGGTGGCGCGCAGACCTGGCCCGATTCTTACACGGGCCACAAAACCGACAATGGCGATTCTCTGGCCTATCTGTTCACCACCACATCCACGCCCAGCGAGGATTGGGCTGTCGCCTCAACAGACGATGCCGGCTCCACCATTGTGTGGACGCGCACAAACCAGAATGTCAGTCTGGCGGCCTGAGTTATGTTTTCAGGCCGTTATCTCAATGCCCGGCCACCCAGGTTTCAGGTAGGCAATGAGATCAGCATAGAGAGCAACGAGGCTTTGACGCCCAGCATCGATAAGGGCGATTCAGACAGGCCATGCTTTGCTTTTGAGCGCCGTTCTACCGATTATCCGATGTATGGCGTAAATGTCATTTCCGGACTTGAATCTACAGATGAAGATGTAGAAGTAGTGGATTCATCGGTTGCGACGCGCGTCACATCTATTGCGGTAACTCAACAAGGTGCAACTAATTATGGCTTGGTGGCCTATGAGGATACCGTAGCAACTGAATATCTAATCAAAGCATTCAGTAGCGCCGATATAGAGCTTACCGTTGGTTCAAGCTATCAGCTCAATGCAACACAGGATGGTCATTGCAAAGTCGTCACGTTAAGTGATTTGAAAGGCCTGGCTCTGTACGAAAATGCCAGCGCCAATGGCACGGTCTATGCCAGAGCGATGACAATGGACATTAGTAGGGTGATCACGCTGGGCGCACAGGTCACTGCCAGCAGCAATTTGAATTCGGTGGGTCCGCCCAATGCCAATACATGGGATTTCTGTCAGATCGATACGGATAAGGCATTGATCGTAGCGCGGCATGACACCAATGATCAGCTACTTGGGCTTGTGCTGACCGTCTCCGGCACCACAACCACGGTCAATTCAGAGGCAGTGCTGGTCTCAGGACTGACCACCGTGGCGGCGAGCTCCATTGTTCGCGTCATCAAAACCGGCACCGATCAGGCGCTGGTTACCTGGTTCGATGAAGGTGATGGCACACTGTATGGCGGCACGATTAACGTCTCCGGCACCACGCCATCGCTGGCTTCCTATCGATGGATAGGGTCGCCCGCAACGGACTGCACTTATTCCTTGGCGGTCTCCACCAACTCAAGATATGCCGCCGTGCTGTCCAATAAGGTGGGCTCTGGGGCCGGCGATGAGCGCTATCACATACAGCCATTGCTGCTGAACTCTCAGGGCATTATCACATCTGTTTCAGGCCCGAGCGAAATACACGACGACGAGGAGCGACTGTACACCAATCAGCTGTGCGCGCTGACCGAAAATAAGTTCGTGGCCATTTTGCGCGATTCTTCGCCCGATCGAATTTTCCTGAAAGTGCTGCAAATAGGAAATTAACGTGCCAGATCCATTTAAAGATTTCAATCAGCAGAAGGAAAAAGATAAGCCATTCATACCTGCCGATATGCAGTTGGATGACTTTGTTGCTGGCGCGCAAAAACCTGCCGAAATTGCGGCGCCCGATGTAAGAGCACCCAAGACCCCAGCAGATTTTTGGCAGCATCATCTGGGTGATTTGCCGGGCGTGGCGCAACCGCATACGTATATGTCGCCCACGGCCAAAGAGTACATGGGCGATATCCGTATTGCGCAAAGAAATCTGGGTTTCGGTGGTGATTTCGGTGGCGGCAGGCAGCTGGAATGGACAGAGACCGGTCCCGGCTGGGATGCCGTGATGAAAGAAGCTGGCCGCGTTGCAGAGCAGCGCGCCCAATGGCTGGCCGAGCAGAATGCGCCCGTGCCCGTTCGATTTGTAGATCCGGTCACGCGTGAAGTGCAGCCTGAGGAGCTGGTGCAATACCAGATCGGGCAGGTAATGGCGGAAGATAGTCCGCTGATTCAGGCTGCCCGCACTGGAGGCTTGCAGGCTGCGACGGCCGCCGGTTTCACTGATAGCGCCCGCGGTCGCGCCATTGGCGAGTATGCCGCGCTACAGGTGGCTCAGGATATCGCCATGGCCGATGCCAATACCTACGCCACCAATGCCATCAACAATCAGATGTGGGTCAACAACTTTGGGTTGAAAGAAGTTGATTATCAGATTCAGTCTCAGCTGCAGAAGGAAAAGTACGGGCAGGAAGAGACGTTGCGCAGTCAGCTGATGATGCTGGACAAGGACATCCGTGCAGAGCTTCTGGATCTGGAGGCGCAGTACAAGAATCAGCTGCAGGCATCGGCAAGCGCGGCGACTTTATACTCGCAAGCCATGCAATCGGTGACCGAAATCCTGGCCAATCCTGACATTGAGTACAAACAGCCGCATATCGACAGGCAGATAGAGCTGCTGAATGAGGGTTTAGGCCTGTTTGCCGATATTGGCGATCTGGATCTCATTGTGCCGGGCGCGGGCGGCGAAGGCGAGGGCGGAGGCGGCGAAACGCCCGAAGGACAGCCGCCGCAAGGCAATGCCTATCCGCCATTTGGTGAAGCCGGAACGCCGGGGCAAACACGCAGAGACTATACCACCGGACTGATGTATGAGTGGCAAAGTGGTCCGGAAGGCGGCGCGGGTCGATGGGTTTTAACTCGCGGAAGAGCGCCTCAGGGATGATAAGACCCGCAGAAGCCAAAGATATCACGCCCTGCTGGCAACTCATTCAGGAGTTTTACGATCTGAGCATGTACCGCGGCATCATCCCGCCGGATGAGCGGAAATGCCGCCGTCTGCTGGCCCATTGCGCAGGTAGCCCGCGGGCATTTTTATGGGTCGCGGATATCAATGAAGGCGTTGAGGGCGCATTGGCCGGCATGACGGCAGAAGCGACGTGGGGCCGCGCTAAAGTATTGAACGACTTGTTCTTTTATGTGCGTAAGCCTGCGCATGGCTGGGGCGGCATGCTGGGTTGGGCATATCAGAAATGGGCGCACACGCAGAATATTAAAGCCTGGGGATTCTCGTTGGCATCGGGAAACAAAGATTTGAATGAGAAGGCGCAGGCGCTGGCGCAAGCGCTCAATCTGACACATGCGGGCGGTACGTATATCGAGGTTTTTACTTCATGTCCAACCCATTGAAAGGCATCGGCAAGGTATTCAAAACGGTGGCTAAAGCAGCCATCAAAGTCGCTCCCATTGCCATGCTGGCTATCGGCATTGGACTGGCAATATCGGCAGCACCGGCTATGGCTGGACAGCCTGGCGTTGTACAGACTTCCCTCGCTCAGGCGGGCATGGCGGGCACCGGAGCGGGACCGCCGGGCGTAGCCGGCATCTTGGCTGCTTCCGAGGTTCCGGCCGGCCTGACTGCGGCGGAGCTTGCCGGCGCTCAGGTCGCCATCAATCCGGCCGGCGTCGCGGGCACGGGCGCGATCGCTGCGGCACCGGAGTTCACCGGTATTGCCGGCCCGGTAACTCTGTCGCCATCGCAAGTGCTGTACAACCCGCCCGGCGGCGGCGCATTGCCATGGGTAGGCGCGGCGAGCCGCGCATTATCTCCTGGCGCTGCCGCACCCGCGCCGATGACACAGGAAGTCAGCCCAACGCAGCAGGTAGCTTCGACGCAGGCAGGCGCCGCACCTAATGTCATGGGTACCACACCGGCCGGCGTCGGCACCGGCACGCCGGAGGCCACTATGAGCCCATATGTGCAGACAGGCGGGCCGATGTCCATGGAAGCGCCTATGCCCGTGGGTGCGACCGGGGCGCCACCACCGACCGCACAGCCCGTTCTGAATCCGGGCGTCATGGGCACGACGCAGGGCGGCGGTGTAATGGGTTGGGTCGAACGACACCCCACGGCCAGCCTTTTGGGTGCGCAGTTCCTGCTGGGCGGCATGGGCAATATGGGCGAGACCGAGGCCGAGATAATCGCCAAGCAGCGCGAGGAGGAGCGTGAGCGCGCAGAACGGAATCTGAATGTCAGCGGCATCAGCTTACCCGGCATCTATCACGCACGTCCGCGCCGCATCGCAGCACGTCCGCGCCGCATCGCATAGGAGTCAGATTATGGTCCAGCAAATGGCAGGCGTCGGCGTCGCACCGCAAATGCAGCAGCAGGCCATGGGCGATGAGAGCACGCCCACGCCGGAAGAGCAGGCCATGTACGATGCCATCGTGGGCGACATCGAGAAGATCCTTTACAGCAAAAAGACCATGCCCAGGATTATCAAGATGTTAGGGGGCAAGGAAGATCCTACCGATGCCATCATGCATGTGCTGATGATGCTGGGCAAGCGGGAGAAGGAAGGCTTTGAGCAGGCCAATATTCAGGTGCCCGACGAAGTCTGGCGAGCCGCCGCCGAGGAGCTGGTGCCCGTCGTGGCCGAGCTCGGTGCCAGCCAGGGCGTATTTCCCGAGCTCAGCCAAGAGCAGATGCATCAAGCTTTGGCCAAGCTGGCTATGGCCTGGAGCGCGCAATATACGCCGGATGGGCCGGGCATGCAGCAGATGATGCAGCGTGTACCGCCACAGCTGGTGAAGTCCATTCAGGCCAATGCGGCGAAAGGCGCCATGCAGATGGCCGGCGGCCCGGCCGGGGCCAATCGACCGCCCATGAACAAGCCACCGGGAACCATGCCATGAGCAGCGCACTGACAAAATTCCTTGCAGGCGGCGCCAGTGAGCTCAGCAAGGGATTGCGTCAGGAGGTGGCCAGCATGCGTCAGGCGGCCTTGGCCAAGCAGCAAATGCAGCATGAGACAGGCATGGCCGCATTCAGGCATGCCAGCCAGATGCAGCAGATTGGGGCACGGGGGGAGCAGCGATTAAGAGAGGTCAGGGAGACGGAAAAATTAAGGGGTAAATATCGCAGTGATTTAAGTGGTAAGTATCTTTTTGCCGAAATAATTGCCGAACAAAATAATATTTCGACATTGGAGGCTTATAAACTCCTATCTGAAACAGGCAAATTTGAAGTAATAAAAACCAAGGATGGACTGGGCCAGGATGTTGTAGAAATTATTACGGCAGACGGTGTTTATACGCCGAAGCAGTGGGCTGATAGAGCCGGCTTACGCATGGCCGGCGCTGCCGGCGCCCCCGAACGCCCACAACCCAAGCCAGCCTCACAAAAAGCCGGTGCTGCCAAAGCAAAGCCAGTCAAAGACATATCTACTGACCCGCAGGGCAACAAATGGAAAGTAGGGCCGGACGGTCGGCCACAGCGAGTCATTGAGGAACCGCCGCTGCGATCGGCACAGCGCCCGGCGGGCAAGACGGCCATGGCATCGGAGCCTGTGGAAAAACCTAAGCCCGCAGAAAAGCCCAAGCCGGCGCCCAAGCCAAAACCACAGAAAGAGACCAAGCCAGCACAAAAGCCGATGTCGGTTTCCGAAGTGCGCAAGGAATTCTCAAGGCGCAAGAACACATGGCGGCAGTGGAAATATACCTTAGACCCAGCAGCCGCCAAGCGAGCAGCTAAAGACTGGATTGCTCTGCATCGCCAGGACTTGACTCCGCGCCAGCGCAAGGAAGCTAACCAGATTCTGGATAGCATGGACTGATGCCTACCCAGTTTCCAAGCGATGCGCCGCGCGAGGTCTGGGAAGAGCTTGGCCTGGAATATCCCGGACTGAAAGCGCCGCCCAAGCCGCAAGGTCAACCTGAAGCGCCGCGCGAGGTCTGGGAAGAATTGGGGTTGCAATATCCCGGAGATGAGTCGCCGCCACAGCCGCTTGAAGCACCACCAGAAGTCTGGGAAGAACTCGGCTTGGAATATCCCGGCCCGCAACCAACCACAGCACCAACACCTGAGCCAGAACCACAAATTGGTGCGTTGCAGGCCGCCGGCCGCGGCCTGATGGCCGGCACGACAGGTTTGGCGCACGGCATCGGCGTCGGCACCAAATGGCTTGGCGAGAAAATAGGTCCCGAGACGGCGTTGGGCGGTTTTCTGGTCGAGCGCGGCGAATCTGCGCGTCAATACTGGAATCGCGTCGGCGAGCAGTTTGCGCCCCCGCCGGGCCTTGAGATTGGCGGCCTGATGGATTCGCCCGAACGCATGGCCAATGCCAGTTGGTGGACCTATAACCTGGGCCAGATGATGCCTAGCTTGACTGCCAGCATCATACCGGGCGCGGCAGCATATAAGGCCATTCGCCTTGGCGGCCAGGCCTTCCACTGGAGCCCGGTCCTGGCCAACCGTCTGGCCATGGTCGGCGCGGCCGTGACCGGTGGTGTGACCGGCGGCAGCCTCGAGGGTGCCGGCGCTTATGAAGAGGTTCTGCGCCAAGGCGGCACTGAGCAGCAGGCCATTGATGCCTACGAATACATGTCCTTGGCCAGTGCCGGGCTCAATGCCATCGGCCTGATGCCCATTTTCAATCCCGTCGGTGGCCGCATGTTGACCCGTTTCCTGGTCGGTGGTGGCGTCGAGGGCCTCACGGAATGGGCAGAGGAGCCTACACAAGCCGGCATTATCAGCAAGATCCGCACAGGCGAGTACGACCTCGAGGCCATGGCCCGCGCTGCCAAGGAATCGGTCGGCGTCATTCCGATCGCCGGTATCATGGGTGGTGGTGCCGCGGTCATTAGCGGCGCGGCACAGCGCGAAGAGGCGATCGAGCCAGAGCCCACGCCAGAAGCAGAGCAGGCGGCAGTCAGGCCGGATGAGATGGCCGGGCGACTGCGGGCAACACAGATAGCGGCGCGGGCCAGGAAGAGGGCCGGGGCGGTAAGGCCGGGTGAGCTGACGGCCGAAGAGCAAGTGGCCAAATATCCGCAAGCGGCCGCATTGGAAGCGGCCCGAGAAGTCGAGGGCCGCATGCGCGCGGAGTTTGGTGAAACGGCACCAGAGGTCGCGTTGCTTGCTCAGACTGTCCCCGCCCCCGGCGCCGTCAACGAACCCCTGTTTGAGCCGCCGGCACAGCCGCCTCCCAGCCCCGAATGGACAGCCGGCGCCGCCAACCGGCCTACCCATCTCATGCCCTCGCCAACGCGCGCGGAGTTACTCGAATCAACCACGGAGCCCTTCGGTGATCGTCAAGCAAGGCAACAGCTGGTACGTGAAGAGCGAGTCGGGCAAGAACCTGGGCGGCCCGTACAGCAGCCGGTCACAGGCGCAGAGGCGGCTGAGGCAGGTCGAATACTTCAAGCACCAGAAGCCCGCCAAGAAATCACGCGCCAGCCAGAAGAAGGCGAAGCCATCACGGAGGTCGCGCCGAGCATAGACCAAGCGGCACACGAGGCCGCCACCAGTCCGCTCAATGAGCGCCCGCCTCCCACCGAGGCGCAGATTGCCGCCGGTAACTACAAGAAAGGCACAATCTCCGTCGGCGGAATGCGGATCAAGATAGAGAATCCCGCCGGCAGCCAGCGCCGTCCGGAATGGCCTGTGCTGAAAAGCCATTACGGCTACATCCGCGGCACAAAAGGCAAAGACAAGGATCGCGTCGATGTCTTCATTGGCCCAGAGGTCGAGCGCGCCAAGCAGGGCGAGGACATCCCGGTCTATGTCATTCAGCAGCAGGATGCCGCCGGCCAGTTCGACGAATACAAAGTCATGCTGGGCTATCGCTCATTGCCCGAAGCACGGGAAGCCTATCTCGAGAATTACACGCCGGAGCAGCGCCAACGCATCGGGCGTATCAAACGATTCGCCACGCTCAAGGAATTCAAGGAGTGGGTACAGGATGAATTCCAGACGACGCGCGCAATGCCTGCGCCCACCGAGGAAGAGGCTACCGAGATGGTGCGCGAGGATCAGCTGCAAAATGCCGAGCAGGCGCTGGCGGCTCAGGACAAGAAAATAGACGCGCTGAATGCCATTCTGCGCTGCCTGCAAACGTAGAGGTAATGTCATGTACGGAAGATTGGTACAGCTGCCCACCATCGATAAAACCCAAGTCGATGGGGCATGGACCGTAGATATGAATGCGGATGCGTTTGAGCATCAAATTACTGTCAAAGTCACGGGAAGTCCGACTGCTGGCACACTGACAGTAGCCGCTAAAGCGGCGGATAACACGGAGTATGATGATGTCGATGGTGGACCGATTGATATGGCCAATGGCCCTTATATATTCCGTGTGTTAGGGCATTTTTCCGGCTTCCAGTTTACGCCTTCTGGCTTCGATGGGACGGATTACGACGTGTATATTAGCAGCCACTAACCATGAGCATCGTTGCATTAGAAAAGCTGCATCTCAAGCCACAGATACAGCGCAACATAGTGCTGCGTCGTCCTTGCGAGGATGGTCCTGACCGACAGTTGTTGGCCAACGAGCTGCCGGGTTGTGTGTTCTGGATTGATGGCAGAAGCTATGGCAAGCGCTTTTCCAATCGTGCCGGCGTTGGCGGCGGCGGCATAGCTTACAGCGGCGCGTGCGCATCTTTCGATGGCAACAACGATTATATGGAAGTGGCCGGCAATCCAACGGATTTGCAGATCACCGACGCATTTTTGCTGCAGCTTTACTTCAAGACCACGGCTGTGGCCAACGGTACCCTGTTTTCCAAATACACCACAACAGGTAATCAGCGCGCATTACGCGTATTTTTTAGCGACCCCGATCAGTATCTGACTGTCTGGTTCTCCAGCGACGGCACCAACATTGATTCAGGCATTGAATACACGACCGAGATATTCGATGACGATGCCTGGCATCATCTTGCAATTACATACGAGCCTGGCACAGAGGTCGGCTTGTGGGTGGATGGTAGCAAAATCGGCAGTGATGTTATCACCGTGCCATCTGCCATGCACGACAGCACAGCTAACTGGGTGGTCGGCGCCTTCAATGCCGGCGCATCCGGCAATTATGATGGCGAGGCTGCGCAGTTTGCCATTTATGACTTGGCTGCCGTGCCAACCGATATTGCCACCGATATCCGGTACGCGCATGCCCAAGGTAAGCTGCCGCACGAGCGGCCCGGATCATCGTTGCTATCTTCTGAGTTAAAAGGATACTGGCCAATCACCGAAGCCCTATATGACACTAGTTTCAGCTCGGTGCCCGATCACAGCGGCAACGGACATCAGGCGACAATGAGTGGCGGCACGGCTGTCACCGGAGAAGGCGATATTCCACAGTTGGCGACGCGGGGCATGACGCAGGCTTATCGATTCAATGGGACGGATGACGACTGGGACGGTGGCAACTTATCGGATTTGAATTTTGAACGCACTGATGCGTTTTCTATTGGTTTGATTGTGTGCTCGCCTAATTTTGCTGCTAACAGGACATTGCTTGGCAAGCGACAAGCGTCTGGTAATTTTTCAGGTTGGGAAGTGGGTCTGGACACTAGCGGAAATGTTCGTTTTGCTTTGTGTAATGATTTTAGTCCATCCAATCAGCTTGCCGTAGATAGCACGTATGCATTGGCAGCCAATGAATGCGTGCATGCCATTATTACTTATGATGGCAGTAGCGATACGTCTGGCGTGTCCATGTACATCAATGGTCAGGCAACGACGCCCGTATCATTGGTCAATGACCTTGATGCCACCACGCAAACATCGGCAGATTTTAGAATTGGATCCAGATCAGGCTCAGTATATACGCACGGCATAATCGATGAAGTCTGCATATTTGATGTGGAGTTGACTGCCACCGAAGCCGCGGAACTTGCCGGCGGCGGTACCCCGATAGATCCCAATAACCATTCACAATCAGCAGAGCTATTGCATTATTACCGCAATGGCTGGGTGACCACGGCCGGTACCATTGAAGACCGATCTGGCAACAATGACCATTTGTCCATTAACGGTTCACCTGATTCTGTTTTGCTATCTGCCTCATTGTATAACCCGAAACGCCATGCCATCGGTGGCCATATCCGTCAATCCAATGGTGTCGTACTATCCGGAGGCACGGCCGATTCATTGCTTGAGCTGAGAGATCCATCTGGCAGCATCATTGCCAACAACATTTTCTCCGGCGGCGGCACCATACTGGGGTGGATTTATCCGTTGAGCGATGGCGAAAATGATGCAGGCAGACTCTATGATTCCGATGATGGTGACAACATTGGAATCAGTCTGTTTGTCTCTGGCGAGACCGGTGGCTCCATGGATTTGTCGCTGACCCGTTTTCACGCCACGACAGACGGCCAATGGACTACGACGACAGCATCTATTCCGGTTGCCGCATGGACGTTTTTTGCGGTGACCCTGACTGATGGCGCCGGCAACCAGCCAACATTCTATTTGGGCATCGACGGCACGCTAAGCACGCTGACTGTGGGTAGCGGCATTACAGAGACCGCTGCCAGCCAGGGTGCTGCGGATAGCGATGCGTCCAATGTCAAAACGATAGGCGATCGGCCGACTGGTGATCGAGGATTCCATGGCAATATCGGTCAGTTAGCCGCCTACGATAACGTCAAAGCCGCACATGAGATTGAACTGCTTTGGCGCGATACTGAACGGTTTTATCAGGGCGCAGGCTGATGGCATCGTTGGCGAAATGCATCAAGCCACATACGGATGTCCTGAGCGAATCTGAGCAAAAGCAGCTTGCCGATACGGCCAAGGATCTGCAGGCAGAGGGCATGGCGTCGCAGGATGCGGAAACGCAGGCCACTGAGCAGATGCTGGACGATGCTTATGCCGAGCGGGAGACGTTGGCTGACGCGGTAAAGAAGGCCGGGGGCAAGCCGGTGCCAGCGCCCATCAGATTTTCCGCTCAGCCTAGGCGTTTGGATGAGATAGAGCTATCCGAGGAAACGGTGGAAGGACCCGAAGGCGAGCAATACACCGTCACGCGCACGGCCGCACAAACGCTTGGCGAAATCGATATGCGTATCATGGAGCTCAATAAGATTATGGAGTGCCTGCATGGTCCGTAAGGTGTCGGAGACAGAGCTATCCAAGCTCAAGCAGCGCGCCACCGTCAGACCGGTCAAAAAGCAAGCAAAGAAAAAACCAGCAAGCACGTCGTCTGCATCGACGCCATCGCCTTCCCCTCAATCCGCCGCACCCAAAATCGAAGTCCAGCTGGACGCGCAATCCCTGGTGGTGTCATTGCAAGAGCTGATTCAACGCAATGACGCACAGACCAAAGTCATTCTGGAAAATTTGGCCCTTTTGATTACCAAGCTGGAAATAGGCGGCGATTTGAATCTGCAGGTGCTATCCAGGGATTCCAGGCAAAACAT
>JAAUXY010001846.1_pt1 | contig 45569 bp, 31 predicted proteins | sample 7278121 | NCBI WGS metagenome assembly JAAUXY01 (sample SAMN14350117, study PRJNA611818) | marine sediment metagenome | isolation source: surface marine sediment (1.8m) | place: French Polynesia: Moorea | collected 2018-08
AGTGTACATTCCGTCGCATCGACGGCTATACTGAGGCAAATTGCGGCGGCGGGAACACAACCGGCCCCGACTCGTGAATATCCGGGGAACAACAGGCGCACAGCCGACCGTCGCAGATCCTTAGTGACACTGACATGGTGGGGGAATCCAACCGCATGGCCATTACGCTCAAGTCGGGTGTATCCCGACAGCAAAAGTCCGACGACAGCCAACGAGTTCGCAGAGCTGTAGAAGATATCCTGCATTCCGTTGAGACCCGAGGCGACAGCGCAGTGCTCGAGTACTCAGAGAAATTCGACCGTTGGGCGCCGGACGCGTTTCGGCTGACGGAAGCCCAAATCGAGGCCTGTGTAAAGTCGCTGGACGATTCCGTCATCGAAGACATCAAATTCGCGCAGGAACAGGTTCGAAACTTCGCGCAAGCACAAAAAGACGCGCTTGCAGACATCGAGGTCGAGACTTTGCCCGGCGTCTTTCTCGGGCATAAGAACATTCCGGTCAGCTCCGTGGGTTGCTACGTGCCGGGCGGCAAGTATCCCTTGGTCGCGTCAGCACACATGGGGGTCGTTACCGCAAAGGTCGCCGGCGTCTCTCGCGTCATTGCCTGTTCGCCACCGTTCGAAGGCAAACCGAACGCCGCGGTCGTGGCCGCCATGCACCTGGGTGGGGCCGACGAAATCTATTGTCTCGGCGGCGTTCAGGCCATTGCTGCCATGGCGATCGGCACGGAGACGATTGCGCCGGTCGACATGATTGTCGGTCCCGGCAACGAGTATGTCGCTGAAGCGAAGCGACAAGTCTTCGGCCGGGTGGGTATCGATCTGCTGGCCGGGCCGACCGAGACCGTGGTCGTCGCAGACGAAAGCTGCGATGTTGAGATGGCTGCGACCGACCTGCTCGGCCAGGCCGAACACGGATTCAACTCGCCGTCGGTGCTCGTTACAACGTCCAGGGCGCTTGCCGACGCGCTGCCCGACGAAATAGAGCGGCAGCTCGAGACACTGGAGACCGCCGACATCGCGGGTAGAGCCTGGGAAGACTATGGGCAGATTATTCTGTGCGAAGATGACGAAGAGATGCTTCGTGTAACAGACGACCTTGCGTTTGAACACGTCGAGATCATCACGAAAGACCCCGACTTCTTCCTTAGCAGGCTGCGGAACTTCGGCGCTCTGTTCCTTGGTCCGGAAACCAACGTGGCTTACGGCGACAAGGTCATCGGCACTAATCACACACTCCCAACCGGTCGCGCTGCGCGGTACACGGGTGGCCTTTGGGTCGGCAAGTTCATCAAGACTTGCACATATCAGCGTGTCGACCCGTCGGCGACACGGGGCATCGGCGAATACTGTTCCCGCCTGTGTGCGATCGAAGGGTTTGCAGGTCACAAGGCGCAGGCCGATCTTCGTGTCGAGCGGTATTCATGACGGCCGACGACCGAAACGACACCCCAGGAAGGGTCTGAATGGGACGGCGGGGCAAACAGCTGGTACTCGGCGCCCTGGGCGTCGCAGTCCTGCTGGCGCTGATCGCCATTCCTTACCGTGACCCTATGTCCGGCGACGCGCCCATCGCTCGCGAAGATACGGTCATCTTCGACCTTGATCGCAGCATCAAGAACCCACGCAACTTCAACTGGCTGACGCCAGGAGTGAAACGACTGCATGGTGCTCACCAGGCCATGTGGGAACCCCTGTTCGTCCTGAACTATGCCAACGGCGAGCTTGAGCCCTGGCTGGGCCTCAGCATCGAGAGTAACGCGTCGCATGACGTATGGACCCTCGTACTGCGACAGGGCGTCGAATGGTCGGATGGTGAAGCCTTCGATGCCGACGATGTCGAGTTCACGGCCCGCATGCTGATGGACTCTGACGCGATCAGCGCCCGGGAGGCCATCCGCTTCAAGGCGCAGGTCGACGACGTTGAGAAGATCGACAGCCATACCATTCAATTCCGGCTTAAGCAGCCGAACCCCGGCTTTCATATTGAGAACTTCGGCGTCCTGAACTTCAGTTCATTCCTCGTCATGCCCGAGCACATCTGGCGCGGCCAGACCGTCGGAAGTTTCGACTTCTTTCCGCCAATCGGCACGGGGCCTTACACATTCAGCTCGGCGACGTCGCAGCGCGCCATCTGGGACCGCGACGACAACTGGTGGGGTGCGAGGGCCGGCTTTCTTGAGCTACCGGCGCCGAAACGCCTGGTGTGGATCGAGACAGGCGGCCAGGAGAACCGGGCTCAGCTGCTTCGAAGCAATCAACTCGATGCCGGCCAGCATCTCGCACTTGGAATCTTTGAAGCCATTCAGGCAAGGAATCCCAACGTTGTCTCCTGGCATGACGGCTTCCCGTACAGCTGGACCGACCCCTGCCCTCGCCAGCTCGAAATCAACGCGACGGTCGAGCCCTGGGACAATCCGGCGATGCGCAAGGCGATTGCCCATATCGTCGACAGGCAACAGATCATCGATATCGTCTACGAGGGCTCGACGGTGCCGTCGAAGACCATGTTCGTGCAGTACGGTGCCATGCAACCATTTATAGACGCGGTGGTGGACGCAGGCTATGAGCTGCCGACCCGGGCGAATCTGGAGGCAGCACACGCGATCATTGAAGACAACGGATACTCGATGGGCGACGACGGGACCTACGTGAAGGATGGTGTACCTTTAACCACACGCATACTGGCAAACACGGCGTCGGCAGAAACGACCGGCACGGTCGACCTGCTCGTCGAACAGCTGCAGCGCGCCGGTATCGACGCCCGGTCGGTTCCGGTCGAAGACGGCGTGTTCTGGGGCGAGGTAATTCCTCTCGGTGACTACGAGATGAGTTACAGCTGGTTATCCTGCGGCTCGGTCAACGAACCCTGGGCTTCCATGGTCCGTTACACGAACAACAGCATGGCTCCAATTGGTGAGCGCGCGCCCGGCTACAACAACACCGGGCGATGGGATACCGACGCGACCGATCGATACACGGCCGTCGTAAATCGCATCGGGCAGCTGTCCCTGGGCGACCCACAGATCCCCGGGCTTGTCGCCGAGGCCTATCGTGAACTGGACGCCGAGACGCCATTCATCCCGTTGGTGCAGGCCGCGAAGGTGCTGTCTTTTAATGAGACGCACTGGACCGGATGGCCTCGCGCCAATGATTTCTACGTCCATCCGATGCACTGGTGGAACAGTACACACCTGATCATTCACCAACTTGAGAAAGCCGACGGGGGACCCTGACTACGATGTCTGGCGGAACCACAAAAGCGATTCCTGTCGAGTACCTGTTTAATCGACTGCTGACCTTCTTCCTGACAGTCTTTATCGCGGCGTCCATCATCTGGCTGATACCGCGTCTGTCCCCGATCGATCCCGCCGAAGCGATGCTCGGCCGGATGGCGGCCGGCGCTGGCTTCGTGGAGAACGCCGACCAGATTCTCGCCGACCTGAGAACGCAGTTCGGGCTCGATGAACCATTGTGGAAGCAGTACTTGGCCTACCTGAAGAGCCTTGCCGTTTTTGACTTCGGCGTCTCGGTGGCAAACTTTCCGACGCCGGTTGCCCAGATGTTGGCAGCGGCGCTACCGTGGACGATTGGGCTGATGATCGTATCGGTGGTCATCGCGTTTATCATCGGCAACGCCGCCGGCGCATTCATGGCCTGGCAGGAAACACCGAAGACCTGGAAGGTCGTCATTCCTGCCGCCATGATTTTCACATCGATCCCGCCGATCTTGTCCGGACTGCTGTTGATGTGGCTGTTCTCGGCGCAGCTCGGCTGGTTTCCGTTAACCGGCTCCTATGGCCTTTTCGTTACACCCGGATGGAACTGGGAGTTCATCTATAGCGTCATCGAACACGGTGCATTGCCGGCGCTGTCCATTGTCGTCGTTACGTTTGGCTTCTGGGCGCTCGGCATGCGCGGCCTGATGACGACGGTGCAGAGCGAAGACTATGTGCAGCTCGCCAAGGCCAAGGGCCTGCGCCCCCGCTATATCCTGTACCGCTACATGATTCGCAATGCGATTCTGCCGCAAGTCACCGCGTTCGCGCTCAAGATCGGGCTACTGGTAACCGGCCAGATCCTGGTTGAGCGCATCTTCTCCTACAACGGCATGGGCAAGTTGATCTACGACGCCATCCTGAACCAGGACTTCGCTGTCATACAGGGCGCCAGCTACGTCGTGATCCTGATGACGGCCGCGTCGGTACTGCTGGTCGACCTGCTGTATCCGTTCATTGACCCACGGATACGACACGGGGGTGGCCGCTAATGACGGCAACGGCAAACACAGCTATGTCAAAAGCCGAAGAACGCGAGGCACGAAGGCGAGCGAAGCGGCTTAAGCGCTTTGACTCGCCGTGGATGAACCCCAAACTTCTCTGGGGCGCCGGCATCCTCATCGGCATTCTTCTGTTCGGTTTTTTCGGCCGACTGCTGTGGGATCCCGAGCTTGTCTTCATCGGATCGGCTCCGTTGAACCTCCCGCCGCTGGGCTTCGAGAACCTGCGCGGAGACGGGGGCAGCACGGCACATCCGCTGGGAACGCAGAGTAGTGGACGGGACATCCTTGCCCTGCTCATCGTCGGCGCACCCAATACCTTGTTCATCGGCGTGATCGCCTCGTTGATCGGAATGGCGATAGGTATCGTGCTTGGCTTTTCAGCGGGCTTTATCGGTGGAAGGACTGACGATGTCATCCGCGTTATCGCCGACGTAATGATCACGATCCCGCCGTTGATGGTGCTCATCGTCTTCCAGACCTCCATCGGCGAGATCGGCATTGTCATGATGGGTGTGCTGCTGTCCGGCTTCATGTGGCAGTCGCCAACGCGACTGATACGGGCCCAGGTGCTGTCGATGCGTGAATCAGGCTACGTTCGCATGGCAAGGCTGTCCGGCGCGTCTACCTTCGACATCATGTTCAAGGAAATGCTGCCAAACCTCGTGCCCTACCTGTTCGGCAGCTTCATCGCGATTGCAACGACGGCGATCGTGACGGCTGTCGGCCTCGAGACGCTGGGTCTCGGACCTCAGAGAGTGCCGACACTCGGCAGGGTGATCTACGAAGCCATCGACTCGGCCGCCTTGCTGCGCAACATGTGGTGGTGGTGGGGAATCCCCACAGCGCTGCTGGCGACGATGTTTATTGGCCTGCTGCTCGTGAACCTCGGCCTCGATGAGGTCGCGAATCCGAAGCTGCGCAAGGTATAGACGAGCATGCGAAATCCGGAAACCATCCTCGAGGTTGATGACCTGCGCGTCTACTACGCGACGCCGCAGGGTGACGTGAAGGCTTGCGATGGCGTGAGCTTTGATCTTCGCTCCGGCGAGATCCTTGGGTTGGTTGGCGAGTCGGGTTCGGGCAAGTCAACGGCTACCGGTGGCGTGTTGCGGACGATCGGTTCTCCGGGGCGAATCGTGTCCGGCACGGTGACGCTGGATGGCGAGGACATCCTCAAGTACGACGACGAGAAAATGCGTCAAACGCGCTGGCAGAAGCTGTCTCTGATTCCGCAGGGCGCGATGAACTCGCTGAATCCAACGATGACAATCAGCGACCAGATTGCAGACGTCATTGAAACCCATGAAGGCCGGCAGCCAGCTGATGCCTTGCGCGAGCGCATCATGACGCTGTTCCGACGGGTTGGTCTGCCCGAGCGAATCTATTCAATGTACCCGCATGAGCTGTCTGGTGGTATGAAACAGCGCGCCTGTATTGCGATGAGTATCGCGCTCGATCCGCTCGTGATCGTTGCTGACGAGGCAACGAGTGCGCTCGATGTCGTCGTGCAACGCGTTGTCGCCCAGACCATGCTGAAGATCAAGCGCGAGTTGAACGTGTCGTTCATCATGATTGGTCACGACATGGGCTTGATGGCACAGGTCGTCGATCGCCTCGCCGTCATGTACAGCGGGCAGCTCCTCGAGATTGCCGCTGTTCGCGACATGTTCGCGCGCCCCGCACATCCCTACAGCGAAATACTCATCGAATCCGTGCCGACCCTGACGGAACGCAAACCGATGAAGATCAACGAGGGCATCACGCACGATCCGAGAAATCCGCCGTCCGGTTGTATCTTCCGGCTCCGGTGCCCGCACGCGATGCCGGTATGTTCCGAATCCCGGCCAGACATGGTCGAAGTGCATCCCGAACAACTGGTCGCATGTCACCTTTGGAAAAAAGACGAGAACGGCAGCTATGTCCGACAATCTGTTTGAGATTCGAAACGTTTCGAAGATCTACGGACCCGAAGACACGGGGCTCGTCGCGTTGAGCGAGTATAGTTTCTCAATACCGAAAGAGCCCGCAAAAATCATTACGATCGCCGGTGAGTCAGGGTCGGGTAAATCGACGCTGGGCGAACTACTGTTGCGCTCGAGCCCGCCAACACGCGGCGAGATCCTCTTCGAAGGCGTCGACATCTGGAAGTTTAACGACCAGCAGAAGCGCGACTACCACCGACATGTGCAGGCGGTCTTCCAGGATCCATTCGGCGTCTACAACCCGTTCTATCGAATTCGTCACGTATTCGACATGGTGCTCAAGAACTACCGTCTCGCGTCGAATGCGACGCAAGGCCGGGAGCTGACCGAAGAGGCGCTCAACGCGGTCGGTCTGCGCGGAGACGATGTGCTCGAAAAGTACCCGCACCAGCTGTCGGGAGGCCAGCGTCAACGCATCATGATTGCCCGCGCAACGATGCTGAAGCCAAAGTTCATCGTTGCCGACGAGCCTGTTTCGATGGTTGACGCGTCGCTGCGCGCTTCGATTCTCGACGTGATGATGAAGCTGCGCGATGACTTTGGCATCAGCTTCCTCTACGTCACGCACGACCTGTCAACGGCTTACCAGATCGGCGACCAGATCCTGCTGCTCTACCAAGGTACCGTTGCCGAACACGGCAACGCCGTCGACGTCATCACACAGCCGAAGCATCCCTATGTTCAACTCCTGATCGACTCGGTACCCAAGCCGGATCCGGACAACCCCTGGCCCGGTGAGATCGAGCTGCCAGCCGAGGAAGCCTTACGTACGCCATCGGCGAAGGGCTGCCGATTCTGTCCGCGCTGTCCACAGAGAATGCCACGCTGCGAGACCGAGTCACCGGAGCGCTACGACGTTGGGCCGGACGGCCACCAGGCTGCCTGTTTCCTTTACGAGAATGGACCCATGCCAAGCAAGACGAAGGAGTCGATGAGTGTCGACGAAAGCAACGAACACGTATAAGCCCGGAGAGTCAGACGACCGGCCGTGGGGCAAATGGACGGTGCTGGGCACCGGCGACGGCTATGCCATTAAGGAAATCATCGTCAATCCGGGCGAAGTCCTTTCGTTGCAGTCACATGAGCATCGCGCCGAACACTGGATCGTCGTTCAGGGTGTCGCCGAAGTTACCGTTGGCGATACTGTCTCGCACCGCGGCGTCAACGAGAGCGTGTTTATCCCGCTCAAGGCGAAACACCGCATTGCCAATGTCGGCGAAGAACCGATGCGCTTCATCGAGGTTCAGACGGGTTCGATTCTCGTTGAAGACGATATCCAGCGCTACGACGACCGTTACGGGCGCACTGCCTAGTCTTACGCCGACTTCTTCAGCACCAGTCGAAGGGTCTTGATCTCGTAGGGCGCGAACCGAAGCTCGATGTCGCTGTCGACGGGAACAACGTCAAGTTCCTCCTCCAACAGGTCGGTCATTGCAGCCGACGCGAGCGCCGGGCTTACGCTTGCACGAACGCGTCGATGGGTTCCATGGCTGTCGAAGATCCGCAGGATCAGTCCATCACCGTCCTCGGCCTGTTTGATCACCTCGATAATCGCACTGTCAGCGTCCAGCGACAGCAATGAATAGTGCTCGGGCAGTTTTTCGGCCCGTTCCGTCGCAGACTTAAGAGCTACCGATAACACCGGGCAGTTGAAATCATAGGCCTGCGCGTCGACACACGCATCCCGCCAACCGCCACTGTGCGGAAGTAGGCTGTAGTTGAAGTCGTGGCGACCAATGTCGCTGTCGCGATAAGGATGCACCGGACTACGCACAAGCGTCAGTCGCAGACGATTCTCATGTGCGTCATAGCCATACTTGCAATCGCTGAGCAGCGCGACGCCATAGTCACCTTCCGACATGTCCGCCCACTTGTGCCCCGACACTTCGAACTTCGCCTGCTCCCAGCCGGTGTTTCGGTGCGTGGCTCGTTCAATATGCCCGAACGGAAGATCGTAGGTGGCGCTGCGCGACCGAACAGCCAGCGGAAATCCGACCTTGAGTAGCTTCTTCGAATCCTGCCAATCGACTTGTGTCTCGAAATCGATGCGCCTGCTCTTCGCGTAAACCACGAGATCCTGGCGAATCGTGCTGTTCAGGACACGCCACTCGCTGCGGAACCTGGCGAAGACCGGACCGTTGCAGATCAGCGTCCACGGCGTGACCTGACTAACCGGGTAAGCGTATTCCTCGAGGTGGTAGGCAACGTCCCAGCCGCCAAACTTTTTTCCGGGATCGTCTTCGAATACCTGGAAAGCGTTGCCGGCTGCATCCAGGACCTGCCGGTCGTGTTGCTTGTCGTAGATTTCGGCCAGGCTGCCATGCTCATCATCGATCCGGATCCGGTAGTGCCGCGTCTCTATCTGGTTGTCGCTGAACTCGGCCGTGTCCTGTGCCGCACCCGCATCCTCCGAAGACAACTTTGCGCTCGTCCAGCCGACAGACGGCAGTCGCGCCTCGAAGTAGCCGTGCTCCCCATCGCGTTGTAGCGGAACGACCTCCCCGCCGGACAGTGACACCGCCGACGCGCTGGAATCGCCCAACTCAACGCGTACCAGAGACTCGCGATTACCCAGCGTGTTGAACAACAGGAAATCGGACGTGCCGGCAACGCGGTCAGCGAAAAATGCTGTCAGTTCGTCGCGAATGGACTCGCCGACGGCAAACACTTCGTCGTAGTCGCGCTGGATATCGGGGTCGGCCTCGGCAACATGAGTACCCGGCAGCGTATCGTGGAACTGGTTCAGCAGCAGGCGCTTCCAGCCCTCGTTCAGCCGCTCCTGGATGCGCGGACCGCCGAAGGGCTGCGCGAGGCTGCTCAGGATCTCGATGTCGCGGTACAACAGCTCGGCCCGGCGATTCTTGCGCTTCAGTTCGCCGCGCGAGGTATAGGTCCCGCGGTGCCCCTCCATATACAGCTCGTCGTCCCATACCGGCAACGACTCGGCCCGGCTGGCGAGGCGATCGAAGAATGCGTCGGCCCGCGATGACTGCACGCGGGGCAGGCCCGGCATCTGTTGCGCGCGACGACTGTACTCCAGCATCTGCCGAGTCGGCCCTCCGCCGCCATCGCCCCAGCCGTATATGAAAAGGTTCTCGCCGGCCGTGAATTTCTCGGCATAGTCGCCCCAGTGACGCTTCAGATTGGCGTAGGTGTAGTCCTGCGCGAAGTGCGTTGGTGGAAAATGGGCAACTACCTCACTACCGTCTGGACCCCGCCAGCGAAACGAGTCGTACGGGAAATTGTTCGTGTCGTTCCAGATATTCAGTTTCGCCGTGAGGAAATAGTCGATGCCGGCCTTCTTCAGTATCTGGGGAAGCGTGTACATGGCACCGAACACATCCGGCAACCAGCACACCCTCGAGTCCGTGCCTAACAGATCGCGGAGGATGCGCTTGCCGAACAGGATGTGGCGAACCCAGCTTTCGGCGCCTGGCAGGTTGGCATCCGGCTCGATGTACATCGCGCCAACTGCCTCCCAGCGACCCTCGGCGACCATCGATCGAACGTCCGCCATCAATTCCGGATAGTGCTCATTGAGCCTGTCGTACAGATACGGTTGGCTCTGACTGAACACGTACTCCGGATACTCCCTTAGCAGGCTGAGCGCGTTGCTCGTGGTCCTGCCGTTCTTGCGAAGCGTCTCTTTGATCGGCCAGAGATAGACGACATCCAGATGCGAGTGCGCAATCGTGCTGATAGTCCCGGCGTGCCGATAATACGGCGACCCGAAAACATGCTTGTGCAGATGCTGGCTGGCTGCTGTCGCCGCCTCGCGCAGCGCCTCCCGGTCTTCAGTGGTTGTCCCAATGAGTCGGCAGGCTGCTTCTAGGTGCGACAGGATGAAGCCTTCCACTTCGGCGGCATCTTCCTGCTGCCAGTAGAACAGGTAGGCGTCCAGCGCGAACGCAAGGTCGTAGGCACAACTCTCGATTGCTGGATCGCGAAGCACCAGGTTGGCGCGCTCGAAGCAGTGGTAATCGCGTTTGTCGTTGCGACGCTCGTCGTAGGGATAGTTGATCGTAAAGGCTTCCAGCTCGAGCTCGAGCCGCTCACCCTCAACGGCGAACTCGCCGAGCGGTACGAGACTGCGAAAATGGTCCAACCCCTGCCAGGGCCTGCCGTTGATACGGAGCTGGGTCTCGCCTCCATCCATGTCGATGTCGAGGTAGGTATCGGGTCCGGCGTGGCTGGCCGGGATAGTCAGCGCATGGCGAAGGAACACCGTCGTATCGGGCCCGCCCCAGGTTTCCCCGACCTTTATCGACCGCCAATCCGAGTCGATCGGCTTGTAGGTGCCCCGACCCGTCAGGTGTGAGCGCTGGTACTGCCAATCACCGAGTTCGACAGGGTTATACCAACTCTGCTCAAACAGTCTATCGATGTGTCGCTGAACCCAGTCCTTGGGCAGGTCCGGGCTACGATCTTCGTCCTTTGGCTTGCGCTTGGGCATGTTTGTCAGGCGCCCAGCTTTTCCTGGAAAGCCTTCAGTTCCTCTGCTTCTATTGTCAGCGAATTTTCGCGCGCGGGGAACTGCCCGCCTTGCACTTCCTCAGAGAATTCTCGAAAGGCGCTGACGCTGTCGTTGTACAGGCGCTCGAACTCCGAGCGATGGTCGCGGTAGATTTTCGCATGCCTCGGGATGTGCCCGTCGTTGTACCCGAGGATGTCCTTTGCAAAGAGGTACTGCGCATCGCAACCGGTACCGGCACCCATACCGACCGTCAGGATGCTGACGCGTTTTGATATCTCGGCGGCCACTTCCTGGGGTATCAGCTCGACCTCGATAGCCATCGCACCCGCATTCTCATAGGCCTTTGCCCGTTCGAATACGGCGTACGCATCCTCGGCGTTCTTGCCGACTGCCTTGAAACCACCAGTCCATGTGTTCTTGTACGGTACAAAACCGACATGCCCGTGCACGGGAATCGCTTCCTTCGCCAGGGCCTCAACGACGTCCAGGCTCATCGGGCAGTAGATCGCATCGGCGCCCTTCTCCATCGCCGTAAACGCAGCGCGTTTGGCCTCGTCTGCATTGACGTACTGGCCATAGACGAGCCCGACCGAGAAAAAAGTCTCCGGTGCGGCCGCGCGGAAGGCGCGTATGTCGCTGCGCTCCCAGGTGATGATCATGTCGACACCCGCTTCCTCACAGGCCCGTGCCTCATTATCGGTGTGTACATTGACCTGCGTCATCGGCCTTTGGCCCTTCAGGTCCAGCAGATCCTTGACGGTGAGTTTCTTCATGTTGTTGTTTCCTCTTTGAACCAGTCCCGCAGCTGGTCTCGCATCCAGTTGTTGGCGGCCACAATGTCGCCGCTGGGTTTCTGGGTAAAAGGTTCCGCGTGCATATAGGGTGGCGGTCCGAACTCCGGTGAGATACTCAGTACCGATCCTGCAGCCTGCGCCGCATCAACACTGATCTGCCACCACCGGCGATACAGTGAGACGTGCTGTTCCCAGAACGGGTCGGCGGGCTCTGTCACCTGCGGGCTTTTCTCGTGACCGATCCTGGCATGTAAATGCCGCGATCGCTCGCTGGCATGATCGAACAGACCCATGATGTCGTTCGGAATACGATCGACCACCAGCAGCCAATGGCTGAGGTCCGACGTCAGCTCGAGATCGGGAATCTGTTCGAGCATCCTGGCGCATATGAACGGATTGAAGAGGATGCGCCCGCGATGCGTCTCGAAGCAAGGCTGAACGCCGAGATCGAGTGCTATGCGCCTGCAGTCCTCAAGGAAAAGCCGTGCCCGGTTCTCGTCGAAGCTGTCGGCACCGGCATGCACTGCGGCTCGTTGCGCGCCCATGCTCGCAGCCAGCTCGCATTGCTCTCGAAAACTCGCGAGATGCGCATCGTGGTCACCCCAATGTTCCGTGCGGGTCGCAATCAGCGCGATGTAATCGAGGCCCAACGACTCGATGTGTTCTCTGAGCGGTCCAGCAACGCCAGCGGCGCCGCCATCTTCAAGGTCCATGTAAAAGACCGGGAACTCGACGCCGACGTATTGCTCGTCGCGCGCCGACTCGACGAAATCGAACAGGGTCGCGTAACGGTTGCCGGTTCCGACAAGTCCCCACGCCGTTTTTATCAGATGGACACTCACGCTAGCTTGCCCGCATAGGGTTCTTCTGGTGATTCACGCGGTACTGGCGAGGTGTTGTGCCGTACTGCCGCTGGAAGACTCTGTAGAAGTGGCTCAGGTTCTCGATGCCGCAGTCTGCGGAAATATCCTGAATAGCCTGGTCACTCCCGGCAAGCATGAGCGCGGCGTGTTGCATACGAATTCGATTGACGTAAGTGGACGGCGACATGCCGAGGTGTTTCCGGGCCATGCGGCAGACGTGCTCGTGGCCGCGCCCGGCAGCTTTGACAAACCCGGCCGCGCCCTGGCGAAAGACTTCGGGTCGCTTCGCTGCATCGCTGGCGGCGACCAACCATCGCGGTACGGAGTCGTCGACACTGACCGGCAGCTCGACAACCCGGGTGAACAAGGTCAGCAAGTAGCCCTCTATCGCGGCGAGGGTATTCACCGACGCCTGCAATTCGCTGGACACGTTTATGGCGCGTTCCAACCTGGGGCCGGCAAGGTGATAGGTGTCCGGCTCCCTACCTTCATGCCAGAAGAATCGCTGCCCGAGATCCCTGCCATATCTCTGGCCAATGTGCTCAACGATCTCCGGTCGCAGCGCGACGTTAACGATCTCGTTTCGTTCCCCCCTGACTGCCTGCAACGCATGTCGGTCACCGGGCCTCACGAAAACCAGGCTGCCTCTTTCGAGCCGCGTTACGTCGTCACCGACCCAATGATGAGTTGCACCGTAAGTCACGATGAACACTTCGTAGAAATCATGGCAGTGCTGGAACTTCGGTTTCGAGGCGCCGAGCGTCTTTCTGGCGAAGTGAAAGTGTTCGTCAGATCCGATGAAGTCTTCGATACGAAAGGTGTGCAGCTGCATCCAGGCGCGCCTTTTGGTCAGCAATTGACCGGAGGAGATATAATCAAAAAAAGCTAATAAAAAGTCAACTTTCGAGCTATATGTGCCAAAATAAAGCAATTTATGCTTATACCCCATACGGGGACGAGCTATGCAGACATCAGAACTGGACCTTTCCTTTACGCCGGTCAGAAATCCGGCGCCGGCGAAACTGACACGGCAGGAAATCGAGCAATACAATGAGCTCGGCTATGTGCGACCGATTGACGCCTACTCCAGCGCCGAAGTAGCACGGCTGCGAGCCTATTTCGACAAGTTGATGACGGACATGGGGTCTGACGGCGCCTTCGGCATCAATTGTTACCAGGCGCGATTGGCCGGTATCTGGGATATCGCGACGGACGATCGAATTCTCGACTACGTCGAGGATATCGTTGGACCCAACATCGTTTGTTGGGCAACGGCTGTGCTGTCGAAGCCCGCGGGCAGCGAGAAATACGTGCCCTGGCACCAGGACGCTTCATTCTGGGGCCTACAGCCGGCCCGCACCGTCACTGTGTGGCTGGCAATTGACGACGCCGATACCGAGAACTCGGCCATGCAGTGGATACCCGGCACACATAACAAGGGACACCTGCCGATCGAAGGCACGGAATCAGATTCTGTGTTTCACATGCAGACAGCCGGTGCTGACGCGATGGGTACGCCAGTCTACGATGAGCTGAAGGCCGGCCAGTTTTCGTTGCATGCGGATATGCTGGTCCACGGCTCCGGACCGAATCACAGTGGCCGACGGCGTTGCGGACTGACGCTCCGCTATTGTCCTCCGGAGGTTCGAATCGTGGACGACGAATGGTCAGCGGGCGTCGAGGCGATCATCTGCCGGGGCGAAGACCCGTACGGGCATTGGCAACATCACCCGCGCCCGGACAACGACGACATCAAGCTGACGACCAGCCCGCACGCATACGGCAACAACTAGGCCAACTGAATTCCCTCACCGCGCCGACGCGTTCATTCCTCAGTCATCGAGGTACTCGGTCATTCGCTGATTGCTGCCCGACATGGCGTGTGCCGTTTCCCGCATGACCTGCTGCCGATACTCCCTCGCCGACAGTCCTTTCAGATCCCGGAACAGGCGTGAAAAGCGTGCCGGACTCGAGACCCCAACCTGATAGCCGATTTCTCCGATGGCCAGATCGGGCAGCATTAGAAGTTGGCACGCTCGCTCGATCCGCCGGTGATTGATCTCATCCGAGAGAGAACGGCTGGACCAGGAGCGCCAGCGTCGTCGTAGCGTACGCTCAGACATGCCGCACGCACGCGCCAGCTCCTCGATTCGAAACGACTCGTGCAAACGCGCTTCGATCGCACGCTGCACACGGGACTTCTGCTGTCGGTCACTGTAATCCCCTGCCGACAGTGACGCCGACGAGGTCAGCGCTGACATTACGTGGCGTATGAGCAGAAGCGAGGCATCCCGATAGTTCGCGCTTTGCTCGAACGCATCGTCGCCCGTCGCAATCTCGTACAGGTACTCGAATAACGGAATCACATCCGACTGGTTAGTGAGGTGCGTGCGGTGGCGCGCGAGGAAGCTGGTAATCAATGACTGTGGGGTGAGCGCAGCAGAACGATCTCTATCTTTGGACCGACGAATTGCGATCTGGAACGACACGAAATACAGCTTCAAGTCTCTCGACTTGAGCGAGCGTATTTCGTGGTACACGCCCGGGTCTGCAAGAAACAGATCGCCGGGCCCAAGAGCATAGCGTTCCGCGCCGTGCTCGAAGTCCCCTGCGCCGGAAATGACAATACATGGCTCGAAGTAGGAATGACGATGAATCCGGTTGCGAGCGACGGTATCGAAGGAAACTCGTCGCACTGGGCCATGACTGACGTGATGAATCGGTTGATCGTGCATATAGCAAAACTAGCAGAGTGGCCGAATTCGTCAACTTTTTGACCGGTGCCGGCGTGGCGAAAGACGGTCGCCTGCGCAACACTGTTGTTCATCTATCGGCAGAAGTGAGAGCAGCACCGTGCCTGCAGTAAACAAAAAGCCACAAAACATCGGCGAATTCTTCAACGAGCAGGGCTACTACCTGGCGAAAGGCGTCTTTTCCCCCGATTCTCTTCGCACGCTGGAAAGCGACTTCGATCGAATCGTTCGACAACTTGAAGCGAGCGGCGAGGACATCAATGCGCGATGGGAGGGTGAATTCACCGATGAGCTCGATGGCGGCGCTTCCAGCATCATCCACACCCACAATGTGCAACGCTACTCGGCGACGTGGCTTGCGGCGCTGCAGGATCAACAGTTCCTGGACATCGCAGAAGATCTGCTCGGACCGGATATCATCCTGCATCACACGAAGTTGTTTCAAAAGCCCCCGCGTGAAGGCGCACCGTTCCCGGTTCATCAGGACTGGTCCTACTTTCCGACGCGTCACGACTCGATGATCGCCGCGATCATATTCCTGTCAGACGCAAATGAAGAGTCCGGCGGCCTGTGCGTGTTTCCCGGCTCGCACAAGCTCGGTCGCTTAGACAATTCTGCCGGACGGACGATTGGCGATTCGGACGCATCGGCGCTGAACTCCTCCGCCGACTTGGCAGCGAGATACCCACTGGAGGACGCGCTGGCTATTGACGCGAAACCCGGAGACGTCGTGTTCTTTAGCTACCTGACCCTACATGGATCAACACCGAATCGATCGGACGCTAATCGCAAGACGGTGCTCGTCCAGATGTACGGTGGGCATGACTATGTTCTCGAGGAAGGCGGCGACAATCACGTTAATGAAAGGCTGGTCTTACGAGGCTGGAACCATCAGATGCAGCGCATTGAGGCTGGGTCCTAAGCCGCGAGCGCCCTGCTCCGCATCTTGGGGCCAGATATCGTCTACAGCGGAATCGGAAAGACGCACATGCCGTGCCTGCCGGTGCGGACTTGCTGCGGCGAAGTCCGACCCGCCGCGATAGCAGCGTGAGAGGCGCAGGAAGCATTGCACCTGGCCTCTCCCCGCTACACTGCGGCTCGGACCTGCGACATCAATGCTGCTGGGGCGGCGCGTACTCAGTCAGATCGATACCGTCCACCGCGGCAATGTACTCCTGCACGTTCGGCGTCCTGCCCAGGATGCTCGACAGGACCACGACCGGCGTTGAGGCCAACAGCGATTCACCTTTCTTGTCGTCCGAGTCTTCGACGACGCGACCCTGGAACAGGCGCGTCGACGTGGCCATCACGGTGTCGCCTTTCTCAGCCTTCTCCTGGTTACCCATGCAGAGATTGCAGCCCGGTCGCTCGAGGTACAGCATGTTGTCGTACTTGAGCCGGGCCTCGTTCTTGGGCGCATCGTCGTCGAACTCAAAGCCGGCGTACTTGCTTAAGACTTCCCAGTCGCCCTCTTCCTTCAGCTCGTCGACGATGTTGTAGGTTGGCGGCGCGACCACCAACGGTGCCTTGAACTCGACCGAGCCATCCTCCTTCTCGAGGTTCTGTAGCATCTGCGACAGGATCTTCATGTCGCCCTTGTGGACCATGCAGGAGCCGACGAAGCCTAGGTCGACCTTTTTCGTTCCACCGTAATACGAGATCGGTCGGATCGTGTCGTGGGTGTAGCGCTTGGACACATCGTCGTTGTTGACGTCCGGATCGGCGATCATCGGCTCATCAATCTGGTCCAGGTCGACGACGAATTCCTCGGCGTATTTCGCGTTGTCATCAGGCTTCAACGGTGGCCGCGAGCCGGAGCGGATTTCCTCGATGCGACTGTCCGCCTTGTCGACGAGCCCCTGCAGGACGCCCTGCTCGTTGTCCATGCCTTTGTCGATCATGGTGCGGATGCGACTCTTCGCGATTTCCAGTGACTGGATTAGCGTCTCGTCGTCGGAAATACAGATGGACGCCTTCGCCTTCATCTCGGCGGTCCAGTCCGTGAAGGTAAACGCCTGGTCGGCCAGCAGCGTACCGATGTGCACCTCGATGATGCGCCCCTGGAACACGTTGTCGCCGAATTCCTTCAGCATCTGCGCCTGGGTCGCATGGACCACGTCGCGGAAATCCATGTGCTCCTTCAGCGATCCCTTGAACGTGACCTTCACGGATTCCGGTATCGGCATCGTCGCCTCGCCGGTAGCGAGCGCCAGCGCGACCGTGCCGGAGTCGGCGCCAAACGCGACACCCTTCGACATGCGGGTATGTGAATCGCCGCCGATGATCACGTCCCAGTCATCCACGGTGATGTCGTTCAGCACCTTGTGGATGACGTCGGTCATCGCGTGGTATTCGCCATCCGGGTCGCGTGCGGTGATCAGGCCGAAGTCGTTCATGAACTTCATCAGCTTGGGTATATTCCGCTGTGCCCTGACGTCCCACACCGACGCGGTGTGGCATCCGGACTGGTACGCGCCGTCAACAGTTGGCGAAATAAGCGTCGCCGCCATCATCTCGAGTTCCTGGCACGTCATGAGACCGGTCGTATCCTGCGAACCGACGATATTGACCTTCACACGAACGTCCGACCCGGCGTGCAGTACCGTACCCGGCGCCACGCCGACCGCGTTCTTGTTGAAGATCTTTTCGACTGCCGTGAGGCCCTGCCCTTCGTGAGACACTTCTTTGGATGACGCGTAGACCTGCGGCGCGTCGACACCTAGCGTCGCGACGGCAAAGGACTGCAGCTTCTTGCCGAACACGACGGCGTACGAACCGCCGGCCTTGATGAATTCCAGTTTCTGCGGCGTCAGCGCGGACGAGATATCGCACAGCTCCTTGCTGCCATCTTCGTTGTAGAGCTTCTTTTCCTTGAGGTTAATCGTGAGCACCGTGCCGGAATCGACCGAAAACAGCTGCTCGAGCACCGGCTCGTTGTCCTCGTCCATGACCGGGTTGCCATCGGCATCGAGCTTCTTGACCCAGTTCTTGAGGTCGATGCCGATACCGCCGGTGACGCCGACCGTCGTCAGGAAAATCGGCGAGATGCCGTTTGTGCCACCGACGATGGGAGCGATGTTGATAAATGGGATGTAAGGACTTGCCTTGATACCGGTCCACAGGGCCACGTTGTTAACGCCCGACATACGGGACGAACCAACACCCATGGTGCCCTTCTCCGCGACCAGCATGACGCGCTTATCGGGGTGTTGCTCTTGCAGCGCACGAATTTCCGACTGCTTCGCCTCATCCATCAGGCACTTGCCGTGCAACTCCCGATCCGAACGCGAGTGCGCCTGGTTGCCCGGCGACAGCAGGTCCGTCGATACATCGCCTACGGCAGCCACACAGGTGACGACCTTGATCTCTTCGTCGACCTCCGGAAGCTCGGTGAAGAACTCTGCATTGGCATAGCTCTTGAGGATGTCCGTCGCTATCTCGTGCCCGTCCTTGAAGGCAGCCTCAAGCCGCTGCGTATCCGCCTCGTAGAGGAAGACCTGGGTCTTGAGCACTTCGGCAGCCTTCTTCGCCGTGTCCTCATCGTCTCCCAGCGCCAGATCGAGCAGTACTTCGACTGACGGGCCGCCTTTCATATGCGACAGCAACTCAAACGCAAAGTCCGCAGGAATCTCGTCGACGTTGTGCTTGCCCTGGATGATGTCTTTCAGGAACCTGGCCTTCTCGCCAGCGGCGCTCGTTGTCCCGGGCAAGGTATTGTAGATGAGGAATTCGAGCGATTCCTTGCGATGCTCGTGACCCGGATTAATGATCTGCTCGATCAGTTCCGCGGCCAACGCCGCATCTTCGACGGGCTTGGGATGCAGTCCTTCACCCTTTCGTTTCTCGATGTCTTGTAGATAGTCTGCGTATGCGCTCATGTCGGCTCTTTCATAGCTTTAAGACCTCAGCTGAAACTGGGTCGGGAATTAGACGAATTCAACTACCGGATTCGGTGGTAGGTCGGGCAGCACTGAACCGGTCAGGCTGCCCGGCCAGATGATAATTCAAAAGCGTTCCGTTATCCCGGCGGCTTCTACTTATGTCTAAGCGGGCGCACGCGCAGGAATCAGCGTCCTTGTACAGGCGGGTCTACTCTCAGGGAAATCTGGCGACCTTCGCAGACCCGCTACCGCAGGCAACCGACCCTTGTGGACCCGGCGTCGGCCGTCTATGAGTCCGCTCAATCTCGTAGCTCGTCGGGAACCAGTTAATTGCCAATATTTTGTTATTCTTCCAGCAGTTATCACTGCGAATCGATAGACCGAGGCAGCGCGTTTCGATGATCTACAAGTTCGGCGATGTGCAGCTCGATACCGAGCTTTTCTCTGTAACGAGAGAAGGGCAGCCCGTTTCCGTTGAGCCGAAAGTCTTCGATCTGCTGGTCTTCCTGATACGTAACCGTGACCGTCTGATAAGCCGTGATCAGCTGTTTGACGAGCTGTGGCCCGATCGCGTGGTGTCCGAGAACGTCCTGAGTAATGACATAAAGCTCGCTCGTGCAGCCATCGGCGACGACGGGCAACAGCAGAGATTTATACGGACGCTTCGGGGCCGCGGTTACCAGTTCGTGGGTGACGTTGAGGAGGTTGTCTCCACGACCGGTCCAACAGCAGACGCTTCGAACGGAACGCCCTCGACGGGGGCTGCGCATGCACTGCCGGGCGAAGGGTCGCGCGGCAAAGGGAACGCCATATCCAATCCACCGCGGAAGTTGGTTGGCGCTGTAGTTCTGATCGCTGCAGTGTTCGCCGTCGTTTGGCTGAATAGCTCCACCGAGCCCGCCATCGAATCCACAGGCGATTCGTCTTCCGGCACGTCGGTCGAGTCGCCGGTCAATCTGAGACCGAAGACCATCGCCATACTGCCCTTCGAAAATCGCAGCAACCTCGAGGAGGATGCCTTTTTCGTCGACGGCTTTCACGACGATCTAATCAGCCAGGTGTCCCGTATCAGGGACCTGACCACGATATCTCGCACCTCGGTAATGACTTACCGCGAAAGCGACAAGAGCATCCGTACCATCGGCGGAGAGTTGGGCTCCGCGATCATCATTGAAGGCGGTGTGCAGCGTGCCGGTGACCAGATTCGCATCAACGTGCAAATGATCGATGTGGCAAAAGATGAGCACCTATGGGCTGAAACCTATACCCGAGCGTTAAGCGCAGAGAGCGTGTTTGCTATTCAAACGGAGATCGCGCTGGAAGTCGCCAGCCAATTGAAAGCTGTCATGTCGCCCCGGGAGCAGCGAGAAATCTCTCGGATGCCTACGCAGAACCTGGCTGCGCTGGAGGCCTATTTGCAGGGCGGACATTTTTTCCATCGTTTTTCCGCCGAAGATATGGACTTTGCGATTGAGTATTTTCGGCGAGCCGTTGAACTGGATCCAGACTTTGCCGAAGCCCACGCAGCACTGGGGGGCGCGTTGCTGCAAAAGATCTACTTTGGCGGATTGCCCCCAGATAGACAGATAGCGATGGCAGAACCGATCATTGCACGGGCACTGGAGTTGGCTCCTGAACTCGGAATGTCGCATTCAGCGCTGGCTGTACTCGAAGAGGCCAGAGGCGATTATGGCGCAACGAATGCAGCCTACGAAAAAGCGGTAGAGCTCAGCCCCAATGATGTCGGCCTTCTCAGAGGTTTCGCCTATTTCAAGAGCGCACGACTCGGCCAGCACCAGCAAGCCCTCGAACTGGTAGACAGGGCCGAACTCCTCGACCCTAAGAGCCCCCAGAATGTGGAGGAGCAGGCACTACGGGGCCATATTCTGGGGCTCTTGGGCCGCTATCAAGAATCGCTGGCGGCCTATCGGGTAGCGATAACCAGCCCGCGACAACGCGCTACTGCCTATTCGGGCCTTGGCCTGCTGCTTCACGAAAAGCTCTACCAGCAAGACCAGGCTGTTAAGGCGCTTCGTCAATTTCGCTTCCTGGATCCCAACGCCACGCAGATTTTTTTGAACCTGGGGACCGCTTATGAAGAACTGGGCCTTGTTGACGAAGCCGCTCGGTCTTACGAGCTTTTCCTCGAGGCTGACCAGGTTGGGCCCCTCGTCAATATTGCACGTATCAGGCTTCACTACGTTCGTGGTGAACAGGATCAGGTCGAGCGTGCTTTTGCAGAATTTGAAGAAGACTACGGCGGCAAGTTCCTCTGGATCGATACCTTACTCAGCGGATTCCATCTGCAGCAGGGCGATCCGTCGCGGGTTATCGATCGTGTCAAAGAACGTTATCCAAGACTCGCTGTGGCCGACCCCGACGTTGTCTCTGATCCAGAAATGTTCAACCTGGCGATGATCTACGCAACCGCTTTGCACCTGATGGGCAAAGAAGAACAAGCAGCGCCGCTAACAGACGTAATCCTCGACATTCTGCCGTCGAAGAGCCGTCACCGCTGGGATGGAATCCAAACTTCGGATACCTGGCTGCATATGGCCATGGGTAACGAAGAACAAGCGATACAAAGTTTGCGCGAGTGGCGCGCTATCGGCGCGCGCGTAGACCTGACAAAACACCGTATGGTGCCGAGTTCCCTGTTCGACCACCCGGAGTTTCAGGTCATCAACAACGAGGTTCTCGAAGAACTTGCCGAGCAACGCGCCAACCTGGCCCGTATGGAAGCCGCCGGGGAGCTGGCGCCGATACCTCAGTAGTCGCGGACAAGTCGAGCCCTGAATGGAGTCCAGGCGTGGACCCGTACCTGCGAGTCAGCGTCGTCCGGAAAGCGCGTAAGGCGCATCGCTCGATCGTGAAATTCCGGCCTTCATGTCATTCCTTACTTGAATCTTTAGTTTCATTGTCTTACGAATACACCAATAAATTATTGAAAAATTTGGTGTATTGATTCCCCCTTGAATGAAATTTTCATTTCATTTAGCATTCGCATATGAAAAATAAGGTAGCAATTAGTCCGGAGACTGACCCGGGCGTGCGCAGCCGGATCGTCGAACACGCGGCATCGCTGTCGCCGCAGCAGCGCAAGATCGCGGACTACTGCGTCGCGCATATGCAGGAGATCCCGTTCCTGTCCGTACCTGAGCTTGCAGAGCGCACGGGGGCCTCTGAGGCCACGGTCGTACGGTTTTGCCAGCGCATTGGATACACGGGTTATAGCGACCTGAAGATGGCACTGGTGGACCTGATACGCGAGGAGATGAATGCGTCCAGCCCGGCTTCTGCGGGTTTCGAATCCGCCGCGCAGGACAAGGATTTCCTGGCCGCCATGGCCAGGCTCGAGCAGCAGAACATCGAGAGAACGCTGGATAGCATAGACCGACAGACGTTCTCGCACGTCGCGGCCTCGCTGTTCAAGGCGGACCACATCTTCACGTTCGGGCTCGGCATTTCCGCATTCCTCGCCGACTACGCCGCTTACCTCTTTACCGAATACGGCATGCGCTCAACGTGCCTGGCCACACGCTATACCTCACCGCGAGAACAGCTTGTTGCTCTGCGGCCAAGTGACCTGGTCTTCGCGTTTTCATTTCCGCCGTATTCACGCCAGACGCTCGAAGTCCTGGAAGAAGTTGGCCGGAAAGGCGTACCGACTGCCGTAATTACCGATAAGCCGACGGCGCCCGCGGCCGCACTGGCCAAAGAAACCCTCGTGGTCTCGAGCCACGGTATGAGCTTTAACAACGCGACATCGGCAGCGAACGTACTGCTGAATGCACTGGTACTCGAAATCGCGTCGCGGCATCAGGGTGAAACAACCGACGCGATCTCGCGTATCAATCAAATCTTGCGTGAACAGACGTACGTCGTCGAAACCTGACGTTCACGTGGACACATCAACGTTAATTGGAAATACAGAAGAGGGACAAAGAGATGGCTAGTCTCCATAGATCCAACAGGGTGAAACAGATCTCAGCGGCTTGTGCGCTGGCTTTTGCGTTCTCAGCGGCAACCGCATTGGCTCAGGATGAGGAAATCGAAGAAATTACGGTAACGGGCTCCCACATTGAGGGACTCGAGCTTGACGGTGCACTACCCGCTGTTGAGATATCCCGTGAGGACATCGACGAATCCGGTGCCGACACGCTGGTCAACCTGCTCGACCAGCTGACGCAGACGGGCGGCGGCAACGGCACGTTTACGACCGAAGGCTCGGGGCCGGGCTCCCAACAGAATCCGGTGGGCTCATCCGCCGTGTCATTGCGTGGTCTGGGCACATCGTCGACGCTGACGTTGGTCAATGGACGCCGCGTGTCTGTCGCGTCGTTCGCGAAGGGCGGCACGGAGTCGTTCGTGGACATCAACTCGATTCCGCTGGCCGCGATCGAGCGGGTTGAGGTTCTGACAAGCGGTGCGTCCGCCACGTATGGAGCCGATGCCGTCGCTGGCGTCGTCAACGTGATTCTGCGCGACGACTACGAAGGCTTTGAAGTCAGCGTGTCCGGCGGTAACTCGACTGCGTCTTCAGACGATGGCAAGTACAACGTCAATATGATCTGGGGCGCCGCAACGGATCGTACTCGAACAATGATTGTGGCCGACTACTTCAAACGTGGCGCGCTCTTTGAGCGAGATCGTTCGATAACGGCGATCTCCGCGGACCCTAGTGCGGACAGTGCATATCTTGCTTTCAATAGCTCTGCGGTCTCCCTGTCTGACGTCATTGACGAAGATAACTGCGCGGCGGTTGCCGGTGATCGGTTTACGCCCGGCGACAGTTCGTTTGGGCGCGCCTGTCTGTACAACGTCAACGACGTGGTCGCGGCCATCGGCGAGTTCGAATCGGTCGGCGTCACGGCCAGCTTTAATGTCGACTTCGATCGCGTCACCTGGTTTAACGAGTTGATGTACCAGACCACCGAATCATTCGGTAACAGGTCGGGTGCAAGCTTTGGCGGCAGCGGCCTCGCTTTGAGTCCCTTTCACCCGGGATGGGCGAATGAGCAGGAACTGATCGACGCACTGGAAGTCTCGTATTCAAATGCAACGTCAGACGACTATACGCCGGTCGGTGGTCTCAGCGCCGTCGATGTTCTGAACTTGATTGAGAACGACAGTTCGACCTTTGGCCGGGATGCTGACGACTACTTTTATACGGTGTTTGGCCGCTTCGACGATCCTCGCGAGACCGAGGTCGAGACAGACAGCTTCCGATTCGTTACCGGTTTGTCGGGCGAAGCCGGCGACTGGTCCTGGGAAGCGGCTGCGAGCATTGGTCGCTCCGAATCGGTGCAGCGTGGCACCCAGGGACTCATCAACCGTGAACGGCTGCAGGCCGGTTTGCTCGGTAACCTGTGCAGCGACGGTTCGACGGTGACGGCTGACTATGAGTACTTTCCGTCAGGCAATGACATTGCCAACAAACGGAATGTCAGCTACTTCCCGGGCGGTGCGACCTGCGAGGACAATGGCCTGACGACGCTGTGGGTGGACCCGTTCAACAATGTCTCCGATCAGTCTGCCGACATCCTCGAGTTACTGCGGGTCGAGGGCGCTCGAAAAGGCGAGTCGGATCTGCTCGCGTTCGATTTCAAGGCGTCGACGCTCGAATTGTTCGACGTTCCGGCCGGGCCCGTGGCAGCCGCGTTCGGACTCGACTGGCGTCGCGAAGAGATTTCGGATGTTCCGGATCGCTCGCTGCTGGCCACCCCTGAAAACTCCGACCCCGTCCTCGCATTTAGCTCGACGGGCGCATTATACGAACGCGATCAGTTTTCGGTCTTCGGCGAGATGTATGTCCCCATTTTCGACGGCTTCGAAGCGCAACTGGCGCTGCGCTATGACGATTACGAGGACTTTGGTGGAGACACCAACGGCAAGATCGGCCTGCGTTATGAAGTGACCGAGAAAGCTATTCTGCGCGCCAACTGGTCACAGTCCTACCGCGCACCCTCGCTCGCACAGGCGGGCCTGACAACGAAGCTCAACAGCTATCGGGCATTCTGCGACAGCTCCGACCAGTTCTCGCAGTTCTTCCTCGACCAGGGTATCTGTGGCGGCTTTGACTCTACGCTCGGCCTGAACACGGAACTGGTTGGCAATCCCGATCTCGAGCCAGAAACGGCCGATACTTATGGGTTCGGTGTTCTGTTCCGCCCGACTGATGACATCGACGTGAACATCGACTGGTGGCGGATCGAGTATCGGAACATCATCGTCGACGAACAGGACGCTTACGTCTTCAACACGCTGCAGGGCAATACGGCGGGCGGCATTTTCACCGACCCGAACGATCTCGTCACCGGACAGCCGGGCTTGTATCTCGACAACGGTGAGCTGCTCGACGTGCACTTCCAGCAGTTCAACGCAGGCCGACAGGACGTCGAGGGCATCGATGTTGCCTACACGCAGTACTTCGAGACCGACGCATACGGCACGTTCACGTTGCTTCTCGACCTGTCCTACCTCGTGGAGTTCGAAGAGCAGCTGCTGGAAACGTCAGCGGTCGAGAATTTCGCCGGCAAGTTCACCTATCCGGAGCTGTTCGCACGTGCGAAGCTCCGCTGGCGCACCGGTGACTGGCGCACATCCCTGAGCCTCAACTACACCGGCAGCTACGAAGACGATCTCTTCACCGATGCGGCTGAAAATGCCGGGCTGGACCCACTTGTCGATTCGGTGGATGTCAGTTCCTGGACGACGGTGGACTTAAGCGCGAGCTACGACTTCACCGATACCTCGTACCTGCAGTTGAACGTCTTGAACGCATTGGACGAGGAGCCCAACCGGGTGTTCGGCAGTGGAGCCAATGTCGACTACACCAATACCAACATCATGGGGCGTTTCGTGACCCTGCGGTATACACACGGTTTCTAAGGCATGCAGCAGCCGGGTGCCCGACGACGGGCGCCCGGCATTACTCCTTGGGATCGACGACTATCTCGACCGGCACGATGTCCAGGCGGATATTCTCTACCGTGTAACGGTCCTCGGAGCCCCCGCCATCGTTCCAGAAACCGCGCGTGTCTTCAGTCTTGCTGAAGCGATACATGAAGCCCTCGCCGGATTCGAGAAAGCTGTAGCGACGAATGACGTCGTTGCGGCTGTTATCAGCCAGCTCGCTCCCCAGCAGTTTGTCGAGGCGCGCGCTGCCTAACGCCATCCCCGCTCCGTGATAGGCCGTGGAGCTGTAGTACTCGTTGTCTGCGGTAGGATCGCCAGCCGTATGCGTCACGACATCGTCGTCAAGCGAGAATCGATCACCGTCTGACAGTATCGATATCTCGACATTGCTGGCCGCGAACGGCGCCTCGTTAAACATCGCTCGCGACGCGTCGACGATCGTGACCGTTCCGGAACCAAGTGCGGTGATTTCCCGGGACTCGAAACTGACCAGCATGGCTGTGTCCTCATCGACAGCGTAGCCTGCGCGGACGTCGGTCTCGGCCAGCGCACGCACGAGGCGACCCAAGCGCGCGCGACGGTCGAAATGCTGATCCGTAATCCCGTAAGGAAAGAAGCCGAGACCATGGTGCAAATAGAGCTGGCCGCGCTCCTGTGTCTCTATCCCTTCATAGTGTTCGGCAGGCTCCTCGACCACCGAAGCAAAACTGTCGCCGGCGCCGATCATTGGCGTGCTCATGATTGCCGCACCAGCACTGGTTCCTCCGATGACAGCTCCACGGCGATGCTGCTCCCGTATCGCGTCCAAGACGGCGGTCGGACGATCCGCCTCGGGCAGCAGGGTATCCGTGATCCGGATCTGGTCGCCGCCGACGAACCAGAAAGCGCCGAATTCACTCATCGCGTCGGCCAGTTCCTCGTTGTGTCCGTTGTGCTGCCATTGACTCTCGTCGATATCCTCTGTCGACGAGTCGTCCCGGATTGCGATCGGCAGCACGTGAATATCGCCCTCAGCGACGCCGTAGCGGACCAGGTCGCGCTTGAACGCTGCTGCGCTGCTCGACGGTCGCCCCGATGCAGCAGGAATGATCGCGATGGCTGGCCTACCGTCCGGGCGGCTTTCGATAAACGCGCGGTAGATAGATCCCGTTTCACTGCTTAGCGCCCCGCCAACAATGACCAGGTTTCCGGGTGCCGACCCCGCGTCGTCCGCAGCCGCTGCCCCACAACCGAAGATCACAGGAAGCCATACAACAGAGAAGAGGCGCGATTTGATGTCTTTCCGCATAGTTTCGTCTTACCTTCGGTTTGGTCTCACAGCGTCACCGACTTTGCCTGCGCATGATCACCGTGGCCCTACTCGACGACGTCCATTCAAATCGAGATCAGTGCGCTCAGGTCACCGTCGAACGTCAGATCAGGCCATGTCAGAGCCGCCTGCCTGGCCGCGGTCCGTGCATCCTCGTTGTGGCCCTTGGCGGCATACTGGCGAATGAACTGCAGGGCATCTTCGCGGCTGCACTCGTCCAGTCTGTCGTTGATGTTGGTTCCGGTCCTGGTGAACACTTCGGCGGAGACGATCTCGCGGTCAACACCGCCGAGGCTGTACTTGTAGGGTTCGTCTCCAATCGTGAAATCATAGCGCTCGAGCCCGTTGGCGATGGCCCATCGAATGCAGTGCGCCTGCAGCATGAGTCCCACCGACAGATCGCGGACGGCATCATCCCGCCCAGCCACGTGGAACAGCGCCTGCCGTTTGGCCTTATCGATGTAGTTCGCCTGCGCGGCTATCGGTGTTCCATCGCGCCAGAGAATCGCGAGGTAGACCGTGCCATTGGCAAGGCCGAGCATCACCACCTCCTTGAACAGCTCGGCGAGGCGGGCCGCCCGCTTCTGGCCTTTCTGCTCGGCGTGTTTCAGGTACCAGAGCTTGGACAAAATGGTCACGTCTTCCGTGTAGGTCTCAGGCCGGGACTTCCTGATTTTCAGGCTCGGGTCACCGTCGAGCTGGCGCAGCAGACGCCGTAGCTTCTGTCGCGAGTTGGCGCTTAAGCTTGCGAGGTAGTCGGAGAAACTGTCCGGGAGGTCGATGTAGGGGCAGACCAGGTTGTTCGTTTGCCCGTCGTTGATCAGGTGTTCGTTGGCCGTGCTGTCGAAGATCTCTGGATCGAACGCGCCGGTGAAGGCGTCCAGTCGAGTGGCGGGCCCGCTGAAGTAGTTGAGGATGATGCGCGAATGCGCCATCTGCGATACCTCGCCAGCGAACGCACGGCAGACCGGCTCTTCAAACTCCGGATCGCACAATATCCCCGTGTAATCCGCGTCGAATACGTGACCCAGCATGTCCAGCACATTGGTCAGACAGCGTCCGGACTTGCTCCACCGGGTCGTCACAATCAGCGGCAGCAGACCGATGCAGCGATTGTCATCGGACCACGCAGCCAGGATGCGAAATTTTCCAGCCACCCTGATGGCGACAGAACACAGGAAATCGGAGGACAGGTAGAGGTGCGCGTGCGGATCGGACCTGTACAACTCGTCCCAGTCCAGCTCTATCTCGAAGAGCCGCTCGATTGTCTCAATGGTCTCAATGCGCATACTCTTGTCTTGAATATCGAAGCGTCGATTCAGGCGGCCTGCGCATCTGATTGATCGACTGGATCGCCATCCACCGCCGATCGTGCTGTTTGACATAGTCTCGTTGGAACCGGGGGCTTCTCGCCCCGGACCCTGAGGGTGGCGGCGAAACCATCGATACCAGATCGCAGTGTATCTGGAAATGGAGCCTCCTGAAAAAACTAGCCTTAAGACATCACAAAGCGGTTCACGTTCTCAAAGTTATAATATAACATTACGGTTTGCCGACCTGGCAGACAAAGCTTGAGCGCCTTTTGCGCCAAAAAAAAGCACCTTGAGCGCCTTTTGCGCCGAAGAAATCGAGAGTCTTGAGGAATCAAAAATGGACACAACCCGTAAACTGTCGCCCGCCAGCCTGCTATTGCTGGGGACGACAATGGCCGCCGCGCAGGCAAACGAAACGGATACCAACACTGACGACGCAGCCGTCATCGATGAAGTGATCGTCCGCTCATCGCCGCTGCAGTCAAGCATCCGTGAAATTGTGCTCGGCACGACCGTCCTGGGTCGCGACGAAATCATCCGCGAGCTCGACAGCACCATCGGTCAGACCCTGGCGAGCCAACCGGGGGTGAGTTCGACCTTTTTCGGACCCGGCGCGTCCCGACCCATTATTCGTGGCCTGGGAGCAGACCGCATCCGGATGCTGAGCAACGACATTTCTACCTTCGATGTTTCGACCGCGAGTGGTGATCACCTGGTGGCAACCGAGATGGCGACGGCGGAGCAAGTCGAGATTCTTCGAGGCGCCGCAACCCTGCGCTACGGCCAGAATGCTGTCGGTGGTGTCGTGAACGTATTCGACAACCGCATTCCGCGGAGCCGCCCCGAAAACGGCTTCGAGCTCGACGTAAACGCGTCTCACTCGACCGTGGACGACGGCGACTCGATCGGCGGTTCGGCCAATGTCAGCGTTACGGACAACGTGGTGTTCCACATTAGCGGCAACGACCGTGATGCGAACGAATATGAGATTCCCGGATTCGCCAGCGAGGAGGCTGAGGAGGAAGGGGTCGAGGGTATCGTTGAAAACAGCCAGTCTGAAGCAACGTCGGGTACGGCAGGCCTCTCGTGGCTCGGCGAGCAGGGCTACCTCGGATTTTCAGTAGGCTTGCAGGAAGGCCGCTACGGCCTGCCCGGCGGCAAAAAGAAAGAGGAAGAAGAAGGCGAAGAAGATCCGCTCGCTGAAGAGGAAGAGGAAGAAGAAGGTCCGATCAATATCGACTTCGAACAGGTCCGCTTCGATCTCGACGGTGAGTACAACTTCGACGACGGCCTTGTGAAACTCGCTAAGTTCCGCTTTGGCCTGGCTGACTACGAACACACCGAGTTCGCAGGTGACGAGCCGGAGACGAGCTATGACAACGAAGAGTGGGAACTCCGCGCCGAAGCCTTCCTGAACAGCTCTGACTACGGCAGGGGCGCGATCACCGGCATCGTTGGCCTGACCATCGGAGACCGGGAATTCGCAGCTGAAGGCGAAGAGTCCTTTATCCCGCGCAACGATCAGTTCCGCTTGGGCGTATTTGGACTGGGACAGTATTCGTTCGACTCTTATATTTTCGAGGCCAGTGCCCGTATCGACAGGCAGGAAAACGAAACTGACAATCTCGCCTTCGAAGGCACAAGTTTCAGTGACACCCAGACCACGTTTTCCGCCGCGTTCACCGGCATCTATGAGATGAGCGAAGGAACCAGTGTTGGCATTAACCTCGCGCGGTCTGAACGGGCGCCTACACCGGAGGAGTTATTCTCAAACGGGTTCCACGCGGCCACCAGTGCGGTTGAGATCGGTGACGTGAATCTCGATACCGAGGTAGCGAATTCAGTTGAGCTGTCGTTCAAGACGACCACTGGCGCGTTCGGCTTTGGCGCGAACGTCTACTTCATCGACTACAACGATTTTATATTTCAAAGCCCAACGGGCGACCTCTTCGAAGAAGGCGAACCGTTCCCCGCCGACGAGGGGCTCCCGGTTTTTGCCTTCCAACAGGCAGATGCAGAGCTCTATGGTTTCGAACTGGAGGCGGACTATCTCGCGGTAGATTCGGCAGACTTCCGGCTGTCCTTCGACGGCCAGTTCGACCTGGCTCGAGGAGAAACCACGGAGAGCACGACATTCGGAGGCATCGACAACGTGCGCGACGACTTCACGCCGCTGGGAAGCAACGCCGCCACCGTGGCGGCCGGCAATTTGCCGTTCTTCCCGCCGACTCGCTTCCTGGGCGGTGTGAATATCGACTACAAGCCGTGGAATTCGAGCCTGCGCCTGGAGGTACAGCACGCCGGTGACCAGGATCGCGTAGGCGTCGCTCCCGAGGGCAGTGAGGTCGAACTCCCAGGGACCATCCCGACGGACAGCTATACATTCGTCAACGTGTACCTGAGCGTGCAGGTTCCGGGCGCGGAGAACGTTACGCTGTCGCTGCGAGGACGTAACCTGACCGACGAGTTCGCGCGGTCCTCCACATCCTTCCTGACTGAAGCGGCGCCGCTGCCGGGTCGGGACCTGCGGTTCGGCGTAAACGTGCGGTTCTGATCGATCACTTCGCCGATCGCATCGGCAAATAGCTAGAACAAAAAGGCCCCATAACGGGGCCTTTTTTTTGTTCGCCCAAAGAGCCTTGTTGGCGGGCTTGTGTGAGTCGTTCGGCCTCGGCGACAGCCTCGACTAGGAAGCTGATTTCGCCTACAACCAGCCAAGATCCCTCGCGGTCTGAAAGGCCTCGATGCGGTTGCCTGCGCCCAGTTTGCTCATCGCCTCGGCGAGGTAGTTCCTGACGGTGCCGACTGACAGGCAGAGCTCAGCGGCTATTTGCTTGTTGGACATGCCCTCTTCCGCAAGACGGAGCACCTGGCGCTCGCGAGTATTCAGCGGGTCGGGCGTGGTCCAGGCCAGCTCGGCGAGCTCAGCGGGGACATAACGCTCGCCTCCGTGTACCGCACGTATGGCGCCCGCCAGTTCATCGCTGGCCGCATCCTTGAGCACGTAACCGGAGACACCAGCCTGAAGTGCTCGCTGCAGGTAACCCGGCCTCGCGAACGTTGTGACGATCAGCACGCGAGTATCAAGACGCTTGTCGCGAATAGCGGACGCGATTTCGATCCCGGACAGGCCGGGCATCTCGATATCGGTCATCAACACATCGGGTTTGAGTGCCTCGGTCATCCGCATGCCGGCAGTGCCATCCTCAGCAACGCCAATAATCTCTATGTCTTCCTCGAGGTCGAGCAACGTGGCCAGCGCGCCGCGCAGCATCGCCTGATCCTCGGCAATCAGTACGCGTATCATGCTTCACTCCCGGCAGGAAGCTCATCGGCGAAGGGCAGCGAAACGCTGAGCTCGGTGCCGTCACGGCTTGTCAGCTGCATGTCACCGCCGAGTGCGGTGATTCGTTTTCGCACCCCATCGAGCCCGGCTCCACTACCGCTGCCACCGGCGTTACCGACACCGTTATCGCTGATGGTCAGCGTCAACTCGTCGCCGCCGGGACGGAGTTGAATTCGGGCGCTATCGGCCTTCGAATGACGAACGATGTTGGTCACCGCCTCACGAATCGTAAGACCGAGCGCCTTGCCGAGTGGCGGACTCAGTGGTGGCAGGTCGTCGTCCACCGTCAGTGAGATTCCGGCCGCGTCCAGCGCCTGTCGAGCAAGTTCGATCTCGGCTTCGACTGTAGTGACCGTCATGTCGTAAACGGCAGCCCGGATTTCCTTTAGTCCGTCTCGGGCGGAGCCAGCCACTTCGTCGACTTCTCGCTTCGCTCTGTCGAGGTCCTTATCCATCAGCTTCGATGCGAGCTCCGACTTGACCGCAATCATCGTCAGCGTGTGGCCCAGCAGGTCATGCAGATCATGGGCAATGCGTTCGCGTTCAGCCAGCGTGGCCCGCTGGCGCTCGAGTACGCGAGCGCGGTTCAGGTTTCGTTCGCGTTCCAGCGTGTCCGCGTGCGACATGCAGCCGAATCCGGTAATCAGGCCAAACACCAGCGCGAACATCGCATTGAACAGATCCTGCGTCGAAGCGCCCGTCACAATATTGAATGCGATATAGAACAGCGTCAGCCCGATAATGATCTTGGTCGCCGATGACTTGGGGCGCTGGTAACCCGCCTGCGCGCAGGCGTAGATATGGAACACCCCGTGCAGGCCGGAAAATGGCGACAGCGCGATCGCAATGAACTCATACGCGGCAATGTGCAGTGTGTACTTTGGCAGGTGCTTTTCATGCGCGCTTAGGAAGATCGGCACGAACACGGCCAGCGCGATAGCGATGGCAACATAGTCGACGGTACCCGGTGGACGCCACAACCACTCGGGGAAGTAGAATGCGATATAAATCAGGAAGAAGTAGCGCCAGCGATCTTTGACGGTTTTCTCGTCTGCGACAGCCTCAGTCACCGGTCACGGTCTCCAGCAGCGTGACGTTATCGATCAAAAACTGATACTGGCCCGGAGTCATCGGCGTGACGAACGCGAGACCAACAAACTGGTCTCGCTGGCTGCCAGTCAGCCCATCCAGCGGCAGGGTCACGCGTTGCCAGTCGCTTGTCACGCTAAACTCCTCGGTCGGCGGTGCGCCAACCGTCTCGGTTGAGAATAACATCATGCGGTAAGTGGACGGTGTACCGCGAATGTCGAAGCTGATGCCCTGGTAGTCGCCGAGACTGGCGGCGTTCGCCGGGTCATTGCCACCGAAGAACGCGCCAGCCCAGGGAAACGGAAAGCCGGGTTTGATGGTCGCATCCACTACAAGCGCGCCGATCGTACCGTCCGCGCCGCCGCGAATGTGATCGACGCTGGCAGCGGAAGCGCCGCCCATCATCTCATCGCTGGTCGGTTGCCATGTGAACCCCTCAGGTGCCGATATCCCCTCCTCGAAACGCCCCAGCACGGCGGGTAAACCGACACCTTCCGACGCGACAGGCGTCGCAGTATCACGATCCACCCGGTAGCCGTTTCGATAGATCGAGTGAATCCGGCGAGTCTCGTGGATGTCACCCAGCGAATCGCTGCCGACGAGCACTACATCTGCCCGCGAACCCGGGAGCAGATTACCTCGCCCGTCCAGGTTGAAGCTGTCGGCGACCGAGGCCGTTGCGCTTTGCAAAGCCTCTAGAGGCGTCAATCCAGATTCGACCAGCAGCTCCAGTTCCTGGTGCAGCGTGGCGCCGTGTGCGGTACCGGGGTTGGGTGCATCCGAGCCCGCCAGGATGCGCACTCCCGCGGCATGCAACACACCCACGTTGTGCATTGCGTTCTTCAGGACAAAACCGGGTATCGGTCGGCCAAAGCTGCCCGCAAGCCCCGACCTCTGTGACGGCGTCAGATACTCAGAAAGGCGCGGATCGTCGAGCACTGACAGCCCAGGTCCCTTGCCGTCGATCATCGCGATCACCGCGAGCGTCGGAATAACGAAGACATCCCGGTCGATCATCTTCTGCAGAAGATCGTCGCTGATCTCCCGATCGGCAAAAACATGCACGAAGCCGTCGATGCCGGCTTCCACGAGGTCAAAAGCGTCGCTGTGTCGAGCGATGTGTGCAACGACCAGCAGTCCCTGCGCCTTGGCTTCGTCGATAACGGCCGTCGTCGTTGCAAGATCCAGGCTCGGAAACATCGGGTTGCCCGACATGTAGACGAGCTTGATGAAATCCGATCCTTCGGCCTTGCGGTCGGCAACCCACTGTGCGGCATCGGACGGCTTTGCGAGCGTTTCTACCGGCACGCCAAACTGGGTACCGTGGCCGCCTTCGGCGGTGGCCAGAATGCCGGCACTAAAAAGCGCTGCTTCGTTAGTCTCCGCAAAGCCGGCACGGTCATCGCGGTCCTGGAACTGAAGCGGTGACGTAAACATATCCACCATGGTCGTGACGCCAAACCGCAATGCATCGCGTCGCGCCCGGCCATAGGTGTGTGTGTGTGCGTCGATCAGTCCCGGCAATGCGATGAGACCCGTGCCGTCAACAACGACGGCAGTCGACGGTATTGCTGCGTCACTGGCAAGCACCTTGCCGTCACGCATAACGAGGCGTCCTGCCGTCAGGAGCGAAGACCCGTCAAAGATTCGCACATTGTTGACCACGGTCGTCCTGCCGCTCACTGTCTCGACGACCTCCGGTTCCGGCAGAAGGATCACGAGAGCTACGATCAAGGCGACGGACACTGCCAGGGCACCGAGGGCGGTCTTTGCATGCATCTTATGACTCCCGATCAGGTGCGTTGGCGTTGCCATGCAAGGTAAGCGAGACCACCCAGGACAACGGTCATGATAGTGATCATCGCGAGATGGTCCCCGGTGCCCTTGTCAGTCGCGTAGCGTGTGAAGGACAGCGCAACCTCGGCCAGGTGGAACGATGGCAGGCCATACGCGACGCCTTGCATGACGCTCGGGAAGAGCGCGATCGGGAACCACAGACCACCGAGCACCGCGAGCGACAGGAAGCACAAGTTCGACATCGCAATGGCTGCGTTCGCACCGAAGCGGAAACCCAGTGCGAGTCCCAACAGCGAGAATGGGAATACCGCCAGCAAGTGCGTCATCAGCAGTCCGAGCCACGCGCTCTGTTCCAACGCGACGCCGCCTAGCGTGGCGGCGGCGACGTAGATTGGCAGGAGCGCGAACACGGCGAACACCAGCGTCGCAAGCAACTTGGCGCCGATGTAGGACCATGCAGGTGCAGGGGAGACACGCTTGATATCCAGCCATCCTCGCTCTCGCTCGGTGGCGACGCCGGCACCGAAGCCGAATATTGCCGGCCCCATGACGGCGAATACGCCGTAGGTGGCAAGCAACGTCTCGGCGGCGCCGCCGCGCGACAGCATGATGCCGAACAGCAGGTAGAAGCAAACCGGCAGCGCCAGCGTCGGGATGACGAATTCCGGCGCCCGGATCGTCTTCCTCAATTCAGCGCCGGTCTCGGCGAGGAGAATGTCGGTTCCTGTGCTCATTATGCAGCCTCCTGCGTCGTAGTATCGGTCAGGCTGTCGATCGCCTCACTCAAACCCGGTTTCTGGACGGTCAGGTCGGACAGTTGCCGGTCACGATCGAGCAGGTGGCGAAGCGTAAGCGCCGCGTCCTCCGACACGATCGCGAGGCCCCTGCCCTTCTCCTGCACCGAGCGCACGCCGGGGATCGAAATCACCTGGGATTGCAGCAGTGAGGTCTGGCAACTGATCAGGGCACCGCCAACGCGACCGCGGATGTCGTCCGTGGGTCCGTCGGCAACGATGCCGCCTTTTTGCATGACCACGATCCGATCGGCAAGCGCGTCAGCCTCCTCGAGGTAGTGCGTTGTCAGTAGAATCGTCTTGCCGCGGTCGACCATCGCCCGAACGTTGTTCCAGACCGCTCGTGAAGCCGCCTGGTCGAGCCCGGTCGTCGGCTCATCGAGAAACAGGAGGTCAGGGTTGCCCACCAACGCGAGCGCGAACTGCACGCGCCGCTTCTGTCCACCGGAGAGCTTCTTGTAGCGCGTATCGGCGAAGGCCTCGATGCCGGTATCCCCGATCAGGGTTGCGATATCGGCGGGCCGCGAGTAGTAAGTCGCAAACAACGACAGGTGTTCACGCGCCGTCATCAGTTCCGGCAAATCACTGTCCTGCAGCATCGCGCCGATTGCGCCGCGTGCCGAACGCGACCCGGCCGGCTGACCGAGCACCTGAACTCGACCTGCGGTGGGACGCGTGAGGCCCAGCGCACACTGAATGAACGTCGTCTTGCCGGCCCCGTTCTCACCGAGCAACGCGCAAACCTCGCCCTTTTGTATTGACAGATCGACACCCGCAACCGCTCGAGTGGTCCCGAATGTCTTCTCAACGCCCTGGGCGTGCAGGACAGCCGATGTGTTCACATGAAAACCCTCCTGTGGAGACTGCCTTCTATTGTCCGATCCGAGGGCTGTGATTTTCAGGGGCAAAGATCAGGTAATTCGAGTGACATTTGTCATGCCGGCTTGAGAGGTCACGTTGAAGCCAACCAGTCCCGCTACCCTTCTGATTTTTTTGAATTTTCTTCGGTCCTGCTAGTTTGAAGGGCCTGTCTGGCCACAGCGACACGAACCGTTCAACTTTTGACGTCGACATTGCGGAGCGGACGTAAAATCCAGACTACGAAGGTCAACGGTTAGCGGCTACACTCACTAGTCAGGTATCAAGGACTGAATCATGCGCCCCGGCTGGAGAGTTACGAGTGGCTGAAGACCCGCGTTATTTCATCAAGATAAGTTGCAAGAACCAGCCCGGTATCGTGGCCGCGGTATCTAGCTGTATCGCCGCTAACAACGGCGACATACTCGAGGCGGCTCAGTTCGACGACACTGAGACTGGTCAGTTCCTGATGCGAGTGTACTTTGCGACTTCGTCTGTAGAGCGTGTCGAATTCGAGCTCAAGCCCATCGTCGAGCGCTTTTCCATGCGCGTCGAAATGATCCCTGAAAGTCGCGTTGGCCGTGCGCTGATCATGGTATCTAAGGAGGATCACTGCCTACACGACTTGCTCTATCGTTGGCGCAAGCAGAGCCTGAAAATGGAAGTCGTAGGGATTGTGTCAAACCACCGCGATACGGAAGAACTCGCCGAGAGTTACGGTGTACCCTTCCACTACCTGCCGGTAACAAAAGACAGCAAGTCCGAGCAAGAGCGGAAGCTGCTCAAGATCGTTTTGGAGCAACGGGTCGACCTCGTCATCCTTGCTCGCTACATGCAGATACTCTCCGATGATCTGGCGAACAGGCTGTACGGCAAGATCATCAACATTCACCACTCTTTCCTGCCGAGTTTTAAAGGAGCGAAGCCGTACCATCAGGCACACTGCCGGGGCGTGAAGCTGATGGGTGCGACGGCACACTACGTGACACCCGATCTCGACGAAGGGCCCATCATCGAGCAGGAAGTTGCTCGCGTAAAGCACTCGGATACGGTCGAAGACCTCGTACGTCTCGGACAGGACACCGAAGCCCACGTGCTTGCACGCGCGGTACGATGGCACCTCGAACACAGGGTGCTAATGAATGGCAACAAGACCGTCGTCTTCACCTGACACCGCTCAGTTTCGGACAACAGCAACTTGAGAGAAACACTCGCGGATTCGGCACGCCGGAGAGCAATGATCGAACGGCAGCGTTATTGCCTCGCGAGATGCAACCACCGGGCCAATAGACACCTCCCAGACGGCTTGCTAGGCTGCTGCAAGACAAAAGCAGCTGCATAACGGCGGACAGCAGTCGATACAGTACAGCTGCTGTCCGACCCCTTCGTGTTTTGCAGAGCGGGCGCGCCGCGAACTAAATCAACAATTCCAGCGCGACCCGATAATTTGAATAGAAAACGGGAATCAACCATGACGAAATGTTTAGTTGTGTCGCCGTGGTGCAAGCGCATCGGCATCACACTTCTGTCTACGCAGTTCGTGCTAGCGGCACCATTGCTGGCGCAGGATGTCGATTCTGCAGCCGCGGTTCCTGCCGATAAGCTGAAACTAGCGGCGGAGGATGCAGCAAGCTGCCGGGAGTTGCGCGATCCGAACGTGCGCCTGGCCTGTCTCGATGCCGCAGCGGACCGCCTGGCAGAGGCGCTTGATTCGGTGGGCGACAGCTCAGCGGAGCAGCTTTCGATGGATCAGGCCGAGCGCGACGCCGGGGAAGCGCCGACCGCGCCGGATACTCCAGCCGCTCCAGTCGTTGCGGCTGCTGCGGCTGCTGCGGCGGCTCCGGCTGCTCCGGTTGCTATTGATGATGCGCCGAACGCTCCGGCTGCTGTGGAAACCTCGGCCGGGGCGGCAGAGGACCTGCCGGAATGGGCCGCAGCACCCGAGCCTCAGGAACGCGAGGACGAGAAAGCTGAGGATCCGCGACGCTTCGAAGCAACGATTGTTCGAATCACGCGCAATAACGTAGGACGGCATCGTTTCTTCACCGCAGACGGTGCGGTGTGGGAACAGACCCAGCTCGTCGAAGTGCGTGCGCCCAAAAGTCTGCCCGCGAAGGCGGAGTTCAATCGAAAGTTGACCGGAAACCCGACGATTAAGTTGGAAGGCTCCAATCGGTCCTACCGCGTTAGACGGGTCGAGTAGAACGCGTCGACGCTACGCGCGCTAGAGACGGTGCAGTTTCAAAACGAGCCCGCAGGCCGCATCAGCGATCAGCGCGAGCGTCACTCGCGGGACTCAGTTGATACGAAAAAAGGGGCGCCGCTAAACGGCGCCCCTTGCTTGCTTCTCTGCTTCGAGAATTCCGGTCGCTCAGAACCCGCACTTGGTGTCGAAAAACTCGAACAGTTCCGGGAGCCATTGCATGTTCTGCTGATAGAACAACGGGCTGTGCCCCATGTCTGCGATTTCGATGTACTGATAGTCGGCGCCCGCCTCTTCCAGACCTTCGACGAAGCGACGGCTGTGCTCGACCGGCACGATCTGATCGTAGTCGCCATGCACGATCAGCATTGGCACGCTGACCTGATCGGTCAGATCCACGGGCGAAACGCCGGCAATTGTTGGCTTCTGAAAGCGACGAAGGAATCGGCTGCCTGAGAGCCCACCGCGAATCCGCGTCAGGTCGGATACGCCGGCGCCGGACACAACGCAGTTGTACAGGTCGTTATCCCGGGTCGCGGCGACGAACGCCGCATACCCGCCATAGCTCCAACCAAATGTTGCAAGCCTGTCCGGGTCGGCGATACCTTTTTCAATCAAGGCCTTCATGCCGTCTTCGATGTCGTCTTGCTTTTCGTGACCCCACTTGCGGTCGCCGGCCAGCCAGAAGGACTTGCCAAAGTCGGTAGAGCCACGATAGTTCGGCTGGAAAACGGCGTAGCCGCGATTGGCCAGCATTTGCGCCCAGCGGTCGTAACCATAGGTGTCTCTAACCCAGGGGCCGCCGTGCGGCATGGCTATGGTCGGGTGCGGGCCTTCTGCGTTGGCAGGAACGGTCACGTAGCCAGAGATCTCCATTCCGTCTCGCGCCTCGTAAGTAAATACCTCGACAGGGGACAGCGCCTCACTCGAAATTTCGGTGGAAGCCCCGATCACCGGTGCGACCTTGCCGTCCTTGATCAGGTACCACTGACCTGCCACCTGCGGTCCGGAAGTGTAGACGAGGGTCGTATTGCCGTCCTCTGCGACGCGCTCGATGCGTACGTTGCGATCGGGAAATACCTGCTGCAGGCCGCGGTACAACGGGCCATAAAGATCGTCGTTGTAGTAGCGCTGGTAGCCCTTGTGATTCGAATAGGTGTATCCAACAACCCGGGTGCCATCGGCTAGTCGGGGAGAGAGGACTGTGCCTATCGCGTCGTATCCTTCGGTTTTGAAGACCAGCTCGCGTTCGCCATTGCGAATATCCAGAAGATAGATACTGGTGTTGTTACTACCCGCTTCGTCGGACATGATCGTCGCGAGGTGAGGCTGATCAGGGTCGTAGAACCCCAGCAGCGCAAAGCGGTCGCGGCTATCGGCGCGCTGGCGGCCGATTTCCTTCCAGTCGTCCTCCGGCGAAACCCGTGCCATAGACACAATGGCGACATCGCGTTCGTCATACTCGGTCGCCCCGCGCGCGTTGCCTTGCCGGTCCCAGACGTAATCCAGGAAGCGGGTGTTGCCCTTCAGCACCAGGCTGCGCTTGCCGTCCTCGATGTTGACCTTGTAGTAATTCGGCGGCTTGCCCGCTTCCTCGTTGTGCTCGACAAGCACGTAGTCCGGTTCGTCAGGCAGCAGGTTGACGACGCGACCGATGCCGAGCCGGTTCATCAGGTTTTCACCGCTGCGGCGGATATCGGCTTTCCTCGAGGTGCGAATCAATGACGTCCACTCGCCGGTTTTCACGTTGTAGGAAGCGGTTCTCCCAAGACGGACCGGCCTGCCTGCATCCTCGGTTTCGAAGACGAAGTTGACAATCAGTAGGTCGTCGTTGGCCCAGCGAAGCCCGGTCGGGATGAGTCCTTCTGGCTGGATCGCCTGTAACGTGCCCTGGATGTCGGCCGTGTCGAAGACCATCAGATCAGGACGCGCTCCGCGCTCACGACGCATCAGCATGGCTATCCGCTCTGCGTCAGGCGACATGTCGAGATCCCTCACCTGCAACGAGTCGGACCACACTTCCACCGGCACCTGAACCGGCTTTGCCAGCGTCACGAGAGGAAGGCTGCACAGAACCAGCGCAGCAAGAACTGTACGAGTATTCAGCATTCTAAACTCCATTTCTGAACGTTAGATCGGCCCGCTCCACCTGGCTCGCATCGGGCGGGCTTGCGGCACCCGTACGATGATGCGTCGATTCTGCGAGGAGCAGGAAAAAAAAGGTCCGAGCGTAATGCCCGGACCAGTTTTTTAGCTTTCAGGTTCCTGAACGTCCGCGACGGACGCCCGGTTACCTTGGTCGATTACAACCCCGTGGAGACGTTGAGGAATACCGTCCGACCGCGAAGGTCGTAGCCGATACCACCGAGGAGACCCAGGGTGTTGTTATCTGTCAGCGGCGGTGGCTCGTCGAACAGGTTGGTAACACCTAAGCGAACCACCCACGAATCACTGCGCCACGTAGCGGAGACGTCGTGGACGAAGTACTCATCCAGCTTCTCCAGTGACAGGCAGGGCCCATCGCCTGCCTGCACACAGGGGTTGAAGCCCGAGGTCTGCTCGTCCGGCTCGTCGTCGTTATCCTCAATCTGCGTTCCGAGGAAGCGGGTCTGCCACAGGAATGACCAGTCTCCGTAAGTGAAGATGTTGGTCAGGTTTGCGCGCCATTGCGGGTTGCCGTATTCACCGAGGTCGTCATCGAGGAAGATCTCGTCAGCACGGAACTCCTCTTCGGTCTGGGTAAGCGACTCCGTAGCGAACAAGATGACGTTCCAGTTGACCGGGCTCTCGAGATTGAACGCGTTGAAATCCATATTGAAGTCAACGTTGTAGTCGATGCCCTCGGCGACCTGTTTGCCCAGGTTCTGCTGCAGCGCCGAGATAAAGCTGATCTCACCGGATGTGTCATCGGTCGGGACACGCGGATCACGTGTAATGAAACCGCAAGTCGCGTCTACCAGACCAGGCGAGTTGTAGCAACGGCCAGCGATCGTGATTGCCGTCAGCTGATCCACCTCGTCCTCGATCTCGATGTCGAAGTAGTTGGCCGAGAAGCGAAGATCGAACCGGTCGCTCCACGGCTGCTCGAATACGATGCCGAAGGTCGTAGCGGTAGACGTCTCTGCTTTCAGGTTCGGGTTGGAGCCCGAAGCTACCAGCGTCGGAGCGCCGAAGAACACGGGGTTCTGCGTGCCAAGACCACGAATTCCCAACTCGAACGGGTCGGTCGCCGGGATGTTGAACGGACCGCCGCCGTTTGCACAGTTGTCGATCACGACCTGTTCACGCGGATCGAGAGACGGGTCGTACAGGCGAATGTCCGGCGTAGCCGGGTCATCGTCATCGTCAACGAACGGCACCGCGACGCCCGGCACGCGGCAGGGATCGTTCGGGGTCTGGAATCCGGTCACCTGGCCACCGAACTGCTCACCGAGGTTCGGCGCACGGAACGACGTGCCCTGGGTCGCGCGGAAGCGGAACCAGTCGACAGGGGCATACTGACCCTGAACGCGGTAGGTCGTCTCTTCGCCGAAGAATTCCTCGTCGGTGTAGCGAGCGGCTATGTTGAGCGAGAGCTCCTGAACATAGTCACGATCGAGCACCAGCGGCAGGTCGACCTCGGTGAAGATCTCCTGCAGGTAGCGCGTACCGTTCGAACCCGGGTCACTGGAGAAGCCGAAGAAATCGCCGCCGGCAGCGCCAGCGTCGGTATCGGTGCGGATCCTGTCATCACGATACTCGAGGCCAAACACCAGGCTGGCCGGGCCACCCGTCGGGATCTCGAACAGCTCACCCGTGATAAAGCCCTGGAACGTCGTCTGCTCGACAATCGTGTTCGTCAACCGGTTCGGGAACAGGTAGGCGTTGTCGTCGGCATCCGGGAAACGACCGGTCTGGATGAAGGTCGGATCGAAGAAGTTCAGCGGTCGGCAAGAGACGGGCTGAGCTTCACCGGCGATAGTCCGGTTGTCACAAACGAACTCGCCCGTGTCCGTGTCGAAGCGGGTGTTGTTGATCGTCTGCTCGAGACGCGGGAAGAACGGAATGCCGGAGATCCGGTCGTTACCGACGGAGCGTGAGTAGCTGATGTACGTATCGTACTGCCAGTCAGTAACCGATCCGAAGTCAATGAACGGCAGGTCACCCTTCAGACCGCCCGTGACGCGCGTCTGCGACACTTCGGTGTCTCGAATGAAACGGCTCTGGTAGTACAGCGTGCCTGACAGGCCGCCGAAGTTGCCCACCGCGTAGTCGCCAGGGATACGAACACGACCCTGACCCGCGGTGTTTGTCGCCGTCTCGCGAGACGAATAGGAGGCTTCGAAGTACGCCGTCGCATCGCCGTACCAACCCGGTGCATATTCACCGACGGAGAAGACACTCGTACGTTTGAAGTTCGGAGCAAAAGCAGCGTCCAGCTCTTCAGGCCACAGCAGCAGAGCAGCGCCGTTTGCACTGCCCGGCGTCAGCAGGTCGGCCGTAACGGGAATCCGGAAGAAGCCCGGCGGCAGTCCTGCCTCCTGGGTGCCTTCCTCGAAGCCTAAGAAGCCGAAGGCAGATGTGGAGGCCGCGCCGGCGCCGAAGGAGCCGGAGCAAGATTCATACAACAGACCGCTAGCGCCCTGCGTGATGCGGCTCAGGCAGTCGCCAGCGTACGGGCTGTAGAAGCCTGCCAGGTCGCGCTCTGCAAAACCGTCGGTGTAGGCGTATTCGGCGGCGAAGCCGATGAAGCCACGGTCGTCGTTCACGCCCCAGGTTGCGGTGTAGACCTGCTGGTCGGCCGCACTGTCCGGGAGGCTGGTGAAGCTACGAAACGCGTCGAGCTGCAGACCATCGAAGTCGGTCCGCAGTACGACGTTAACAACGCCGGCAACAGCGTCGGAACCGTAGACGGAAGAAGCGCCGTCAAGCAGCACGTCAACGCGCTCGATCAGCGTTCCGGGGACAAGGTTAAGGTCGGGGGCACTCGGTGCGCCACCTACGCCAGCTGGCGCGAGGCGACGTCCGTTAATAAGTACCAGGGTACGGCCAGCATCCAGACCGCGCAGCGAGGCGGTGGAAGAGCCGGGTCCGCTGTCGGTCAGAAGCCCGGCGGACGTTGTCAGGCCGGTGTTGAACTGCTGACCCTGCACCACTGTTGTCTGGCGAAGCAGATCGGCGGTGTCGACAAGACCGAGGTCGCGAGCGACTTCGCCATCGATCACCTGCAGCGGCGAGATTGATGAGAACGTGTCTCTGGCAACACGCGAGCCGGTCACGATGACCTCCTCGACTTGCTCGGCTTCCTCGACCGGCTCCTGATCGGCGTCTTCTTCGACGGTCTGCGCGAGCAATTGCGGCGATACGGCCAGGCTCATCGACAGAGCTATGCCGGCTGCGAGGCGACGCCGCAATGTGCTGTGTTTCTTGCTTGTCATGTGCTTCCCCTTGACTAGTCTTTCCCTTGACTAAACTAGTTGCAGTTAGAACTGCTTCTACTGTTGTGAAAACCAAACACCGTCAGGCGTGTTGAACCTGACGGAAAACTCAGTCTGATGGCGGTGCGTTTGAGCGTACGATCAACGCTGTTGTTTTTCCGCGTCTTCGATCAAACACGCCACGAGCGATAGTCTACTGTTCTGAGCTACAAACTTAATAACAATTTGTTATATCGATTTTTGCTGTCTATTCTCCGAAAAAGTCGCAATCATGCGGCCAGCTGCAAGGCACAGCGCTTCTGACAGGCCCATGAGATGACAGACCTGCCCGGTAAATTTATTGAAGAGTGGCATTCTGCTGTTGAAGAGCGGAGTTTCGACAAGGTCAACGCCCTGTTGGCCGACGATGTGAAGCTGGTGTCGCCCGTGGCCTTCAAGCCGTTCACAGATCGGGCTTATATCTTAAAGGTACTGGAGAACGTCGTACGAACTCTGGAGAGCTTCCGATACACGCGCTCCACGGTGTTGAGCGATGGCGGCGTCCTGATGGTCTTTGAGGGGGAGATCGACGGCAAGACGCTTGAAGGAATCGACCTTTTTGACCTCAACGCCGAAGGCAAGGTTGAGACGCTCAAGGTAATGGTCAGGCCATTCAGGGTCTATGCGAAGTTTGCCTTCACTATGGGGGAGCGTATGGGTATTCGCAATTGGAGGATGTCGGTTCTCAAGTTCTTAATGAGGTGATAATAAGCGCTGTTCTACCTGCTTTTTTGGCGCGCGGCGTTGAACCGGCATGTACTGATCGCCCGTCAGACGCGCCGAGAGCGCGGGCCGGGAGGGGCTTGTCGGCGCACCAGTCTCAGTTTCGCTCGATGCTTGCCGCAAGCTGACAGCGGAAGGTAGGTCCCTCGTGCTAAGAAAGCTAAAGCCAAGAAAATCAATAACTTCGCTTAGCTCGACCGAAATCGAAAGTTAGCCCATCATGCACGTGGATCCGAGCTCTATGCTGCGATGGCGTATCTGCGAGGTATGCGAGCTTGCACGCTCATCGATGTGCCACGAGTACCTTCAGCTCGCTTGCCAGATACGCAGCACGCAGCGCGGAGCTCGTGCTCGACACAGCAACAGCATCATTGAGCGCGCCTTGCATAGTCGCTAATCCACAAGCCTCCAATCGTCTGGAGACGACCTCGGCTTTCGACGCAGTCGAGCCGGAGACTATGCTCACAAGCTCCTCAGAGACGTCGGCGATCATCTGATCGACTGGGTCAGTGCTGCCAGAAACTGCAAGGGGCTGTGCGAGGCTTTCCTTGACCTTCGATATCGCCCTACTGATGCCCCTTTCAAGGGCCCACGCGTCGAAGTCGATGTTGTGTATCGAGGTGCTGTTTCGATGCCGGGTGACTATCGAAACAGGCCTGACAGTCCGCACGTGATTCTCTAGTCGGGCCTCGATGACGATTGCCGAGATCTTCTTGCCCAACTTCCAGATACGCA
>JAAUXY010083402.1_pt1 | contig 45494 bp, 41 predicted proteins | sample 7278121 | NCBI WGS metagenome assembly JAAUXY01 (sample SAMN14350117, study PRJNA611818) | marine sediment metagenome | isolation source: surface marine sediment (1.8m) | place: French Polynesia: Moorea | collected 2018-08
AATCGGTGACGTACGGCGGCGCCGATTCGAACTCGCCCGCGAGTTCGCCGGCACTGTCCAGCGTAGCGCGCCATTGCTGCGTGCCGCCGCCGTCAAAGGTCGACAGGTACAGATCCTGGCCGCGCGCCTCACCATACAGATACCGGTAGTCGCCGACCTGCGTCATGATCGTCCCGCTGACATACGGCCCATCCTGATCGAACAACGCGATGGCCGGTTGCTTGAAATCGAACCGCGGGACGACTATTTCCACTTCCCAGCGGCCGCCGAAGTCGGCGTACTCATCGGCCGGTTCCGGGAAGAAACGCCAGCTCTGGCCGTGCTCGGCGCGAAATGGCAGTTGATGCGTCTTGTTCGCGCGCAGCAGCGTGATTTCGCCGGTCATGGTGCCGGCGTCGACCTTCGCCGTCAGCCGGCTGCTGTAAGACGGAAAATTGAGCTCGATACGGCCGCTGCCATCGTAGCGGACCTGTTCGACCGGCATGCGCTCGGGTCCGTTCAGGTAGGTAACCGTAAGCTGTTCACCGTCCCGGGCAACCTCGAAGTTAAAGGGCAGGATGTGCCCAAAGTGGTCGACTTCGGCCCGCCAGATACCATCTGGCAGTTCGGGGTGTCTGTCAGCCGGCGGTGCGCAGGCGGTCAGAAGTAGCGCTGGCAGCAAAGCTGAGATCGACTTTCGCATGCCCTGATTCTACCTGCGCGGCCAGCATCTTTTCGTAGCCGCGCAGCCAGTCACCAAACTGCTCGGCAGGCATCGGGCGGGCAATGTGAAAACCCTGCGCGCGCTCGCAGCCATGGGCCGCCAGCCATCTCAAAGTGGCCCGGCTCTCGACCCCCTCGGCCAGCACTTCCATGCCGAGATTGTGGGACAGCTCGATCGCGGAACGCACGATCGCGACGTCGGCCCGGTTGCCGGGCAACTCCATCACGAAGGAGCGATCGATCTTGATTTCGTCGACCGGGAGATTCTTGACCTGGACCAGTGATGAATAGCCGGTGCCGAAGTCGTCGATCGCGATGCGCGCGCCCAGGTCACGAAGGCAGCCGAGTACGCGGCTAGCGTGTTCGAGGTCGCGGACAAGGGCCTGCTCGGTGATCTCGAGTACCAGGTAATCCGCGGTCAGGTCATGATCACGCAGAAGCTCCGAGATCAGGAACGGCAGGTCGGGATTCTGCAGGTCGCGGCCGGACAGGTTGACGGACATATCGAGGTTCAGGCCTTCTTCGTGCCACAAGCGGCATTCGCGAATCGCCGCCGCCAGGGCCCAGTCGGTGATCAGTGAGATATTGCCCGATTGTTCCGCGATATCGATGAATTCATTCGGCATCAGGAAGCCCAGCGTCGGGTGGTCCCAGCGCACCAGGGCTTCGGCACCGCAGACGCGATTGTCATTGAGCCTGATCTTGGGCTGCAGGAACAGCTTGAGTTCGTCCTGATTCACCGCGCGACGCAAGTCGCCCAGGATCGAAAGCTGCCGGACGTGACGTGCCTCGCGGCCGTGCTCATAAAGATGGATACGCTCGTCCGCGGACTTGGCGTCGTGTTTGGCGACCGAGGCGCGCAGCAGGAGTTTCTCCGCGTCTTCGCCGTGCTCCGGGTAGCAGCAAATGCCAATGCTGGCATCCAGCCCGACATTCACATCCTGGACTGACAGCCCCGCGCCGAGCAGGCGCATCAGTTCCTCGGCCGCGCGCGTTGCGCCCTTGACGCCGGTATTCTTCAAGATCACCAGGAAGTCGTCGGCTTCCAGTCGGGCCAGCACGTGCTTTGCATCGAGGCTCGCGCGCATGCGTTCCGCGGCCTGTGACAACACGGCGTCGCCGATTTCATGGCCCAGAGACGATGAGATGTCGCTGAAACTGTTCAGATCGACAACCAGGAGGCTGATCGACTCGTCATCCGTGTCGGCCAGCGCGATCATTTCGCGCAGTTTTTCGAGCGCCTTGAGTCGATTCGGCAAGCCGGTCAGTTCATCGAACTGCGCTTGATAGATAATGCGCTCCTCGCGTTCCGCGATGCCTTCCTGCATGGCGTTGAACGCCGTGGCAAGTTCGCCGAACTCGTCCTTGCGCTTCACCTTGAGCCCTTCGGCGTAGTCGCCCTCGCGAATTCGGCGAGAGGCTGCTACCAGGCGTGCCACCGGATCGCTGATATGTCGGGCCAGCAGACTACCGGCGAACAGCGCGAGCAGCAGGGCGACGCTAGCCACCGACAGCACATGGAGTCGCAGGCCACTGTAGGCTGCCGAGGTCTCGCGAATCGATTCCTTCAGCAGCACGACCAGCGACGTCGAGTCCGGGATCAAATAGCCTTGTAACGCGCGGTACGGCTGGCCATTCATTTCGACCGTCAGATTGTCTCCTCCCCGCAGCAGCGTGGCATTGGCTGCGGTGGCCAAGTTGTGTGACTCGGTCGCGTCCAGCGTGCTGCCGACGACTCTCACCGTCGACTCGTCCGTGGCCAGTAGCGTTGCTTGCAGGCCGGTCAGACGTCTGATGTCCCTCATGGTGCTGTCGTCCAGCCGCCAACCCAGGGTTAGCCAGATCGGCGGGTCCGACTTGGGTACGTGAACGGTCGTGGTTTGTAAATCGACGTCGCCGACGCGCAGGTGGTTGTGCATCATTCCGGCATCGGTTGCGTTGTTAAGAATGGTCTGCAGAGCGGTGCCGACATCACCGATCGTTCCGCCATTGCCAACAATCTCGCCGTGCGTGTCGGTCAACAAAGCCAGCACCGCGCGCGGACCGATGGCCTGGCGCCGGAGCTCTTCGTCGATGGCGCGACGATCACCCGTCTCCAGGACACGCTCCACACTGAGTGCGGATGCGGCCAGCCGGGTGGTGGTCAGAATCGACCGTTCGCGGATTTCCATCAACAACTCGAAAACCGGGCCGCGCGCTTCCAGCGAGCGTGCGATGCGCTCGTCGGCGTCTGACAGCGCCCAATAGAGCACCGGCGCGATGGTGATCGACACGGTAACTGCGACCACGGCCATGCCGAGTATCTGGATTTTGCTGCGCAGTTTGAGCATCCGACGCGCACGCTCCTTGTGCGGCTGAGAGGGCTCCAACCGCCGGATCGTAACGATTGTCGGCGGCAGACTATGTGTAATCGATCACGGAGCGGCGAACCGTTGGTCGTTGCGTGTGGCGGTTCAGGTGATTATGGAAAGTCCAGCCGTAACGCAGCAGGACTTCGCGGGCTTGCGCAGTCGTGGAAAACCGCGATTTTCCGGCGCGCGGTGGCAGGCCAGCATGGCGCCACAGCTCCTGAGGGCCCACTGATGACGAAAACCTCGACAATGAAACCATTTGCGCCGGGCGATCTGTTCCTCGGCTGCACGTATCTGTGTGATCCCGACGACGATCATGCGGGCGACGGGCGGATTCTGCAGTTCGATCGCAACATGGTGCCGAAAGGGACGCTCTACACTGATGGTACGAGCCACCTGATCGTGAATCTGCGCTTTGGCCCGGACGGGATCTTATGGGCCTTCGATCCTTTCGAACACGCCGTCGTGCGTGTCGGCCCGGATGGTCGGCAGTTGCCGCCACTGGATCTGCCGGACCGCGGCTGGGGCAGCGTCGCCTTCGGCGGTGACGGCTGCATTTATCTGTGCGAGTACCTGTGCGGCAACAAACCGTACGAAGGCGGCGACATGCGTTTGCTGCCCGGCACCGACGTCGTTGGCTACGGACGGATCGCCAAGTTCGACCACGAATGCCGCCTCATCGATGAATTCGATAACGACCTGTCACCATCGATGACCGGTTTTCATGGAGTGACTCACTGTGCGATGCATCCGAACGGCCGCACGCTGGCGTACATGACCGATCTGGGTATGCGGGTCATGCGCTATCGAGTGGATACCGGTGAGCAGCTGGACGATTTGGTGAGCTATCCGGGCGGTGAAGAGTATCTGCGCAAATGGACGACCGGAGTCGATTTCCTGGCCGATGGCACGTTGCTATTGCTCCGTGGCAGCTTCATAGACTTCATCGATAACGAGGGCAACTCGCGGCGCCAGATTTCTCTGGATGAGTATGGCTACGCGATGATTACCGTCGCCCCGGATGCCCAAAGTGTGCTGGTAACAAACATATTCACCGGAGTGATGTCGCGCGTGGACCTGGACTCCGGCGAAATCGTCGGGCAAATAGACACCGGGCTCGCGAAGCCGCAGCGCAGTCTCGCCGGCGTGGCCGAGTACGCAGGCTAAACGGCGCGCGCTCGATATAACGCCACGAACAACAGCAGCAGCGGTAGCAGCGCCAGCAGGTTCAATCCGCGCCAGCCGACCGTGGCCATCAATACGCCGGCCAGCAGCGATGCGGCTGCCGTCACACCGAACATGGTGAAGTCGTTCAGGGCCTGCACCCGGAAACGCTCGCTGGCAGTGTAGGTCTGTGTCAGCAGCGTGGTGCCGGCGACGAACAGCAGGTTCCAGCCGATGCCGAGCGCGACCAAGGCAACGCCGTAATGCCCGGCCTCGCGTCCGCTCAACGCAACGAGGATGCAGGCCAGCTCCAGCAGCGTGCCCATCAGGATCATACGGCGCGCGCCCAGTCGCGCGACGAGTCCACCGGTGACGAGTGACGGCAGGTACATTGCCAGGACATGGCCCTGAATCACGGCAGCCGTGCTGGCTACCGCGTGCCCCTCGACAACGTGCATGCTCAATGGCGTCGCGGTCATGATCAGCGCCATGACGCCGTAGCCCGCTGCACCGGCGAGCACGGCGGGCAGGAACGCGGGTTGTCGGGCAATTTCTACCAGCGCCCGGCCGCTGTATCGGGTCGCGGTTTCCGCGTGCTGGTGGTCGCGCAGCCACACCAGGCAAATTGCACCGCACAGGTAGGTCACCGTGAGGAGCAGGAAAGAGCCCGCGTACTCCGCCCCCGCCCAGCCGCGCACTGCGATCGCAATTTGCGGCGCAATGATTGCGGCGCCGACCGTGCCGAGCATGATCCAGGCGATTGCCCGACTGACTTTGTCGGGCGGCACGCTCTCGGCGGCCGCGAATCTGAATTGCGCGGTGAAGGCCAGGTGGCAGCCGATCACGCCGGTCGCGGCGCTGAACAGCCAGAAGCTGCCGGAGTTGATCGCCGCCGCTGCCAGCAGTGTGCCGATACTGGCGATCAGCATGCCGCCAATGAGAACTGGGCGGCGGCCAAATCGCTGCATGGCGAGGGCTGCCGGCACCGTTGTCACGGCGACGCCGACGACGGCGAAGGCAACCGGCAGCGTGGCGAGGCTCTGCCGGGGCGCCAGGATGGCACCGACGATGCCGGCCAGCACCACCATGCATACCTGTCCCCAGGCCGCAAAGAACTGGGCGCAAATCAGGACGATCACGTTGTGCATGGTTGAAACCCGGAGTATGCCGTTTGGCGAACGGCCGACAGCAATGGACAATAGGCCGCTTTATGGTCGCGGTCGCGCAACACTCATCATGCATTCCCTGATCGCCGAATTCGAGCGGCTGGTCCTGGCGCGGCCATGGCTAAGCTTGCTGCTGGTGTTCGCCGTTTGCGCCGGCTTCGCGGCGTTCACACCGCGATTCCAGCTCGATGCCTCCGCGGATTCGCTGTTGCTCGAAGCCGATCCGGACCTGCGCTACTACCGGGTGATCCGCTCTCGCTACGGTTCGGATGATTATCTGATCGTGACCTACACGGTCGGGGCCGACACCGATTTGTTCAGCGACAGGACCCTCGCGACGCTGCAGGGCCTTCGCGATCGGCTGGCCCAGGTGTCGGGGGTGGCAGCGGTGACCACGATTCTCGATGTGCCGTTAATAGCCAGTCCTCCCGTGACGCTGGAGGAACTCCAGGATAGCGTGCCGACGCTATTGAGCGCGCGCACTGACCGCGAACTGGCGCGGCGGGAATTGACGGAGAGCGTGCTATATCGAGAGCTGCTGATGAGCCTCGACGGCCGCACGACCGCACTGCTGGTGACGCTGCAGGACGATCAGGAATTCGAGGCCCTGCTGCGGGAACGCGACCAACTCTGGGTCACGCAGCTCGAACAGGGTTTGACGCCGGCCGAACAGGCGGAACTCGGCACGCTCGACGACATCATCCAGCTGCAACGCAGGGAATTGATCCGGCTGCACCGGCAGACCATTGCCGAGGTCAGGGTGATTCTGGCGGACTATCGCCACGGCGTGGAAATATTTCTCGGCGGTCTGCCGATGATCGTCGTGGATATGCTCGACTACGTCCTGCGGGATGTCATCGTTTTTGGCGCGGGGATTCTGGTTTTCCTGGTCGGCCTGCTGGTCCTGATTTTCCGCCGGCCACGCTGGGTGCTATTGCCGCTGGTGACCTGCATGTTGTCCGCGCTCGTGATGACGGGATTTCTCGGGCTGGCACGCTGGCCCGTCACCGTCGTGTCGGCGAACTTTGTTGCGCTGCTGCTGATTTTCTGCCTGTCCCTGACCGTGCACCTGATTATCCGCTACCAGGAACTGCACGCTGACAACCCCGGCGCCTCGCAGCGCTGGTTGATCACGGAAACCACCAAGGACAAATGGCAGCCATGCGCATACACGGCGGCGACCACGATGGTGGCATTCGCATCGCTACTAATCAGTGGCATCCGGCCGGTGATCGATTTCGGCTGGTTGATGGTCATCGGCATGGGCGTCGTGCTGCTCATGTCGTTTACGCTGTTTCCGGCCGGGCTGATGCTGGTGGAGCCGGGCGAGCCCCAGCGAGTTGGCCGGTTGACCGACGCCATTACGCGCCGTTTCGCGGCCTGGATCGAGCGCCAGCCCCGCATGATGCTGCTGGTCTATGGAGTCATCGCGGCGCTGGCTGTGTTTGGCCTGACGCGGCTCGAAGTCGAGAATCGCTTCATCGACAACTTCAAGGAGGACACTGAGATCTACCAGGGCCTCGTGACGATCGATCGGCAACTCGGTGGGACCACGCCGCTGGACATCATTCTCGATGCCGACCCGGCGTTCTTTGCCGGGCCGCCGGAGCCGGAGCCGCTACTGGACGATGAGTTCGCCGGGGAAATGGACGAGTTCGACGCATTCGAGGACGAATTCGCCGAACCGGGCGTGGATGGGGCCGACGATCTCGGCGCGACCAGCTACTGGTACAACAGCTTCCAGCTCGGCCGCGTGGGTGAAATCCATGACTACCTGGAGAGTCAGCCGGAGACCGGCAAGGTGCTGTCGATGGACACGGTCATGGACACGTTCCGGGTCATCAACAATGGTGATACCCCGGATACTTTTTTCATGTCGCTGCTGTACAAAAACGTACCCGACGACATCAAGGCGGCGTTTTTCGATCCCTACCTGTCACGCGACGGCAACCAGCTGCGCCTGTCGATCCGGGTGTTCGAATCGGATCCCAATCTCAGGCGCCAGGCTTTGCTGGAGCGCGTGCGCGATGACCTGATTGCCGGTTACGGTCTCGAGCCCGACCAATTGCACCTGACCGGCATGCTGGTGTTGTACAACAACGTGCTCCAGAGCCTGTACCGTTCGCAGATCCTGACGCTAGGTTTCGTGTTTGTGATGATTCTGGGCATGTTCATCTTGCTGTTCAGGTCCCTGAAGGTCGGCCTGGTTGCGCTGGTTCCCAACCTGCTGGCGGCGACGGTCGTGCTCGGCGCAATGGGATTGACCGGTGTGCCGCTGGACATTATGACCATCACCATCGCCGCCATTACGGTCGGCATCGGCGTCGACGATTCGATTCACTACGTGCACCGCTTCAAGACGGAATTTGCCGCGCACAAGGACTACGGGCTGGCAATGCGGCGGTCACATGCGAGCATCGGCCGCGCGATGTACTACACGTCGATAATAATCGCCGCCGGGTTCTCGATCCTGGTGCTGTCGAATTTCCTGCCGACGATCTTCTTCGGCCTGTTCACGAGCCTGGCGATGCTGTTCGCGATGGTGGCGAACCTGACGCTGCTGCCGCTGCTGCTGCTCTGGTTTCGACCGCTGGGGCCTGGTTCAGACGCGCCGGTGACGCAACCGCAGCGCGCTTAGCCGGCCATCGCTGGCTGGCTGGTACCACACGCTGAAATCGCTTTGCGCAATGGCGAAATCGCGGGCCGGATCCTCACCGTCGAGTTGGAATGCGTCGAAGCCGCAGCGTTGCATGTAGTGCAGCTGCTCCAGCAAGACGTCACCGACCGCCCGCAGCTCGCCGGTAAAGCCGTACCGCTCGCGCAGCAGGCGGGCGTAGGAGTACGCACGGCCATCGCGGAAAGTGGGAAACGCCAGCGCCACAACGGCTATCTGGTCCAGATCGTCGGCGATGATCTCGGGATGCTGGTCGCTCTCCAAGAGCACGCCGACCGGATCCGGCCGACGCTGGAGACTGTGGCAGTGGTCCTGCCATTGCTCGAGGCTCACCAGCACCGCGCCGTCCGGGGGAATCGTGTCGGCGCCAGTCACATCGCGGAAGGGATCGTTAACCAGCTCGCCGTTCTTTACGAGTGCCATCAGGCGACCCTCCTGACTTCGGCGGTATCATCGTAGACCGCGGCCTTGAACGGTTTGATGCCAACCCGCCGGTAGGTGTCCAGAAACGTTTCGTCAGCAGCGCGCAGGTCGAGATAGCAATCGACAATGCGTTCGATCGCCGCCGGCACTTCCGCCTGCGGCAGTGCGCGACCGAGCCGGTCGCCCAGCGCCGCGTGCTGATCAGAGGCGCCGCCCAGCGTCAGCTGAAAAAACTCCTGTCCCTGCTTGTCGACCCCCAGAATGCCGATGTTGCCCACGTGGTGATGGCCGCAGGCATTCATGCAGCCCGAGATATTGATGGTCAGGTCGCCAATCGCATGCAGTTTGTCGACCGCCGTGAAATGGCGGCTGATGTCCTGTGCTACCGGAATGGACCGGGCATTGGCCAGCGCGCAGTAGTCGAGCCCGGGGCAGGCAATCATGTCCGTCAGCTTGCCGATATTCGGCGTCGCCAGTCCGAGTTCTCGCAGCGCGCGCCACAATTCGAGTGCGTCCTGCTGTCGCACGTCGGCGAACACGAGATTCTGGCGGTGGCTCACGCGGAGCTCGCCGAGGCTGAACCGATCCGCGAGGTCCGCGACCCGGTCCATCCGGTCGGCGTCCAGGTCGCCCGGCTCGTGGCCGGTCGCCTTCAACGACAGGTTCACGATCATGTAACCGGGCGCTTTATGCGCTGCGGTATTGGCCTCGAGCCAGGCGCCGAACTCGGGCTCTGCAGCAGCCTGCGCGCGCATTGCTTCGCCCTGATCAAACAGTGTCTCCCAGGCCGGCGGGGCGAAATAGCGCTCGATCCGCTCGATTTCTTCCTCGGGAATGGTCAGCTCGCCGCCGCGAAGTGCGGCCCATTCGGTTTCGACCAGCTCCCGGAATTTGTCGATCCCGAGCGCGTTCACGAGAATCTTGATGCGCGCTTTGTAAATGTTGTCACGACGTCCGTAGAGGTTGTATACGCGCAAAATCGCTTCGATGTACGACAGAATATGTTCCGGCTCGATCCAGTCGCGGATTGTCCTCCCGATGACCGGGGTGCGTCCCTGGCCGCCGCCAACTAGCACTTCGAACCCTGCTCGTCCGTTGTCGTCGTGGTGCATGCGCAGGCCAATATCGTGGACTGCGACGGCCGCGCGATCGTTCGGTGAACCCGTCACCGCGATCTTGAATTTTCGTGGCAGGTAGGCGAATTCCGGGTTCAGGAGCGAATACTGCCGGATTAGTTCACACCAGACGCGTGGGTCCTCAAGTTCATCTGCGGCGCGCCCGGCATACTGATCGGCCGTGATGTTTCGCACGCAGTTGCCTGACGACTGCATGGCAGTCATCTCGACTTCCGCCAGCGCGGCGAGAATGTCCGGCGTATCTTCAAGACTGACCCAGTTGTACTGGATGTTCTGGCGCGTCGTGAAATGGCCGTAGTCGCGGTCGTACCGGCGCGCGATCATCGCGAGCTTGCGCAGCTGCCGCGTGCTCAGGACACCATACGGCACGTTCACGCGGAGCATGTAGGCATGCAATTGCAGGTACAGGCCATTCATCAGCCGCAGTGGCTTGAACTGGTCCTCCGTCAGTTCGCCGTCCAGACGACGGGCAACCTGACGGCGGAACTGAGCGACGCGTTCGTTGACCAGCCGGTGATCGAATTCGTCATAGCGATACATGCCGTCCTCCTCAAGCAGGTCCGTAAGCGACCGTCGGACCGTTGGCGCGAATCGCCTCGCGGATGGCAACGGCTTCGATGGTGCCGGCTTCTTGCCGGACCTCGATCAGGTAGGGCCCAATGACCTCGCACTCACGTTCGGCTCGCTGGCCGAGGGCCAGGAGTTCTTCCGCGAAAGCGTCGTCCGCGGCGACCAGGCTGTCACCGATTGCGGTCGACCAGTTGCCGTCAGCGGTCAGAAAAACCACCTGGCCGTCACCTAGCCGATTGGCAGTAAGAACCTGGGTCATGCTTGCGATTCCGTCTCGTTCGCCGCGGCTGGCGCAGCGCAAAACGGGGGCCGTCGACCCCCGGTTGCCGAAAGGATACGGAGCCGGGCGGCGGCCCGAAAAACGGATTACTTAGTAGAAAAGATCAGGCGGTTATAAAGTGCGGCGTCGAGGCTCAGGCCGCGTTGCGCCGGCCGCGCTTGCGCCGGCCCTGAAACTCGCCGGGCGAGTTCTGGATGACCTGCTTCATGGCCTCGAGTTCGGTCGCGGGATTGTGACCCACCTCCTGTTCTGTCCGTGCCTCATCCCAGGCGCGCACTTCCTCCAGGATCCGCCGCATTTCGGTGGTCTGCCATTGGCGCTCGGCGCGCCCCACGTCGGTCTGGGTCAGCATCCGACGCCGACGATCCTGCGGGTCAATGGTCTCCTGGACGACACCCTGTTCCATCTGGGACGAGATGTAACGTGAGATGGAAGACTTGGGCAGGCCGGTGGCCTCGCACAACTCAGTAACCGTCGGTGACCGGCCCAGCTCATTCAGGACCGTCGCGGTCATGCCGACCAGCAACTGGCCCAGGGGCACGCTGCCATAGCGAGCCATGAAAAGCTGCAGGATCCGCCAGAAAATCATGGACTGGGCCTCCGGACTCGGGGTCCATCCCGCCAGTTTGTCGGTGATCAGGTTAGTGGCCATCGATAGGGTGCGTCCGTTGCTTGACTGTGTTTGCCAAAATACTAGCAAAAACTGTTGTATTTCTCGAACATTTTTAGTAGGCAGCGTCATGATCTGAAACGGTTGCAGGCCCGGAAACGAATTCCCGATCAGCTTCAGGAAATGTGGGATCATTCCGGCCCCTATGGCACCGAACGACAATCAACCGGATCGTCCGAAAGGTCGGTCGCTCAAGCCTCTCCGCGCGCTCTGGCCGTTCATCCGGCCGTACCGGGTCACGCTGGCGCTCGCGCTCGGCGCCCTGCTGATTGCGTCCGGTGCCTTTCTCGCGGTCCCGGTAGCGGTCCGCTACGTCATTGACTACGGCTTTTCCGCCGACGATGCGGCCGCGATCGATCGCTATTTCCTCTACTTTTTCGGCGTCGCGCTGCTGCTGGGCTTGTTCGCCGCGGCGCGCGCCTACCTTGTGAACTGGCTCGGGGAACGTGTCGTCGCGGACGTGCGTGACCAGGTGTACCGGCGGGTCATCCGCATGGACCCGGCGTTCTTCGAAATCACGAAGACGGGCGAGATTCTGTCCCGCCTGACGGCTGACACCACATTGATCCAGTCGATCTCCGGAGTCGGCCTCTCCATTATCCTGCGATCGTCACTGCAGTTCGTCGGCGCGTTGATACTGCTGGCATTTACCAATCTGCAATTGATGTCACTGATCGTGGTGCTGTTGCCGGTCGTGCTGGTTCCGATCATCGCCATCGGCCGCTGGGTGCGCCGACTCTCGCGCGAATCCCAGGATCGCATTGCCGATGCCAGTGGCATGGCGGGTGAAGCCCTGAACGCGGTCCAGACCGTCCAGGCATTCACGGCCGAGGAACCGGAAAGTCTGCGCTTTGGTGACAGTGTGGAATTGAGTTTCCGCACCGCCGTGCGGCGTGCCAAGGCGCGCGCGCTGTTCTCGACCGTTGCGACCACGTCGCTGTTCGGCGCGCTGATCGTCGTGCTGTGGGTCGGTGCCCGGGCGGTGCTCTCCGGCGACATCACCGGTGGTGAACTGGGTCAGTTTGTGCTGTATGCGATGTTCGTCGCCATGTCGGCCGCCATGCTCAGCGAAGTCTGGGGAGAATTGCAGCGCGCCGCCGGCGCGATGGAGCGCCTGCTTGAACTAATGCAGGCGGAACCCGCGATCCAGGCGCCGGATCACCCGGTGTCACTGCCCTCACGACGCGACGGGCGCATCGAGTTCGACCAGGTTTGCTTCAGCTACCCGTCACGACCCGACACACTCGCGCTGGATGATGTCAGCCTGCGTGTGAACCCTGGTGAAAAAGTGGCGCTGGTCGGCCCATCGGGTGCCGGCAAGAGCACGGCTTTCCAAATCCTGATGCGATTCTATGATCCCCAGGCCGGGCGCGTGACGCTGGATGGTATCGACATCATGCAGGCCGATCCGCAGGAAGTGCGATCGCGCATTGGCATCGTGCCGCAGGAGACCGTTATTTTCGGTGCCAGTGCGCGCGAAAATATCCGCTTCGGGCGACCCGATGCGACTGACGCTGAAGTCGAAGCGGCAGCGCGAGCGGCAGCGGCGCATGAGTTCATCGCGGCGCTTCCGGACGGCTACGACAGTTTCCTGGGCGAGCAGGGCACCCGCCTGTCGGGTGGACAAAAGCAGCGTCTAGCGATTGCCAGGGCGATCCTGAAAGACCCGCCGGTGCTGTTGCTCGACGAGGCCACCAGTTCGCTCGATGCCGCCAGCGAGCGCCTCGTCCAGGAAGCCCTGGAGTACCTGGAGAGGGATCGCACGACGCTGGTCATCGCGCATCGCCTGGCCACGGTGCTGAAAGCCGACCGGATTGTCGTGATGGATCAGGGACGCATTGTCGATGTTGGCAGCCATGCGGAACTGCTGCAGCGGGACTCGCTATACCGGCGACTTGCCGAGCTGCAGTTCGGCGAGGCTGAAATGGAGCGCTTCGAGCCGCGAGTCGTCGAAGCCTGAGCGACCGGTCGCAGCGCCGACGGGCGCTTACATCAGCAGCGGATTCTGTTCCTCGCCGTCGTCCCCGGAATCCGTTTCGATACCCTGCATCGCCCGCACCGCATGCCGAAGTTTCGGCACGGTCTCCGCGATCATCGGTTCAAGGTCGCGCGCCTGCACGATGCCGCCGCCGCTGAGTTCTTTGCAGAGAGCTGCCAACAGGCTGTGAACTTCAGACAATTCCCCGGCGATGCTGCGCAGCTTTTCGGCTTGGCCGGCCGGCATATTCGAGGCGAGGTTATCGTTATTCATTAGTGGATCCTCCAGACACCAGCATACCGCTGAGCGCTGCGGCAAAGCGCAGCACCGGACATAATTCGAGCCTGAGATGCGCTACTGCTGGCTGCCAATCATCGGGAAGCCGCTGGTTTCCCGTTTCTTCCAGGCCGGATCCAGCTCGAATACCCCACTGGCAATGGTTTCGGTGCTGTGGCTCTCGATTTCGTGTTCAATCAGGATCAACCGCACGTCGCCTTCCACGGCGCCGGTTTTGACCTTTATCTGTTGCGCCTCTTGTTCCTTCTTCTTTTTCTTTTTCATGCCGCCGAACAAACCACCGACGTTCTTGCCGATGGCGCCAATCGCCGAACCGGCAATGCGGCCGCCAACGCCGCCACCGACCGCCTCGGCCGTTTCCTGGCCGATTGCAGTGGTGGTTTCCGCGGCGACCTGATCCACTACCGCGTTCTGCACGTCCACCGCCGCGTCGGCAAACGTCTCGGAGGACGCAATTTGCTGCCCGTCGTCCATCGTGCAGTCTTCACCGCCGATCAGCATCTCGACGCGTGATTTCGCCGGGAAACCCTGCACGCCGCCGGCCTCGCCGAGTGCCCCATTCCAACCCTGGTCGAACATAGTGACGACCGACGGCATCACGCCGCGTGACTTCGGATCCACATACTCATCCAGGCCCATGCGCTCCGCGTAGGCATCCCAGTACCTGTTGACCTCTTTGATGCCCGGAAATTTCTTGACCATCCACTGATCGATCAGCCAGGTCATCCGGCAGGTTTTGCCCGTTTCCGGATCGCGGCAGGTTTGGCTGAATTTGATCTTCCAATGTTCCGCCTTCAGGCCGGCGACGGTAATCTTGTCACCGGTCTTGTTCATTTGATTGTTCTCTTCATCCAGGGTGCAGGCGTCGTCGTCGACCGGGAGCGGGTTCTCGGCCTGCGCTTCATTCGCCTGCGCTGCCTGCATTTTTTCCCATTCCTCCGTCGCGCTGCGCATCTGATCGAGGAACATTTCCGTGTATTGGCCCTTGTCCGGATCGACCGTCCAGACCACCCCGCGGTCGAGCAACGTGAAAACATAGTTCGTGCCGCCGCTGCCAATGGTGTTCATGAACGCGGAATTCGACTCGGTGACGGTATTGGTGCGTGACTTGTTCCCCGAAATCATGCTGGTCACTTCGCCAGAGTTCTCCATCGCACCGAAGGGTGTGGCGGTTTTCACCCTGAAGTTGGACTTGATCGTGACGTCGGCGGAGGCCGGTAAAAGGGCCAGGCATCCAAAGCCGAGCATCAGAAGCCGGGTCACTGTCTGCATGACGTTTCTCCCTGGATGTGCGTTTTGTTTTTGGCTTGTGCTAGGCATATTAGCATTCGTCCGACGCAGGGCTGGAAATGTCAACAAAGCCTTAATATTCTGGGGTTTGGATCGATGGCAGGGGGTTGAGAATGGCCGAGCAAAGTACCGCCGCCGAGGACGCGCTGCCGTTCGTCGCGCCCTGTCGCAGGCTGCAACCATTGGCCGCATTCGGCTGGCTGCGCAAGGGGCTCGCCGACATGCGTGCCGCGCCGGCATTGAGCCTGTCCTCTGGTCTGTTCACCGCGGCCGTCAGTCTCGCGATGAGCCTGGTCGCGTTTCGGTTTGGCAGCTACTGGCTGCTGTTGGCAGCGCTGTCTGGTTTTGTCTTTCTCGGCCCGGTGCTCTGTCTCGGGCTCTACGCGATCAGCGCCCAGCTCGAGCGGGGAGAAAAGCCGGTCTTCACGGCGTCTCTCCGCGAGGCCGGCGTGCGGCGACTCGGGACGGAAATGGTTTTCGCTCTGATGTTGCTGGTGGTGTTCCTGGTGTGGGCGCGGGCCGGCTCGATGGTTCACGTGTTCTTTCCGATGGAGGCCAATCCCGAATTCGCGGACCTGGCAACTTACCTGGCGATCGGGAGCGCGGTCGGGTCGGTATTCGCCGCGATTACCTTCGCGACCAGTGCTTTTTCATTGCCCATGCTGATGCACCGTGATGTCGACGCGGTGACCGCCGTGGTCACAAGCATCAACGCCGTCTTGCGAAATAAGTTGGCGATGCTCGTCTGGGTATCACTAATCGTTGCCGGGGTACTGATCGGGTTTGCGACCGCGTTCGTCGGGCTGATCTTTACGATTCCGCTGATTGGTCATGCAACCTGGCACGGTTACGAAGAGACCATTGACGCCAGCGCCTTCCCGCGACATAAAGAAGGCGTGGCCGCCCGGCCACGCCCCGAAAATGTCGAGTTTGATATCTGATCAGGGCTGCGCGGCTTCAACCATTGCGACGCGCTCTGCGGTCTGTAGTGATGCAGGCAGCGCCTCGACTTCGACCAGAACTTCATTGCGGCGCAAGAACCACGGTACGAACGGCGCGTTGTAACGCGCAAACTCCGTATCGCCCGTGGTGACCGCACCGCTTGCGGACAGTTGCGACAACAGAACTGCTTCAAACTTCTTGTAACGGCTTTCGCGCCAGCTGCCGGAGTAGCGAATCGCCGCAACCAGGCGGGGGGCTACGGCGGTCAACTCAATCCGCTCATCGCGCGGTAGTGGCACAGTGTCAAGCGTGTACTCGGACGGCATGACGAAGCTGACGACCCAGTCGCCAGCGGCATTGCTCTGGCTGACCGGAGTAGTCATTGCAATCTTATCACCACGACTCTGCGCGACCGGCGCCGTCATGGCGATCTTGCGCTGTCCCTGGTTATTACCGCTGATGTAACTGACGAGACGACGGAACGCCTCGTTACCGGCGGCATTGGCGCTCCATTCGCCCGGGAGGCGCGTCTGCGCGACAACATAGCCGGCGTATTGCCGGTATTCGATATCGCCATCGGTAGCGATGACTTCATAGTTTGGTTGTTCAATCGCCATTGCGTAACCTCCTGACAGGATGATCAGCAGGAGCGCGGCAATCCACGCGCGCCAGCCAGACACGATGTAGCTGATCATTTGCATTCTCCTTAGATCCGTATGCGTTCCAGACTTGAAATAGGATTCGTCCGGGGAGCCATTTGGATTCGCCTGTGCCGGCCTGTCACGGCAAGGCTGCAGTGCAGCCAGCGTTACAATGAGCACCTTGGAGAGACGCGAATGCGGATGCGATCGATCTTGATACTTGGCGCAGTGACAGCGCTTGTGGCCTGCGCCGGCCGCAGCCTGGATCCGCTGGCGTCCGAGGGCATGGCAGCGGGGGCACGCAGTTCCGGCACCGTCTCGTCGGCAGATTCCGTCCGGCCGGGTTCCGCCGAGGCCATCGACCGGGCCATCAGTAATCCGGCCAGGACTCCGGCCGACCGGGCGCGCGACGAGCAGCGACAGGCGGCCGCAATACTGGAGTTTTTCGGTATTCAGCCCGGCATGGTGGTGCTGGATCTTTATTCCGGCGGCGGTTATTACACGGAGTTGTTGTCGTTTATCGTCGGTGAAAACGGCGCCGTGGTTGCGCATAACAATACGCCCTATCTGAAATTCGCGAGCGCCGAGATCGAGCGGCGTTACAGCGCTGGCCGGCTCGAAAACGTCGAGCGTCTGCAGGCGGAAAACAATGAACTGGTCCTGGCAGACGGGAGATTCGATGCTGTTCTGATGATCCTCGCTTACCACGACGTGTACTACGTCGACGAGGCCAGCGGCTGGTCCAAGATAGATGGCAACAAGCTGCTGGCCGCGGTTTACGACTCGATGAAACCAGGGGGTGTCCTCGGCGTGATCGACCATGCCGCGACGCCAGGTTCGCCGCCTGAAACCGGCGGCTCGCTGCATCGAATCGACCCGAATGTCATACGCGCTGATCTGGGATCGGCCGGGTTCATTTTCGAAGCTGAATCCGACTTGCTCCGAAACCCGCAGGACGATCGCAGCGTCTCGCCCTTCGACGCCAGCGTGCGTGGGCGAACCGACCGGGTCGTTATGCGTTTTCGGAAGCCGTGGCCCGCGCCGGCGACGGACTAGTTGCCGGCATCGCCTGGTGATCCCGGGCCAGGAGCAGATAAATCGCCGGCACCACGAAGATCGTAAACAGCGTGCCAATGGTCATGCCCGTGAAGATGACCAGGCCGATGTCGAAGCGCGCCTCGGCACCGGCGCCGGAGGCGAGCAGCAGGGGTACGACGCCCAGCGACATCGCCCCGGTCGTCATCAGGATCGGCCGCAGACGGATGGACGCTGCCTGCTCGATTGCGGCGCGTTTGCCGAGACCAGCATCGATCTGCAGCTGGTTGGCGAACTGCACGATCAGGATGCCGTGCTTGCTGATCAGCCCGATCAGGGTAATGAGTCCGACCTGGGTGTAGATATTGACGGTGGCAAAGCCAAGCGTCAGGAAAAGCAGTGCGCCGGCGATCGACATTGGCACGCTGACCAGCATGATCAATGGATCGCGGAACGATTCGAACTGCGCCGCCAGCACCAGGTAGATGACCAGCAGCGCGAAGAAAAACGTCACGATCAGCGTCCCACGCTCCTTGACGTACTGGCGTGACTGACCCGCGTAGTCCAGTTGAAAACCGCGTGGGAAGATCTCGGCCGCCTGGGCCTCCAGGAATTCCAGCGCGTCCCCGATCGACACGCCGGGGACCGGCACCGCTGACAGTTTCGCCGAGTTCTGCTGCTGGAATCTTTGCAGGCGCTGCGGCTGCACGCTCTCATTCACACGCACGAGCGCGCCGAGCGGCACCAGTTCGCCGCTCCGGGAGGCCACCTGGAATTCGCGCAGCTGCTCTGGATTCAGGCGGTAGCGTCGTTGCACCTGCGGGATGACCTTATAGCTGCGGCCCTCGAAATTGAAACGATTGACATAATTGCCACCCAGCATGGTCGCCAGGTCGTCGCCAAGTTGTTCCATGTCGATGCCGAGTGTCGCGGCCATGTCGCGATCAATCGTGATTTCTCCCTGCGCGCGGTCGTATTTCATGTCGACATCGACGAAGGTGAACAACCCGCTCTGCCATGCGCGCCCGAGCAGTTCCTGCGCCACCTGGTAGACCTCGTCGGGCGGATTCGGGGCGCCGATCACGACCTGCACCGGCAGGCCGCTGCCGGCACCCGGCAGCGTGGGCAACGCAAACGCGACCGACTGTAGCCCGGCGATCTTGTCGGCTCGTGCCTGGGCCTCCGGCATTAATTCGTCCACGAACCGCTCGCGCTCGCGCCAGGGTTTAAGAATCATTCCTGCCAGCGCGAGATTGTTTGCCGCCGGCCCGCGGCCGGGGCTGCCGTTGAACAGAAACGTCCCGCCGACCTCCGGGATTTGTGTCAACTCCGCGTCGAGCGCACTGGTATAGCTGGCCAGTTGGTCGGTGGAGGTATTTGCCGTGGCCGTGGCGGTCACCAGCAGGATACCCTGGTCTTCCATCGGCGCCAGTTCCTGTGGCGCGGTGATGAACATGAAATAGATGCTGCCCAGCACGGTGACGGAAAAGAGCACGGTGACTGGCAGGTAGTTCAGGCTCGACGACAGCAGCCGCAGATATCGTTCCCGCAAGCCATCGAAAAGCCGGTTCAGCTGCTGCTCCAGCCAGCTGTTGCCGGCTTTGTCATGCAGTAACCGCGCGCACATGGCCGGCGACAGCGTCAGTGCCACGACGCCGGAGATGATCACCGCACCGGCCAGCGTGAACGCAAACTCGCTGAACAGGCTGCCCGTCAGTCCACTGGAAAAACCGATCGGGGCGTAGACGGCGACCAGCGTGATCGTCATCGCAATGACCGGCGTGAACAGTTCGCGCGCGCCGCGTAACGCGGCCTGCATGGGCTGCATGCCATCTTCGATGTGGCGCTGGATGTTCTCCACCACGATAATGGCGTCATCCACGACCAGGCCAATAGCAATCACCAGCGCCAGCAGCGTGAGCAGGTTGATGGAATAGCCCAGCAACAACATCATCGATGCGACGCCGATCAATGACACCGGGATCGCCACGATCGGGATCGCGACCGAGCGGATATTGCCGAGGAACAAAAAGATCACGGCCGATACAATTAGCGCAGCTTCGACCAGGGTCTTGACCACTTCGCGAATCGCATCGTCGATGTACAGCGTGCGGTCGTACGGGATGTGTCCCAGCACGCCAGGCGGTAGCTGCGCGACGATGTCCGGAAATAGCTCGCGCACGTTGCGGATGACCGTCAGCGTGTTGGCATCTGGCAGCGTATAAACGCCGATTGCGACTGATGTTACGCCGTCATAGGTTGTGGATACCTCGTAATCCTCGGCACCGAGTACCACATCGGCCACATCGCGCAGGCGCACGATCGCACCAGCTTCTTCGCGCAGCACCAGGTCGCGGAACTGCTCGGCGTCATTCAGGTCAGTGGCCGCGCGCAGCTTGACAGCAATGGCCTGGCCCTTGGTTTCGCCGACCGCCGCCTGGTAATTGTTGGCTTCCAATGCTCGCCGGACGTCGCGTGGCGTTACACCGAGCGCGGTCATCCGCAGCGGATCGAGCCAGATCCGCATCGCCAGGAAGCGCCCGCCAATGATTTCGGCTTCCTGCACCCCCGCGACGGCTTCCACCCGAGGCAGCACGACGCGCACGAGATAATCGGTGATCTGATTCTGCGGCAGCGAGTCGCTGTCGAAACTCAGGTACATGTCCGCGGTGGTTTCGCCGATCGCGATATCAATCGTCGGATCTTCGCTACCGGCCGGCAGATCATCGCGCACCCGATTCACCTTGGACGTGATCTGCGTCAGCGCATCCCAGGGATCGTAGTCGAGCTCGAGCTGGGCGGTGATCACGCTAATGCCCTGCAGGCTGCTGGACTGCAGGTAGTCAATGCCATCCGCACCGGCGATTTCGCGCTCCAATGGCGTCGTGATGAATCCCTGGATCAGGTTGGCATCCGCACCGGGATAGACAGTGGTCACCGTGACGACGGCGCTCTTGCTGTCGGGATACTGACTCACGGTCAGCACCTGGAGCGAGCGCAGGCCGGCGAACAGGATCAGCAGGCTCACGACCGTGGCCAGCACGGGGCGCTCGATGAAGATATCCGTGAAGCGCATGCGGTGCGCTAGCTCTCGGGTGGATCGGGGTCCGGATTGCTGGCGACAGGGACCTTGTTGTCGACGCGCACGCGGGCACCGTCGCGCAATTTGTGCTGACCGGCGGTTACGATTTCCTGGCCCGGTCGCAGTCCGGCGTCGATCGCAACGAGGTCACCGCGCGTCTTGCCGGTGGTGACCAGTACACTGCGGACGTCGGCCAGGCCATCGCCGACTGCATCGACCAGGAACACGGATTCCCCGTAAGGGCTGTAACGGATCGCAGTCTGCGGCACGGCAATAATTGCCGCGTCCCTCGGCAGTTGAACGCGGATGGTGGCGAACATACCCGGTTGCAGCCGACCATCGTTGTTGGTCAGATCGGCGCGCAGGTTCAGGTTACGCGTGTTCCTGTCTACGGCCGGGTCGATCGCGGCAATGCGCCCGTCAAAGGTCTCGCCGGGCCAGGCGTCCACGGTGAGTTTTACCAGCTGGCCCACACCGACCTGCGGCGCGGCCTGTTGCGGCAGACGAAAATCGGCGAAAAGACGCTGGTCGGCTTCCAGTCTCACGATGGCGTCGCCCGGTTCAATGTATTGCCCGAGGTTCACCTGCCGAATGCCGAGCCGACCAGCAAAGGGGGCGCGAATGCGCTTCTTGGCAATCTCCACCTCGAGGCTTTCGACTTCGGCCGCAATGCGGTCCATGCGACTTTCCGCAGTGTCGAGTTCCGCCTGCGAAACGAGCTTCTCCGTGACCAGCTCACGCGCCCGTTCCAGCTCGATCTCCGCCAGCCGCCGGTCGGCCTGCAACGCCTTCAGGCGGGCCCGGTCGTCGGCTTCGTACTGCTGCAAGAGCGCCGCGCCGCGCTCCACCTGCTCGCCCGACTCGAAATACAGGGCCGTAATCTGGCCCGCAACCTGGGCGGTGACATCCACGGCCTGGCTGGCCCGCAGCGTGGCAACGGTCTGGATCACCGGCTCCCAGTCCGTGGTCGTTACCCGCGTGGTGGAGACCGTCATGATCGGCGGACCGGCCGCCGTCATGGCGGCCTGCATCTGGGCTCCCATGTAGGCCTTCCAGCCAAACAGGCCGCCAAAAGCGGCGGCCAGCGCCAGTGCCATCAGGAAAAGCCGGGTTTTCATAGTTCCAGCTTAGGGGCCGGCCGGCACCCGGGCAAGCTGGACTTGCCGCCAGACCGGGCATTGCCTAACTTGCGCGCTTTGCGCCGCGGGACCCGGGCATGAAATCGATCGATATAAGGGGATTACCCGGATGAGTGACTCGTTGATCGGACAGTTGCCCGCTGGCCCGCTGGATATCGTCGGCGATGTGCACGGTGAGATCGACGTGCTGAACGAGCTGCTGGCGCAGCTCGGTTATGACCCGGATGGGGGGCATCCCGACGGCCGGCGTCTGGTATTCATCGGTGACCTGGTCGATCGTGGTCCCGACAGTCCCGCCGTGCTGGATCGTGTGGCACGTCTGGTTGCGGATGCTGGCGCGCAGTGCATTCTGGGCAACCACGAGCTCAACCTGCTGCGGGACGTCGAGAAGCACGGCAATTCGTGGTGGGTGCATCCAGACAAACCCATGCCGCACCCGGCAGCCCGAATCTCTGCCGCGGACAAGGCGCGTTTTACTGTATTTCTCGAGTCCTTGCCTTTGGTCCTGGAACGCGCTGACCTGCGCGTCGTGCACGCCTGCTGGAACCAATCAGCCGTCGCACGCGTACGGGCGGCCGAGAGTGATGGTCACAGCGCGCTCGACCTCTATCAGGGCTTCGCCACGGACATCAAAAATAAATGGTCCGGCAGCGACACACTCGCGGCTTACGGCGAGGAATGGCGCGAGCACCACAAGAATCTGACCGATCGCAATTGGCAGCCGGTGTTACTGGAGGCGGTAGGATGCATCGACGCGGACTGGCAAATGGCCAATCCGGTCGCGGTCCTGACATCCGGCGAGGAACGGCCGGCGCGTCAACCAATCTGGGCCGGGAATCGCTGGCGCATGGTCGAGCGTGTGAAGTGGTGGGACAGTTACAACGATTCAGTACCGGTCGTTGTTGGCCATTACTGGCGCCGCCACAGCGCCGCGAGCAAGCGATTGATGGATGCCCATGGGCCGGACCTGTTTGCCAACGTTGCGCCGCATCGCTGGATGGGTGCGCGCAACAATGTGTATTGCATCGATTTCAGTATTGGCGGTCGCTATGTCGAGCGGGCGGCCGGCGCCGCGGAGTTTCACTGCCGCCTCGCCGCGCTGCGTGTGCCGGAGTGGCAAATCCTGCATCACGACGGCGAGACGTGGTCGATTGGTGCGCCGGGTTAGACGCGGTCGGAAACGAAGGCCCCTTTGCTGCGGGCAAACCGCAGGGTCAGAAACTCGGCGCCGACCTGGTATTCACGGCCGCGCGGCTGGCAGTGAATCACTCGGGCTATTGCCTGAAACCGATCGCAGTCCACTTTCAGGAACTGGTCGCGCAACAACGCCTGCGACGTGTTGAAGCGCAGCCCGGTCAGTGACAGGTCGACCAGCGTGCCATCGAGCGCCGGTGCATTCGGCCAGCCGGTCCAGAAGCGCAGCGGCAGATCCTGCGGCATGCGCTCGGTAGCCCGGATCCATGCGGCTCGGGAGGACTCCCCTCCGGGCCGGGCCAGCGGGCTGCCGCAGCTCTGGCACACCGTTTCATCCACGGCCTTGCTCGCGTAGCCGGCCCGGCAGAACGGGCACTGGTAGGGACTGCCGCCCGCACCGGCCGGACGCGCGGCCGGATCGATGGCAGGTTCTGGCCTGTCCTCGGCGTCCTGATCTTCGCGCTCGAATAGTGGCAACTGGCGGTCGTATTCGGCGCGCTGCTCGGGATCCGTCAACACCGCATAGGCTTCATTGATCAAAGCGGCGTTCCAGTGATCGCCGCCCAGATCCGGGTGCATGCGCAGGCGTTGCATCAGCGTTCGATAACTGGACTTGATGACTTCGGTTGGCGCGTCCGGCTGAACGTGCAGAATCCGGTAGTAGTTGCGACGGTTCTCTTCGGTCACAGGCCCGGCTCAGCGACGAAGATAGCGCGCATCATCGAAAGTCCAGACCCATGACGGTCGCGTTGCTACGAGCACGGTTATCACTGCGCCATTAATGAATCCTTCCGATAGCAGCATCATGGGCAGGAACGGCAGATAGTCGGACCACAAGTAGGCAGAGCTGACCGCCCCCGCGGCAAACTGTACCCAACTCATCGTCGCGGTCGCCAGCGCCATGCTCAGTACCGCGGCGAAGTAGCAGTTCACGAACAGGTAGATGAAGAAATTCCACGGTAACAGGCGACTGGCCAGCGCGTGCACCGTCCAGGTCACGGCCACCGGCAACGCCACGAGCACGAGCGCATTGACACCAAGCGCCGGCAGGTCGCCGTGTCCGGTGAACAGTCCGGCAAGCAGCACGGGCACCGCGCTGAGACAGGCGAACTGCCAGCCGAACATCAGCGTCAGCGCCGTGACGCCAAAGAAATGAAAGCCGAGCCCCGGCACGATCCCGGCCCGAATCCACCACAGCACCGCGAGGGCGACAATGCCGCCGAACCAGGCATGTTGCATTTCCGTCTCGCGCAGACGGGCCCACGGGGCAGTCCGGGCAGCCGCGAATAGCAAGACTGCCAGCAACAGATGCCCGGCGATCAGCCAGGCGGATGGCAGCAGTGCGGCAGTGACTTCCATGTTCGCATCATTCGAAGAAGGGTTGGACGTCGCGATTGGATACCATGAAGCAGTTCACCAGCAACCATTGCAGGTTCAGTCCGATGCGCTCGGCATCCGGTTGCGTCCAGCCATAGGTGTGTGTCCGTACACCGTCGGCGTCGCGTTCCAGCACATACATCACCAGGGAATCACGGGTAAATGCGCCGACCTCGTTGTTCATCGGCCAGCGGACGCGCCGCAGCGTGATACCAATCTCACGATCTTCCTTGGTGGTCAGCCAATGGAGCCCCCCTTGGTCGTGCATGGCCTCGATCGGATAGCGATCGAATGGCTCATCACGACCACCAGCAACGCCCGGAATATCTACATAGCAGCTGAATTCACGGGCCCGCAGCAAGCGATTGGTCGACCCGTCGGCATCGGTGATCCACAAGCCCGCGGGATCGAGTTGCATGCCGAGGCCGCAGTCACTCGTGCCCGTGAACTGTCCGGCGTCGCGGCGCCATGAGAGCCGGCAGTCGGCGCTGGTACCCTCGAAATCGATCTCCATCGCAACCAGATCCGGATCGCTGCTTGGCATCAGCTGCGCGGTCCAGCTGGCGTCGCCGGCCGCGCCGGCGAAACGGAAACTGAACGCATTGGATTGCTCGGCGGCGGTCACGCGCAGGCTACCGCGTCGTTGTCGCTGTTCCTCGGGACGCTGCAGCCGACCGTCGAAGTAAGCCTGGTTGGCATTGTCATAGATGCCCGGCAGCAGCGTGGCAATGATTTGCAGGTTGCGCTCGGCCGGTGTGCCGTCCTGGCCCTGGGCCAGCAGCGCGGCAGGGAACAACAACAACAGCAACGGCAGGGCACGCATGTTATTGCGCCTGTGATTCGATGTGCTTGCGGAATACCGTCCAGCTGGTTTCGTTGGGCCGCTCGTCATCCAGCGGTGGCGGTTCAAAGTAAATCGGGTAGCGTTCGCGCAGCACCGACAATAACGGTTCCGGGATTTCGTCCTGCGTGAACACGCTGGAACCTGTCGCGTTGAAAACCATCAGGCCCGGTTTGCTCCCCATCTGCATCCAGGGCAACCATTGCGCAACCCGGACCCAGGCGACCCAGGACCGTTCCAGGCGCTTGTCCGGATCCAGCATTTCATCGGCGATGTAGAAGCTGTCAAAAATCTCCATGGCGTGATAGGTGCCGCCGACGTAGGCCTGGAAATCGCCGCCGAGCGGATTGTCGTAGAACAGCGGGACCTCGTTGGCGCCGATCAACAGGTCGCCGTCCCGTTTCAATGTCAATTCACGCGCGTCTTTCTCGAAATACGGGGCGCGCATATTGACCGGGTCATTTGCAACGTGAACGACCTCGACCGTTTCCCCGGTCCAGGGATTTTCCCAGGTATCGATAACGTCATTGGTTTCCGGGTCGAGATACAGCATCACTTCGCGGGACACACTGCGAAAACCGTCGCCGCCGGCCGCGTCTTTCAGGCTGGCGCAGGCACGGGTATTGATGCCCATCAGGTTGAACAAACGGCGATCCTTCTCGCCGGGTACCCGGCTGTATGCCCTGCCAGTCCAGGTCGCGTAGCGGGTCACGCCACTCTGCAGCGTGCCGCAGGTTGCCTTGCGGCCCATTTCCCAGGCCTGCCGGCCGCTGTAGGTTTGTTCGCCGGCAAATGCCAGGCTGCTTGTTAACACTGCAGCGAGCAGCGCTCCGATAATGCGCATCAGATTTCTCCTGTATGGCCGGGGAGATGATAGCGCGGCGCGTCGGTCGCTGGCGGCCGCGCCGGGCCGGCCGGCTTACAGGGGTTCGCGCGCCTGCAGGGCCGGTCGGTAGGTCGTATAGACGATGACCGGGATGCCGAGCGAATCCAGGTGCTGACGGATCAGGGGCAGGACCAGGTCCCAGTCCATGCCGCCGACACCGGTCGCCAGGCGGGGCAGGGCGATGCTCTCGAGGTTCTCCTCCTCGACATGCTGATGCAGGGCTTTCAGGCAACGGCCCAGGTGCTTCAGCGACGCGCGACCGGGATGCTTGCCAGTCGCGACTGGCGGGTCTTGCGTGAACAGGTTGATGATTCGGGTGCCGTCGGCGCCCATCCACGCCCATAGCCCGCCGGGGTCGGGATTGTGCACCTTGCAGAAATGCCGGAAATCCTTGTACATCGCCGGCCAGCGCTCGCGCAGCGAAAGCGCCAGGCCCTGGGCGAAGTTGTCATGTGGCGCGACGCCGTGCGCAATGGCCTGCGCCCGACTCAAAAGGATGTCGCCCGAAACCTCCAGAATCACTCGCGAATCTCCGACTCAGGTCAGGCATTAGGGCATGGCGTCCGGGGACGCGGTATCGTGGAAAATGCGGACGGTCGCCGGCTCAGGCAGAATGCGCGCCCATGCCGAGCATTAGCACCATTGAGCCGAATGTTGATCTCCTGGAGATGGACGGTCGCCACTTTTATATCGTCGGCACGGCGCACGTCAGCAGCGCGAGCGCCGAGCTGGCGGATCGGGTGGTCCGTGAACAGCGACCGGATACCGTCTGCCTGGAATTGTGCGAGTCGCGCTACGAGACCCTGACCAATCCCGAGCGCTGGAAAGAAACAGACCTGTATTCGGTCATCCGGTCAGGTCGCGCCTATGTCCTGATGGCGCAGCTGGTGCTCGCCGCCTACCAGCGCAAGCTGGCCGAGGAGTTCCAGATCCGGCCCGGCGAGGAAATGCATCGCGCGATGGCCGCGGCGCGCGAAACCGGCGCGGAAATCGCGCTGGTCGATCGGGAGATTCGCACGACCTTGAAGCGCGCGTGGGCTCGAGCCGGGTTTTTCTCACTGATGCGCATGGTGTGGTCATCGATCCTTTCGATGTTCGCCGACGAAAAAATCTCTGCGGAAGATATCGAAAAACTGAAAGGCAACGATGAGCTCACGGTGATGCTGGAGGAGTTCTCGGGTGCGTTACCCGGCGTGAAAGCCGCGCTCATCGACGAGCGCGATCGCTACCTGGCAGCGCGCATTCAGCAGGCGCCGGGCGACAAGGTTGTCGCGGTCGTCGGTGCCGGTCACGTGCCAGGCATCAAACAGGTGTTCGGCAGTGACATCGACCTCGCGGAACTCGAGACGCTGCCGCCGCCGCGCACAGGCCTGCGGCTGATTGGCTGGGCAGTGCCGCTACTGCTATTCGCCCTTGTAGGCGCGGGTTTTTTCTTTTCCGGTCGCGAGACCGGCGAGCAGATGATCATCGCCTGGATACTGGCCAATGGTATTGCTGCCGCGGCCGGCACCATCATTGCGCTGGCGCACCCGATTACCATCATCGCCGCGTTCCTGGCGGCGCCGCTGACTTCCCTCAATCCGACTATTGCAGCCGGTTGGGTCTGCGGCCTGATCGAGGCCTGGGTGCGCAAACCCCGTGTCCTGGACCTCGAACAGGTGGCAACGGACGTCACATCACCGCGCGGCATCTGGCGCAACCGTGTCACGCGGGTGTTGCTCGTGGTGATACTTGCCAATCTCGGCAGCTCGCTCGGGACGCTGGTGGGCGTTGGCTGGATACTGAGCCTGTTTGGCGCGGGGTCATCGTGAGCGCATTGAAAATTGAAATCGTGTCCGATCCGGTCTGTCCCTGGTGCTACATCGGCAAGCGCCGGCTCGACGCAGCGCTGTCGCAACGGCCTGACCTGCCGGTGAGTATCAGCTGGTCACCGTTTCAACTCAGCCCGGACATGCCGCCCGAAGGCCGGGACCGGGCCGAACACTACGCCAGCATCTTTGGCGAGGATCGGGCCGCAATGATCATGGAGAGCATGCGCGACACGGCGCGCGGCGAGGGTCTGGAATTCGAACTGAAACCCGGCGCTCGCTCGCCGAATACCTTGCTGGCGCATGTGCTGGTGGCCTGGGCCGAGCAACAGGACGCGGCCAGCGTGTCGGCGCTGACCGAAGCGCTGTTTGCTGCACACCACGTCGACTGCGAGGATATCGGCGATGTCAGCGTGCTCCGGCGAATCGCCATGGAAATTGGCTATGACGCGGACGGTGCCGAGTCTGCATTGCAGTCCGCCGAACTGGCCGCGGGAGTGCAGACACGCATCCGGGAAAACGCGGCACGCGGCGTCACCGGCGTGCCGTTCTTCATCTTCAATGATCGCTTCGCCGTGTCAGGCGCGCAGCCGGCCGATGCGCTGCTCAGCGTGATCGATAAACTGATCGACTGACCGCACCAGGTTGATTAGCCGCCGTCGCCGGCACTCCCGCCGCTGACATCTACTGCCCGGCCAATCACGATGCCGGGCTCGGCCGCGCCAAGCATCAGCCGTTTTAAATAGTCAGGCGCGACGAAGTGGCAATAGTGAATTCCGCGGAAGCGTTCCGGCACTTCGGCAAAGCGCGGGTCGGTGAAATCCACCTGGAAGCCCTTCGCGCGGACGTGCAGGGCGCCATTGTCGTCCACCCACGTCGCTTCGTACGGCTTCAGCCAATCAGGTCCCGTCATGCCCGGCTCGTCCTCGTTCCATACCGCCTCGGCCGGGTCGAACACGACTTGGCGGTACTTCGGGTTCGGGTCCGCCGCCCGCGGCGCAACTTTCTCGAACACGGTGCGATTCATATCCTGGCACGCGCCGTCCGGTCCGGCTGTGCCATCGCCAAAGGCCAGGTTGAGGTGATCCGCGCTCTTGAGCTTGCAGGAGATGCCGATGACATCGCCAGCGCTATCCGTCCAGTTGAATTGCTGGATCTCCGGGCCCTCGATTACGGCCTTGGATTTCACGAAGGCGTCGAAATCACTATGCACGACCAGCTGCATCGGGTGCTCGGTCCGTGACACGATGCGCTGCGCCGCGAGGCAATACGCATCGACAGCCGGCACCTCGTCGAGCTCGAATTCGCCGCCGCATGCCGCCAGCAGCAGGGCCGGCAACGCGACCTGCAGCGTCCTGTTGCGTAGAACCATTTCCGCAAATCCTGATCTAATATTATGGGTTACAACAGTAGCGGTCGTTTGGACAACATGCACTACCAATTTCGAGTTCTATCAATTGCAGCAGGTTTGAGCGTTCTCTCGCTGCCCGGTTTCGCTGACAGCAGTTCAGCTGAAGAGGAGTTTCCGATGGGTACGCAGAACTGCATCCGGGTAGACAGTATTCGCAATACACGTATTCACGACGACTCCACCATTCTCTTCTACATGACCGGTGGCAAGGCCTACGTGAACAATCTGCCGCATCGCTGTTCGGGTCTGCGCATGGCTGGCGCTTTCGGTTACAAGACCTCGACCCGCAGTCTCTGCAACGTCGACATGATTACCGTGATCCGATCCGGCATCGGCGGGCCCGGCGTCCGCTGTGGCCTCGGGATGTTCAAGCCGATCACGCCGGAGGAGATCGGCCTGTTGCGGGGCGAGCTGGAGCCGGACACCGACAACGAAGAAGTCATGCCGGAATTCCAGGCGCCGGCGGGCGCCGAAGCCGACGAGGCCGGACAGGAATAGAATTTCGCCGCGCTATTCCGCGGGTCGCTGTGACTCGATGTAGGCGTCGAAATCTTCGGGCACGGCGTTCTCCAGCATCTTGCGGACCATGGTCAACGGTGCCATCGGCGCTTCCGCGTAAGCCACGAGCTTCCAGCCATCGTCTTTCTTGCGGAACACCGCCAGGATCCGGTCCCAGCTCGACATGGGCTCTTGCCGTTTGACCTTGATATCGAATCGCAGACGGTAGGTTGCGACGGCCAGGTCCGGCGCCAGATAGCTGGCCCGCACGTCGGAGTATTCATTGCGGATGCCGTCGAGCACCGAGAAGCCGGGAATTGGATTGAAATACCGGTTGATCCGGTCCCAGCCGTGCAGCGGCGGATCCACCTCTTCGGCGGTATAGATTGCGCCGACGAAATCCTGGTCCCACATGCGCAGCAGCGCGTCGTAGTCCTGGCGGTTGTAGACCTCCGCGTAGCCGTTCAGCCAGTCCTGCAGCTCGGCCGACAAGGCCTTGTCGTATTGCTCCGGCACCTTGGAGAAATCGTCGTGCGCGCCAGCCTGGGCGGCGGCGCTGCAGAACATGGCGAGACTGGCGATCAACAGTCGGATCATGAGCTTGCTCCGGTTTTTTTAAGTTGGATGCCGATGCGGACATCGGCGTCGATTATGCCCTGCACGATCGCACAGTCCGTTAGGATGTGCGCCGGCGCCGCGGAATGGATGAGTCATGGCTGAGTTCGGCATCGTGATGGAGGCTTCACCGGGATATACCGCCCGGCTGGCTGCGGAGATCGAAGCCATGGGCTTCGATGCCTTGATGTGCCCGGACACCCAGAATCTGAGCCCGGACCCATTCGGGCAGCTCGCCCTGGCGACCCAGACGACCCGCCAGCTCAAACTGGGCACGGGCGTGACGAACCCGGTTACCCGCGATGTCGCCGTGACGGCGACGGCTTTCGGCACCCTGCAGGCCGAATCCGGCGGGCGGATGGTTTGCGGCATCGGCCGCGGTGACTCGTCCGCGGACCATGCCGGCCTGCGCAATGCCACGACCGCGCAGCTGCAGACTTTCGTGCAGCGTTTCCGCCAGTATCTCGCCGGCAACACCATCGACCGCGATGGACGCGAGTCGAAATTGCGATGGCTGGATTCGGTCGAGGTGGCGCCGGTGCCGGTCGATATTGCCTGCACGGGACCAAAAACTATTCGCATGGCGGCGGATGTGGGTGACCGGTTCAGTTTCGCGGTCGGCAGCGCGCCGGAACGAGTGAGCTGGGCCATGGAGACCGCGCTGGCGCGGCTGGCCGAAACGGGGCGCGCGCGCGGCAGCGTCAGTATCGGTGCGTATGTCAACCTGGTCTGCGATCCGGACGCGCAGCGCGCCATCGATCTCGGCCGGATGATTGCCGGCATGGTTGCGCATTTCGCTGGCATGAAAGACGCACCGCTGGATCACCTGCCGCCCCAATTGCGACCGCTGGCAGAGAAAATGCAGTCCGCCTACGACATGGAACACCACGCCCAGGATGCGGGCAGTCACCTGGCGCTGGTCGACGATGCGTTCGTCGACTGGTTCTCTATCTGCGGTCCGCCGGCCAAGTGCATCGACCGGTTGCGAGCGCTGCTCGACCTGGGCCTGGACCACATCTATCTGCTGGGCGGTTCGCCGGTGGCACATCCGCATGGTGAGCGTCAGGCCGCCATGGTGCAGCAATCCCGCCTGGTTGCCGAGCAGGTGCTGCCAGCCCTGCGCTGAGCACGACGCGGCGTGATACGCGTCACGCCGGCTAACTGCCCGTGCCCCTAAGCTGCGCCGATGGATGTGGTGTTCCTGCTGGCCGCGTATGTGAGCTATGCCTTCGTGGCGCTCACGATCGCAATCGTGTATCTGTCGGCATCCCGTGTGACGCGCTTCACAACCGACTTTATGTATAGACGGCGCCGGCTGGTGCGGCTCATGCCGGGCGAACCCGTGCGGCGTGAACTGCGCCGCAATGCCAAGCGGCTCAATAGTCATTTCACTGCTTGCCTGATCGCCGTGGTTACTTTCACGTTACTGGCCCTGCTGGGCCGCCGCGGCTGGTGGCCCGACTGGTCACTGCGTATCTGGGCGACGCTGGTTGTTCTGCTCCTGATCCCGCAGACCTATGGGGTGATCAAACTCGGCGGTCTCGTGTTGCGACGCTGGCACCTGATGCGCCTGCTGGCACTTCATGACGATGTCGCCGAGCGACTCGGCGAGGCGCAGCTGCGCGGCAATCGCGTGCATTTCGCCGTGCCGTCGGATGCCGGCTATATCGACGCGGTCGTGGTTGGCCCGAACGGCGTCTACGCGCTGTTATTGGTCTCCGTGCCCCGCGGCAGCGAATCGGTGTGCCTGTTCGACGGACAGCTGCGTTTCGAACCCAGCGGTGAAACCCACGGCATTAGCGTGATTAAAGACACGATCGCCGCGCTGGCGAAGAATATCGAGACCGGCAGTGGGCGCCGCGCGGTCATTCAACCGGTGCTGGTCGTGCCGGAATGTCAGATCGGCCCGGTGGACGATGACGGTATCCTGCTGGTAAACACGTCGGCCTGTGTCAGCTTCGTCGGCTGGCGCAACCCGAAGGCGTTCCTGATGGACGACGAAGTGCGGGACATCGATGCCTGGCTGGGCAGTCGGCGCCCCGATAACGACTCGGCCAACAAGCACAGCGTCGGGGCCTTTGACCAGACGCACCGCTTCGCGTCGCGGGTACTGCCGCAATTCGAAAGCTAACGCCACGCGAAATTTGCGTCGTCTGACGGCGTCACGGCGAGCGGGGCGGATTTTGCTGCTCGCTTAATCTCGCTGCGCCATCCCTGGCTCCGCTCGAATCGTGTCGGCCTCGCTTGTGCTGTCCCTGCACCGCTCGGCCTCTACGACGCTCGCAGCAAAATCCGCCGCGCTCGCCGCGGCATCATCGAGCGTCGTCTATTTCTTTTTTGCATCCAGGTGCTTTTTGAATTCGCCGGCCGATGAGGTCATGACCGGACCAAGCCATTCCTTGGGCGCCTCGAGGTACTTCGGGAAGTTCTTTTCTGTGTAGTCGAGAATGTACCGGGGCAGGTCGGCGACACCGTTCATTAGTTTCATGCTGTGGCTGTGAAATGACATCACGCCGGGCCGATTGCCCATTTCCATCCACGGCAGCCAGTCGGCGATGCGTACCCAGGACATCACGCAGGACGCGGACGTCACTGCGGGATCCAGGAGCTCGCTGCGACGTCCTTTCAGGCCCCACAATTCGGCGTGCTGATCCATATCGCCGGATGAGTACAGCGGGTACTCGGAACGCGTGAGTTCTGCCGGTTTGAAGATGTAGAAGTTCCACTGGAACACCACGTCATCGCCGTAGGCCACGTAGGGGTAGGGCGGTGACAACACCGGGTGTCCCTGGAGGCTGAAAACCCCGTTGACCGGGTCGTTGGCAATGTGGAAGACCTCGACGTCACGACCGCCAAGCCAGGGATTGGACCAGGTCTCGAGGATCTCGCCGCTCTGCGGATCGAGGTAGTACAGCACCTCGCGGCTGTAGATGCGCCACCCTTCAGCGACTTCCTCGATGCGCGACGCACCGATGCCGAAGGTCTTGAACAGGCGCGTGTTGCCTTCCTGCGGAATCATCGCCCAGGTTTCGCCTGGAAATGCGAACAGGCAGTCAGCGCCCGTGAGATCCGCGCGCATCTTCAGCATGGCCATGAAATTCGTCTTGGGGTCTTCCAGGTCCAGCTCCGCATCGCGGGGAATCTGCAGCGCGGCGGTGCGGGTCAGCTGCAACGGCCCTTGGTTGCTGGCGGTGGCCTGAGCCTGACCGGCCGCGCCAACGGCCAGTGCCGCGCCGGCACCAAGCAGACCGCGGCGCGACAGGCCGACGGCGGGTTCTGCGGGGTTCTTGGGATCGGGCATCAGTGCGTCCTCAAATCATGAGTGATGCCAGATTGTCGATCCGGCCGCGGTGCCGGACCCAGCAACAGCGGGGTAGGTGTCCGCAGGCCGATCAGCCCCAGAGGTGGCGGTCTTTTTCGATGACCTGCGAGGGCGTGCCGACGATTAGCGGATCGGGTCCATGCACGATGTGCGTGTCTTTGTCCGGATAGTCAAGCTTCGACAGGAAATGCTGCATGCAATTCAGCCGCGCGCGTTTCTTGTCATCTGACTTGATGATGGTCCAGGGCGCGTCGGCCGTGTCGGTATAGAAGAACATGGCTTCCTTGGCTGCAGTGTATTCCCGCCATTTGTCCTGCGAGACTTTGTCGATCGGGCTCAGTTTCCACTGCTTCAGCGGATCGTGCTCGCGCGCGGTGAAGCGCCGATGCTGTTCATCCTGGGTGACCGAGAACCAATACTTGAAGAAGCGGATGCCGGAGCGCACCAGCATGCGCTCGAGTTCCGGCACCTGGCGCATGAACTCGAGATACTCCAGTGACGAACAGAAACTCATCACGCGCTCGACGCCGGCCCGGTTGTACCAGGACCGGTCGAAAAACACCATCTCTCCCGCGGTGGGAAGTTGCTTGATGTAGCGCTGGAAATACCACTGACCGGCCTCGACCTCGGACGGTTTTTCCAATGCGACGACGCGCGCCGCGCGCGGATTGAGATGCTCCATGTAGCGCTTGATCGTGCCGCCCTTGCCGGCCGCGTCGCGCCCCTCGAACAGCACGACGATGCGTTCGCCGGTTTGCTTGACCCAGTTTTGCACCTTCAGCAGCTCGGTCTGCAGTTCCTGCTTGTGGCGCTCGTATGGGGCACGGCGGATCTTGTTCTTGTAGGGGTAGACGCCTTGACGGAACAGTTCCCGGATTTCCTCCGGGCTGTGACGCAGCTCGCTCAGTAGAAGGCTCTTGCGGCGCCGCCGGCGGGGCGCCGGTTTCGCCGACGTCGGGGTCGCGTCGTTCTCCGCCGGTTGTTGCTCTGCCGGAGTGACCTTGTGTGTTTTTGCCGTTTCGCTGCTCATCGTCCGCCCGTCATTGAGAGTCATGAACGCACCAGTGTGCCGTCCGGTTGCAGGAGCGAGAATACGTACATGTCGCGATGCATCGATCGCCGGAAATGAGACCTGCTGCCTGGGTTGGGCCTCAGTCCCGTAACGCCGGTACGAGGTGCTCGCCAATATTCCGAATAGCCCCGGCCGGGTTGTCATAGACCCGCAACGCGATCTCGGTCAGGCCCGCGTCCCGGAACTGCCGCATGCGCTCGACTTCCTGTTCGATATCGGCCAGCGCACAGGCCGACGTGCAGCGGTGCACGATTTTGCGCACGATGGCGTCGGGCACACCCTCGATATCGGGGCTCTTGCGATGGTAGGCCTGGATGAATGACTGGGTGTGCGAATTCACGATTTCGGCTTCGTGCGGTTCCAGGTACTTGACCGTATATTTCGGATAGATCGTGCCGCGCACCGCGAGCCAGATCCGTGATTCCCGCTCGGCCTCTTCCCGGCTTTCCTTCACATGCCAGGCCCAGAAATTGTTCAGCGGGAAATCAGCCGGGTCACGGCCGAGCTCTGCGAGCCTGGCATCGATAATGTCCCGCGACCAGCGCACATCCTCGAGGATCGAATCGCTGAGCATGACCGCGTCGGCGTATTTGGCTGCCATCCGCAGCATCATCGGCCCGTTCGCGCCCGCATAAACTCTGGGTTTCGACGCTTGCGCCCAGGACGGGTTGTACCAGCGAATCTGGAAAATCTCGCCTTGGTATTGCAATGGTTCGCCGCTGCTCGCCTGCTTCAGGATTTCGAGGCACTCGCGCACCGCCCGTACGCGACGCTCGCCCATCACGCCCATGGCGGTCGCGGTGCCGCCGCCGCCGCCAACGACAAGCTGCGCGCGACCGCTGGCCAGTTCATTGAACGTCAGCAGGCTGCTGGCCATTTTCAACGGATGTAGCTCAAACGGGCTGACGGCGATCGGCCCGATACTGACCTGACTCGTGGCTTGGGCCAGTGGCACAAAATTGATGAACGGCTCGCGGGCATCGTTCATGTTCGATACCCACACACCGCCGAGACCGCAGTCTTCAGCGAGCTCGCCGAGCTCCCGGACCCGCTCCGGCGAGTTGTTCGACTCCAGAATGACGTCAATGCGCATCGCGGTGGCGCGGGCAGGCTAGCCTTTCATCCCCCAGTCCTTCAGGAGGTCGAGGAACAGGTCATTGACCTCGGCGATGGCATTCGGCGCGCCTTTTTCGAGCAGTGCGCGGTTTGCCTCCGGGAAATCCTCCTTGCCGCCTTCTTCCGGCAGTTGCCGGGTTGCATCGATCACGATCTTGCTGGTGCGGCCATAGCTCGGCTGGCTCGGGTCGGTGAAGAGGCCCGGGCCGTCCTCGACGATGTAGTGAGCCTTTGCCGGTTGCCAGCGCGCGCCGACCGCGGCGAGCACCTCGGTGTGGTTCAGCACGTTCACGTCCTTGTCGACCACGATCACGACCTTCGCAATGCCAAAGCCGGATACGATGCTCTTGCCGGCCTTGATGCCCTGGAACGGCTCGGTCTTGTCGATGCTCATGAAGATGCAGCCCATCGCGTATTGCGGCGTGTGGTAGTGCACCAGGTTCGGGATTCGCCGCCGCAGGAACTCGTCGTACATTGCTTCCATGGGTGCCGTGACCATGCCTTTCTGCATGCCGGTAAAGGCATTCATGATCCATGGATTCTTGCGATGCGTGATCGTGTTGATGGTCATCCAGAAGTTTTCTTCCTTGTACTGACCGAGGTAGCCAAACATCTCGCCGAATGGCCCTTCCGGTTCCATTGGCTCCTGCAGCGGCACGGTACCTTCGATCACCATCTCGGCATGCGCCGGGATCAGAATGTCGCTGTCTTCGGATTTCACCACCTCGACGGGCTTGCCGCGCATGCCGCCGGCAATGGCCAGTTCGTCGATGGGTTTGGGTTTGGGCCCGAACCGCGGCGCGATCCGGGTACCGCTGATCATCCAGACCACCGGGTCCTGCCCGAGCACGATCGACAGCTTCGCGTATTTATCGCCGCGTTCTTTCGCGGCCATCAGCATTTTCCAGTTGGTCTGGTTGGGCTCCGGATTCACGCCGAGCTTGCGTGGCGCCTTGATCTGGCAGCGGTACGTACCAAAGTTTGGGCCCATTTCCGCGTCGACCATGAAATGCGAACCGGTATTTACATAGCGTCCGCCATCGGCCGGGTTGGTCTGTACGAACGGGAATTGCGTGATGTCTATGTCATCGCCTTTCAGGACGACTTCCTTGATGGGTGCCTTGTCGCGCGGGATCTCGACCGGTGGAATTTCCGGATAGAAACCGCCGTTCGCGCGCACGATCTCAGCCATATGCGCCTTGGTTTTCCAGTACGTGTTGTAGTAGTCGTCCCAGTCGGGTTCGATTCCCCACAACAGCGCTTCCGCAAACCAGTGCCCCTGTACATTGCCGATCACCGGTCCGTCCATCCATTGCCCGTCGACCTTGATCTTCTCGAACAACACGGCCGGCGACGCGTAGGCGCCGTACATATCGGTCATGCGGAAGAACAGCGCTGTCGCGTGATACTTGTCCTGGTCGATTTCGGGCACGCGCAAGACCAGGCCGTGCGCCTCGAGCATTGCCATCCAGTCGCGGATGGAGTCGAACGGCGGCTGTGGGATCTTGCCGCGGCGCTTTCCGGAGAATTTGTGGCCGGCTGCCAGGCTGCCGCCCGCCGCGCCCAGGCTCGCCAGGCCGGCAGTGGCGGCGAGCAACTCGCGGCGCGAAAAGGGACTCAGTTCTTTATCGTCGTGGTCTGACATGGTTCTTGTCCGTGCGTGGCTCCCGGCAATAATTCTGGCTCCGCCGGCCCGGCCCCGGCAAATGAGCTTGCGATTTGTCCGTAGGCTGATCGGTGCGGGTTAGAATGTCGCATGGCTGGCATTCTCGTTCGCACGCTGATCATCGCGCTGGGGCTCGGCCTCGCGTCAGTGCTGATTCCCGGGGTCGAGATCACCGGCGCCGGCACGCTGATCGTCGCGGCGCTGTTGCTGGGCCTGGTCAACGCGATCATCCGACCGCTTTTCATCCTGTTGACCTTGCCGATCACCTTGTTGACCTTGGGCTTGTTCCTGCTGGTCGTCAACGCGGCGATGTTTGGCCTGGTCGCAGCGATGCTGGACGGCTTCGCAGTGTCCGGGTTTTTTGCGGCGGTGTTCGGGGCGATCGTCGTGAGCCTGGTCAGCATGGTGGCGTCCTGGACCATCGGGCCGGACGGCCGCTACGAAATCATGATCATCGAGCGACGCGATGACTGACCCGGATGCCCGACACTGACCTCGCGCGCACGTCACCCCCGTTCCGGGCCGACATGGTCGGCAGTCTGCTCCGCAGTACGCCCCTGAAAACTGCGCGCGAGCAGTTCGCCAACGGCAAATTGACAGCGGCCGAACTGACCGGCATTGAAGACCAGGAAATCCGGCAGATCGTTCGCAAGCAGGAAGAGATCGGCCTGAAGGCCGTGACCGACGGCGAATTCCGTCGCTCGCAGTGGCACTTCGATTTCTACTGGGCCCTGACAGGCATCGACAAGGTGCAGCGTGCAATCCAGTTCAAAGGCATTGAGACCGGCGCCGACAACGTGCGAGTAACCGGACGCCTTGCTTTCGATGGTCATCCGATGCTCGAGCATTTTCGATTCCTCGCACGGACAACCAGTCGGGTGGCCAAGATGACCATCCCGTCTCCTAGCGTGCTGCATTTCCGTACCGGTCGCGACGAGATCAGTACTGATGCCTATCCCGATCTCGACCAATTTTTTGCGGACCTGGCTTTGGCCTATCACGACGCCATTCAGGCGTTCTACGCGGCCGGCTGTCGCTATCTGCAGCTGGACGACACGATCTTCGCGCACCTGTGCGACGCGGAACAGTGCGACAAGCTGCGCGCCGCCGGCACCGATCCGGACACACTTGCAGCAACATACGTTGCCACGATCAACGCGGCGCTGGCCGACCGCCCAGCTGACCTGCGCGTCACCACGCACACGTGTCGCGGCAACTACCGCTCGAGCTGGTTCAGCCAGGGTGGTTACGAGCCGATCGCCGAACTCCTGTTCAATGAAGCCAACGTGGACGGTTTCTTTCTGGAGTACGACACGGACCGTGCCGGAGGCTTCGAGCCGCTGCGTTTCCTGCCGCGGAACAAGCTTGCGGTGCTGGGCCTGATTACAACCAAGACTGGTGAGCTGGAAGACAAGGATGCGGTCAGGCGGCGGATCGACGAAGCCACGCACTACGCCGACCTCGAACAGCTCTGCCTCAGCCCCCAGTGCGGTTTCGCCAGCACTGAGGAGGGTAACCTGCTGACTGAAGCCGACCAGTGGCGCAAGCTGGCGCTGATTGTCGACATTGCCGACGAAGTCTGGGGCAGCGCTTGACTACGCCGGCTCAGGCTGGGCTGTCGCGCCGTAAATTGTTTCGCATTCCTGCGCATACCGCCGCCGCGCGAAGCCGGCGAACAGGAGAACCGGCAAGCCGAACAGCGCCGGCACCGCGGCCGCGGCATATTGAATGCCGTCGGCGCCGAAAACGTGGTCCGTCAAAAGTCCGACCGTGAGCGGGCCAAGCAGCAAACCAGTCAGGCTGGTTACCATGTAGAACAACGCGGACAACTGCGCGCGCATCGGTCCCGGCGCGATGTTCAGCATGGCAATGGGTGATGATGCGGACACGATCGACATCCCCATCAGGTTGAACAGCCAGACGGCGAATGCAATCTCGCCGGTGGGCATCAGTGGCGACACGATGCCCATGATGACCAGCAGAAAGCTGCCGACCACCATGATGCGTACCGGCCCGTCGCGCTTACCTTGCGCGAGTTGCCGGTCGGACAACCAGCCGGACACGTTCACGGTGATTGGGCCGATGATGATCATGGCCAAGCCGCTCCACAACGCGAAACGCTCGATGGGCCAGTCCCAGCTGCGCATGTAAAGCGCGGCGAACCAGTTCTGGCTGTACGCCACAGTGGTCATCACGACCGGGAAGGCCAGGAAGCTGGCCCAGGTTGGCAGGTTGCGGCCGACATGCCGGAGTGTCTCCGGAATGCTCGCGCCGGTTTCCGCCGGGTCGCGTTCACGGCGGGGCGGTTCCCGCAGAGTCAGCAGTAACAGCGCGATCAGCACGCCGGGCAGCCCGACGACGATGAAAGTGAATTGCCACGCAGTGATTTCACCCAGTCCCGGAAAGCTGAGGTCATCGATTGCGTTCGCCCACGCCAGCACCGCGGCGCCGCCGAGCGCGGCCAGTCCCGCGCCTATGGCCTGCGCGGATACGTAGAACGCGACCGGCCGGCCGCGCCGTTCTGGCGGGAAGCTGTCGGAGATCATCGACAGTGCGCAGGGCGCGAGCGTCGCTTCGCCGATGCCGACACCGACTCGCGCCAGGAACAAATGACCGAAATTTCGAGCCAAAGCCGACGCCGCGGTAGCGAGCGACCACAACGCGACACCCGTGCCCAGGATCCAGGTGCGGCGGTAACGATCCGCGAGCCAGCCGAGCGGCAGCCCGGCGCCGACATAGAGAATTGCGAATGCGGGCCCGAGCAGCAGACCCATCTCGGTATCCGACAACTGCAGATCGGCCTTGATGGGCTCAACCAGCAGGCCGAGGATGTAGCGGTCGATGAACGAAAACACGTAGGCCACGGTGAGCAGAATCACCATGTACCACGCATAGGTCTCGCCGAACGATCGCGTTGGCATGACGCGATCGCCGGGTTGGTTCAATCCTCACCCTCCCAGTAGTCGGCCAGCTCGCCGTCGCGCGTCATGAAGCCGACAAAGCCGCCGTCGGTTACATGAAAGGCACCGGTCTTGTTCGAGTCCGGGTAGTAACAGATATCCGGACTGTCCATCGAACTCAGTGCCAGGTATTTCAGCGGGTGGTCAGAGTCGTTCACGATCTGGTGCGCGCGATCCGGTCCGGGCGGCGTGAACACGACGTCACCGCTCGTCACCCGGTGTTCACCATCGCCATAGCGAATGACGCCCTGGCCTTCGAGAATCACGAAGGCTTCTTCCTGCGCGTAGTGACCATGGAATGGCCAGGCGCGTTTGCCGGGTTCCAGCACGACCAGGCCACAACCGATCTTCTGCATGCCAAGCGTCCCGCCAACGCGGCCCAGCCTGGCGGCGAATTTCTCGCCATGGCCGAAGTCGTCCAGGGCGATCTCGTTGAGGTTCAGCATTGGTGGTCTGTCACTCATTGTTCGTGCTCCTCGAAGGCTGCAGCGCGGCCAGGTCGGCGCCGGCCGGCTTCTGGTACAAGCGAAGTCCAAACTCCGGCGCGATGGCGAGCAGGTGGTCAAAGATGTCCGCCTGGATATCCTCGTAGTCCACCCAGGCCGTCGTCCGGGTGAAACAATAGATTTCAATCGGTAGCCCATCCGGGCCCGGTGGCAATTGGCGCACCAGCAAGGTCATGCCGGTCTGGTGGATCTGCGGGTGGTTATGCAGGTAGTTGCGAATGTACGCCCGGAACGTGCCGACGTTGGTCAGCCGGCGCTGGTTCACGCTGGCCTCCGTGGCGTATTCCAATCGCGCGTTGTAGTCGCGAAGTTCCTGTTCTTTCGCCGGGATGTAGTCCTTCAGCAACGCAAATTGCTTGAATCGGTCGATCTCTGCGCTGGTCAAAAAGCGGATGGAATTCTGGTCGATGTGGACCGATCGCTTGATGCGCCGGCCACCGGATGCCGACATGCCGCGCCAGTTCTTGAATGACTCGGCAATCAGCTTGTGTGTCGGGATTGTGGTGATGGTCTTGTCCCAGTTCTGCACCTTCACGGTGTGCAGGGCCACGTCGACGACATCCCCATCGGCGCCGAACTGGGGCATTTCGATCCAGTCGCCGACTCGCACCATGTCGTTGGCGGTCAGCTGGACACTGGCGACGAGTCCGAGGATGGTGTCTTTGAAGACCAGCAACAGAATCGCGGTCATCGCACCGAGACCGCTCAGCAGCAGCAGGGGCGAGCGATCCATCACGGCGGCGACGACCATGACACCGCCGATCACGAGCACACCGATCTGCAGCAACTGCGTTACGCCCTTCAATGGCCGTTCGCGTGCCACCGGGTACGTTTCGTAAATCGCATTCGCCGCGGCGAGCGCAGCGGTTGTCGTCAATGTCACCATCAACACGAGATAGCCCGACGCCACATTGCGAATCAGGCGGACGAATTCCTCGGACAGGTCGGGCACCAATACGATGCCCGACAAAATGACCAGCGCCGGCACGATCTGCGCGGCGCGCTTGAACACCTTGTGTTCGACCAGCGCATCGTCCCAGGTCACGCGCGTGCGTTTTGCGAGGGTCCGAACCGCGGCGAGCAGCACGCGCTTCACAATCAGATCCGCAATCACGGCGACCAGCAGCAGCGCGAGCACACCGCTGACGGCTGGCAGTAGCGGATGCAGGGCTCTCAGTTCATCGAGCATTCAATCTTCATTCTTGTTGTTCGTGTCGGACGGTCGGCGCCGCCGGTCCTCCTGCTTGACGCGCTTCCTATCGTACTTGCTGCGGTCCTTGTGCGGGCCTGACTTGCGCAGGATATCGGGCGGCGGCGGGGTGGTCTTCTTGCCCATGCCCGCATTGTAGCGGGCCGGGTTGGCGTCAGGCGTCGCCCGCGAGCAGTGGCACCGGATCCAGCACCCAGTTCTTCGACGCGCGCCGGTCCGGGCACGGAATGGAGTAGGCGACATCCCCGGCGTTGGCGCGCATGGTCTTTCGGTCGATGCGCCAGCCCTTGGCATCCCACTGCGACAGCCACTCCCGGTAGCGCAGGACCGCGCCGTCGGATGGGACCAGCACCTCTTTCGTTGTGCTGTCCGGGGTTCGCACCGGGTCGAGCTGCTCGAGGATGTCGATGTCTTCCTGGGCCACGACCATGTTCACGGCGGCAATGCGATCGTCGTTCTCCGGTTCCAGCAAGAAGCCGCGCATGTTCACGAAAAATATTCGCGTGCGGTTTTCATTGACGGGCGCCTCGAAAAAATACTGCGAGAAGCGATTGGTTTCCGAGAAATTGATCCAGGTAATCATAGTGTTCGGGCCGACATGGCCGGACCCGGCCTCGACTTCCGGTACCAGAGTCGATTTCTCACCCAATGCTTCGGTGCCTTTCACTTCGTTCTCGAATTTCACCAGGAACTTGCTGCCCCAGGGAATATCCTGGACGTCCAGCGGCTTGCGGCGCAGGTTTTCACGCATGTTCGGTGAGCCCTGGGCCGGGTGCACGAATTCGTTGTGCGACGGATCCAGGCCATTCTCCATCGAGCGTTCGTAAAACGCGCCAACTTCGAACACGGTCAGCTTGTTGGCGCGCCAGCCGTCCTGGTCCCATTCCGGAATTTCCAGTAGCGGCGGCCGCTCGTCTTCCGGCAGGTCGCCGAGAAACGCGAACACAATGCCGTAGCGCTCTGCGGTCGGATAACTGTCGACCTTCGCGCGTGCTGGCGGTTTGTCATCCGGCAGCGTCGGAATCAGTGTGCACCTGCCGTCACCGCCAAAGCGCCAGCCGTGATACGGACAGACCACGGTGCCGTCCCGGACCCAGCCCTTGCCGAGCGACCCACCCCGATGGATACACACATCACGCAAAACATGGGGCCGACCGTCTTCGTCGCGGAACGCAACAAAGCGGAGACCCAATACTTCCGTGCGATGCGGCGTTTCCGCGCTCGCTTCCTCGCTGCTGCAGATCGGGTACCAGAAATTGATATACACGTTTTTTGCTCCTTACAGCTATCTGCCAACCTGGCTGCACCCGCGTTAGCGCAGATCTGCCGGACGCAATTCCATATCCAGCCGCTGGCCGATCGCAGCGACGGTCCCCGGCAGTGCCTCCACATCGGCGAGATCCGTGCGGAAATTCACGATGCAGGCACGCAGCAGGTACTCGCCGTTGACCACGGCGTTCGATATGAATGCATCGCCGCCGCGCTGCAGTTCAACGAGCAGTTTCTCGTTCAGTTCGTTCAGATATTCCTGCGCGCGTTCATCGGTCGCGCGCAGCTTGGCGGGTCGATACCGGAAGGTCGCAATGCTGAGACTCCGGGTGCGCGGTTCCAATTCCGGGTGCGCACCGACCACGCGCTGTAACTGCTTCGTGAGTTCGATATCGTCGGTAATCGTCTGGACGATGCCGTCGCGGCCCAGTTGTTGCAGGCCCAGCCAGACTTTCAGCGCGCGAAAGCCGCGCGAGTTCTGCAGACCATAGTTGTAGTAGTTCAGGCCCGGCTGGCCTTCCTCCTCGCGTCGCGCAACCTGGTAGAAGGAGGGATGGAAACTGAAAGCATCCGGCAAGGCTTGATCATTGCGGACGAGGCAACACGCAGCCTCCAGGGGGCTGTAAAGCCATTTGTGCGGATCCAGCGCGACGGAATCGGCCAGGTGCAGGGCCTGGAGGTCCTCCGGCGCGTCCGGCAGCGCTGCCGCCGGCGCCCCGTAGGCACCATCCACGTGAAACCACAGCTTTTCGCGCGTCGCGATCGCGGCGAGGTCGATCAGTGGATCGATCGCGCCGGTGCCGGTCGTACCCGCCGTGCCGACCACCAGGAAAGGCAGCAAGCCGGCGCGTCGGTCGGCGCGGACTAGGGTTTCCAGATCGCCGGGGCGCATGCGCTGCTGGCGGTCGGTCGCAACCCAGCGCACCGCAGTGCTGCCCAGACCCGTGACGTCGGCGGCTTTGTCCACCCAGGTATGCGCATCTGCAGACACGTAGACAGACAGCCGGCGCGGCTGCCCGTACAGACCTTCCTTGCGGATGTCCCAGTTGGCCCGGTCCGTGCGCGCCGCAATGAACGCGAGGAAGTTCGCCATGTTGCCGCCGCTGACCATCAGGCCGCCGCAGTCGGTTGGATAGCCAATCAGCTCGGCCAGCCAGCGCACGGTTTGCGCCTCGATTTCGCAGGCCAGCGGCGCAATGTCCCAGCGCGCCATGTTCGGGTTAACAGCCGCCGCGAGCAGGTCGCCCAGCGCGCCGCCGGGATTACCGGACGAGGTGATATAGCCCATGAAGCGCGGGTGTCCGTTGTGCAGCGAGTGCTCGAAAAGCTTCGGTGCAATCTCCTCCAGCAGCTCGCCAATGGGCCGGCCGGTTTGTGGCAGGCTACCGCGGCCGAGCAGGTCGCGCACACGGCGCGGTGAATCGGCCGGGGTGACCGGGCGCTGCGCCACGCTGTCGAGGAAATCGGCAATCTGGTCGACCAGCGCATGGCCGGCGCGACGAAACTCTTCGCCACCCGCATCGAATGGCAGCCGCCGGCGTTTCTTGTCGTTATTGTCCATGGAATTCCCGCCGTTCTGGTGCGGATGATACCGCTACAGGGAAGGGGTATGCTGATTGCGCCGCTTCGGGAGACCAACAGTAATGACCGATGTCGACCTGGGCCAGTTTCCTGCGCCCTATCCGCACGAATCGCTGCGCGAGCTCGGCCCGGACGTGTTTTTCCTGGCCGGCTGCATGCGCATGGCACCGCTGATGCGCATCAGTCGGAACATGACGGTAGTGCGCCAGGATGGCGAGTTGGTCGTATTCAACGCGGTGCGGATGTCGCCCGCGGCCGAGGCCGAGTTGAACCAGCTCGGCAGGGTGACGCATGTGGTCCGCCTGGGGTCCTTCCATGGCCTGGACGATGCGTACTATGTGGCGCGATACGGTGCGCAGTTCTGGTGCCAGCGCGAGTCGACGCATTATCCCGAGCCGGCGGTCAATCACGAGCTCAGCGAGGGCGGCGCATTACCGCTGCCCGATGCTGAACTGTTCGTCTTCCGCGAAACCAAACGGCCCGAGTGCGCGTTGTTGCTGAAACACGGCGCCGGCCTGTTGATTACCTGCGACAGCGTCCAGCATTACGGTGATTTCGGCCGGCACTCGCTGCCGGCGAAACTGGTGATGCGCACCGCCGGTTTTCACAAGGGCATGTTGAT